>OGYG01000407.1_pt1 | contig 45804 bp, 43 predicted proteins | sample 1576481 | NCBI WGS metagenome assembly OGYG01 (sample SAMEA3541497, study PRJEB24748) | human gut metagenome | biome: human gut; feature: human-associated habitat; material: faeces | place: China | collected 2012 | reverse complement strand
GGGACGACGAAATCGAATTCTAACGAATTACCGATTTCTGTCCCACTCTCTCTTTCTTACAATTCAGCAATTTGGTTCAGGTTCACTTCTGCAACTGTATCGTTACCGAACATAGAAATGACCATTTTCACCTTGTTGTTATCAATTTCAGTGATCTTACCAGTATAGTCTGTGAAGGCACCGTCGATGATGCGAACTGTGTCGCCCACCTTGACATCCAAATCAAACTCTTGAACGGTTTGACCCATAGAGAGCAAGATGCTGCGGATTTCTTCTTCCAACAATGGAGTTGGTTTTGAACGGTTCCCGTGGGATCCAACGAAACCAGTAACGTTCGGTGTATTCCGAACGACAAACCAAGCTTCATCTGTCATGACCATTTCTACCAAGACATAACCTGGGAAGCGGTTTTCTTCGATTTCTTTTGTTTTACCGTTTTTCTCAACTTGTACGGTTTGAGTTGGAATCTCTACGCGCAAGATGTTTTCTAACATATTGTAAGTTTGTGCACGTTGCAAAAGATTCTCTTTTACCTTGTTTTCATATCCTGAGTAGGTTTGTAGTACAAACCAGCCTTTATCAAAACTGTCCATTTGGGCATCCTTTCTTTCTGTTTAGCCTGCTCGAGCTTTTGTGAACATACTAAAAAAAGCCTCTTGGCTTTCCTTTTCCTAGCTTCATTATACCACATTTTGCAGGAATGCAAAGAGGTTTGCTGATTTATTTTTAAGAAAAGGCAATAAAAAATGGGACCCAGAAGGTCCCACCTGGCTTCTTTTCTTAAAAGAAATTGATCATGTGCAATAGGCCACGTGCAATGACTTTGTCGAACAAATAAATCAATGCCACAAAGAAAGCGGTGTACTCAATCACTGAGATAAAGTTTTTCCATCTTTCCTTGCGATTTGGCCAAGTTGTATCTTTTAGTAAGACGAAAATATCTTTAATGAATTTCACAACTCTCTCCTATCGTGTTTCTTTATGGATGGTATACTTGCTGCAATGCTTGCAGAATTTATTGACTTCTAGACGTGTTGGTTTTGGCGTCCCACTCAACTTAATGGAGTAATTGCGTGACCCACAAACCGTACACGCTAGACTTGCTTTTTTTAATGCCATAACGCCTCCGTTCATCCCATTATAGCAAGTTTTCCACGTTTTGACAAGAACAGAAAATCTCCTGTCAAGAAAAAAGCAAATCTAAAGCGTTATCACTCTGGTTTTCACCTCATTTTTGGTAAAATAAAACAAAAGGAGACGAATATGAAAAGTGATAACCTAAAAGAAAGTAGAAATATCGAAGACCGTCGAGGGCAAAGCTACTCCCAATCTTCAGGAAACAGTAACCTTGGCGGGGGGATTTTACAGATCTTACTATCGCCTGGAAGCTTCAAGAGTAAGATCATCATTATCCTCCTCATAGTCTTTCTAGGAGGAGGAGCTAGCCTTGGGGGTCTCTTTGGAAATGGGACTTCTTCTCAACCTTACCAATCCACCCAAGTCACGCGCACCAACAAGACCCATGTCGATGATGCAGATGCTGAATTCGTCAGCAAGGTCCTTGCCACAACAGAAGATCATTGGCACAAGGTCTTTCAGGCCGAAGGACGCACTTACCATGAGCCCAAACTAGTCTTCTATACCGGACGGACACAGACAGGCTGTGGGGTTGGGCAAGCATCGGCTGGTCCTTTCTACTGTCCAACCGACAAGAAGATTTATTTGGATATGAGCTTCTACAAGGAATTAACAACCAAATACAAGGCTAGCGGTGACTTCGCCATGGCCTACGTGATCGCCCACGAAGTCGGCCACCACGTACAAAACGAGCTGGGAATCCTTGGCAAATACCATCGAATGCAACAAGGTCTTTCTGAAAAGGAACGAAATGCCATCAGTGTCCGCATCGAGCTACAAGCCGATTACCTAGCCGGTGTCTGGGCCCGCTCCATTCAAGACCGAAATCTTCTAGATATCGGCGATATCGAAGAAGCCATGAATGCAGCTCATGCGGTCGGTGACGACACACTCCAGGAGCAAGCCTACGGCTACTCGGTGCCAGATAGCTTTACCCACGGAACTTCGGAACAGCGCATGCGCTGGTTCAAACGGGGCTACCAGTACGGAGATCTCCAACACGGCGATACCTTTAGCTTGTCAGATAGTGAACTTTAAACAAAAAACGATTCAGAAGAATTTCTGAATCGTTTTTTGATTAGAAACCAAGCCAGCCTTTGAAGGTATCCCAAGCGTTTTTCGCTTTTCCTGGGATATCGGCCTCGTCGATTGCTTTCTTCGCATTATCAACCATATTCGACGCCTTTTCTTTGACATCCTCAAAGAAACCTTTGTCTTCTTTGCTATCTGTTTCTGTCGTTTCTTCTCCGACTGGCGCAATGCCATTTTCAGCATAAGAGTTCTTCACCGAGTCAAACTGAGTACCGTCTGTATAAGGCAGGACACTGTTGGCAACATTGCGGAAGATCTCGGATGCCGTCCCAGCACTACTGTCCGTCAGGTAGTGATTTTCATCGGTCGTTGGGAAACCAAGCCATTGACTGATGACCACATCTGGCGTGTAGCCGATCACCCATTGGTCTCCAGAGAGGTCCTTGTTAAAGCTGGTCTCTGTCGTACCGGTTTTCCCTGCCATGGTATAGCCATAAGGCGCAGCGTTCACCCCTGTACCATTACTGAAGGTACCAAGCATCATATTGGTCATCTTATCTGTCGTTGAACCACTGAGCACTCGGGTTGATTTCTGGCTATGGCTCTTGACCACTTGGCCACTTGCATTTTCGATCTTGGTAATGAGGTGAGCATCATTCATGACCCCGCCGTTAGCAAAGGTTCCATAGGCTTGGGCCATCTGCATCGGATTGGTGGTCACACCAGCTCCCAAGGCAACGGCAAGAGACTTGTCTACCTTATCCATGTTGAGGCCGAATTTTTTCCCGTATTCAAAGACCGTATCGAGACCCAAATCATTAGCGGTCGCTACGGCTGGAAGGTTAAGGGACTCTGCCAAGGCCTGGTACATCGGTACCGTTGGGCTAGACTGGATTCCCGCATAGTTATTAACCTCATAGCTTCCATATTGGGTGGTACTATTGTCCAATTCCTTATTGGTCGACCAACCTTCAGCAACAGCTGGGCTATAGACGACTAACGGTTTGATGGTTGATCCTGGACTACGGGCAGCCTGGGTGGCGTAGTTGTAGGTACGAAAACCTGGATTTTGATCGCTTCCGACACGCCCTACGAGAGCCCGAACCCCTCCGGTCTTAGGATCGAGGGCGACACTACCAGATTCCGCGCGCGTGCCGTCTTCCGCTACTGGGAAGAGGGCCGTATTGTCATAGATCACCTGCATGCTTGCTTGGTAATTCTGATCCAGCTCGGTATAGATCCGGTAGCCATTTTTGACAATGTCTTCTTCGGTCAGGCCGTATTCATTGACCGCTTCATTGATGACCGCATCAAAATAGGATGGGTAGCGGTAATCCTCCGACTTGCCTTCATAGGCATCGACCAGCTGGCCATGGATATCCACAGCAGCCGACTGATCAGCCGTTTTCTGGTCAATATAGCCAGCCGCCACCATATTTTGGAGGACCGTATTGCGGCGATTGGTCGCATTTTCTACTGAGTAGAGCGGGTTATAGATCTCAGGTCCCTTGAGCATACCGGCGAGAACCGCAGACTGATCCAGACTTAATTGACTGGCTGAAACCCCAAAATACTTCTTGGAAGCATCCTCAATTCCCCAAACCCCATTTCCAAAATAGGCATTGTTGAGGTACATGGTGAGGATTTCTTTTTTACTGTATTTCTTATTGATTTCAAGCGCCAGGAAGAATTCCTTGGCCTTACGCTCCACCGTCTGGTCCTGAGACAGGTAAGCATTCTTGGCTAGCTGCTGGGTGATGGTCGACCCACCACCTGAGCGACCCAGGGTCAAAATCGCTAAGAAGAAGCGACCATAGTTGATCCCGCTATTCTTGTAAAAGCTCCGGTCTTCTGTTGCGACCACGGCATTTTGCAGATTCTCACTAATGGCATCGAGTTCGACATAGGTTCCTTTTTGCCCGGTCAAACTTCCCGCCTGGTCCCCATTCTTATCATAGATAATGGTAGTCGCCTTCAGTGCATTCTGCAAATCCTTGACGTTGGTCGTCTTTGCGAGGTAGAAGAGATAGCCCCCTGTCAAGAGGCTAAAGCCTAGCCCAATGATCAGGAGAATCTTGGTCAAATGGAATCTGCGCCAAAAACGACGGAAGGGATGTTGAGAGAGAGGCTTGCTTCTGTGCTTGCCTGAGCGACTATAGGTCGGCTCTACTGTCTCTTCCGGTAGTTCCGTGTCTGGCACTTCTTCTGCCACCGCTTTGGGCGGATGATCCTTTCTAAAAAAAGTGATCAGGTTTTCAAATAATTCTTTTATTCTATTCATACCTGTTATTGTAACACCTTATCCTTGTCCTAGCAAGAAAAGATAGCTCATCCCCTTCTCCCATTTAGTTTTCTTTAAGCTTAGATTTTGCTACAATAGGGTCATGAACTATCAATTTACTATTCCACAATCCTTTCCCCAGATGACTGTGAAAGAGTTGCTTGAGGACTACTTCCTCATTCCCCGTAAGATCCGGCATTTTTTACGAACCAAGAAACACGTCTTGGTCAATGGCGAGACCATCAACTGGCAGAGCCCCGTTCAAAAAGGAGACCAGATCCAGCTGATCTTTGACGCGGACGATTACCCTGAAAAAGAGCTCCCAGCCGGAGACCCGAGTCTGGTCGAAGAACTCTATCAGGATGAGCATGTCATCATCGTCAATAAACCTGAAGGTATGAAAACCCATGCCAATGAGCCGACAGAAATTGCTCTTCTCAACCATGTTTCCAGCTATGTTGGATCTACCTGCTACGTCGTGCATCGCCTAGACAAGGAAACTAGCGGAGCGATTTTATTTGCCAAGAATCCTTTTATCCTGCCCATTCTCAACCGCATTTTGGAAGATAAAAACATCCAACGCGAGTACTGGGCCTTAATCCAAGGTAGCTTAGCGCAAAAAAACATCATTTACAAGGATAAAATCGGACGCGACCGCCACGATCGGCGCAAGCGCCTGGTCGATCCACGAAAAGGACAGTATGCAGAAACCCAGGTGACGCAACTGAAAAAAATCGGGCGCAACAGCCTGGTCAAATGCCAGCTCAAGACGGGGCGCACCCATCAGATCCGGGTGCATCTCTCCCATCATGGGCACCCGATTGTCGGGGACCCTCTCTATAACCCTGCACGCGGAGAGCGACTCATGCTCCATGCTCACCGCTTGACCTTCACCAATCCATTAACCCTTGAAACCATCCAAGTCGAGGCCCCTTCCAAGAGTTTCGAAGAAGGGTTGAAAAAATGAGAAAAGAAGCAAAAAATAGGCTGGACAAAAACTGTTCAGCCTTTTATATTTGATAGAAATAACTGTATGACGCAGTGGTTGATTGGCATCTTTGTTCTCTTTTTAAGCTCCAAAGATGACCTAATCAACTGTGCGGGGGTGGGAAGACGAACTCTTTTTACTAGTCGGAGTTCTTTCCCACTCCCTTTTTATTATTGATAGCGTGGGGTTGCAAATCCACGGATATTGCCATGTCCGATTCGGTAGGTATTGCGACGGACTTGGTTGTTGGAGTTTCCTTCAATGGTATGAATGATTCCGTTTGAGACGCTTTCGACAATTCCGATGTGATCCGCAAAGCCATTGTTTTGTTGGCTATTTTGATCCCAGTTAAAGGTGATGATGTCCCCTGCTTTTGGTGTAGTGGTACCATCTTCATTCCAGATGCCCAAGCGTTTGAAGATCTGGATGTGACGTTCGACTCCACATTCACGACCAATCAAACCGCTCAAACCTTCCCGCTGGAAGACGGTTGTGACAAAGATATCACACCAGTCATCGGTCGTCTTCACTGCATAACCTACTGGAAGTGGTTTGACACTGTTGTAATCATTGACCAATTGTTGGTGAGCTGCAGTTCCGCCACGAACGCCTACTAGACTAGCTGCTGCCCGTAAGACACGGTCCCGTTGTCCATTCGTTACACGAGGACTAAAAGCAGTTTGATCTACTGTCGCACGGGGATGAAGGGCTGTTTGACCAAGGTTAAAGCCTTCAACGCCACCATCGACATAATCCACATAGACGTGAGTGGTATAGTTACCTGATTGGTACTGGTGATTGGCTGCAGAGACCTGCACTTCTGTATGCATTCCAGAAGGTGCTGTTGAATACCAGAAAAGATTTTCTTGGTGCGCTTGAGACCAGGCTGCGACACGGATGTTCTTAATCCGACGGCCCTGAGGCGCTTGATCCACCGTTACCGTATAGGTTCCAGCACCAGAATTGACATTCTTGATCCCTGTTTGTGTCTTCGTCTGAGCATTTCGGAATTCAACTTCTGTAGTCGTTGAACCGACACCCACACGAGAACCATCATTTTGAATATAGTAAAGGTGAATATGGTACTTACCAGTAGAGTTTTTATGATCGCTCGCTTTGACCGATACCTTGTAGTCTCCATTTGCTTGACGAGTCGCTTCATACCAGCGAATATCGTCTTGGCCATCCTTATCAGACCAAGTTGGGACTTGCACAGTCCGCACACCTTTAGGACTATAAACATCCTTGATGATGACGTCAAAGGTACCCGCATCCTTGTTGTTGTTTTGGATTAAGAGACTAGCAGTTGGACGTGATTGATTTTTGAAATCAATAAAGGCTTTCTTGACAAACTTGTTTTGGCCTTTGGCATCCACATAGAAGACTTGCGCTTCATACTGACCATCAGCGTTTTCGTGGTCAATAGCTTTGGCTGTTACAGTATATGAACCGTCTGCTTGACGACTTGGAGTGTACCAGATGATATCTTTCATCCCATTGGCATGAGACCAGAATGGAATCTTCACTTCTGTATAACCATCGAAACCTTGAAGGTTCTTAGCTGTAATAGTGAAAGTACCGTCTTTTTCTGATTTTGTAATGGTCAGATCAGCAGATGGTTTAGGAGCTGTGTAATCGATAAAGGCTTTCTTGACAAACTTGTTTTGTCCGTTAGCATCCACATAGAAAACTTGCGCTTCGTATTTGCCATCAGCGTTTTCGTGGTCACTGGCTTTGGCTGTTACAGTATATGAACCGTCTGCCTGGCGAGTCGGAGTATACCAGATGATGTCTTTCATCCCATTGGCATGAGACCAGAATGGAATCTTCACTTCCTTGTAGCCATCGAAGCCTTGAAGGTTCTTAGCTGTAATGGTGAAGGTACCGTCTTTTTCTGATTTTGCAATAGTCAAATCAGCTGATACTGGTGTCTGATTTTTCTTTCCAATGGCTACTGTCGTCGTTGTTCCACCCACACCCGTCATTTGTCCATTATTCTGAACATAGTAAAGGTGAACATTGTAAAGACCGGTTGAGTTTTTATGGTCCGCTGCTTTTACATTGACGGTATAGGTCCCATTTGCTTGACGATTGGCTGTATACCAAACAAGGTCATCTTGACCGCCTGTTTCTGACCAGATCGGTACAGAAACGGTTCGAACTCCATTTGGTGCTTTGACATTTGAGATGACAACGTCAAAGCGTCCCGCCATGGTATCGTTATTGACAATGTCAATCTTCCCACTTAAGCTGCCTTCTGTTGGATCCGTTGCAGGTTTTGCGTTCGCTGTGAAGCGACCGGTATAGTCCACACTGTGGTCAAAGAGGTGTTTTCCTGGAAGCAATTCCGCTTGAGAAGTGAACTGCCAGGCGCCAGCTTTCCCATTGTAACGCAAACTTTTCGCATCGTTTACAGATAGTTTTGGAGAAGGGTATTGGGCAACCCAGAAATTCTGAAGCCCAAATTGAGCGGTGTTGACAGGACCTTTCTTGCGAAGGTTGTTTTCATCCAACCAGCTAGCACTGGTGTAGAACATCAAGTTGGTGTAGCCATTTTTACGCATTTCGTCCGCCCAGGCTTGGGTGTTGCGGTTAATGTTTGGCTGCATCTTGGCATCCTCAAAGTCATTGACCATGAGGGTGTTCTTTGGAATATTCAAGCGTTGCGCCTCTGCAATGTAGAATCGTGCTTCTGCACGCGCTGCTTCCTCAGAAGTATAGCGTGAGAAGTGGTAGGTCGATACTTGCAGACCCGCAGCCTGTGCATTACGAATTTGGTTCTCCGCATTCGGGTTCTTGTACCAAGTGTCTTCTGTCAATTTGACAACGACACCGCCCACGCCTTTATTAGCTAGGGTAAGGTAGTCGCCAATACTAATGTCTCCGTTGTGGCTACTCACATCAACGAATGATTTTGGCTGAACCGCTACATCTGTTGAGCGACCAGCAGGAGCGTGAGCGCCTGTGTTAAAGAAGGTCGTGCTTCCTGTATTAGACGGAAGAGGAGTTTCTTCTTTCTCAGTCGTCGATGCTTCTGTAGCTTTCTCTACAGATGGAGTTCCACTTTCTGAAGCCGTGGTCTTGCTCGCAGGTGCTACAGACTGTTCAGTCACATTTGCTGGTGCTGCATAGTTGCTTGCGACAGGTGCTACCGACTTTTCAGCAACGGCTACTTCTGGCGCTTTTTCAGCTTGGACTTGGTTGCCTTCAGTAGTAGCGGCCTCGTTTGAAACCAGCTCATCTGCACTGACTCCCTGAGCAGAAACAGCCATCAAAACTGCCGCTCCGGCATAAAAAATAAGATCTTTCTTTTTCATATAAACTTCCCTTTATACAAATTTTATACGTTAATCATTTTACCACACGGTTTCAGCGATGAAAAGTTTTATAAGGCAAATTTTTAAAATTAGTGATATTTTTTTGAAAAACTAAAAAAAGAAGTCTGTCTGACTTCTTTTGATCTTATGATAAATGCTTTAAGGCTGTCTTTAAGTAGTGACCATCTCGGATTTCCTGACCAACATGCTTGGCATTGTCTACCAAATCTTGGTAATCGGCATCTGAAAGATTGTCGATTGTCTCCTTCAAGTCATGAAGAGACTCCACTGCAAGCCCACAGCCCTTCTCAAGCACAAAGTGAGACAAGGCTGACTGTTTCCACACCACCAGCGGGAAGCCCGATGCTAGATAAAGCGACGCCTTGTGAGAGTTGTTGTAGCGAAGGTACTCGCCAAAAACACCACTACAGGTTTCCGCACTATCCCCATCCCAGACAAGTCCAAAACCACCCTCAAGGGCTGCAGGAAGCTCATCCGGTAGGAAGGATCCAAAATAAGTTTCATTCTCTAAAGCTCTACTCTCATCAAAACCAACACCATAGAGGTTATAGGCCGGCGCTTTTGGAAGGGTATAAAGATAACCCGCTTTTTCCTGGGCCAAATTACCTGCCACAATCATCGGCTGGTCTTTTGTTTGGCCACTTTTTTCTTGGAAATCTGGAATTAAATAGTCAAAAATACCAAGGCTGACAATCTTATCTTCCGCAATTCCTTTATCCACCAAGACAGATTTCATAACCGGGTTGTGGGCGATGATCCCATCAGCTGCTTTGAGAAAACTTGCTTCTTGAAGGTACATCCGAATTCTGTGTTTTAAAGGTAGTGAAGTCATGTTGGCATGGCGAAGCACTTCTAGGTCATGAATCAAGAGATAGACTTTAATCCCTCTTTTTTGTGCTTTTTTAACCAAATGGGTTGAGAAAAAACTATGGTGAAGCATTGGAAACTGGATCAGCAACTCATCTCCTTGCTTTAGTTGATCCAAGGCTTGACCAAAAGCCTTTGCCTTATGGCGTTGAGCCGCAAGGGTACTCATCTGATACCAATTGTCGACAGAAAGGACCAAGGGATGATAGCCTTCTTCTTTCACAATACTTTCTACGTCATTACGTGCTTTATTTCCTGCGTTCTTTGCGTTGATATCATGCAGGAATTCTTCTTTTAAGTAGTATTTCATAGATTATGGTTTCTTTCAATCAAACTCATTTGCTACAACTTCCAAAGCACGCTCAATGACCACGTGCATGTCGTAGTATTTATAGTCTGCCAAACGTCCACAGAAGATAACCTTGTCATTTTTGGCAGCTTCTTCTTGGTACTTAGCAAACATGGCGTTGTTCTTTTCATCATTGATTGGGTAGTAGGGTTCGTCCCCACGTTTCCAGTCAGCTGGATACTCACGGGTGATGACTGTCTTAGGTTGTGTACCATACTCAAAGTGCTTATGCTCAATGATACGAGTATAAGGAATCTCACGCTCTGTATAGTTGACGACCGCATTCCCTTGATGGTTTTCCTCATCCAAGACTTCGTGTTCAAAACGAAGACTACGGTACTCCAACTCACCGTGTTTGTAGTCAAAGTACTGGTCAATCATTCCTGTAAAGACAACTTTATCCGCTGAAGCTTCAAGTTCTTCACGATTGGCAAAGAAGTCAACTCCAAGTTCTACTTCTACATCACCCAACATGTTTTCAATGATGACGTTGTAACCACCGATTGGAATTCCTTGGTAACGGTCATTAAAGTAGTTGTTATCAAAGGTCAAACGAACTGGAAGACGTTTGATGATAAAGGGTGGAAGGTCTGTGGCAGAACGTCCCCATTGTTTTTCAGTGTAGCCCTTAATCAACTTTTCATAGATATCTGGACCAATCAACTTGATAGCTTGTTCTTCCAAGTTCTTCGGTTCAACATCTTTCATGTCAGCTGTCTGCTCGGCAATCTTGTCCTTGACTTCTTGAGGAGTCTTGGTGCCCCACATAGCATAAAAAGTATTCATGTTGAAGGGAAGATTGTACAGACTGCCCTTGTAGTTAGCTACTGGTGAGTTGATATAGTTGTTGAATTCAGCGAACTGGTTGACATAATCCCACACTTTTTTGTTGGAGGTATGGAAAATGTGGGCACCGTACTTATGGACGTTGATGCCTTCAACCTCCTCGCAGTAGATATTTCCACCGATGTGATCTCGCTTGTCAATCACTTTTACTTTTTTACCACGTTTTGTAGCTTCATGTGCGAAAATGGCTCCAGACAAACCAGCACCAACAATCAGATAATCGTACATAGTAGACTCCATTTTTCTATTTTAAAATATATCTAAGCTCTCAGCCATATCATAGACTCATAGCTATAGATTAGATCTTCAAATCCCCCCAATTTCCTCACTATAAGAGAGGGAATTGGCCGGCTTTTTCTTGACAACTTCTGTCGCAAAGAGTGTGAACATAAAGATGTTATAAGTCGGTACAAACCAAAATGCTTCAATCATACAGTTAATTGCAATGAGGGACAAGATCGCAACAAATAAATAACGCCCCTTCTTGAATTCATATTTTGAAACAATGACATAAATGCCGACTAATAAAGCAACCGGTACGATACCATATGTAAACAACATCTGAACATAAGACGAATCGACATAATTATAATTGAGGACAGACTCTGTGCTTCCTCCGGATCCAATAAACTGAACCTCTCTTGTTCCGAACCAATTCAAGGGGTATAAATTAAAAGCATTTTTACCCAAGGCTAATCGACCAGTAATGAATTGATTAATTTGAACATAAAGTGGAGATGACCAGGAGAAATGATAGGTCAAGTAGATCATTCCGCTTGAAAAAAGGATGATCGAATAGGGCAACAAGTGATACAACTTCAACTTTTTCTCTTTTGTAAAATAAAAGAAGAGAAAGAGCAAGACAGCGACCAAAAGCGAGATCGCATTCATACGAGCGTCACAGAACTTGATAATAAAGAGAGCTAGAAGAACGCCACTCAGAGATCGTAAACCAATATACCGATCTTTTAGCAAATAGGAGATCGCAACATAAAGGTAGAAACAATGGGCTGCGAAATCTGTTGGATAGATAAACCCAAATGAATTACGGATAACAGCACCCCGACTATATTGTAAGTTTGGAACTACCTTTAACAGTGACAATAGAAATACTGCAAGGACAATCGTACCTGCAACACCTACATAAGTTTTTAAAATGACTTTCCTATCCGCATTGACCAGTAAAACCATTAAGAGAGAATAAACTAAGAAATTTAACTTATCTGTCTTAAAATAAACCATAACAGCTACCATCAATAACATGGCAGACAAGATTAGATAATGATAGGGAATCGAGATTTTATTAAAAAAACGAAGCAATAAGAGAGCTACAACCACTAAGAGGGAGCTCGCACCAACATGCAAAAAGCCCTTATTTAACATCGTAGTGGATATTGTATTAAAGAAGATCACAATCGAGACGACAAAACCAACCAGTAGATCGTCAAATTTCATTTTTATCATTAAATTACCTGATAAAGAATTTTTAAAGAAAAGCTCATTCTGTCTAGATTGGAATGCCTGCTTAGGGAACACCCCTGCTATAGCATTCTTTTCTAAAGATTTTGTTTACTTAAAAATTCATATCCTTCCTTTCTACTCTCTACTGTTTATTTAAAAATTGTTGTTTTAATTCTTTCACATCTACCACTCTCAGAGATAGGATAGCGATCAGATAAATGATCCCACCAAGCACCGCATATACGAGTACATTCAGGGTAGGGGTGAAATGTAGGAATGGTTTTACAAGTAGCAAGAGGCCATACATCAGAGCAGATGCAAAAATAATTTTTGTCATAGACCCGATAATTGGAACTTCCTTGAGGTAATGACGGGTATAGTACAGTTGAATCAGCCATACCAAGGATTCTGTTAAGACGGATACAATGGCTGCACCGATAAAACCAAAATGAGGTAAGAAGAGCACATTCAACCCGACACTGACGATAGCAGGAATCGTGGTTGACAGCATAAATTCTTTGTTCTTATCATGCGGGATGAGAATTTGAATCCCCATGATATTGGTCCATCCGATGAAGAACATACGGAAGATCATGATAGCGATGGCATAGCGAGCATCTTGGAAATCCTTCCCTAAGAAGAATCGAACAAAGTCATCGTTGACAATCAGCATACCCGCAATGATTGGGAAGATGACCAAATTATAGATCAAAAAGGACATTTGGTGCATCTTATTGACAGCCTTGTGGTCTCCGGAAGCCAAGAGACTCGCTACGCGCGGAAGCATGACACTTCCTAAAGACGTCACAAGGGTCAGCAAAATATTAACCAATTTCAAGGCCTGGTCATAAATTCCTACATCCTTTGTAGAGGCGAGAGCCCCGAGCATAGTCCGATCCAAGGTGACATAGAGGGAAATGGCGATCTGCGGTAAAAAGAGCAGAATGACCGGTTTTAAATGCACCCGTGCATAAACCAAATCAAAATGGGCTTTCCCAATGAACTCCCGAGCAGGTAGCCACATACTTAGCTGACCTAAGAGCTCAAAGATGGTGAGTAAGAATACATAGAGATACAAATCATTGGCAGATTTGACAAACAAGAAGATGGAGATGACTCCAACCAGTTTGACCGTGATATTCCGAACCGTAATCTTACGGAAGTCCTCTAACCCCTGAAAGAGCCAGGAGATGTCGAGTCCCTTTGAAACCAAACTGAGCCCTAAGATATAGGCCACAGGGTTTTGCATGGAAGGAAGCGCCAAGCACAGCAAGACATAGAGTAGGATGGACACAAAGGTCGCTCCCAACTGGAGGGTATAAATCCCCCAGAAATTCTTTTGAATGTCTTTGCGGTGTCCTGAGATCTCCTTGGTTCCGTAGTTAGCCACTCCCAAGGTCGCCAAAAGGATAAAATAGGTGACGATGGAGTTGAAATAACCATAGGTCCCCAAGTCATTCGAGCTAAAGACCCGTGTCACATATGGGGTGGTGATAATCGGCAAGATAATCACCAGCAACTGGTAGGAGAGATTATAGGCGTAATTTTTTAGCACTTTCATGATTGGCTACAATCCCCACTTAAAGACCGTTTTAAACGGTGTGATCAAATCCGTCGCAAAAGCTCGATGAATATCTGGAATGGTTTGAACTTCTCCATCAACGTGGATAATGTTTTTCAAACGACTTTGGACTCGACGATTAGCCAGCATCTCTACAGCCCGCTCGAAATCTTCACGACCTGAGCGAGAAGACCCTACAAAAGTCAAGCCCTTTTCAAGAACATCTCTTGTATTAACTGCGACCCGGTTATCACTAACCCCCATTAACATCACGGTTCCTTGAGGCTTGATATGATCAATAATATCATTGATGGCTGGTTCACTTCCTTGGCCACCAGTACACTCAAAGGCGTGATCAAACCGTTGATCGTCTGTCAACTCGCTGGTTAAAATGGCCTGATGAATGAAATTAAACAATTGTAGTTTATCACTGTTGCGCCCTACGACTGTAATCTTCAACTCTGGATAAAGATAGTGCAAAGAAGTCGCAACCACATATGAAAGACTCCCATCCCCTAAAATCAAAACGGACTCTCTTCGTTGGTGGGCAATGAGATCAAAGCGATGAATAGCATGCATGGCAACACTACTAAATTCCGCTAAGGCTGTCACAGGCCCCCGAACTTCCTCTGGGTAAGCCACTACACGATCCAGTGGCAAGGCAACGACTTCCTGCATAAAGCCATTAAAGCCACTAGACAAGAAGTGCGTCCCCTCCAAATAATTTTCAAAGAAGACACCCTCTGTTTGATGAGGAGGTTGATTGGGAACCATGGCCACAATCTGTCCTGGTTGATAGGTTCCCGTAGGATCCGCTACCACGATACCGGATGACTCATGGATCAGAGCCATGGGTAATTTCTTTTTAAGCACCTTAGGATCCCGTTTCCCTTGATAGTAACGTTGGTCCGCATGACAAATAGCCATGTAATAAGGGCGTATTAACACCTTGTCTCCACGGCTCATGTCTTCTTCTTGGTATTTGATGGTAATATTTTTCGGCTGGGTCAGCTGAAAGATTTGGTTCAACATATTAATTGTCCTCAATCATACCGCGTGCAATTTTCAAATCTGTAATCGTCGTAATTTTAATATTGGAATATTCCCCTTTAGCAAGGGCAACTTTTTTGCCATTAATGACAAAGATCTTGCAGGCATCTGTCAAGACTTCTTTTTGCTGGTCGCTTAAATCATGGTACAAGGCAAGAAAGTCTTTCATTTTGAAGGTTTGAGGGGTTTGACCCTGATAGAGGTATTGGCGTTCTGGGATATCCGTGATAAAGGTATTGTCCAAGCTTTGAACAATGGTATCGGTCGCTTCGACCACTGTATCCACAACATCATGGCTCTTGGCCAGTTCAATGTTTTCTTGGATAGTTTTTAGGCTAACAAAAGGACGAACCGAATCATGGGTGACGATAATATCCTCTTCTGTCAAAGGCTGCAGCTCATCGATAGCCAGGATGATGTTTTCGATGGTAGAGTTGCGGTCACTTCCTCCCTCTACAACCAAGATCCGGTCCTTATAAGAAGCCAAGTACTTGTCTACCAGATCTTCCGTATAGGTCACCCAGTCCGGATGAATCCCTAACACAATTTTCTGAATCTCATGGACTAATAAGAACTTCTCAACCGTGTGGATTAAAATAGGACGTCCACCCAAATCCAAAAATTGTTTGGGCATATCCGTAATCCCCATCCGTGAGCCTGTCCCACCTGCTAAAATCCCTGCATAAATCATCCTAAACCTCCTGATATTGTCTCTTTTTCCTTCTCTAGAACACGGCTTTTTAGTAATCTAGCCTAGTTTTGCTCTCACCTTTTGATACAAATGTGGAGAAAGGAGCAAAAGAAGGTATTTGAGTTTATTTTTTCTTGTAATATGTGAATTGATTAGAATATCTTTCCAATAGCGACGATACTCTTTGCGAATTTTGTTAACCTGATCATACATATGAGAACCCAGCATAGCATGGACCACATGCAAGCCATTAAAGACATAGCGGGTATTGACCGCTTTTTTCATTTCCGGATCATCAGGATAGTCTCTCTCGACATAGGCTCTGTTCCATTCCATAGCCTTGTAAAAATTCAAAAGGCGATCGCTATACTTCGAATTGACTGTACTACCCGCTCTTCGATAGTATTTATAAAGATTAAGGTTGCTTACAGCAATCTCCTTACAAGCAGCAATATGCTCATAGGCAATGGCCAAATCTTCGTAGATCATTCCTTCTGGATAGGGGTACTGGAGTAAGATCTCTTTCTTGTAGAGTTTTCCTCCAGGATGGGTCCCTACACTATTCCCATAAAACATATGAAGAAGGGCTGTACGGCGATCTAGTTTTTTGCTATCTTCCAGCGGAAGGTCACCGGCGATCAAATCAGTCTGGTGATCTCGCACTTCTACGATAGAGGTCACAACCAAATCGACAGCATACTGATCTTTTAAAGCCACTAAATATTCAACAGCTTTTGTATTATAGTAGTCATCCGCATCTAGAAACATAATCCAATCAGAGCTTGCCTGCTGGACTCCAATATTTCTTGCTCGAGATTGCCCGCCGTTTTCGACATGAAAAACTCGAATACGGTCATCTTCCTGAGCATACTGGTCGCAAATTTCTCCTGATCGATCCGTCGATCCATCATCAACTAAGATGATTTCAATATTTGAATAGGTCTGTTGTCTAAGACTACCGACACTATACTGTAAATACTCCTCGACATTATAGACCGGTATGACAATCGAAACCTTTTCCATTATGCTAATCCCTTCATGATAATTTCTACAATCTGTTGACAAGCCGTTCCATCCCCATAAGGATTACTTGCCTGGCTCATCTTCTCGTATTCGTCTTGATCTTCCAGAAGGAGTTTAAAGTTGCGATAGATGTTTTCTTCTTCTGTTCCGACCAATTTCAAAGTCCCTGCAGCCATACCTTCTGGACGTTCTGTCGTATCACGCATGACAATGACAGGTTTTCCTAAAGAAGGCGCTTCTTCTTGGACGCCACCTGAGTCCGTCAAGATCATATAGCTTTGATTCATGAAATTATGAAAATCAATCACTTCCAAGGGCTCAATGATTTTCATTCGCTCATTCTCTCCAAAAACCTTGCTGGCCAATTCTCTGACCTTTGGATTTTTGTGGATGGGATAGACCACCTTTACATCTTCAAACTCATCCAAAATCCGGTTGACCGCACGGAACATGTGCTCCATAGGTTCTCCAAGGTTTTCGCGACGGTGGGCCGTCAACATGATGAGCTTGCTCCCTTTTGCCCACTCCAATATAGGGTGGTCGTAGTCTTCTTTTACCGTTGTTTTTAAGGCATCAATAACAGTATTTCCTGTAACGAAAATATTGGTCCGTCCTTCTTTTTGAAGATTCTCTTTTGAAACCTGGGTTGGAGCAAAATTGTAATCTGCCACTATGGAAGTAGCTTGACGGTTAAACTCTTCAGGATATGGGCTTTGAAGATTGTAAGTCCGAAGACCTGCTTCCACATGCCCCACTTTGATGCCCATATAAAAGGCCGCCAAAGCTGTTGCAAAGGTGGTTGTGGTATCCCCATGGACGAGGACAATATCAGGTTTTTCCTCTTCTAATACCGGTTGGATTTTTTCCAAGATAGAGGTCGTAATGGTAAATAATGTTTGATTGGCCTTCATAATGCCTAGATTATAGTCTGGAACAACACGAAAAACGTCTAACACTTGGTCCAGCATTTCCTTGTGCTGCCCTGTTACACAGACTACGGTTTCAATGGTATCGTGTTGTTTGAGTTCATTGACCAAAGGACACATTTTAATGGCTTCTGGACGCGTCCCAAACACTAACATTACTTTTTTCATTTTGAACCCTTCTTCATCGATTGGTAAAAGTTGCGATAGTTGTTTAAAAAGATCGGATAGCTAAACTTGTTATCATAATCTCTCTTTGCTTGAGCAGCTAAAGAGGCTCTTTCCTCAGGATTCTCTGCCAATTTTTTAATTGCTTGAGCTAAGGCTTGCGGATCCTCAGCTGGGACGAGGAGCCCATTCTCAGAATTCACTACTTCGTTCACACCTGGAATATCTGTTGCAATCATCGTTTTGCCGTTCATAAAGGCCTCGATTGCAACCAATCCAAATCCTTCAAAAATCGATGGAAGAACACAAAAGTCAAAGCTATTGATACACTCTACCACGTCGCTCCGATAACCCAAAAAATGAATTCTTTCTTCCAGATTGAGCTCCTTGGCTTGATTTATCAAATCATTTTTCAATTCTCCATCACCGACAATAAACAAGGATACACTTGGATTTGTCACTAGTGACATAGCTTCGATCAGGTAGGGTAAGCCTTTTTGTTCGGATAAGCGAGCGATACAACCTATTTTGATACCGTCACATTTAGTAATTTCATTTACTGTATGCTCACTTTGTTTCATTTTCACTCCATTATAAATCACAACAGAGTTTTTTGACCTTACATCATTAAGGATATTTTCCTGGACAGCTTGACTGACAGCAACCGTTCGAGCCTTTCCTAGGGCGAATTTATAAAGTGGTAATTTATCCTTGAAAACATTATGGGCTGTGTAGACATGGATCAATTTTGGATGGCGCATCTGCAGCAAACGAATATAGAAAGCAGCCATCCGGTGATGGGTGTGAACAAGAGTGATCTCATTTTCTTTGATGATCTTGGAAAGACTAGCAAGAATCTTAAGCACAGTAGCTGGCTGTTTGCTATCGACATCTAGAATCCGATGGTGTTGAATCCCATTCTCTGCTAGTTTTTCTTCCCACAATCCACCAGTAGACGCAACATGAACCTGGTCAAATTCATCCTTGAGGTCTGTCGCCAACTGATAGACAATGCGTTCTGCCCCACCGATATCCATGGTCCGCGAAATGTGCAGAATATTATTTTTTTGCTTTCCGTTTTTCATGTACTACTCTCTTAATAAAAGTGGCATTTCCGACAAAATAGCGCTTAAAGAGCCGTTTTGGTTCATTGGCCACACGGAACAACCATTCCAGATTGGCCTTTTGCATCCACATAGGTGCCCGCTTGATATGACCTGAGAGGACATCAAAGCTTCCTCCCACACCCATAAAGACAGAATTGACTCCATTGTCCATAAACTTCTGGATCAAGTACTCTTTTTTAGGAGAGGTAATGCCGACAAAGACAAAATCTGGATTCTTCTCACGAATATCCTCTTGAATAGCCTCCTCCTCTTCAGCAGAGAAATAGCCATTGCGATGGCCCACTACTCGGAGATTTGGATAATCCTTTTTAAAGATGGCCAACATATCGGTCAAGACTTCCTCTTTTGCCCCGAAGAAGTAGACCGAGTAGCCTTTTTCATTGGCTAAATGGAGTAATTCCTGCATCAAATCGATGCCTGCCACGCGCTCTGGCACAGAATAGCCCAAATAGCGCGCTGCGAGAACAACAGAAGCACCGTCTGCATTAATGATTTCAGATTCATTGACTATCTTCTTGATGGTTTCGTCTGTCGCACACTGATTGAGCTTATCTGCGTTGACCCCCATCAAATGGAGTGGTTTTTTATCTCGTACAAATTCTTCTGTAGCAGCAACGGTTTCTGCCATTGTTAAAGGGTCAATTCTGACCCCCATCATCGTAAAACTTTTCAAGCTTATTCTCCCCAAGTGGATTCAAAGTGACCTTTTTGCTCTGATTCTTCAGGCAACTTCATATAATCGCCATAGATCTTTGTCAGATAAGCATCCGGATCAGCATGACCACTGATTTTAATGGTTTCAAAATCAAGGAGTTGTGGCTCCCCAAATACCTCTTTGTAGGCCAATTCTCTCTCGCGATAGGATCCTAAGACATTTCCCACGAGATCACTTGTCTCAAAGTCATATTTTTTAATCGTATTTTGTAACTTTTGATTGATTTTTTCAGTATTTAGTAATTTGTCTAGGTGAAGGATCTTAGAAACCTTCACAATTGAATTTTCAAAGAAACCTCGGTCGCGATTGTGCAATCGATTGATGACAGATATTTTGGAAAGGGCACGGTAATACTTAATTTTATTGGTGTGCAAGAAATAGTGGAAGTCATCTGATGGGTAACCATCTAAAGGAAACACATCGATAAAAGGACTACACACAACCCCACCAAATTCAATTTGAAGCGAGGTATCCATGATGGATGTATTGCCTAAATTATCATCATGGATTCTCAAGATGACATTGCTTGGTAATTCATTTTGGCAAATCTCCAGAAACTTTTCATAGTCTTTTCTAGGCATGCCTAAATCCATATCGTCATCCCAAGGGATAAAGCCCTTGTGACGAATGGCTCCCAATAAAGTGCCCCCTAAAGCATAGTATCGAAGATTGTGTTTTGTGCAAATCTCAATATACTTTTCTAATAAGGATAGTTCTCCTAATTGAATCTGTCTAACTTTACTCACAGCCTACTTCGCTCCTTCTTTTCTAAGTACAACCTTCACGGTCTTGAGCAGGATCTGAATATCTCTCCAGATCGTCCAACCATCCATATATGCAACGTCGAGTTTGACTACCTCGTCAAAGTCTGTAATCTCACTGCGTCCGCTCACTTGCCAAAGTCCGGTAATACCGGGCTTGAAGCTGAGGCGGCGTTTTTGAGCTGGCGTATAGTTTTGGTATTCGTCTACCGTTGGAGGACGAGTCCCAACCAGACTCATATCACCGATCAGAACATTGTAAAATTGTGGCAATTCATCAAGACTGGTTTTCCGAATAAAGCGTCCAATTGGCGTTACCCGCGGATCGTTTTCCATCTTAAACATCCCACCTGTCATGGTATTTTGTTCCATGAGATCTTTTTTAATCTCTTCAGCATCCACGCGCATGGAGCGGAATTTATAGAAGTTGAAATACCGACCATTCTTTCCGACCCGTTTTTGTACAAAGAAAGCAGGTCCGCCATCTTTACGGATCAGAGGGACTAAGACAATACTTACCAGTCCACAAATCAAGAGTCCAAAGAGAGCTCCTACAATGTCCAAGAGACGTTTAGCAAAGACGTGACTCGGCTTGTAAAAATTGGTTGAGAAAGTGACGACACTTAATCCCCCGACTTCTCGAACCCGTTTATTGCCTAAGGAAGCGAAGTTAAAGGCATTGAGATTGACCGATACATCAATCCCCATACTCTCAAACTCCGAGACAAAGTCACTAATATTGTAGTCCTCACTTGGCAGATTGATAAACACTTCATCCACCACTTCCTTGGTCACAAAGTTCATCATTTGATCCGGCTGCACCACCCTTACGCCTGAGTGAGTAAAATCCGTATCGTCCATGACGGTGACACCGATTAGTTCCCCATGATAGAGGTTAGGCGAATGCAGAATATCAAATACCTTTTCCATCCGACTGGTCGCTGTGATCAAGAAAATCTTTCGCGAACTCTTCCGCCACGGCGAAACAGACTTCCGGTATCTCTTGAGCAAGAGATCCATGATATAGACAGAAAACGTATTGAAAAGAAAGAAGTAAATCATTCCCCGACGAGAGATGGAAAAGACCCCATCGAGCATAAAAGAGGTAAAGGTGATCCCAACAGCGAAAAATACATTGTATTTCAAGACCTGAAAGAGCTCATCTAGATAGCCTCTGCTATAAAAACGATAGGCAATATTGCTAATGTAAAAGGCTACAAAATGCAAGAGATAGAGAATGGCAATTGTCTGCGATGTGTATTCTGCATCCTTAAAAAGACTCACAATGTAAGCTGAAAATAGGACAGCTAAACTTTGAAAGAGAACAATATTTAGTTTTTCCAGTTCGATTCTTTCTTCTCCCATTTTCCCTCTATCCTATTCTTTACTTTTTCCCGTACTCTCCGTAAGATCCATATCCACCGTATGAACCATACTCAGCAGCTTTAATGTTAAATTTATTGAGCACCACTCCTAAGAAAGGTGTGCCTGTTTGTTCTAATTGGTCCTTGGCTTTTTGGACAGCCTTGCGTCCATTGGCACCAGATTCTGTGATCAAGACAGTTCCATCACAGCGTTGGGCGATAATAGCCGCATCGATCACGACCCCAATTGGAGGCGTATCGACAATGATGTAGTCAAAATGCTCACGCAAGGCATCCATCATCACAGTGAAGTTCTTGCTTTGCAAGAGACCTGTTGGGTTTGGCGCTACTTGTCCAGACTCGATGATATCCAAGTTTGGAAAATCAGTCGCATACAAGATTTGGTCCAATTGGCTACGGCCGGATAAAAAGTCGGTCAAGCCTTGGATCTTATCCCGACTACGGAAAATCCCTGTCATGACAGAGTTCCGGATATCACAGTCGACCAAGAGGGTCTTGTAACCCGCACGCGCAAAGGCAACGGCCAAGTTGGTTGAAGTGGTTGATTTCCCTTCATTTTCTTGAACAGATGAGATAGCGATGACTTTTAAGTCCACCCCACTCAATTGGATATTCGTTGCAAGGGCATTGAAGTATTCTTCTGCCTTCCGAATTTCTTGTAATTTATTTTTTGAAATTTCTAACGTATTCATGCGATCCCCAGTCTACAGTTTCTTAATATCTGGCACAATACCAAGCAAGGTTAAGCCCATCAGCTCTTCAACGTCTTCTGGTCTCTTGACACGATCGTCCAAGACTTCTACTACCACCATGAGAACCACCATCAAACCAGCTCCAGCAATAAAGCCAAGAAGGACATTGCGTCGGATATTAGGTGAAGAAGGTGATTGAGGCACTTCTGCTTCATCCAAAGTCGTAACATCTGATACCTTGGTCACAGAGATGATCTTTTCAGCTGCTACATTGCGAAGGCCGTTGGCAATGCGGGCCGCTTCTTTTGGATCTCCATCCTTAGCCGTGATCGAAAGGATACGAGTATCGGTCGGAACGGATACACTGATCTTTTTCGACAACTCAGCTGGTGTCAGATCGAGTTTCAATTCTTCGATGGCTTGACTCAAGACATTTTGAGAAAGGATGATCTCACGGTAGTCTTTAACCAAGTAAGACCCCGCCTGCAAATCAGAGTTTGTCAAGGCATTGTTGTCTTGGTTTTGACGACTGACCACATAGATCCGGCTAGTACTTTGGTATTCTTTCTTGGCTAAAAATGCACTATAGCCAAATGCTGCGATCGCAAAGACAAGAGCGACCAAAACGATCGAAAACTTGCGTTTCCATAGGGTCTTCAGCATAGCGAAAACATCAATTTCCACTGCTTGATTTTCTTGATTGTTCATTTCCTAATTACTCCTTCATGTGGATCTCTCCACCTGTTTCCTGGTTAGATTAATTCATCCGCTAACAAGAGTTCTTGATTGTCGAAAAAGAGAGCTTGTGCTCGTCGTTCTCCGTATTCTTCCTTGATCAAGCGATAGGCTTCTGCCATGTATGGCGGTCGTTTATCCACATTGTGCATATCACTAGCCACAAAGTGGACCAAGTCTTTTTCTAAGAAGTACCGAGCTCGTTTTTTCAGTTGTTTTTGCTCATCCCCAAAGAGGCGAGGCTTGAGAACACTGGAACTATTGATCTGCATGTAGCAGCCCATGTCAATCATCTCTTGCACGCGCTCCTCATTTTTCTCCAAGCACTTGTAACGCTCGATATGAGCTACCACCGGTGTCACGCCTAGATGGAGCAAACGGTCCAAGGCGGTATGAATCTCCTTGTAAGGCGTTCCCATGCTGAATTCAATTAGTGCAAAGCGCGTCTCAGCCAAACGTGGAATGATCTTTTCTTCCAGTTTTTTCAAGACATCATTAGTAAAGTAGATCTCTGCCCCGTAATGAATCGTTAAATCTGGTGCGACCTCTGCCGCAATTTTTTCCACTTCTTGAAAATTTTCAGAAATCTTTTCTTCGGGAGTTTCAAACATTCCCTTGCGACGATGAGAAGTGGAGATAATGGTCCGTACCCCTTGGCGATAGCTTTCTTCCAATAAGGCACGCGTATCTTCTCTTGTCTTTGGTCCATCATCCACATCAAAGACGATGTGCGAGTGGATATCAATCATTTTTCTTTTCCTTCCATTACTTTTTGAATGGTTTCCTTAGCCTTGGTCAAGCTGGCTTGATCCAACTCCATAACATAGAGGTTGTAACCAGGCATGGCATAAGATGGTAAGTCGGTGCGTCCTTGACCGGTGATTGCTTGGGAAGTCACCTCATAAGAGCCACCCGATTCTAGCTGGGTATTGATCAAGTTCATCATAGTCGGCAACTGCATGTTGGTTTGGACAGAATCTTGGAGGTTTCCGATAATCTCATTGTAGTTGCTTAAGACCTTGGTAGAGGTCAACTTTTTGATAATGGCCGCAATGACTTTTTCTTGGTTTTTCCCACGGTCATTGTCGCCACCTTGAAGAGAGTAGCGTTCCCGAACAAAACCGAGGGCTTGCTCCGAATTCAAATGGACCTTGCCAACTGGGAAATGGAACTTGCCATGAAGGCTCGTGAATTCCTGGTCATTTTCCACATCGATTCCCCCTAGAAGGTCAATCAACTTGAGGAAGGAGGTGAAATTGAGACGAACGTAGTAGTTGAGCTTGATATCATAGAGATTCTCAAGGGTATGGATAGAAGCATCCACTCCGTAGATCCCCGCATGGGTCAACTTATCATTTTGGTTATTACCACCATCTGCAATCGGTACATAGGCATCCCGTGGTGTCGTTGTTAATAGGACTTGCTTGGTCTTCCGATTGACCGTCATGATGATATTGACATCTGAACGAGAAACCGAGGTTACCGGACCATAGGTATCGATCCCGCTGACATAGATGTTAAAGACATCCGCATTGGCAGACACCTTGCTCGTCGCTGCCACTTCTTTTCGGATCTTGTAGGAATAGATTTTCTTCAACTTCTTCGCATAGTCTGCATCTTCTGCGGCAATGGTATCCTCAAAGGTACTGTTGAGGACCATAGCAGAGGCATTCCCTTCCTGCAGTCTCTTATAGGCATCTAGATAAGTCGGTGCATCCACTACAGAAATTTCCTGACCCTTGGTCTTTTTGATGTTATCCAAGAGGGCAGTAAGATTGGCTTCGTTATTGTTGCCCTTTGGTGCCACCACTTCCTTGATTTCTTTGATATCTTTGATGTCACTGTCTTTCTTGACATAGACAGCCATCTCAAACTCTGTATAGTTAGAGTGGCCATTGACATTACTGGTCAGATTCAAAAGCTGTTGACTAGCAAACAAAACTCCTGAACTAGCCAATAAGCCGACAAGAAGCAGGACGAACGTTGTCTTTTTGGCCTGATTTTTGATCACAAACCAAGCTGACAAGAGCAAGAGAAGAGCTAGTAGTACAATCACGAGAATATTAACATAGCGAAAAGCCAAGATGTTATTGGCCAACATGGTATAGGTCGCCCAACTTGCACTCATAAGCAAAAAAATAAGCAATACGGAATTAATGATTCGCAATTGCCCCCACTTATGTTCTGAACGACGGCACCGTCTCCTTTGTGACATAAATACCTCCAATTAGTCCTAATCATATTTATTGTAACATATTTTTATTAAAAAATGCATTAATTATCACCATTTTGTCCATTATAGACATTTATAAAATAAGCGTTTTCTAAAACTAGAGAAATCTCTTGTATACTTATGCAGAGAATCCAAAAAAACCGAGTGCAAAACCCGGTTTTTTGAAGCGATTACAAAAGATCGTCCCGCTTGACCTGCTCAAAACTTTCCCTTCCGTCATTGAGCTTGTCCCAGATGACGACTTTTCCTTCTTTCAATGATTTTTGAACATCAATGATCCGCTGGTTAGAAGAGCCACGGAACTGCAACATGAGGTTGCGCTTGCTCTTATCATAGCGCCCATCGACCAGAATATCAATCAGTGATAGAAGCTCTAGTTTGTCTGGTGTCTCTAACATCATTTCTTCCCAGGTGTAGCCGGTCCAAGACCAGATATCTTTATCAGGCAACTCTTTTCTCACGCGCTTGACCAAGGGCAGAAGGATGCCTGTGTTGAGAAAGGGTTCCCCTCCAAGCAAGGTCAAGCCCTGGACATAAGGTTGGGCCAGATCGGCCATGATCTGCTCTTCCAACTCTTTGGTATAGGGAATACCTGCATTGAAAGACCAGGTCGCAACATTGTAACAGCCCTCACAGTGAAACATGCACCCGGCCACATAAAGGGAGTTGCGCACCCCTTCGCCATCGACAAAGTTGAAAGCTTTGTAGTCGATGATCCGATCTTGACTCAGTTCCTCACTCTTCCATTCGCCTGGTTTAGGTGTATTCCATGTCATCCTTCTACTCCACTTCTATCCAATAACGCTCCGTTCCATTTCGAACATCTTCAAATTGACCACCATTAGCTAAGATAACCTCTCGGCTGGCCGGATTTTCCGTGCTACATGTCACCAGAGCACGATGGATGTTCTTTTCTTTAGCTACTTGTAGACCTTGGCGGAGGGACTCTTTGGCATAGCCCTTACCTCTTTCAGAGGGGCGGATGGAGTAGCCAATATGACCGCCTTCATTCAGCAAATAGTTATTGAGTCGCAATCTCAGATTGAGAAACCCTACGGCTTGTCCATCTCTCGAAAAAGCAACTAACTGAATATCAGGCACCCACCCTTCAGGCAAATTAATCCCCATTTCATGATTCTGATTACTTTCCAACCACTCTTCATAAACAAAATTCTCAGCATCCCAAAAGCCGCCGTCGTGGGCCGACTGGGTCTCTTCGAACTCTGTCATCATGTTTAGAATGGTTTCTTTATCTGCTAATGTTGGTCTACGTAATTCCATCTTTACCTCCCCCTATACGAGAAAAGCGAGAGCGAACTCTCACTTTTTCTTATTCTTATTTAAAAATTGTTCTCTCAGGCTGGCTACTCGGTCTTTTTTATTGATTCCACCCTTTGAATGCTTCTCGTGGAATCGTTGAACCTGAGCCTTACCCTTATCATCTAATTGGTATTTTCCCATAATGTCCTTTTCTAATCTGTCACTTGGTGTCCAGCTGATTTGATCGTGGATCCATTCATGTGTTTGACACGTGCAGCGATTTCCTTATGACGGCCATTGACCATCGGACGAGCTTGCGGGTTTCCTAGATAACCACAGGTCCGTTTGACCACATCAACCGTTTTCGGATCGCTATTGCCACAGTTTGGACAAGCAAATCCGCGCTCAGTCGGCGTGAAATCTCCTTCAAAATCACACTTGTAACAACGGTCAATCGGCGTATTGGTACCGAGATAACCGACCCGGTCATAGGCATAATCCCAAACCGCTTCAAGGGCTTTTGGATTTTGTTGGAGCACAGGGTATTCACAATAGTGGATAAAGCCACCAGACGCCCCAGCTTCAGGATAAACTTTTTCAAAATCCAACTTCTCAAATGGCGTTGGGTTCTTACGAACATCGTAGTGGAAACTATTGGTGTAGTATTCCTTGTCTGTGATATCCGGAACCTTACCAAATTTCTCCGTATCTAGGCGACAGAAGCGGTCTGTCAAGCTTTCTGACGGTGTCGAATAGATGGAGAAGTGGTAATCATACTGGTCAGACCATTCTTCCACGCGCGCTTTCATATCCTTGATGATATCGATCGTGAATTGTTTGGCTTCTGGATTGTGTTCCCAATTTGGACCATAAAAGACGGTTGCGACTTCATAGAGTCCGATATAGCCAAGAGAAACAGTTGCTCTGCGATGACGGAAGAGCTGATCTACCTGGTCATACTTGCCCAAGCGTTTCCCGAAAGCCCCATATTGGTAGAGAATCGGCGCATTGGCTGGTGTCGCTTCTTTGGTGCGTTCCACCCGGTAAACCAAGGCATCTTCAGCGATGTTCATCCGTTCATTAAAGATTTGCCAGAACTTCTCCTTGTCTCCGCCAGATTCCAAGGCAATCCGAGGTAAATTGACTGTCACAACCCCTAGGTTCATCCGGCCAGAATTGACTTCCACACCATTCTCATCCTTCCAACCTTGAAGGAAAGAACGACATCCCATCGGCACCTTGAAGGAGCCTGTCAACTCGACAATCTTGTCATAAGACAAAACGTCTGGATACATGCGCTTAGTGGCACATTCCAAGGCCAATTGCTTGATATCATAGTTAGGGGTGCCAGGTTCCAGGTTGAGCCCCCGTTTGAGGGTGAAAATCAATTTTGGAAAAATAGCTGTCCGATGTTCCGATCCAAGCCCCTTGATTCTGATTTCCAAAATCGCCTTTTGGATTTCCCGCTCGAAGCGATTGGTTCCAAGACCAAAACCAAGCGAAGTAAAGGGAGTTTGCCCGTTCGAAGTAAAGAGGGTATTGATCTCATATTCCAGCGATTGCATGGCATCATAAATATCTTTTTGGGTCTTGCTCCAAGCATAGTCCTCCTGCTTTTCAGGAAGCACCCACTCTTTGGCATCTGCCAAGTGTTTTTGGTAGTTCTTTTCTGCATAAGGGGCCAAGACCTCATCGATCCGATCAGCCGAGCAACCCCCGTACTGACTAGAGGCTACATTGGCAATAATCTGCGAGATTTGAGCCGTTGCAGTTTGGATGGACTTAGGACTTTCTACTTCTGCATTCCCAATCTTAAAGCCATTTCTGAGCATGCCCTCAAAATCGATCAAACAGCAGTTGGTCATCGGTGTATAAGGGCTATAGTCCAAATCATGGTAGTGGATATCCCCTTTTTGGTGGGCATTGGCTACGTGTTTAGGCAACATTTTAAGACCAATAGACTTACCAACGATCCCCGCCGTCAAATCCCGTTGCGTATTAAAGACATCGCTGTCCTTATTGGCATTTTCATTGACAACCGCTTGGTCCTTGTTGAGGAGTTTTCCAATCGTAAAGTTGATATCTGTCGCTTTCGAGCGCTCAAAATCCCGCTGAGTCCGATAAGTAATGTAGCTCTCAGCAATCGCATATTCGTTGGCTTGAAGCAATTCATGTTCGACAACATTTTGGATCTCATAGATCTTCACGCCATTTGGAAAACGTTCCAAGATCTCTGCGATCACACGATCGACAATAGCTTCTAGTTTGGCTTCCATCACTGGAGTGAGAGAAGTCACTTCTTCTGTCGCCTTCAACAAGGCTTTATAAATTTTTTCAACATCGAATTGAACACGACGGCCATCTCGTTTTTCAACAAAAATATCCGGGGCCATTCTCAGTTTTTCTTCTCTCAAGGTGATCATACCAAACATGCCTCTCTTCATTTATTTACATACAAGTTGTATTATACCACTCCAAAAATAAAAATCAATATCTTGTGGTGAAAATTCTAAAAAACTTTCTAAAACACAAGATATTGATTTTCTTAAGAGCGTTGATAGAGTTTGAAATGACGGTATTTCTTCTCAACTAGACGATAATTTTCTTTGAGCAAGTCCTTCATATTGGAGGTCAACTCCACCTGATTGTTGACCACAATATACTTAGGTTCAGACCGATCGATTTGTTGGATCACATTGGTCCGGTTTTCATTAATCCCCAGATAAGACGTCGGGGTCAATAAGGCAGAAGCGGCCAAACGATCGCTTTCTTGATAGAGAGTAGCTGTCGTATCCCAAGCATAAATGGTATCTTTCGACTTGGTGTGATTTTTAATGTAGCTGGCAATAGCACTCCGTTCACTGGATTGGCCAGACTGAAGCACGACATCTTGAACCACTGGATTCGCCAACAGATAGACAAGGGCTACTAGCGGTAAGAAAACTTGGCTCGTAAAGTAAGCGGCCCAAACTTCCTTGTTTTTCTTCTTCCGACCACGACGTTCGATCCCATCGTTTTCTTCCCCATCTCGTGAGAACCAGATCGCAAACAAAGGAAGAACAAATGGCAACATCGGTAACAATTGGTAAGCTCCCTGTTCAGGAAGACCAATCGACACAATGAGGACTACCAGGCTACCTGCCCATCCCATAAAGCGGAAGATCCGGCGAGCACTGCTATTTTGCTTCGTAAAGGACATCAAAAAGGCAGAGACTAGGCCAAAGGCCAGCGCCAACAGTCCGTAATAAATGGCGTTACTGAAGGTCTGTCCATTGCTAAAATTCAAGGCATTAAAGACATAGGTTACTTGGTTAATGGCATAGCCAAAAGTCTGATTCAAAACGGTGATATAGCCAATTGGATAAAAGACGAGTGAAAAACCAAGGAGAGCTGCTAGCAGTTGATAAAAGCCACGCGCCCATCTCTTCTGCTTGATATTAAAGGCTGTTAATCCAAGGAAGGCCAACAAATAAAACAGGGCACTGGTCATCGGATCAATCAAGAAAGCCACAGCTGCAATCGCACCATAAAGGATAAAGCCTTCATCCTTACGATGTCCAATCAGATAAGCCAAAATGAAATTCATGCTGGCAAATAGGATTGGAAGACTAAAGAGAGTCACATAAGTCCCTCCAAAACCAAGGCCTAGCACCAAGAAATAAAAGAGTAACTGGACATTCTTCGCTGTATCTTTATCAGACACCAGCAAGCGCACAACCCGATAGAGGTAAGTCCCCGCAAAGAAGAGGGCAATCGCTTGGAGGATCATCAAGATCCAATGTCCACCAGCTAAACTTCCCAACCAGTTGATTGCATAATAGAGTAGACCATTGGTTCCGTAAAAATCACCAAACGGTACTTGACCCTTGGTCATTGCCCAGCCAGCATACAAGTTTTGCGATTGTTGATTGGTTGCAAAACGGGTTAAAAATGGCACCCCGACATGCAGCAAACTAATTAAGAGACTCAACACAAAAGGAATCGCTAGGGGCACTGGACGCTTGGATTGACGACGGATCGGCTCAACTGCCACATCTGCTTCTAGCTCTTCCGTATTCTCTTCTACCTTAGATGCTTCCGCTTTTGCCGCTTCAACTCCCGCCTTACGCGAACGACGACTCATCCGACTGAGCGTTTGCTCCGCTTCCTGTTCAGATTCTTGTGTAGGTTCTGCTACTGCTTCTGGCTTGGCATCACTAATTTCCTCTGATGCCTCCATTGCAACCGGCTCCTCCAAGACTTCTGCCTGTTGGCTATGAGTCGGCTCTTCTTCACGAAAGACTGATTTATCTAGCACTTCGCGAATTTCACGTGTATCCTGAAAACTATCTCCCACGTGAATCCCTAATTTTTTCGAAGTCATTTCTTGCTCTTTTTCGCTCATTCTTTTTCCTTTTTCTAGATCTTTGCTCTTTCCTTTTAGAAAAAAGCCCATTATCTTCTCTAGTATACCAAATTCTGCCGACCATGTCAGCCTCTTATCACATAGTCCTATGGAAAAAGAGTCAGGCATCTCGATTCCTGACTCTGATTTTCGTTTTTATACATTTACAACATCGGTGCGAACAATTGCATAATTTCCTTGATTAAGCTTTGGTGCCATGTAAAGCGGAAGGTATCCTCTGTAATTTCTTGAGACACTTCAAAGATATGGTCAAAGTCCTCACGAATCTTTTTCAAGGCAGGCGTCCGATACATCCAGACAGCATTTTCATAGTGATGGACCAAACTGCGGTAATCAAAGTTAATCGACCCTACAACCGCCATTTCATCATCGGCAAGAACTTGCTTACTGTGGACAAAACCAGGCGTGTACTCATAGATTTTCACACCAGCATCCATCAGATCCAAGTAAGCCCCACGCGTAACAATTTGGATCAATTTTTTATCCGGAATATGCGGGGTCACGATGCGAACATCCACCCCACGAAGGGCCGCATTGCGGATATCTTCTGTCAAATCATAATCGATGATCAAGTAAGGAGTCGTGATATAGACGTAATCCGTCGCTTGGTTGATCATATTTTGATAAACCGTCTTTCCGACCTGCGACTTGTAAATCGGTTTTGGTCCACTCCCATAGGGAATGTAGAGCCCTTCTCCTTCGACCGCCTTATTTTCAATATGGTAGCGGTCAAAATCCTCGATTTCCCCACGGTTGATGTACCAGTTCATGAGGAAGAGTCGCGTTAAGGCCTTAACAGCTCGTCCATCTAAACGAATGGCACTGTCCTTCCAGTGACCAAACCGCTCAATGTGGTTGATGTACTCGTCTGCCAAATTGACACCACCCGTATAGCCGATCTGGCCATCAATGACCAAGATCTTACGGTGGTCTCGGTTGTTATAAGCCACTGTTAGACGGGGGATCACCTTGTTAAACTTATGGGCATCAATCCCCATCTTTCGCAATCGTTTGGTATAGTTCCCAGCCAAGGTTGCCATACAGCCGATATCGTCATAAAGGAGTTTGACTTCAACCCCCTCTTTCACTTTCTGCTCTAAAATCTCTAGGATACTGTTCCACATCAAGCCCTCATCAATGATGTAAAACTCGATGAAGATAAATTTTTTCGCCGCTCTCAGATCCTCTAGTAGTTGCTCATACATCTCCTCCCCTAGAGGGTAAAAGGTCGATGCCGTCCCATTGTAGAGATCCGCATTGTGGTCCATGGATAAAATCGACTTGACCAAGCCATAAACCGCCTTGCTTTCTTGCTTGAGCTCCTTACGCAACTGATGACTATTGTCCTCTCGAAACTTCATGGACTCCATATTTTTCAGCTGGATCATTTCCTTTTTGGACAAACGTCGCTCTCCAAACATGAGGTATAAAAGCGATCCAAAGACAGGAATGACGGCAATCAAGAGCCAGGTCACCTTATTTTCAGGCGGGGTATTTCGATTAACAATAGCTAAGATTGTCGACACATATAAGAGCCCAATGACTGCAACAGATAGCCAATGAGGGAACCATCTATTGAGCCAGAAGAAGGCCGCAAAGGATGCCCATAGTTCAAAGCCCATAAACAAAATACTAAATCCATATTTGGACATTAATAGACGTAATTTTCTAAAGGTCACAGCATCCTCCTTTTTTCTTTCTACTAGTATACCAATTCTTTTTACCCGTTGCAACGACCAACCAAGCCCCTTCTAGACAAACAAAAAGAGAGTGGGACAGAAATCGGTAATTCGTTAGAATTCGATTTCGTCGTCCCACCTCCGCACAGTTGAGTAGGGCTGTAAAAGCTGATGAAATCAGCGTAGTAGAGCCCACTCAACCACTGCGTCTTGCTCGACAATCTAAAAACAAAAGAGAGGCTAGGACTTTTGTCCCAGCCTCTCTTTTGTTTCGCCCCTTATTGCTTGGTCAAAACGATAATCCCTTGATCATCCTCTGCTTGCTCCAAGTCTTCTAGCGACAACTGATTTCCTTCGATCCGATAGCGATAAGGCTCATCTCCGATACGCATGGATTGATTGACCGGATCAATACTAACCTCTTTGGCCTCTTCTTCTCCATCAGCATCTTGCACCGTAAACGTGCCTTTTCGACCCGTCACCACCAAGAGGATCGTATTTTCCTCGTCCTGTCCACGATAACTGCCATCTATGGGCACCCCTTCTTTCTGTTCTTCACTCGCTGACGTCACAGTCTGTGATGAAGCAGACGTCTGTTTGCTCGAAGTCTGTGTCGCTTTTTCTTGCTGGCTACAAGCAGTCAGGAAAAGGGCTACTGCCAAGGTCAGTATAGACATGATTTTTTTCATTAAGATCGGCTCCTTTCGCCATAACCGTATACTATCTACCACCAGTATACGCCAAGAAAGTCTTTAGGTCAATTGTTTACCCCTCTAATAAAAATGCCCTTACTTCCGCAATAAAATACAAGGACCCTGTCACAAATAAGACTTCATCTGGACGACTCTGATCCATAAATTCTTTGATATAGGCCTTATAGTCCGCTACATAGGGCAAGTCTTGTCGGTCGCCTTGTACCACCACTTCTCCGTAATGGAAGGTCGTCAAAATCAATTCAGCTTCTGGCAATCCCGCTTGAAGCGTTTGGAGCATTCCGCTATAATCTTTTCGCTTGAGGGCTCCAAATAAAATCTTCACGCGCTTTCCTGCCAAGCTATTGGCAAATTCGATCAAGCGTAACATAGCATGAGGATTATGAGCGCCATCCAGATACACCTGGTCACCAAACAACTCTAGACGTCCAGGCCACCGCGTCTCTTGTAAGGCCAGTTTGACCTGATCCATATCCACTTCTTGATCTAGCCCCTCCATATAGAGGAGAAAGGCCTCCAGAGCTACTGCAGCATTTTCTCGTTGGTAATCACCCTTCAAGCCTAGAGACTGCAAAACAAGATCCACACGTTCATTCCAAAAACGATCCTGCTCTAACCCAAAATCTTTCTGGAAGGCGTGGAGATCCACAGCCAATTGCTTCGCTTTTTCTTGACACACAGCTATAGCATCATCCGACAAGGGACCCACCACAGCTTTCTTGCCCTTCTTAAAGATTCCTGCCTTTTGCTGGGCGATTTCCGCAATCGTCCCTCCCAGTGTTTCTTGGTGATCCAGGCCAACCGAAGTGATCACTGCGATCTCTCCTGTCACTACATTGGTCGTATCTAGAAGCCCACCGATACCAACTTCCAATAAGACCACGTCCACAGCTTGTTCCTTAAAATACAAGAGGGCCATGAGGCAGATAATCTCAAAATAAGAGAGTTGGTCCTGGGTTTGAAGCAAGGTCTGCTCCATTTGTTGGACTTCTTGACCAATCCGAGTAAAATCTTCATCTGAAATCGGCTGATCCCCAATACAAATCCGATCATGGATACTGATCATATGAGGAGAGGTAAAGGTCCCAACCTTCTTTCCGTGAGCCATCAATAATTGACGCAGAAAGGCGATTGTGGATCCCTTCCCATTGGTTCCTGTCACATGAAGGATCGGGTATGCCTTATCCGGCCTCCCTAAAAGGCTCACTGCCTGCTCCATACGATCCAGGCCCGATCGAAAATTCAGACCGATCCGACTATTCATCCATTGCTCAATCTTATTCACATCTTCCTCCTAAAAGAAAAAAGCGACAAAGCCTCTTCTGACGTTTGCGCTCCTTTCTTTTGTAGTTATTTCTTTCTCATTTTTACAGCAAGTCCATCGGACTTCCTGCTTTTTCTTGTTTCTTGAAGCAGGGGTAAAAACATCTACTGGACTTACTTGCGGTCTTCATTTCTAGCGCAAGGGTAAAAATGTTCACTGAACATTCCAACTCTCTCTAGTTTCTAGGAGTTGGGCTAAAAACGTCCCCCGGACGTTTCAACTCTTTCTAGTTTCTAGGAGTTGAGGTGATACAGTCTCCCAGACTGTATCACTCCTCCATAAAGCTGTTGAAGACTTCTTCGATCATATCCCATTCTGCATCTGAGTCTTCTGGGATTGGTTGAAGGTCGCCTTCTGTTCCGTCTTCGTTTTCTGTAAATGAATAAGCTTGGATTTCAACTTCGCCGTTTTCATCTTCTTCTGCATTTGCAGGAATCAAAAGAACATAGTTTTTTCCAAATTCTTCTTTGCCATCAATGGTCAAAAGAATTTCAAACAAGGTTTCATTTCCTTGTTCATCCACCAATGTGATTAATTCACGTTCTTCATGGTCGTGGTTATGATCATGTGCCATACTATTCTTCCTCGTTTTCTTTCTAAAAATTGCGATCTAAATAATTTTGTAAAATAAGCTGCGCTGCTAACTTATCAATAACTTTTTTACGTTTGCTACGGCTAACGTCTGCTTGCTCAATCAACATCCGCTCTGCAGCAACTGTCGTCAACCGTTCGTCTTGGTAGTCGACTGGCAACCCAAACTTTTCAGCAATCATTGCGCCATAAGCCTGACTGGCTTCCACACGCGGTCCGCTGGTGTTGTTCATGTTTTTTGGCAAGCCTACAACAAAACGGTCTACCTTGTATTGAGCTACTAATTCGGCTAAGCGCTCCAAACCGAATTCTTTTTTGTCTTCATCGATTTGGACGATTTCAAGACCCTGAGCTGTAAAACCGAGAGGATCACTCACAGCAACCCCGACGGTCTTTGAGCCAACATCCAATCCCATAATTCTCATTAGAGGTCTATTCCTTGCCCTTTCAAATAATAACGTACCAATTCTTCCACGATCTCATCTCGTTCATATTTACGAATTTGGTTCCGTGCATTATTATAACGAGGTACATAGGCAGGATCCCCACTGAGTACGTATCCTACGATTTGATTAATTGGATTGTAGCCTTTTTCATCCAGTGACAAGTAAACATCTTTCAAGGTCTCGCTAATTTCCTTACGATTTGAATCATCAAGATTAAAACGTACTGTTTCATCTGTAAATCCCACAAGAACACCCTCTTTCCTTAGAATATTACTATTATACCATAATTAAGAGTTTTCCACAACGGCCAAGCCCTTGATTTTACGGCTTTTTCAAGCATTTTTGAGCTATTTTAGCTAAACTGTTTTTTTATTTTTGCTCACTTGCTCCAGCATTGATAAGATTGTCCGCAAATTGACTCGGTGTCAACTTCAACAACTCTGGTAAGTGATTGTTTTTGAAGTAAGTCATGCCTTCGGCCTTCTTCACATCCATCGCTTCAAAGTCATAGGTGATCGTTACCTTGTATTCATTCTCGTTTTCCAAGGTTAAATCAGCTGTGAAACCTGGCACTGTCAAAGCTTCCTTAAAGGCATCGTCCTTGTTAAAGGATTCTCTCAATTGCTTTTGTGCTTCCTCGACTCCAACCTGTTGGATCCCTTTTTTCAACTCCTCATCGGTTGCCGTCACATTGATGGTCTCCAATTTTTTAAAGGTGTTTCCCACATAGGTGACGATTTGTGTCTGTTGTGTTCCCTTATCATCTTTTGGAAAGACAAAAGTTCTAGTGATGACTTTATTTTCTTCAGCTTTTTGCAGAATACTCTTATTATCCTTTTGCAGCTGCTCTGCTTTTGCTTGGATTGCCTTTTGTTCACTTGAATTTGGGGTCTTCGCTTGCTTTTTTTGACCGCATCCAGTCAAACACAAGGCAAGTGCACCCAATAAGAAGATTTTTCTTTTCATTTTCCATTCCTTACTAGTTATTGTTTTCTAAAATATTGTATCATAGATTTCGTAAAATGGCGCAGTAAACTGCTTTTCATTCCGATTTTTAAAAAGAAAAAATCAGAAACAAATTGTTTCTGATTTTCATTCGCTTTAAAGAGCTGCACGCATCCGCGCTTCTGCATTTTCTACATTTCGAACTGATCGTGGCAAGAAGGCACGAATATCGTCTTCTTTGTAGCCCACTTGGAGACGTTTGTCATCTACCAAGATCGGACTTTTAAGAATACGAGGTGTTTCCATGATGATGTCAATGACTTCATTGACACTCAAGTCTTCGATGTCCACTCCTAGATTTTTAGCGTATCGATTTTTTGAAGAGACAATACTTGCCACTCCATTTTCAGTCTTTGTAAGGATATCCAACAATTCTTCTTTGGTGATCCCTTCCTTACCGAGGTTTTGTTCTTTATAAGTTAGCTGGTGAGCGTTGAGCCAAGTCTTTGCTTTTTTACAGCTGGTGCAACTTGACACTGTATAAATTTTAATCATGCATGCACTCCTTTCGCTACACGATAATACTATCGTATTAAATTATAACACAAAAACCATCAGTCTAGCGACCTATTTTGAAAAAAATTAATCTTCAATTTCAATCGCGTCATCTAAATCTAGAGTTACTTCTTCTACGACAGGAGCTGCTTCTTCAGTTTTATCAAGGGTTTTCACTGCTTCGTCTTCTTCGATCAAACCAAAATGAACCCGAACCTTGTGGTCGATTTCGTCAAAAATTTCTGGGTGGTCAGTCAAGAATTTCTTAGCATTTTCAGATCCTTGACCAATTTTTTCGCCATTATATGAGTACCACGCGCCCGCTTTTTGGATGATATCCAAATCTGTTGCAATCTTCACCAATTCACCTGTACGTGAAATTCCTTCCCCGTACATGATTTCGACCATGGCTTCTTTGAACGGTGGAGCTACCTTGTTCTTCACAACCTTGATCTTGGTTTCCTTACCAACGTTGGTATCTTTTTGGTCCCCAGTCCCCTTGATTTGAGTGTTTCCACGAACATCTAGACGGACAGAAGCGTAAAATTTCAGGGCACGACCACCAGGTGTGGTTTCAGGGTTCCCAAACATGACCCCAACTTTTTCACGCAATTGGTTGATAAAGATGGCAATGGTCTTGGTCTTATTGATCGAAGCTCCAAGCTTACGCATCGCTTGACTCATCATCCGAGCTTGCAAACCAACGTGGCTATCCCCGATATCTCCATCGATTTCCGCACGAGGTACCAAGGCTGCAACAGAGTCGACAACCACCAAATCTACCGCACCAGAGTCGATCAATTTACCAGCAATTTCAAGTCCTTGTTCCCCTGAGTCTGGTTGAGACAAGAGAAGTTCGTCGATATTGACCCCAAGAGCTGCTGCATAAGATGGATCCAAGGCATGCTCAGCATCGATAAAAGCAGCAATGCCTCCTTCTTTCTGTGCTTGCGCTACTGCATGGAGGGCAACGGTTGTTTTACCAGATGATTCTGGACCATAGATTTCGATGATCCGACCTTTTGGATAACCACCAGCACCCAAGGCAATATCAAGCGCCAAGGAACCAGAGCTCATGACTTGAACCTTTTGTTCTGCGCGTTCGCCCAGACGCATGATCGATCCCTTACCAAAGTCTTTTTCGATCAATTTCAGGGCATCATTGAGCGCTTTTTCACGCTCATCTCCAAATTTCTTAGAGATATCATCTAATTTTTTCTGTTTTTTCGCCATTCTTTTCTCCTATTTTTTGCTATACAGGAAATGCATGCAACTCACTGACGTTTTCCGTCCTTTGAAAGGCACATTTCCTATCCATTTTTAGAATTATTCTTCCATTTGGCACAAGCTTCATTATACCAAATTTTCACCATTTAATACAGCCAAGCGCACCAAATTAAAGGCATGAAGAACTGCAATTTCGCGGACATCCGCCCGGCTACGTCCAGCGATATTAACTTGGACACTATCCACTCCATTTGGAGTCGCAAGCCCGATAAAGACAGTCCCTGCTGGGTGCCCTTCTAGACTATCTGGCCCCGCAACTCCGGTCAGGCTAACACCATAATCGGATCCTGTTAACTTACGGGCCTGTGAAGCCATGGCTTGAGCTGTAAAATGAGACACCACTCCATGTTGCTCTAACTCTTGAGCTGGAATAGACAACATCTTGCTTTTTTCTTCCAGACTATAGGTGACAAAACCACCTGCGAAGATGCTGGACGCACCTGAAAAATCTGCCAAAGTCGCTTGGAAAAGGCCAGCTGTCAGGCTTTCTGCAGCTGTAATGGTCTTACCAGTCCGTTTCAAGAGATCAAAGGCCACCTTGGCCATCGAATTATCATCCCCATAACCGTAAAACAGTTCATGCAAGGGTTGATGATCCAGCGTATGACGGGATAAGATTTCCTTTTCTAAGACATCGAGCTTCGCATCCGCTGAGGCTTGATCCTTCGCCTTTGTAGACAAACGCAAAGTTACTTCTCCCGTCTTGGCATAAGGGGCAACCGTCGGATCAGTCTGCTCTTCAATGATATCTGCTAGGATCGTAACCAGCTGGCTTTCCCCAATCCCAAAGAAGCGCAAGACTCTTGAAAAGAGCTGCTCCCCTGTTGTCAAATGAGGCACCAATTGTTCATTGACCATGGGTTTTAACTCACTTGGTGGACCAGGTAGAACGACATAGGTCACACCATCGACTTCAATCAAACCTCCAACCGCGAGACCTGTACGGTTTTGAAGGGGGATTGAACCGGCAATCAATTGTGCTTGTCGCTCATTATTGGGCGTCCGGACATAATCAGGGCGACTGGCAAAGAAGGTGTCGAGTTTGGCAAGCGCTGTTGGATCAAAAACCAGTTCTTTCCCTAAAAACTTAGCAAGGGTTTGCTTGGTCAAATCATCCTCTGTTGGCCCAAGTCCACCACATAAAATCACCAAATCACTGCGTTTTGAAGCTGTCTCAATGGTCGAGAAGAGACGACCTTCATTGTCTCCTACCGCCACATGATAATAGACATCAATCCCTAAACTAGCCAATTTTTCAGACAAGAATTGAGCATTGGTGTTGACAATTTGTCCTGTTAGAATTTCTGTTCCAACTGCAATAATTTCCGCCTTCATGGTGCCTCCCACTTATACTATTCGTAATTTTCATTTCATTTTAACACAATTTCCTAAATTATTTAAAAAACAGATTGAAGATAAAGTTCATTTTGGACAACTTTCTTCAATCTTTTTCTTTTAGAGTATAAAGTGAAAAACTCTTATAAATTCCATTTCATCAGCATTCCTAAGAGATTTAACTACGTGGTAACAACTTCTAAAAGGGCTATTTTCTATTGTGGATAGAGCTTATCTCTATTCTGAAGCAACCATATCGAGTGGTTGCTTTTTTACTACTTTCTTGATCTAAAAGCCTTCTTATGACTATAATTCTTGTTGTTCCCCCTCATCTTTTGTGATACAATAGCATCAATTTATTTCTAGGAGGATGAGATATGGTTTCTACTATTGGTATCGTAAGTTTATCTAGTGGGATTATCGGAGAGGACTTTGTCAAGCACGAAGTAGACTTGGGGGTCCAACGACTCAAAGATCTGGGACTCAATCCTATCTTTTTACCTCATTCACTAAAAGGCTTAGACTTTATCAAAGAACATCCCGAAGCTCGTGCGGAGGATTTGATTCAGGCATTTTCTGATGATAGTATCGACATGATCCTATGTGCCATCGGTGGAAACGATACCTATCGCTTGCTACCTTATCTTTTTGAAAATGACCAACTAGAAAAAGTTATCAAACAAAAGATTTTTCTTGGCTTCTCGGATACGACCATGAACCATCTCATGTTACATAAACTAGGAATCAAGACTTTTTACGGGCAATCCTTTTTAGCAGACATTTGTGAGTTAGACAAAGAAATGCTGCCATATAGCCGCCACTACTTTAAAGAATTAATTGAGACTGGTAGAATCTCAGAAATCCGCCCTAGTAACGTTTGGTATGAGGAACGGACTGATTATAGTCCCAAGGCTCTGGGAACACCTCGTGTCAGCCATGCAAATACAGGTTTTGACTTGTTACAAGGCAATGCTCAGTTTGAGGGAGAAATCCTCGGTGGTTGTCTTGAGTCTCTCTATGATATTTTTGACAACTCTCTACACGCAGATAGCACAGACCTCTGCCAAAAATACAAACTTTTCCCTGACTTGTCAGACTGGGAAGGAAAGATTCTCTTGCTAGAAACCAGCGAAGAAAAGCCTGAACCTGACGACTTCAAAAAGATGTTGCGGACTTTAAAGGACACGGGCATATTCGCGGTCATCAGTGGACTCTTGGTCGGAAAACCTATGGATGAAACTTTCTATGACGACTATAAAGAGGCACTATTGGATATCATTGATAGCAATATCCCGATTGTCTATAATCTGAATGTTGGACACGCAACTCCAAGAGCAATTGTCCCATTCGGAGTCCATGCCCATGTAGATGCAACGGAGCAAGTCATTCGCTTTGACTATAACAAAGAAAGCTGAGAAAAATTTCTCAGCTTTTTTCTATATTCTCAGATACTCTAGTTACCTATACTCACTAATCACCGTTTTTCCATTCACAATCATTCTCATGATCATTGACCAGGCCTGCAGCTTGTAGATAGGACAGGACCGCAACGGGACCTGTAAACTTAAAACCATGCTTTTTGAGGTCCTTGGATAATTTCTCAGATAAAGGCGTCTTAGCTGGTGCTTGACGGTAATCTGGAACATCATTGACAATGGTTTTCCCATCTACAAAAGACCAAAGATAAGCATCAAACGATCCAAATTCCTCCTGGACTTGTAGAAAGGCTTGAGCATTGGCCCGTGTCGCAAAAATCTTTGCACGATTGCGGATGATGGCTGGATTGTCTAACAAGGATTCCAGTTCTTCATCCGTCATATCTGCAACACGATGAAGGCGGTAACCATGAAAAGACTCTCGGAAAGCCTGCCGTTTATTGAGAACCGTCTCCCAAGATAGTCCAGCCTGATAGGTCTCCATACAGAGTAACTCAAAAAGGGCCTGGTCATCATGGAGGGCCTGACCCCATTCCTCATCATGATAGGCTACATATAACGGATTGGTCATTTTGACCCAGCCACAGCGTTTTGGCATCTTCTTCTCCTATTTCACCAACATCTTAAGAGCTGACTTGATGTAGTTTTCAGCAGTATCAGAAGTTCCTTCAAAGAATTTCTTGATTTTCTTGAGTTCCGTTGCCTTGTAGCCCAATGCCAACATGGCTTCCATAGCTTCTTCAAGGGCTTGATTTTCTTCTGCAACTTTGGCTTTGGACTGAGCCGGTGCATCTTCTAGATCAAGATTGATCTTACCTTCTAGGTCCAAGACCATCTGTTGGGCTGTTTTCTTGCCGATCTTTGGAAACTTGGTCAAATAGGTGATATTCTTGCTTTCAATAGCTTGGACAAGGCCTGCATTGTCATCTGCAGCAATGATAGCCAGAGCTGAAACAGGTCCAATCCCAGAGACTGAGATCAAGTTTAAAAAGAGCTTTTTCTCTTCTTCGGTCGCAAAGCCATAGAGAAGGTGAGCGTCTTCCCGAACCACTTGGTGCAGGTAGACTTGCACCTCTTGGTTCATTTTGCCAGAGTATGCATAGGGATTGGCCACATGCAAGAGATAGCCGATTCCAGCTGTCTCCACCACGATGTATTTGGCGGTAATTTTCGTTAAGATTCCTTTAATGTATTCGTACATAAGATTCCTTTATTGTTTGATTAATATTTGCCCAATTCCCGCAGACTGGTGTGATTTTCCTGAATGCGTCGGAACATCTTTTCCATATCCGACTTGGTGAAGTTGACCAAGACCGGACGACCGTGAGGGCAGTTATAAGGGTTATCACATTGGGACAGTTGATAGATGAGATCACGTGCAGAGTAATCGTCCAGTGTGTGGTTGGCCTTGATGGAGCGTTTGCAGGACATCATGATGGCCAACTCAGCTCGGTATTTCTTGATGGACACTTCCTTGGTCAAGAGGAGCATGTCACACATCTCATAGATGCCCGACTCGATCTCTTCTTCCTTCATCCAGATCGGATGCTCCCGCAAGATCAACTGGTTGGCTCCGTATTCTTCTAAGTAGACGCCCACTTCTTCTAAGAGGTGCTTGCGCTGTTGCAGGCGGATCAGATCGTCTGTAGGGAACTCAAAGATATAAGGGACCAGCAGTTGTTGCTGACTGCCGTCCACATCCCCGATACTCTCCCGGTATTCTTCGTATTTGACCCGCTCTTGGGCCGCGTGCTGGTCAATGATATATAGGCCCCCATTTCCTTGGGCAAAGAGATAGGTTCCATGCATCTGACCAAAATATTCCAACTCTGGGAAGGTCGAATGTTCTTCCCCATCCAACTTATCATAGGCCTTGTCTAGACTAGCCAGATCCAACTCTGGGTGGTCCAGTTGATCATAAACCGCAGTCTTTCTTTCCGCAAACTTGATCGCGCTTGTTGGTTTTTCTACTGGGTTTTCTTGGCTTGTAGCATCAGCAGCCACCTCATCTGTTAGAGGTTGCTGAGGATCTGCCACCTCTGGGCGAAGCTTGAAATCTTGACTTTCTCGGTCATAATAGAGGCGGTTTTCCTTTAAAGGCAGGGTCGTCTGTACTGGCTTTTCTGTTCGACGAATGGTCGACTTGGCTAGATTTTCTAGAGCATCCGGAATCAAGTCCTGCTCTTTCAAAGCATTCGCAATCGCTTGCGAAATCAAAGCCATCAGCTCTCGTTCTTTGGAGATCCGAACCTCTTGCTTGGTAGGGTGAACATTGACATCTGCTAAGTAAGGGTCGATCTGGATATTAATGATCGCAAGTGGAAAGCGACCCACCATGAGTTTACTGCCGTAGCCGTCTAAAATAGCTCGATTGAGCAAGAAATTCTTGATGTAACGGCCGTTGATAAAGAGACTGATGTAATTGCGATTGGCACGAGTCAATTCAGGCAAAGACACAAAGCCCGTCACTTCAAAATCCAGGTCGCGATTTTCAATGGCCACCATCTTCTTTGCAGACGCAAGTCCATAGACACCCGCAATCGCTTGTCGGAGATTACCCGTCCCCACTGTTTTGGTCATTTCTTTTCCATCATTGATTAAGGTGAAAGCAATCTCTGGATGGGCCAAACTCAAGCGATTGAGAATATCCACGATATGGGACAGCTCTGCCTGCTGGCTCTTTAAATACTTGAGACGAGCAGGGGTATTAAAAAAGAGATCTTCTACTGTAATCTTGGTCCCGACAGGGCTTGTCGCTGGCTCCAATTCCTCAATTTCACCACCCTTTGCGACCAATTTGGTCCCGTGGGCAGCTCCTTCTTGCGCCGTTAGAAGGGTTAGAATACTGACAGAAGCAATGGAAGGCATGGCCTCACCACGAAAACCAAGCGTTCGAATACGAAAAAGATCCGCTTGACTCTTGATCTTACTGGTCGCATGTCGACGAAGGGCCAAAGCGACCTCATCATGCGCAATTCCTTTCCCATTGTCTGTGATCCGAATCGACTTCAATCCTGCTTCTTCGATTTCAACAACGATCTGGCTAGCCCCAGCATCGATCGAGTTTTCAACCAATTCCTTGACCACACTAGCAGGTCGTTCAATCACTTCACCTGCCGCAATCTGATTGGCTAGGACTTCTGGCAATTCAATAATCTGTGACATGTCTGCTCCTTTACCTATTTTTTCACCGATACATGTAGCTCTATTATACCACAGATCCACAAGACTCCCTTTCTTAAAAAATAGAGGCTGGCCCCGTCTTCTTCCTTAAAAACCGCATAGGCAAAGAAAACGACCACATAAACAAATCCCCTTGTCTTCCCTTTGGAAAAAGTGTTTAATAGTAGTGTAAAGAAGGAGCCGGGCTAGCAGGTCAACCGACTTTACCCAAAGGAGGGAGAAACTATCTTATGAAAGTTGAAGTACAAATTGATTCCCACTTCCAAGAAGAAGCGGTGATGATCACAGCACCTGCACTGTCTGCGCGTGTAGAGAAAATCCGTGACTTTGTGGAAGAATTGGATCAAAAAGGGCGCTTACGTGCCAAAAAGGATGGGGAAGCTTATCTGATCGAAAGCCAGCTATTCCAACGTTTTTACATTGAAAATCGGCAAGTAATTGGTGAGACCATGACAGATCAATTTATTCTGACTGGACCACTCTATCAGCTATCTGAAGACTTGCCGACCTGCTTTCTCAAAATTTCCCAATCTGAAATTATCAACACAAAAGAAATCGATCACCTGCACTTTACCAGTGGGGGATCCGTGCAAATCTATCTTAAAAACGGGAGTCTGACCTACTCCTCCCGTCGTTACTTGAAAGCCATTAAGGAGAAATTATCATGCTAAAACAATCTTTTTCTGACGCCCTGAAAGGTATTCTCATCGGGCTCATCCTATCCATCTTCTTTTCCTACCTCTTCTCACCTGAGTTGTACCTTCCCTTAAGTCCCAACTCTGCAGTCGGCCGCTGGATGTTCTTGCATCATGTTCACGGCTCACTGGTCATGCTCTATTGTGCCCTCGTTTGGGGTGCGATTGGGGTCCTCTTTAGCTTCGGAAGTCTCCTCTTTCAAAAAGACTGGAGCCTCTTACGGGCTACTCTGAGCCATTACCTACTCATGTTACTTGGGTTTATTCCCCTAGCTACCTTGGCCGGCTGGTTTCCAGCACGACTCGGATTTTACTTCTCACTCGTTGTCGAATTCACCCTCGTTTACGTGATCATCTGGTTGGTCTCCCATCATTTTTATAAAAAACAAGTCCAAGAAATCAACCAAAGCATTACTAACCACTAAAATAAAAGATCCTCAGTGCTACGAGGATCTGAAAGTGGAGATAAACTGTTCCTTTATACAAATCTAATAAATTCTATAAAAATTATACTCGTTATAGTTATTCAATCATCTACTGAAACTTTCCGCTGTGAGAAAAGTGCCTGAAACACAAATGTTTCAGGC
>OGYG01000398.1_pt1 | contig 46291 bp, 64 predicted proteins | sample 1576481 | NCBI WGS metagenome assembly OGYG01 (sample SAMEA3541497, study PRJEB24748) | human gut metagenome | biome: human gut; feature: human-associated habitat; material: faeces | place: China | collected 2012 | reverse complement strand
CTACAGTTCCGCTGATGCCAGGTATCTTTGCTTTACTGGAATACTGCCATCCAATTCCAAAATCCGGCCGGAGTCTTTCCTGCAGGGTTCCGTTGTCATTCGCCGGATAGCGGGCAATCCAGAAGTCATGTTTTTTCAGATGACTACAGATTACATTTACATACCAGTCTACATTACAGTAGATCGCAAACTTGTACCCTGCTGCCTCAATGATCTTCCGGAAGGCATCAGCCATCTTGTGGATGCTCTCTGCTCCAAATGTTCTCTGGTTGTGATATTCCAGATCGAGGAATACCGGGAACTGGATCTTCCGTCCGTTCAGAGTTGAGACTACCTTACGGGCTTCGCTCTGGATCTCCGCGATAGTCATAGCATAGGAATATTTGTACACTCCAACAGGGATCTTGTGTTTATTGCATCCGGTCAGGTTTGCTTCAAAATATTTATCTACTATGTTTCCTGCTTCTGTAATCCGAAGAATAGCGAAGCCCATACCATAATCAGCTACCTTTTTCCAGTCGATCTTGCCCTGCCATGCAGAGACATCAATACCTTTTATTTCCATATGTACCTCCATTAAAAAAGAGGACGATCACTCGCCCCCTGAATCTTTATTTATATCTGCTTTATCCTCTACCTGTGATTTCACATGCTCTACAATCGGTAAAAGAAATGCCGGAATTGCAACTCCCATATCTTTAATATTTTCCAATATACTGATGATCTCATTGCAGATGATCCATATTGCTACAATGCAGGCTACCAGAAACGTAAATGGTAAGGTAATACCTGCGGTCTGGGATGCATATAAAAGCAACTGGTCAATTACCGCTCCCACCACTACCAGAAGCCACATGCATACCTTTTTCATGATTCCTCTGATACTCTTATAAGAGTTAATGTCCTGTGATCGGTATGTAGATGCCATTAATCCTGTGGCATAATCAAGCACATTACATGCTACCATCAGGATCACCGGAATTGTCAGCACACCAAGCATTGAACTGATCAATGCAAATACCCCTGTAAAAAATGCTTTGATATAATTTTCTTTCATATTTTTATCCTTTCTCCGGTTGCGCCGGCGCAAATTAAACAATTTATTTTTTAACATACAATGCTGTTACATAGCAGTTTGCCGACGTTGTGGAAGTCGTAGGTGCCGAAACGTCTCGTACATTAAGTGATAAATTATTTCCACTTAATGTATATCCAGTCGTAGTTAAATAACTACTCGCGAAACTGCATCGCACGATTCCTAAAAGTATATAACCATCTAATGCAGCACTGATATTTACAGTCGCAACACCACTTTTCAGAGTTATTTTTTGAGTAAAATTTTTAATAGTAACATAATTATTCATTTTCGTGTTTAGTTCATTAATCCCCAGCTTCTCCTTCAGCCACGTGATCAGCTGCGACACTTTTGTTTTTTTCATTACATTCCCCGTCGCATTAAGGAAATAATCTGTATCTGCCGGTTCTGCATTTTCCGGAAAATCTTCAATCTTTTTTGTTTTTTGTTCATCTGTCATCTGTTAATCCTCCTCTGTCTCAATCAATTCACCATCATCATCAACTACCAATATATTATCGCCATCCTGCATGACCACCGTGTCCCTCTGTACATCAATATAGGAGCCGTCACTGTCTGCCAGCAGATAATCATCATAATCTGACAATAAACAAATATTCTTATGGATCTCTACTGATATTTTAAGGCTTGCCCCGGCAGCAACCGGGTTTGGGATTAAGCTGACATCCACTATCTTAATATTTGCCGCCATCCCATCACCCCGCCTTTATCTTTACATTGTCAACCCACGTTTCACCCGCGATCTCATAGATGTACTTGAATCTGTATGTTCCTGTCTTTTGCGGCTGGATAAATGCTGACAGCTCATGCGCACTGACCTCGCATTCGCCAGAGTCTTCCAATATCTCCTCACCGTCATCATCCCTGTAATACAGCTCCCACCGGGCATTGTCTATTGAAAAGGGAAGATCCGCATCACATTTCGGCTTTACAACCGCGCGAAGGTATCTGGCCTCCGGAAAATCAAACGTGACTTCTGCTACATATGACACTCTCAATCTGATACCCTCCTTCCTGTACAGATCCTGCAAACTGCTCTTCTATAATCTCTGTGCAGTATTTTATTTTTTCACAGCCAACCTGCGCAGACATTTCATTCAACATTACCACTGCCTGTAGTTCATGCCCCGAGATCACAAACAATGCGCTACAACGGAAAGTTATGTTTCCACCATCATCCTCCGCGAATATTTCCGCAGTGTATTTCCCATCATCATTCCAGGGGACATCTATCTGCCAGATGTCCCCATGGTCATGATAAAAGGTGATATCTACGCCATCAGCCTTGCCGTAGACCTTTGACACCATATCAGTCTGTTACTTCTACACTGATAACAAATGTCTTGCCGGCATCAACAGGATTCGGGGTAAGAGTGATGCTCTTGATCGTCGGCGGTGTGGTATCCAGCTCGACGGTTCTTGTGATCGTTGTGGTCTTTCCGGCGGAATCTCTGGCAACGATCGTGATCGTGTTGCTTCCTGCTGCCAGTGTAAGGGCTTTGGAGAAGCTTCCGTCGGATCCTACTGTCACAGCCTCTGCACTGCCGCTGTTAAGCTTGATCGTTACTGTAACCGGGCTGGAAGTAACATCGTTGGTAATACCTTTGACTGTGCATGCCGCCTGATTTGTAACAAGACCATCAACCGGTGAAGTAATGGACAGTGTCGGCGGTACTGTATCGATCTTGAATGTAACGGATTTCTGGACTGCTGCATTGCCGTCATAATCAGATGCATCAACCTTGACCGTATGGCTTCCGTCAGACAGTGCCGTGTCTGGTGTGTATGTACATTCGTAACCACCTGATACTGCTTTCTTTGTGATGGAATCTCCGGTAATTTTCGAACCGGAATCGATCGTAACCCCAATGGTTGTCGGATTGACACCGGAATCATCATCTGTGATCTTAAATGTGATCGCAGGCTTACTGTTGATAATGTAACTTCCTGCTGTCGGTGCTGTGATCGCAATGACCGGTGCGACTTTTTCTTTAACCTGTAGCTTAAGGGAACTGCCAAGCGTTGCATCTGAATCTGTTTTTGTAGTGGTATTCCCGGCATCATCTGTTGCTTTTACAGTGACCGGATAATAATGCCCGCTTAATGTATAGCTGGATTTACCGGGTGCTGTGATCGTTGCTTCATATTTCCCTGTACTGCTGTTCAGGGTAAGGTTGTATGTCTGGCCATTAATCACGGCCTGTACTGTTTTTACTGACATATTATTTTCCTTTCTGTGTCTGATTTTTAGTTACCGTTTCTATTTTCCCTACGGGGGAATCCCAGACCTGCTCATGGGTCTACTCCGTAGACACAACATTTTTAAGCAGTTCCAGTACTTTTTTCATTTTTTCTTCAAGTGCTGTTACCTTCGTGTTATCCATAAGACCCTCACACTTTTTTACAGCTTCAAGAGCCTTTTCTGCTGCCTCATTGGCTGACTTAGCTGCTGTATCTGCACTCGATGCCGCAGTATTCGCACTGGAAACTGCCTTGTCTGCATTCGTCTTTGCATCCTGCGCCGCTTTTGTGGCATCCTCACAGGCTTTCAGAGCTACTCCGACTTTTTCCTCGATATGATTGTCGATGACTTCTTTACAGGAAGCGTCCACGTTCTCAACCATATCCTCATAAGTTGCCATCCGCTTTACATCACCCGGGGAAAAGCATACGTAAACTGCCCTGCCGTCACTGGCATGTGGATCTCCTTCTGTCACCATGGCCATTTCCCCCGTCTGAAGCTTCTGTGCATCAAACTTCTCGTATGGTCCCTTTCTGATCGTTATCGCCATATCATTCTCCTCTTAACTCAGCTTATTAACCAGTATTCCATCTACGAATGTTAATTTTGTGTAATTAACAGTCGACCCACTCACATCTGTTACCACGGTTACTGTTCTCGTGGCATCTTTGTAATATGTGCTGCCCCTTTTAGGTGTAAAATTAACTTCATTTACGGATATCTGATCTGTCAAAACAGCATCCTTATATATTTTTGTATAATCGTTTTCTATGTCACCAAAGGGATCTTCGTCATTAATAGACTTATTGCTGTAGATTTTCATTTTTGCAGCACCCAGTCCCTCACTTGAAATATCCCATCCTGCAATATTTCCTGTCTGGGAATCCAATCTGCCTGAAAAAGTACCGCTGGCACCGGTTATGTCTCCTGAGAATTTTCCTGTAGCACCAGTTATATCGCCAGAGAATTTACCTGCCTTAGCTATCAGTCCATCCTTGTCCCACAATCCGACTACATTTCCCTTAGCGTCAAATACTTTCAGAACACCATTCCCATTACCCACACCACCAAGGCTTAATGTCCCACCATATGCCCAATCCCAGTGGATACCGATCACGGAGAGGATATTGAGGGCTGCATTGCCGTTACTGTCGAATCCTGCTTTCCAGACTGTAGTGGAGTCTTTTCCGGTGTAGTTTCTGGTAACAAAGAAACCGTCAATACCGGATTTATATACAATCTTGGATTCGGATAATTTCGGCTTGTCATGCCGGTACACAATCACGGAGTTATCGTCCTGGATAATTTTTGTTTCATGGAAACCTAAGGTGTTGGCAGCGAGTTGACTCATCTGCTGGACGATAAGGTCGTAGGCAGACATTTCCTGATCAGTGTAATTCCGTGCGGCTTCCAGTAGCTTTGTCGCTGCTCCATAGCGTGTGAATGTTTTTGCAGTTGGTGTCTCGGCTGTGGATGAGATCGACTGTGCCGCAAACAGGCTGAATGTGGTGTCTGTGATCACTGTTGTATATGAAGATGTTGTCTTTGGTGATACCACAGCTACATCACCGGCTTCGATTGCCGGATTCCCCTGAACAGAAATGCTCATCGGACGAAACGGTTTGTTGATAATCTTATCTCCTATGTGTTTCGCTACCTGCTGCATCGTATCTGTCTGGATCAGAGGATTGTCTTTGATTTCCAGTGCGTATGTATTCGTGCCATACAGATATTTTTCATCTGCACTGTCTTTCTTTGCTGTGATCTGGATTCCTGTGACATTGATGTCGGTTCCGTTTATTGATTTGTTGTACAGATCGTAGAAATGATGATAAGTGTCCATGTCGACAAATGTGCCACCATCGTATGTATATCCGGAACTGTAATCGTCAAATGTTCCGCCGTCAGCTTCATCACCGGACAAATATTTTTCCTGTGATGCGGTATCAAAAATCCCGCCATCCAGATCACCGAATCCTACTGCCGAAAAATCGTACCATCCAAAAGCAAGCCGTCCCAGATGATTAATTCGTGCATAGCAGCCCATTATCTGTGCACAATATGAAATCACGTCTCGATACGTTATGCTTCCTTCTGGTTTTGTTTTGACAATGTAGTTTCCCATCTCAATTGAACCAGACTCGCAATCCACCCGACAATGCCGGCAGGCATCCAGTACAATGTCCCGGATCGTTGCCGGATAGGAAAGAGTACATTCACTGTACGGTCTGTCAAAATAGATCATTTCATCATAGGCTGTGATTTGTAGTGTGGTTTCGCCAAATATTGCCGTATATACCCGATACTGCCCTTTTTTCAGATCTTCCCAAGTTCCGTCCGCCAGTTTCAGGCCGATCACAGCCTGTATATTGGCATCTTCAAAATCGCAGTCATCATATTGTTCTTCCGAATTATCCAGTGTAACCTTGTATTCTTTAATCACTGCAGCGCCTATTTCGAATTTCCCAGATGCAGAAGTAGCTTCATTGATCTTATACTCTCTCAAATCCATCATCGGAATCGGAATCTCTTTTTTATTTTTCAGGGTGATCGTATCTTTTATCCTGAACTCACTGTTTCCGCTTAATGCTCTGCGGAATGCTATGCTTGTATTGATCATCTTGTCACCTCTGTATCACATCTACTGAAACCGTCCTGTAGTAATAATTCCCATCTCCCAGATAACCGTAATGTTCTTTGGTCAGCGTTCCCCTGTAAGCTTCGATCGTAAAATCAATCCCTGAATCATGGAATGTGAATGGAAAAAAGCCGGCTATCAACCAGTTTTTAATCATTTTCACTTCTTTGTCTGTCAACCACTCCCACTTTATACTGAGATTTTTCTTCTCAGCTACTACATCTCCAACCATCCGTCCCATCAGCGTCCTTCCGGTGTCTGAGGTCCATATGATCTCATCTGCTACAGACAGGGTGGTTGGTGCAGGAAGGACCACATCTCCTGATTTTAAAACTTCGCCTTTTTTCATGTTCCCTCCTACTTAATGTCCACGGTGTTGAAGCGCCTATCTATTTCTGCTTTTACTGCATTCTCAGCTTCTGCCAGCTTTTTACCATCAAGGTAGAATCCCATCTGTGAAAGAGCAGCTATGATCCGCATCACTGCACGGTTCATTATGGTTTCCAGATCTTCCCTTGTGACACCAGATCCGCCTGCTGCCCTGACAGCTTCTATTGCCATTTCTCTCAGTTTATTCTCCGGAGCTACAACTTCTCCCTGGTGCAGGTTATCACCGATCATGGCGAGCTGTGGTGTGTTTGGCTTGACGTATGCGCCCTGTGCCAGATGTGGAATAGTTGGTACTCTCGGAAGAGACATTCCATAATGTCCATAATGTCTTGTTCCGGTAATCGGATTCTTAAAGTCATAACTGAATGAGAACGCGTTTTCAATTGCCGCCAGTCCTGAGTTCAGCTTGTTCATTAATCCATTGATCAGATCAATCACGGCATTCAGTGGTGCTTTTGCCAGTGCTATGAGAGAGCCAAATACTCCTCCGAAAATTTCCTTGATTCCGTTCCATGCCTGCTTCCAGTTTCCAGAGAAAACACCAGTAATAAATTCCACAATCCCGTTGAATACGCGTTTTATGTTTCCCCAAATACGCTGTACGGTACCAAGAAATGTGTTTAAAACAGTGCCTAATGTTCCAAAACTCTTTGACCAGTCTGTCTGAAAGATTCCTTTTACAAAGTCAATAAACGGCTGCAGGATATTTTTCTTCGCAAAATCGAATATCGAAGCAGCAATCCTTTTGAATCCCTGCAGGATTTCTTCAATCCCCTGCCAGCACATGCTAAAATCGCTGGTAAATACTCCTGTACAGAAATCAAGAAATCCGCCTAAAATTGTAGTGATTCCGCTGATCACATCACCGGCCACCGCCAGAAGATCAAGGATCAGAGTGCCGATGGTTCCGATGATCGGCGAAAGGACCGGCATGATGTTGTTGATGATCCATTCGATGAACGGAACCAATGTGTTTTGCCACAAGGCTCCCAGGTTCTCTAACAGCTTTCCCATCAGTTCAAGGATCCCATCCAGTACCGGCTGGATATGCTCTGACCACACAGTGCTGAACTTATCCGCCAGGTAATCAAGAATCGGTGAAAGATACGTATTGTATGCATCCAGAAACGTTCCTTGGATATCTGAGATGCCTTGTGTAATTGCATCCACAAATGGGGAAAAATACTGATCATAAACTTCATTAGCTTTTTCGAACGTATCTGTAACACTCTGTGAAAGTGCATCAAATACAGTTCTCCATCGGGAAAGCATATTCTCCAGAGTTCCGGAGATTTTATCTGTATTCTGGATAATCGGAACAGTAAAAAGTGATACAAAATCTCTTTCGAATTTAACCGCCAGATCTGCTGCTCCAAGAAAACCATCTGAAAATATCTGAATGATATCTGCAGTGATTCCCTCCGCATCATCATTTGAAAAAATATCAAAGATATCTGCCAGTGCAACACTGAAATCTCCCGAAAGCTTTGCAATCTCTCCTGTCGCATCGAACATTGAAACAATGCGTTTTTTAATATAGTTCTTGCTCTTCGCAAGATATTTATCAACACCACCAACAAGATTATCTACTAATGTAAACCCTATCCTTGCTGTGGATCCTGTGATTTTTCCAAATGCAAGAGCAATATTATTCACACATCGGTTCGCTGCATTTACGACTGCCGAATCAGTGAAGACTTCCTTCAAGTTCTTGCCGATGCTTTTTACGGATTCATTTATGGAGTCGATTTTCTTCTGTGAATTTCCAAATCCGATTTCGAATCCTTTTTTGAACAGTTTCGCAAGTTCCTGACACCGTTTTATCAGTTCAGACATTTTTTTATCTGTCTTGTCAAGAACCGTATCACCCTCAGCAAGGTTTCCGAAATCGACTGCGCTTCCAAGTGCTCCGGTGCTGCCTGCTCCTGTTGACGGGGAGGAAGAACTACCAGAATTTGAATCTGACTGTGTATCCAGCTTGTTGATCTTGTCAAAGCCCATGAGGGCTTTCATCTTTTTCGCTGCGTTCTGTGCTGCCTGTCCAACCTTATCCGTGTTGCTTGCCAGATTGGACGCAGAATCAGATGCATTCTCCAGGCCGGTTCCAGCATCGTCAGCTGCTCCTGCAACTGCCGCTACACCGCTGCTGTCTGAACCGCTGGATTTATTTCCTGTAATTAGTTCCGTAAAGGACTTAAATGCATTTGCCAGTGTAGCAAGCTTCCCGATCACCGTATTGATTACCCGAATGATCGGAGTAAATAAGTTGATCAGTCCTTGTCCGATCGTTGCCATGAGAGACTGCATCTGCAGACTCAGTATCCTGCACTGGTTCGCCCAGCTTCCAGAAGTGCGTGCGAAGTCGCCCTGTGCGGCTGACAGTTTATCCTGCACAAACTGATAACGTAGGGCTACCTTTTCCGCTTCGGACATTGCCGAAGTTGTTTTCCCGAATCCATTCGCCATAGCGTAGGAATCAAGAGCTGTCTGTGTCATTACGACACCGAGATCTTTTAAACTTTCCGTTTCACCGGTAAATACCGATTTCAGCTTTGTGTATGCCTCGTCCTGCGAAATGTTGTAAAACGACGCCACATCACCAGCCAGTCCGGTCAGGGTTGAGCCCATATCGTAAGCCTGTCTTTCGGTAAATCCGAAAGCTTTCGCCATGGCACCGAATGTACCAGTGTACTGTTTTGCCATGGTCTCTGACAGACCAAAGCTCTGTGCTGCACTTCTGGCGAATTCATCGACCTGTGCGGTCATCTTCGGAAAGGTAACATCTACAACGTTCTGAACTTCCGCAAGATCAGACCCCAGTTCCAGACACTGTTTTCCGAAATCAACCAGTTTTTTTACTCCAAAAGCCGCCGCAAGTGCCGCTCCTGCTTTTTTCGCCATGCCGGTTATCCCGGCCATCTGACTTTCGAACTGATTTTTATTTACAACCAGATCAAGACCGATCTGTCCAACGCTTGTTGCTGACATATATACCACCTGCCTCTGTCACGAGGACATCGGCACAGTGGCACTACTTGTCCTGGTTTATTTTTATTTCAAATTCTTTCTTGCAGTGCCTTGCCTGACACTTAAAAAAAACACCCCGGCATTTTGCATCCGGAGCATACTGTACTTTCTGTTCGTGTCCACAGAAAGGGCATCTTACCTTTAGCCTTTCAATTTTTAATCACCTCCAAGGCCTGCCATGCGCATGAATGCCATCTTCATCGCCTGCATCTGTGCATCCACCTGCGCTTTCGATGTATGTGCTTTCACAAATTCTGCATGCCTCGACTGCCATGCATTTCGGACCCGGTGCTGTTCTGGTGTAAAATTCTCCAAAATTTCTTTCCGGTCCTCTGCACGAATAGAAACAATCCTTCCAAGAGCTGTATCTGGCCCGATTCCTACAAGAAGATCTCGGAACTCTTCCCATTTCATTCCGGCCGGCAGCTCCCTGGACAAACGAATCCCGTACTGTGACTGAAAAGAAGACACGACCAGGTCAAAGTCTTCTATCAGATCATAGTACGGGTCACTGCTCTCCCTGTTCTTCTTCTCCCAGTACAAGTTTCATCGCTTCCTGGACAATGGTCATCAAAGATCCGGCAGACAGTTTTCTTCCATTTCTTTTCAGATTACAGATGGCCTTTACGTCTTCCGGATCAAAAATAAGGTTCATCGCCTTACCAACTGCCTCAAGCTCACTGTTTTCTGCAAAAACTCCCATCAATCTCAGCATTGTTTCAGCATCTGCTTTTACCTCAACTTCAAGTGTTCCAATTTCCATAATCGGATTGGATTCAAATTCCAGCTTTTCTGTGATATTTACTACTTTTGCCATTTTTCTTCTCCTTTTCTGCCGGACTTATAATGCCGGTGTAACTGTTGGTTTTCCATTACTGATCACATCAAATTCCAGTGCACCTACATTTGTCGCATCGCCACCGGCATTGTTTTTCACATCAATGACTGCATTTGGCCATGAAATACTTGTTCCATCCGGCATTTCCCATTCAAAATAGGCTTCTGCATCATGACCGTTCTTAAATGTCTTTCCTGACGCGAAATCATTTCCGGTATCACCGATGTTCCTCTTTCCGCTGAGGGTAATCGTAACCGCTTTCGCAGTCATTAATGATCTCTGCCATCCTTCCGTATCCATAGGTGTCCATGTTTCCACCCCATTAGAGAAAGATGGAGAAAAAGTTTCCAGATCTGCAACTACTGTCGCACTTTCTTTCGATTCGCCGATCTTGAATTTATTATCAGATACTGGAAAAACATTGGTCTTTCCTGCAAATTTCTGAATATTCATCTTCATCATGCCTGTTTACCTTCTTTCTTTTCGTAAATAAAAACTCCCTCTATGACCATTTCGTAGATCCCGGCATCATCCGTGCCTACGTCCTGAACATCATAGAGGGGTTGGAAAAATTTAATTGTTTCATTGTTCACATTGACATCTCTTGCCACTTTCAGCTTCTCAAACAGCTCTGTAGCGGCTTTTTCGGTGTCCCTTGGGGATTTGTTCCAGTGCACAAGTAAAGTCACGTATTTCTCGCCATAGCCTTCCAGTGCCGGTCCTCCAAGTGCTGTATGGTATGTATGCTGATGCTTGCTATTGTAGACACCAACGGATTCGTCTTCCTTATCCGGAAGTTTTCCCATATAGACATGTTCTGAGATACGAAGTGAATCAACATAATCTCTTATATCTGCCAGTGTCATCATATTCTCGTCAGTCTCCTGTAAATTTCTTTGAATGTTTTGGCTGCAAAATCAGCTTTACTGCCGCCAGAAAGCCAATCCTCACACCATTCGCCCCGAGCATTTGGATTGGCTCTCTTGCTGAAATGATATTCCGGATGGAAATACAGGCGGCGGGCATAGAGCGTGCTGGAAACGATTGAAACCTTTCCATGACTGCTTTCTGATCTATCCAAAAAGGTGTTCTCATTCTGCAGATGTCCGGTATCCCTCGGAAACACCTGCGCCTGTACTACTTCTGTATGCAGTGCTTCTGCTGTCTGTTCCAGAGCAGTTATCTGTGCATCAGTCAGCTGTTTAATCTTAGGAAGATTCAGATTGATTACAGATTTCACACTGATCATACAAGCATCACCTCTGTAAAGTTCACCGTTCCATCTGGATTTCTTGCTTTCGTTCCCTGCTCGATTCTCCGCTTCACTCCGAAGATTACAGCAGTACCACCGGATATGACCGGAAGCTCCGGACAGATATCACCGGGAAATAGTGCGGTTCCAGTGATTTTTATCTCTTTCTTTTCGGCAGTAAAGATAGTTCTGGCTTTATCCTGATAGTTACATTTTCCGAAATATTCAATTGTTTCAAGTGGTTCGCCATACTTGTTCAGGCCTTCCCGCTCAAAACTACAAGTAATCTCCACCTTGCAGAGGCTCTTTTTCACAAGACATGGATATCTCATATTCTCACCTCGCCAATCTGCAGCATAAGCCCGTCTGGCACAGCATGGTATACACATCTCTCTTCATGGCAATGCCCTTGTCCATAAAAATGTTCCAACTGCTGCCAAACTGTGCTGATACACCATTGATGCTGTACGAAGACAGGATACTGTTGACCTCATCTGCATTCTCATATTCAAATTCTGCCTGCATGCACACAACTTCCCGGATGAGCTCCTGCTGGTATTTCGTAAGACGTGAAAATCCCCGGCCTACAATCCGGTTGTAGGTCAGGGAATCAATATGTCTGGATGCCTGCTTGAGTGCCTTTGCAAGTTCTTCCTCAGGAACGATACCGCCCTCATACTGATCCAGATAATACTCTGGTGTTACGTATGATTTATAAGACATTCGATCACTCCTTATCAGGCACCAACCTCTGCTGTATCAACGTCTACATAAATGGAATCAATCTTTCCATCACGGCCGTTCGGGAACACAAATACATCAGAGAAAGATCTGTTCTGATACAGATATCCATCACCTTTTGTATGTGCACCGGGTGCAAAATAGTAAATACTGGAAATCTTCGGTACAGTTTTACATGTCTGTCCACAAGCAACAAGTACGTTGATTTTGTGTGCACCAGTAACTTCCTCAGTGTCGCTTCCAGCTGCAACCTTTTTCTGTGGTTCAAATCCACCGTTTTCCGGTTCCCAGTTAAATGCATCATAAAAGCGTTCATCATCGATTACTTCCATAATCGGAACACCGTCAATGTCTGTCACTCTGGTTTCGATTCCCATACCGCCCTCAGCGATCTGAGTCATCTCAATCTTGCGTGTGAACTCTGTGGACTGCTCCAGGGCATCCATGATTTCACTGCGAACATACATAATCAGGGAACCGTTTGCTTTGTATCTTCTAAGTTTTCCTTTTGCAAGGATATCTTTTAACATACTAAAAACTTTTGCTTTAGTATACGCGGATGTAGCTGTGGATCCATGGTAGCCTTCTTCTTTCTGTGCTGCCTGAGCTACCTTCGAGAAGAATAATGCATCTGTTTCCGGTACAACCCACGTCTGTTCGAATACACGTGAAATATTCTGGATAGATGCTGTTGCATTTGTTTCATCAACATCTGCTTTGTCTACCATAAACTCAACGTCGCGGTCATGTTCCAGTGTGAATGGTACATCATTCTGATCATAAGTTCCGGTATTCCATCCACCTTTACGGTTATGATTTTTGTAACCGGATGTGCTCATCTGAGTGAAATGGAATGTTTTCGCATCCAGCCATCTTACATTGCTGGTCACAAACGGAGATGTCAGGGTTCCCTGCATCAGAATTTCAAGGAGTTCCGGGCTCCACTGTTCTGCATAATTTAATGCCATATCTTATACCTTCTTTCTTTTAGTTCCAGCGGTTCCAACGCTTTGTCGGTACTGCTGTCTGGTTTGTAGTCGTTGTCTGCTGCGGATGCTGTGCCGGATTACCGCCAGTTCCTACCTGCGTAAAGCCGGTCTTTCCATCAGCCTGTGGTTTCAGTGCCGGAACGTCTTCCAGTACTTTGTTAACTGCTGTTTTCAGTGATTCCTCGTTGATTTTTCCATCTTCTCCCATTACCTGACTTAAATCAGCCATTTTAAGGATATATGGAATTGTCTTTGCTTCGATTCCCAGAGAAACAGCCATCATTGTAGCTGCACTTTCTACCTGAGCTGCCTGAACAGCCTTCTGAGATGCTGCAAGCTGTGCCTGTGCCTCTGTGATCTGGTTCTGCATTCCGGCAACGTCTGGCTGATTTGCCGCTTGCTGCTGTTTAAATGATGCAATAGCCTGCTCCATCTGTTCTTTTGAAAGCCCCTGCTGCTTAAAGTAACCTCTCAAAACAGATTCTTCTGTTACAGTCTGTTTTCCCGCAATTAAGCTAGCCAGTTTTTCGTAATCAAACTGCGGTGTTTGTGTTCCTGCTGGTTGTGTACCGTCTCCGGATTCTGTACTCCCTGCCGGATTGCCATCACCTGTGCCGCCTTCTGCAAATGTCTGCAGGTTCATTGGTAATTTACATCTGAATCTTTTAAACATTTTTATATGCTCCTTTACAGTTTTTCATGTGCTGTCTGCACGAATACAGTTTTACGTGTGTCTCACAAAAACAGTTGATAACCCGGTGTCTCCGTGTAGTTTACTGCCTTCGGGCATAAAAATAAGACGCTTAACCCTGCGCCTCAATGGGAGATTCTGGATCTCCGCCTTTCAAATCGATGACCTCTGCTACTTTCATATGTACCAGATACTCTGCTCTTTTCTTTGGTACTGTCATAATCTCCCCGACAGTACGGAGCTTTAAATCATTCTCCATATCCTTAAATTCATGCTTCACCCTGATCTTCACCATTCTAACCTCCCCTCGTTGCGCCGGCGCAATTATTCACTATGTGTTGCTTTCAATCCGAACTCCGGAAGAAAATTGATTTCATAATGGTATTTATCTACCGAAGCTCCAGAAACATCTTCAACTACATACATAGTGTAATCATTCAGATACACATAATCCTTCTGATATTTGTTTTCTGCTGTCTCTATAATAACTTCAAGCTCGTTATCAGAATTGTTCTGCAATGCAAATGTTCCCGTCAGTTCCAGCAGAATGGTGTCCGTCCTTGCATTTAACACGGTCAGCTTTCTGGTTACATTGAAGTTATTAGCCTCTTTTGAAATGTTATAACTTACCTGACTCGCTTCTGAGCAACCGGTAGCTATAAGGCAAATTAGAAACATCATTGCAATTACTGTTGTAATCTTCTTCATCTTGTCATTCCTCCGCAAAAATCCAATCCTCTGCTAACATATCTGCCTGAGATGCGAGCCATCCCATCTGAACACCCGATGTCCCAACAAATGCAATGGCCATATTGCCAATGGCTTCATGTTCGCAATTTACAAGTTTTCCGTCTGCTGCCCTGTAAGAAATCCCAGTTGCAAGCTGGATATACTGTTTCTTACCGTTCCAGCCTTCACGAGCTACTTTCATGCCACGTTTCAGATACTTGATAGCCTCTCCAAAACTAAATGTTGCCTTTCCTCCCAGAACCGGACAATTTTTCTCATCTGCTACAACCCATTCGTCAGAGAGCAGATTCATAGTTGTGTATTCCACCCTCTGTGTCTCACGGATATCAAGTAATTCTCCCTGATTGCCGTCCTGTGGTCTACACTGAATCATAATTGTTTCTTTTTCTGGATTCCAGTACCAATAACCTCCCCATGACGGCAATTTTACCTTCCCTCCCTGTTTCATTATTTTGAATGCTTCTGAAAATTTCATGTTTTTCTTCCTCTCTTTCTTAAAAATGGGTATAAAAATACCACCGGCCATTTCTGACTGGTGACAATTAACGAAACTTAGCTTGCATTTTCACGCATATTATCGTAAGATATGTATAAGATATCTTAATAAGAACCATTCGCAGTACCCATGATCTTTTAGATCGTACAGCTGAATGGTTCTTATTTTTTATTCCTTTGATAAACACCAACTATTTTGTTTTCCTTGTACAAGGCAATCTCTTCCAAAAATGAAAGATGTGTTGATCTGAACAAATTATTGACCTGTTCCATTATTTCACTCTCTTTCAACGGGCAATCTGTTATATCAAAAATAAAACTTCCTGCCTGACGTTTTTTCTTTTTTATTGCATTATACAGAACGTTTTTTCCACCTGTACTAATAGTCTTCAAATCCCATCCATTATCCTCAATTTTAAAATCTGGTGTTGAAACACCTTGTGGATATATTACTCTAGGAACCATCTGGACTTCTTTGCCATACATGTTTGCTATTATTTCAGCCACATTTTTTTCATGTTCCGAATAGTCAAGCACTACGTATCGCCCATCAACTCTATATTCCTGTCTGTCAATTGTAATGTTTTGTAAATCAACCACTGTTCCGCTTTTCCCTGCAGCATCAGTCCATTTATCTGTAATTTCTTTTGGTGGAGTGAAAAACATTTGTTTCTGCTTTTCTTCTGCATATTCCTGACTACTCAGATTTCCAGTTCGCATCCGCACATGTTTCCATTCTTTTCGCTTCTGCTCATACCTCTGCTGATTCTCTGGATCCAGTGAATAATCAGCCAGTCTTTCAAATCTCTTTTCCTGTCGCTCAGCATACTGCTGCCTAGCTTCCTGCTTTGCCATTTCTTCAATATCAGCAATTTCTTGCTTATTGTATTTCGGATCCACAGTGGTGATACCAGGGAAATATGTAGTGTGACTGTCTTTGCATCGTGGATGATAAAGGCCAGCCGCCACAGCTGAGGACATCAATGGATATTTCCCGTCTTTCCTGCTGCCACCGCTCCACACATCATCGATCATGATCTTACCCACAAACGGCAAACACTTGGGACATGGATTATCACCACGCTTGTTAAGGATCACCAGATGCATCCCCCACTGCTGTCGCATTTCACCTTCACCTTGCAGGTATGCTCTTTTACTTGCGGTCCGTATTGCCATATCTGCATAGTCAGCAATCGTATGTCTTGCTCCATTAGCATATTCAATACAATTAAGCCCTGCAGAAAGAAAATCCTTTGTGGCCATGTCTACGGCTTTCTCATAGGTACCTGCGCCCGTATTGGCATACACCTGTGCGTTATATATGATCTTGCGGTACTGGTCATTGGCCATGCGCAGGACTGCGGTTTCTGCTTTCTGCATATCAGATGTAGTGGCATTAATAAGAGCATTTAGCTTTCGATCATTGACCTTAAAAAATTCTGCTGTACCGCCCTTAGTAATCTTCTTAGCCTTGAATCCGTTCTTTATTTCTTCCAGGATTCGTTTTTCCTGATTCATGCCACCCTCAGTTCTGGCAAGACTAATCAGAACAGCAATCTGCTTATTGATATTACGGAACTGCTTTCCGTATTTCTTCTGGTTGTCGTGCTTATACTTTTCCAGTGACTTCAACATCTCTGTCTGCCACATGGTCCATTGTTTCTTTTCACTTATCTCTTCCAGTTTATGATTCTTGAAGTTTCGGATCATGGAAGAAATCAGCTCGTTTTCAATGGCTTCAATTGCTGTACCAATATCATACTGATCATTAATCTTTGCCATTTGACCACACCTTAAAGCCTTGTGACTTAAACTGCCGTGTCAGCTCCTTGAGTTTCGTTTTACTCTCACAGATATCCATCCGGAGCTCTGCATAATCAGATTTCTCTATTGCGTAAACTCCAAATGGTACCTGCTCTTTTGCCACATCAAGAAGTCCCTGGAACTCTTTCCGGCTCATCCGGTACATTCTTGGTCCCACTTTTACTTTCATCACCGTCACCACCTTCCAGATCAACATAAAAATCACCTGATGCCATATTCACACCAGGTTCATCCATATCCTGTACTCCCTGCTCAGCTTTTAACCGGGCAATCTCTTCTTTCTTACAGTGATCGTCCAATGTATCACCATACAGTTCTTCAACGCACCGCTCAATACTCATGATTCCACCCTGTTTTGCTTTGGCAACTGTTTCAACCTGGCTTTCGAATGACGGGTTTGCATACTCCCCAAACGGAATGTTTACCTTTACTTCTTCAATACTCCTATTGTGCAGAATGTTATCTGCATTGATACACATAGAAACAACTCCCGGAAGAACTTCCTGCAGTGCCTTTACGATTGCATTTCTGGTGTACAGAGTGGTTTTTTCTTTTTCCCTCTGTGCTTCTGCATTATCCAGTTTTTTTACATCGATACCCAATGTGGACGGACTGATCACACCTTGCAGGCACAAATCCAGAGCTGTAATATACGATGCCATGTAACTATCATGTGGAATAGTTGGCTGATCAGTGATAACCTGATTCTTCTGCCCTTCTCGCATATCACCATCTGCTGCAAAGTAACGGTTGTCAAACGGGTTTGGTTTTATCAGCATACCTGTTTCCGGATCATGCGGCACCAGACATTCTGGAATATAGGTCTTTGCTCTGCCGGCTCTCAGTGCATCCATCCACTGGGACCATGTTTCATCCAATGAATCATAGCTGTCGAGCTTTCCATCAAAGATACTGCCGCCTCTGCCCTCATAACGGGAAGATTCATAGATCATGAATGGTTCAGCCAGCATGATAGAATCATCAAATGTGATATCTGTCAGATTCTCAGTTGCTTTGATGGATTTAATATCAACCAGCTTGTTATCCAGATACAGTTCATTGATGATGTATCCATAGCCGTACCTCTCATTTAAAACATATACCTTGCCCTTTTCCTTGTATGGTGTCTTGAACACAATCTCCCGGATCCTGTCTCTCTGGTAAACGAATTCAACTCTTTCACCCGGATACCATTCCAGAATCGGATACTCACTGATCGTGGTATCTATAGCAACTTTAAAAGCGCCATCTCCGATAAACAGTGTTTCTTTGAGGGCGCTTTCAATCTTTTTATAAAATTTATTGTCTTTCTCAATTTCTTTCCACAGCTGTTCCTGTGCCGGCTGTTCGAATTCAAATTCGTTCATGTCAGGAAGAACAGCAAAAGAAAGAACCTTAACTATCAGTCCCGGAAGGCCTGTATGAATCTTTCTCATATCCATCCCAAGTGTCGACTTGCTCGCCCAGAACTTATTCCGATCTGCAAATTCTGCATTCTGCTGATAGATCTGTTCAAGTTCATTGCCATCACCTCTGTACCAGATACGGTTCAGAATCGCATGTCCTTCAAAATCCATCATTTCATTGATCTGAAAGTTAAAAGGATTTGCCGGAAGAACATTCAGCCAGCTCCTTACAGTCTTTTTAATGTTTTCATTTAATTTATCCATCCATTTCACCTTTTCTGCTCCTCCACTTCAAAGCCAATCATATTCCGGTATGGAATCCATCCATACTGCTGAGAGTTGATCGTATGATCGTTCTTGTCTTCTGGCTCGTCTTTATCCTCAGCCCAGGAATACTTTTCCATTTCCGCTATGTGATTGGTGCATGTATCTAAAACCAGATAGCAGTTCTGCTGGATCCATCCAAGCTGAAGCTTGATTCTATCCAGTATTGTTACTTTTTTGTATGATTCCACGAAATTATAAAGACAGCTATGAAGCCTCTTATACTTTCGTAATTCTGTGATCGTGGCCGCATCTGCACAGTCAATAAATGTTTCTTTAGCGAATCCCCAGTCCTTCCGACATCTTTCAAGGAATTCTATAAACTTCACAGCTGTATCTGATGGGGCAAGTGGCTGATCCAGTTCTTTATTGCTATATACCTTCTCGGCCAGTGTGATCAGTTTCCTGTCTTCTGTGATTCCCTGAAACATCATTGCAATTGTGTCCGGAGACTTAGATGAGTATGAGGTATCAAGCCCACAGGTAAACTTTTTAAATCGGATCTTGCCTGCTGCTATCTGGGACCTTAACCATTTCTCGGATACCACATGTTTCTTTCTGCTGAAGTTCGGGAACACCAAACCAGTTGCTTTTCCTCTCAGCCCCTCAATCTTGTTTTTCCAGATCTTTGTTCCCTTCGGGGTATTCTGTATGATTCGCTGTTTCTTTTCTTCCGGAAGACCGGCATTATCGTCAAAAGAAAAGAACCAATGAACCCAGCCGGGTTTTGGTTCTTCTTTCAATTCGTCTTTAATTTCCTGTGGAGTACTGTCCGCCCACTCCGGAAGCGGTCTAGCGCAGTTGATATACTCTTTGTACACATCAAGACTCGGATCATCCGGATTAAGCGTTGCCATCAGATAATCGCAACGCATGGATGCCTCACGAACAAATTCGATGTTCGCGGTGTTGATCTCATCGATATACAGGCATCCATACTGACCACCAAGAGCTTTCTGCCACTTCTTTTTATCTCCATATCCCATCACATAGATGACTTTATCACCTTTATTAGTACGAAACAGGATATGTGGTATCTTGTCGTCCTTTGTGCCGTTTCCATTGTACTGTGTTAGTATTCCGAAATCGTCAATGATCCCGAGATCTTTATTGATAATGTTCTTTTCGGCTGTTCCGGTATCTTTCGCGGCCAAGATATGCAGTTTCTTCGGCGATTCCGCAACCTTGCACATAAACTTGAATAGACCAACTGTCGTTTTGCCGGCAGCTGTAGTCCCTTCAAGGAACTCTACCGGAGCATCGCACCTCAGAAATGCCTTATACTTTTCTGATAGTATCAGTCGTTCTTCGCTCACTACCCACCACCACGCAACTGCTCCAGGATATCTCCCAGTTTCTTTTTCTCTTCTTCCAGTCCAGAGACTTCAAGTTTGTCCTTAAACATTCCAAGATGTCGACCGAGTAATTCAAGAGCCTTTTCCTTGTCGTTCAACTTTAATTCAATGCCGTACTTGCCTTCTTTGATTCCAGCAATGGCTCTGATCTGCTGTTCATCAAGTGTATCTGTGTCTTTGATCCTGACACATTCGCCTTTGATTTCTGCATAGTCTGTCGCTCTGGCAAAAGCAATAGCCGCTAATTCTTCCAGTACTCTGTCCTGAGTGATCTCAGTTCGTTTCTGGCGCTCTTCCATTCGTTTTTGAATATAAGCTTCAACCTTAACATTCTTTAACAACCTCGCTGCAGCTGCGGCTGCCACCTCATCCTTCTTCACAGATGGATAAGCTACCCGGTAAGCTCTCGTGCCATTCAGATCTATCAGGTACTCATCTGCAAATATCTTCTGTTTTTCAGTCACTTAAGCTCACCTTCTTTCATTTATTCTTAAATACAGTCCTGCCAGCACCATACACGACAGCCGATTGCTACCGTGACGAAAGGAGGTGCTAACGCTTACATACAGTGAATCCATGCCTAAAGTATGTATGTGCTGGTGCTGTGCACGCTGTATGAAAATTGGCATTAGAAAAGCACCCCGAAGGGTGCCTGTGTAATTTTTACAACATATTTCATTGATTTTTCTTTTTTAATTGTTTATAATTTATCATGTAACAAAGAAAGGAGATTATCATACAAGGAGGAAAAATCATGAACAACACAATCTTAGCGCTAGCTAAACATAGTGATTAAAGCATCATCTTGATTAATCCATACGATTTCTTCTTAGTTTGTTACATTATCCACTAAGCAAAATCTTTTATTACTTGGCTTTTAGGTATCCCCTAATGTAAGTCCAAAATTAGTAATAAAGGAGAAATCATATGTTGGAATTTCTCAAGATGATGCTCAACGTGGATTTTCTCTTGTTTCTTCTGGGCATATATTGGAATGACATTGCCCTTTACATTCAAAATTGGATTGCTAATTGCAGTCCTAAACGGTTCGGCTTTATAGCCGCCATATTTGTCTATATGTTTTTGAAACATCAATGGCAAGCACATACTAAGAAATAAGAGAACAGTAAAAGGCCGGACTAGCTACCCGGTCTTTTTCAATTTATACAGCTTTTCTTGCTCTTCAATCTGAGCACCACCAAAGATTGAAGAGCAATATTTTTCATCACCCTGGGGGATTTTAGGGGAAAGAGTCGCCGGCCTTTAAGCCTTTGGCTACATTCTCATTGTATAACGAAATTACCGAAATATCCGAAAAATCGTCATGTAATTTTCATCTTTTTCAGATAAGCATCCCTGATACATACCCTCGGATAATCCTCATTGTGCGGCATGCCGATCTGCTTCGCAATCGCCTTCCACGTCATGTTCTGTTTGTAGAACATCCGGAACACGCATCTGGTCTGTCCGTCCTTGATGTCATCAATCCACTGATCCATGGCTTTGACTTTTTCTTTCTTGTGCTCCAGTACCTTCTCCCGCCGGTCATACTTCTTCTGATCAAAACCTACAACACTCTGTGGTCTGGGATAACCGGTCTGGTAATCGAAGATCGTATCATTCCCAAGTCCCGCCTCTGTATTCTTCATCATCAGTAGTTCCAGCTCCAACACCGGTATCTCCTGTTTCAGCTTCCGGTACCGATCCAACATATCCTTGGTAACCTTAATCCCCATTACACAACACCCCTCATCATCATTTGCAGCTGTATGTATGACGGTGCTGTGCAATATCCCTTATCGTCTTTCAGTAACACACAATACTTGTACAGCTCAAGAACGATATAGGTTCTCTGGATTTTTCTGGCCGGCTTATGTTCTTCTCTATACATTTCAGTGAGTACAATCTTCTGACCGCGTTTCAAGCCATGTTCCTTCTCACGTAACTGCTGTAATTCTTCCCAGTGGGTATTCTGCATAGCCTGTCCGGAAGTCGGATCCAGATAACCCTCATGATTTTTATATGCCATTCTTCTTCATCTCCTTAAATGCTTTCTCTGCATCTTCGCTTCTGCCGTAGGTGATCAGCTGTGCTCTGCCATCTTTCAGATATTCGATTGTGGTGTTGCTCGTCATTCTGGGATAATGGATTTCTTCCCACTTCTCGGGTGCTGGGGCGCGATCAGTTATCGCTGGACAGCTATTGTGCAAAACGCATCTGTTACACAGAATCATTCCTTCCTGCTGTTTGCAGAATTGTATCAGCGTATTATATGCAGCAATAGCAAGCTCCGGTGTGATGTCCAATTTCTTAAATTCTGTATCTCCAATATTTTTAACTCCTAAAATCTCTATCATCTTTTCTCCTCCGGCTCCCAACTATTACATTTCCTGCATCTCGGTTTACAGCTCACTAATGTTCCTTTTATCATCGTAGCTCTCTTGCATGTCGGTTTTACATACACTGCATACTGTCCGATACTTTCTGCATGCTTACACGTCTCAAACTTTTCTTTTTCCACTTTTTCTTCCCCTCTTTCCTTTGACGTATTTCGAACACTTTTCCTCCGGCTGTCCCATATTCCGGCTATGACCGGTCATCGTAAGGTAATTACACTTACCTGATGTACCCCCATTCCTCTCACGGTAAATGCATGTACGGCATTCATATACATTGCTTTTATGAGGTCGCGGCGGTCTGTACTTATCAAGGTCATATTCTTTTATCCACTTACTTACAGTTGCATAATGAACTCCTAACCGTTCCCCTATTTCCCGCATTGTCAGCCCCTGCCGCAGATACCGGATCATCTGTTCCTCATCGTATTTCTTAACAGGATGTTCTAGTTTTAAACCATATTTCTTTATTTTCTTGTGTATGGTAGCCTGTGAGGCATCGAGTTCAATCGCTATCTCCATCTGTGACAACCCGCGTTTCAGGCAGTCCTCAAGGATTTCTTTTGTGATATCTGATCTATCATCTGATCTGTTAGTCATATCAGTGTCCTCTGAGGAAGTTCCGCATCATGGCTTCCCGCCAGTCCGGTTTATACTTATTACACTCGTCATCATCTTCTACCAGTATCCCCCTGCGGTCACATAAACCGTTGTCGTTGTCCCTGCATGTTTTGCATGTTTTATTTTCCGTCATTCCTCTAGCCCTCCCAGCCAGCTTAACTTTACATCAAATTTGTCAGCAATCGCTATCGCACACACAAACGAAATATTGCTGATTTCTTTTTCCCATTTCATGACTGTGGTATCTGCCACTCCTATAACTTCTGCAAAGTCTTTAAGAGACATGTCATTTTGCAAACGTATTTCTTTGATTCTTTTACCGATTGTCATTTTGTCACCTCTCTCAAATACTCAACAATCTGTGTCTTACTCTTTTTGCAGTCCGCAAATCTCTCCCAGCCATCTTCTAAGAGATAATATTCTGTAGTAACGTAATAGCCACCACGTTCTTCCGTCTTCCACCAGTCATCACCTTTTGTGTGCTCGGTTTCTTTGACACTAATCATTACCCCGTTCGGAAGTCTATAGGCATAATATTTCTCATTTACTTCTGGGACGCGAAGCCATACTTTCCATTCGGTATAGTCCTCCAGAAACTCTTTGCGTTTCTGGTTGTTGGTTAAGTCTTTTAATTGCATTCTGTGTCCTCCTCAGTTATTCCATCTAATATCCAGCTCGAATCCTAGCTGTTCTTTTATACTGTTTATGTAATCTGGCCATGTTGCAAGGTCATCTGCTAGATACTCAGCCCCCTTGTCCATGCCATCCATGAACTTCTGGCAACGCTTCTGTCCGAATCCAAAGAAATCATGCAGCACTGCGATGCTTAAGATCGTAAATGTATCCAAAGTCATTCCCTTGATCTTTTCAGATGCCTTGTCGAGGTCCTTTACTGCCAGTGATGTATGTACTCCGGTGATATTCCGGAATCGTACTTCTTTCTCCAGGGCTTCTAATCCACCCTGTCTTACTATCCGAAGAGCAAGATCAAGACCGTCCTCTCTCCCACGCTCGTATTCACGCATTTTGTTCATGATGCTTTTCTCCTCTTTGCAAGACTCTCTAATTGCCGGACTGTTTCCAGTATCACTGTTGTTTTCAGATCTGTCTTACTCTGCCGGATCAGTTCCTCAGCTCTACCTGTCAGTTCTTTCCAGGCTTGATCATCCTCAACCAGGATGTCGTTATACTGCTCATACAATTCTCTCACTTCTGGATATAACTCCCAGAACTTAACTAATTCCTGTCCTGTCATAATTCTTCGATCCTGATATAAATCCCTGGTATCTGTGACCAGAACTTTTCTACAATCTCAGATGCCACAAGAGCGTCATCTTCCCAAAAGCCAACTCTCGTCATGCAATCCTTTAATAACTTCTGCAGATTGTCCGTGTCCGGTTTTGTGATCCGGTATGTGCCATTGCCATGTTTGCCATCATCAGGAAAACACCACTTTGTCATTAACCGAACACCTTTTCGATATGGTTCTTCCGGAACTTCCTTACCAAGATATGCCATCAGTTTCTGCCTGGCTGCTTTTAGTTCCGGCGGATCATAAAATATTGGTTTCCCCTTTACGACCGTAATCTTGTGTTCCTGATGAGTTACTGTCGGAGGATTCATTGCTAAAAAAAATTCAGTTTCCAAAATTTTCAACTCCTTCTTTTGGTGCTCAAGGTATGGTGCCCACCTGAGTGCGAGGTGGGTGGTCGTCGTGCGTGAGCTTGTCGCACGACTACCTACCCCGCTAGGTGGGGTGCGCACATACATATATACGTAGTATATAGTTGCGCACCCCCTTTTTTGCGCACTGCTCACAACCAGAAATTTACGGTTATGCGCACCCGTGAGCACGACCATAAAAATTAAGGTTATGTGCACTGCTCACAATCTAGGTTATGTTCAGTCTTGCGCACCCTTTCTTTTAATGTATGTTTTTCCATCGTCTCCCGTATATTTTTCAAATTTAGCTCTTAATTCTTTCTTCTGTCGCCTGCCCTTCCCAAGCCATGAAAGCAATTCTTTTGAAGTTGTATCAAGTGCTTCTGCCAATTCCGTAGCAGAAATCTCTCTGCCATCAAACTCGATATTCTGAAATGCAATTTCAAATTCATTTAGCTTGCGTTCACGAGTTTTTTGCGCATTTTCTTTTCTTTTCTGTGCTGCTTTTTCCCACATCGGTTTCTCTATTTCCAGCTGCAGATCCTTAAGGCTTCCAACATGATCAATGCGATGCACCGGATAATCAAACCACAGATTGACCGAATCGAATTTCGGAAATTCTCGCAGTGTTCCTTCTATTCTCCATGCTGTTCTTGCCTTCACAGTCTTCTTTGCTTCCTCAATCTGACGTTCCAGTGCTATCATCTGCCACTTGTCAAGGTGCCCTCTGCAGTAGTCCAGCATCTGTGTACTGCTTAGAAGATCATCCTGCGAAAGGTCATCCTGCCACTTGAAGTGAGCATCCAGATATGCCTTGCAGGCACCACAGATTGCCTTATTCTCTTCCTGTTTCATCAGTGTTTCTGTAGGTTCAAGCTCAATCAGGTCAAGCAGTGCATCTGGATCACGGGCAAATACACCAGAACCAGATGCACGGTCCATGGACTTCTTACCACCCTGACTGCCCTTGCTGTGATGGTGGCAGTAAATCACCGCACAGCCAAGTTCTGTACATACCTTATCGAATTGGTTGCAGAAGTTAGCCATCTGGTCAGCACTGTTTTCATCGCCGGTGATAACCTTGTAGATCGGGTCAATGATAATAGCTACATAATCTTTCTTTGCAGCTCTTCTGATCAGTTTTGGTGCCAGCTTATCCATTGACACTGACTTGCCACGAAGGTTCCATATATCAATGTTATGAAGGTGTTCAGGTGCTATTCCCATGGAAGTATATACATCCTTGAATCGATGCAGACAGCTTGCTCTGTCCAGTTCCAGATTGACATACATCACACGTCCCTGTGCACAATGCCACTGCAGCCACTTCTTGCCCTCTGCAATGGCAATGCACAGCTCTATCTGCAGGAATGACTTACCTGCTTTAGAAGGACCGGCAATCAGCATCTTATGTCCTTTTCTAAGTATTCCTTCAATCAGACACGGGGACAGCTCCGGGAGATTATCCCATACACATTCCAGTCCCTCCGGTTCCGGGAGATCATCATTTACCCCCTCAATCCACTCATACCATTCATTCCAGGATGCTTTCCCCAGATTGGTATCTACAATGAATTGTTTCTTTTCTCCACGCTGCACACCGGGCATTCTGGACAGTCTGGAAGGATTCCTATTCTGCGTATCTACATCAATACCGTTTTTCTGGCATACTTCATAAAGATAATCGACACGTTTTCTGTATTCGTTATAATCCGCTGCATCTACACGCACGATTGCATGAAGGCTTTTCTTGCCGGAATACACCAGACACGCAATAGGAAGCTCCAGCTCACGCAGAATAGCGTTCTGCTGTTCGATATCCATATGGTCTGATTCGACCAGTGCATATCTGTATTCTGTTACATTCTCATTCCTACAGCCATTTCCATCTAATGGATTGAACCGGATCCACGCACCCGCTTTCGGATTATAATCACCCAGTACAGAACCAATATCTCCGTTACAACTATTCAACTGTTCAATAAGCTGTCCTGCAGTACGATCCCAGGAACCTTTCTGTGGAAGCCAGCGTGTACCTTTTTCATCCGTCTTTTCCCAGCTACCGGTCACGTATCCTACATTTTCACCTGCTTCGAACAATGTTTCCAGATATGTAATCAACTGTTCAGCCGGATTCCAGTTTTTCGGTTCATGGATTTCTTTTCCTTCCAGCCAGTTCTTATCTACTACTACACGATCACTGTCAATCTGAATGCTGTCACTCCAGTCCAGCTCATGTCCTCTTTCAGGTACCCAGCCATGTTCAATTGCCATCTGAACGATCGTCCCACCAGTTACAGGTGAAGAGGATCCAGAAAAGGTTCTCCATTTCCGTTCGCATTCTCCGGAATGATACCTGCTGAAATCTTTCTGGCTCCACTGATCCCAGACGCTGATCGGATAGCCTTCCAGCTTCAGTGCCATTCCGACATTCACCCAGTCCTGATAGCTCAGGGAACCAGGATCGATGTATTCAATTATTTCTGCAAGGCTTGTCCTCTGCTCCATGTTTATGCTCCTTTATATTTCTGCGGTGTATAACTTTGTGGATGAATACTTGAAGGTGTTCTCCATCCATTGGCAGCAATCCTGTCAATTACATTTTTCGCCTGTTCAAATGTCCAGGTCCCCACATGCTGGAATCCTCTGCCCTCAAGCTGCCGGATCTGTCTGGGTGATGCCATATTATTTTTGATCCTCTGCTGTAACCGATCGATGAGCAGATCTGCCTTTCCTGCATTATCTATCCCCTCTGGATCGATTTGCAGTTTTTCCAACTTTTTCTTCTGTTCTTCAGAAGGTGGCTGCATCGTATACCCAAAAGAAGGTACATAGCTTGTCAGATCTTCTGCCTGAATTGACATCTCAAATTGTAATGGATCCACAAGTTTCTTCTTTCGTCTTTTCATTTCCGAAAGCTGTTTTGCCAGTGACTCTTCACGCTGTGCAACCACATCCTCAGATGCCTTTTTCTCAGCTTCTTCTATGTCAATCGGCATTCCTGCATCTTTTTCCAGATTCTCTGTCATTTTCTGCGCCACTTCCTGATTTTCACAAATCAAGCTTGCCGGATGGCACAGCTCATGCCGCTCTGTATGCCAGAGAAAATCCAGCAACAACAGGTGATTTTTTCCTGTTTCTGGTGACAATCTGGTGCCTCGTCCAACCATCTGACAGTACAAACTTCTGACCTTTGTCGGTCTCAGAACTACAATACAATCAACAGACGGGCAATCCCAGCCTTCTGTCAAAAGCATCGAATTGCAGAGCACATTATATTTTCCAGAATCAAAATCTTTTAAAATCTCAGCTCTATCCTGACTATCTCCATTTACTTCTGCAGCGCGGAAACCATTTTCATTCAGCAGATCACGGAACTTCTGACTGGTCTTTACTAACGGAAGAAACACAACAGTTTTTTTATCCTGACAGTATTTCTTCATTTCTTCTGCAATTCCCTGCAAATACGGATCCAATGCAGTGCTGATATCACTTGCTTTGAAATCACCTGCCTGTACCGATACACTACTCATATCAATCTTTAATGGAATCGTCAGTGCTTTTATTGGTGACAGATATCCCTCTTTGATTGCTTTCGGAAGTGTATATTCATAAGCAAGAGATTCAAAATATGTACCAAGATTTTTCATATCGCCTCTGTCCGGTGTTGCCGTAACACCAAGTACATGCGCTCCTGAAAAATGCTGTAACACTCTCTGATAGCTGTCAGAAATACAATGATGTGCTTCATCTATGATGATCGTGTCGAAATAGTCAGATGAAAAACTGTTCAGACGTTTTTCTCTCATGAGGGTCTGTACAGAACCGACAACTACACGGAACCATGTGCCCTGGCATGAAGACTCTGCTTTTTCTACCGCACAACCGAGCCCTGTTGTTTTTTTCAGCTTATCAGCTGCCTGATCCAATAGTTCTCCACGGTGAGCAAGTATCAGTACTCTGCTGCCCTGACGAACACAGTCTTCTGTCACTTTTGCAAAAACTACCGTCTTACCACAACCTGTGGGAAGGACCAGCAGAGTTTTTAACACTCCGCTATCCCACTGTTCAAAGATTGCTTCCTTGGCTTCCTGCTGATATGGCCTCAGCTCCATTTTTTAAAATCCCCCTGGTGTAAATGCCGGTTTTGACGCTTCTTTCGGATAAAGCTTCTCAATGTAATTGTATTTCTTTGTTGGATCCTTTGTTCCAGCTTTCAATCCAATCTTTGCACGCGCGGTTTTACCCGGCAGTGCACTCCAATCCATACGAAGCTCCTCACCTTCTTTTTTCAGTCCAACACCACGGAACAGCTCTGACAGTTTCCATTCCAGACTACTGTGCAGCACATAGTTCTCACGAATAGTTATTTCTCTGTTTGGAGCATGTACATTAAAATAAACCACTGCCATATTGCATGCCGGAAGCTTTCCACTTCCTGATGATCTGCTTCTGTCAAATTTCTCAATCGTTACATTGTAATCACCTTCCAGAAGTGGCTCAAATTCCTGCGCATCTTCTTTAATGGTGTCTTCCCAACCAAACTCTCTTCCTTCTGTTGCCATATCTTATATCCTCCTTAATTGTTAAATGGTACTTCCTGTTTTTCTTTCATGTCCCTGATCATACCGTAAACCTGCTGCCATGCTCCAATCAGGCATCCATCAATAAAATCTTTATCGTAGTCCCTGATCTTCACATCTGCAGGATAATATCCTCTGGCTGCTACTACATTCTGGATGTCCCACTCATCTACATGATTAGTTTCCATCAGATCTCGCAGTGCCTTTGGAATTGCCGGATCCTGTGCAAGGAATGGTTTCTGTTCTTCCTTCTTTATTGATTCTTCAAGAGGAAGATTCATCTGTTCGCCTGTTGTATAAGTCTTCTGTACTGGTGCCTGTTCAGGCTGTGCTTTTGGCTGTTCTACCTGATATTCTTTCTGTGGTTCAGCCTTAGACTGTTCAGCCGGTTCACCATTCATGATATGCGCAATTGATGAATAACTGAATGGTACCTGTTTAGCAAGGCCATATCTGTTCTTTGCGTCCCAGCATGCATGATGAGATGTGTACATTACACGCTCACCGCCCTGGGCTTTTCTTTTCTGTCCTTTATCATCAACAGCAATCGAAAATGTCTTATAGTTTGCGAATAACAGCATGTCCGCCCATTCTTTGATCAATGGGGAAGTCTGTGAAGATGTCTTCTTGCCAAGCTTCAGTTCCCATCTGTCATAAGAACCAAGTTCATCCGGCTGTTCAAACTTTCTGATCTGTGCATGTGCAGTAAGCACAACATTAACTCCTGCTTCAACCACTTCTGTAAGCCGGTTCAGGAAACGCCCCATTTCTTCTTTGACATAGACATAACCATTACCATAACTAAAATCTTCGATGCCTGACTTCTTGTGCTGATCACAGATTCTCTGGATACACATAGATTCTGCCCAGTCAATGGTATCAATAACTAATGTTCTGCAGACATTCGGATGCGATTTCACATATTGTATTTCTTCCAGCAGCATCTGCCAGCTTGTAGGTTTCGGCAGTCTTGCCACATCCATGGAATTTGTACTTCCCTCCGTATCAATGAACACTGGATCCGGAAACTGACTGGCAAATGTGGACTTGCCAATACCTTCTGGTCCGTAAATTACTACCTTTTTAGCGCATGGAATTCTTCCTCTTGTGATTTCCATTTAAAATGCACCTGCCTTCCATTCTTTCTTTTTAGGTTCTTCTGTTTGTTCTTGACCGACCACATAACCGTCTTCGATAATGATCGAGCACTCATCTCCAGTGCTGACTCTCGTTGCAATAGCCTGGAGTCCTTCCGTTTCAAGCCACTCTCCAAACTCCTGCAGTGACCTCATGTCCATCTGCTCGAGTTTATCCAGGAGAACAAAGCCACAATTAGGATTCAGCTTTCTTACAATTGCAGTTGATACTTTCAGTCGGTCAGATCCGGACATGTTGTCCCATTTCTGGTCTTTGTATACCAGTTCACCTTCCTTAACAGACAGCTCAGGAAGCGGAAGTTCTGCTGTATTCAACAGTTCCGTTTTCTTTTCTCTTACATCTTCAATATCTTTTGTCAGTGAATTGTACTGATCACGATAGGTTCTGGCATCGTCCTCAGCTTTTTCCTTGTCCAGATTGGCTCTGACTTTTCGGTTGATTTCTTCAACATTTGCAATGTTCTGTTCCAGTTCTTCCGTGGATTCATCATGCAGATCGATCGCAGATTTCCTTGCAATCTCAAGGTCATTTTCCACTTTCTTCTGCTCTGCAAGCAAAGCTGTCATCTGCTCATTGATCTTCTGGTACCTCTGCTCTAACTGATGCAGCTGTTCACGCTTCCTCTGATTTTCGCCATTCCTTGCCAGGATCTCCTGCTGCTGAGATATAAGCTCTGATGCGGACACAAGATCTTTTGGCACATCCGGATAATAAGCCTGTTCTTTGGCAAACTTTTCTTTCTGGTCTGCAGTACGTCCAATGTATAAACGTTCCTGATAAAGTTCCTTCTCTTTCTGATCAAGCTCTGTAAGCTGAGGACCAACACCGATGATCTGTAACAAAATCTTTGCTTTCTCAGTTCCGGATGCTTCCATAAACTTCGGAAGATCAAGTGCGAGCTGTTCAACAAACTCATTCAAAAGCTGCTGCCCTGCCTTCTGTCCATTCGGATCTGTGACTTTTAACGCACTGTTCTTTCCTTTTCGTTCCACTACAAGTCCATTATTCATTACAATATGTAATGTTGGGGGAATCACAGAACCTTCTCTGGTTGCCTGTGATGGTTTATAACGCTCTCCTCCTAATGCCCAGGCTATGGAATCAAGAACAGAAGTCTTTCCCTGATTGTTATTTCCACCGATTACAGTAAGTCCATTGGCTTTAGGTTCCACCTTTACTGCTTTGATGCGCTTTACATTTTCAATCTCAAGCTTATTGATTTTCATACTCATTCTTGCATTTTCTCTCTTTCTCCCTTACAATAAGGGTGTGATAAACTATTATTGAGTCCTCAAGAGCTGCTGCTCTGAGGGCTCTTTTTATTCCACTTCCTCGATCGTATAACTTCCGCCATACATGTCTTTCTTTCTCTCAGCATCCTCAACAGCTTCTGTCTTTCTGTATAATGCATATCCTACGGTTCCATCCGCATACCTAATACAAAACACTTTTGTTGGAAGATAATCACCATATTCAACCGCACTTTTTATACTTACATCAAGTACACTGAGATATCCGAAGATGTACGGTGTTTTTCTATAATCTTTTTCTGTTTCGTCCATCAGTAAATACTGTGCAACTCTGATTTTGTCTCTGAGCACTTTATTTTCGATTTCTAATCTTTTCAGCTTTCCCATTCTTTCCACTTCCTTGCTATGTACACAACTCCGATCAGTCCCAACGCTCCCATGATCTGGTCACAGCTGCTGTCCCATATCCAGAACGGCAGGAAGCTCGCAAGGCCTCCGATCAGGATGGAATCGATTATGTCTCTCATAATGCCTCCTTTCCCTTCCAAACATGACCGGTTACTTCCCACACTTTTCTGGGCGATATAATGTAAGTGATTCTTCCTTCTGATAATGACTTAGCTGGCTTATTATTGTGAATTGCCATTCCAATCGGAAGCCATCTGTATACAATACCTGCTCTGATTGCTGCTGCAGGTAATCCAATTAATTTACTTGCATCCGCCACAGACATGTTTTCTGAAGAAAATTCAGGCATTTGTGCACCAGTTATCATTCTTGCTATTTCTGAAGCAAATTCGTGAATTTCGGCAGCTTTATTTACAAGTCTTTCTGCATTCTCCATGTACCTCACCTCCTCACCTAAATAGTTAAAAGAAACTGTCGAAGAGCTGAATAAACAGTATTCACAGACTCAAGACACATGCTCACCTGTTGAAGCAGGTAATGATAATTCTGAATCGACCGAAGACACTGACATCCAAAAATAATGGTAAATACAACCGTTGATATCTGCGTAAGCATTAAACTAATTTTTAGACCTTTTATCTGCTTACGCAGATTTTCGATCTCTTCTTTTTGATCATCCATCTCAACCTGCCTCCTTCCGGTCGGACTCGGTCGCAAATAAGTAGTCCAATGTCTTGTCTGGGAAAAAAGTGTTTTTTATTTTTACACACTCTTTTAAGGAAATTGGAGCTTTACCATTTAACTTAAAAGAAAATGTTGTTGGTGTAATTCCCAATGACAATGCAATACTAGATTGTGTTATTTTTCCTCGTGCCATCTCTGCTTCTAAATTTGGAAACACTTTCTCACCTCTCTTTCTCGATTTTTCGTGATTACATTTTAAAGTATATACGAATTTTCGTGAATGTCAATATATTTTTTCGATTTTTCGAGATTTTATATTGATTCATTATATATTTATATTGATTTTTCGAGATTTTGGTGTTATTATCAATTTAGTTAGAGATTTGAAAAAGGAGGGTTAATCGTATATGCAAGAGCTTGAAGCCAATATTAAATCTCTTATTATAGAAAGGTATGGAAGTCTCAAGAAATTTTCTGAAACGATTAATATGCCTTGGACAACATTAGACAGTATTCTTAAACGAGGAATGGCAAATTCCAATATAACTAATGTATTAAAAATCACTCGTGAATTAGGTCTTGATGCGGAAAAGATAGTTGATGGAGAAATCGTTTTTTCAGGCGAGCAAGAGCCAACTACTATTGCTGCACATTTTGATGGAAGTGAATATACAGAAGATGAACTAGATGAAATTCGCCAGTTCGCAGAGTTTGTGAAAAACAAAAGGAAATAAATATAAAGGGAGGAATGCGTTATGGCATTAATCAAATGTCCTGAATGTGGGAAAGAATTTTCTGACAAAGCTTCGGCATGTCCTAATTGCGGATGTCCTACCAGTGAAATTAATACGAGTTCCAACTCAAATAATTCATCAGAAGACGAATTGTCCTCTATTTGGAGTACAATTCCCTCTAAATCATCTTTTACTCCTGTAAAACCTCATATAACATCAAAGGTCAGTGCTGTTAAAATAGATGAAAATAATCGTATGTTTCAGATTAACGGTACCATTCCAACAAATGGTAAAAAAACAGGTATCATCGGAAAATCCTTTAAAGGTCTTATGGCTGTAAGTACAATGGGAATGTCTTTAGCTGCTGAAAAAATGATTTCCGGTGGAAAAGCAAAAGCCGGAACCAATAAATGGTTTCCTTTTTCTGCCCTTGTAAGTTACGATCTTCTGGAAGATGACTCCCTTGTAACAAGTGGAGGTGTTGGGCAAGCACTTATTGGCGGTGCCGTATTCGGAGGTGCTGGAGCTATTGCAGGTGCTATTACTGGAAAGAAAACTCAGAAGAAAAAAATCGAATCTTTATATATCAAAGTAACTTTAAACGATTTTAACATACCATGTATATTAATTCCTTTAATAACAAAACCAACAAAAACATCTTCAAAAGAATATCAAACGATATTCGAAGAAGCTCACAAAATATTATCTGTTTTAGACGTAATTTCTCATAATCAATAAATTCATAATCTACAAAACGCATCTGATTTGGATGCGCTGGTACATTGACATATAATATTTGTCAAACCAAAATAATATTCTATGCAGAATCAGAAAGGAGCTTTTATTATGATGTATCCATTTATGACGCTTAATGATGACACAGAAATTACACATTCTGAAATGAATCCAGATGGAAAAGTAAAAGTTTATATCGAAACTCCAGATGAAAAATATTGCTTTAAACATGCTACCTGTTGGCTTCCTGCTTATGAATGGGAAGACATCTTCCAATATTCAGATGAAGAAATTGATCGATTTGATGAGATCATCCATTCTATGGCACATCTGATTATGGAGTTTTCGCAGGAAGGAGGCTTCAACAATGCCTCAAATTTTTAGGTTTGGCGAATATTGGATTTATTTTTGGACAAACGAAAATGAACCACTTGAACCGGTTCATATACATGTTGCCAAAGGTGCACCTACTGCAAATGCAACTAAAATATGGATAACCAGCACAGGGCATTGTTTGCTTTGCAATAATAATTCACGCATTCCTAATCATACACTTCGAAATATAATGCGTATGATCGAGGCGCGGCACGATGATGTAATCCGTGCATGGCTTAAATATTTTGGTGAAATACGTTACTTTTGTTAAATTATGGTTGTACAGATTTTCGTACTTCCGAAATGATATACTTGAGCGGGAGGTGTTTTCATGAATTACGAAGAATTACAGATTCAAGCCTGCAAAGACGGTATAGAAATTATCGAATATCCTTTTAAGAGTAGCAATATCAAAGGATTATATTGCAATGGTACTGTTGCTCTCAACGAAGATATGACTCAAGTAGAAAAATCCTGTGTACTTGCAGAGGAAATCGGTCATCACTGCACCAGCTCCGGAGACATTCTGGATCAGACCGACATTATGAACCGCAAACAGGAATATCGTGCACGGTTCTATGGATATAACCTCAAGATTGGATTAACCGGTCTGATCAGAGCATATGAAGCAGGTTGCAGAAACTTTTTCGAAATGGCTGAGTTTCTGGATGCTACAGAAGAATATCTGAAAGAAGCTATACAGTGTTATAAATCCAAATATGGAATATGCGCTGTTGTTGACAATTATATTATCTATTTTGAACCATTCGCAGTGATGAAGATGATTACTGTAGATTCGCTTTAGGAAGGAAAACGTATGGGTTTTTTAGATTTATTCCGAATCGGTAAAATCAAAAGTGAAAATGAAACTTTAAAGCAAAAACTTCAACTTTTACATGCCGATGAATATTTTCAAATCAGAGAACAACTTGATGCAATGACAGCAGAAATTTCTAGTAACAATTCTGTGCTTTCTCAGCAACGTAATGAAATATCTGAATTGTCAAATCAACGTCAAAAATTGGATAAGCAAGTAAATACTCAAAAGAACAAATTGTCTCGATGCAAAGAATTATATCAAAGTGTAGAATATGCTTTAAATAATTTTTTAGTATCAGATGTGCAATATAATAATTGCAAGCTAAATCCTCATAACAAAAGTGATTTTGATCTCCTTTCTCCTTCTGTGATTCTCCAATTGCATTCTATGGATGTGAAGGAACTCCGAAAAGCATATAAAGAAAATGAAAAACAAATAGATAAGTTGCTTAGTTTGTATGAATCACGTTATACAACTAAAGCTAATAAATCTATTTATTCTTTAATTGTAATTGCATTACGAGCTGAATTACAAAATATTCTTTACAATTTAAAATATGAAAAGCTTGATAAATCAATTGAAGATCTTAAATTAGTTACGGCCAAATACTTAAAAATTGCCGGAGAAGGAAATCAAAGCATCGCTGGAACTCTAACGAAATTCATTGGTGAAATTGAATATCTGTTTATTAACGCTATCAAAATCGAATACAATTATTACATCAAAAAAGAGCAAGCGCGTCAGGAACAAATGGCCTTACGAGAGCAAATGCGTCAAGAGGCAGAAGAACGCAAATCCCTTGAATTAGAGCGAAAGCGTGTTGAAAAAGAAGAACTCAAATTTGTTTCAGAAATCGAAAAAGCTAAAGCTTCTCTGGAACAAGCTTCTTCAGATGAAGAAGTACAGAATTTAAAATTAAAGATTCTTGAACTTCAACAGCAATTGTCAGGAGTTATTACAAAGAAAGAAGAAATCGTTAACCTGCAAAACGGAAAAGCTGGTAATGTATATATCATTAGTAATCTAGGTTCTTTTGGTCAGGACGTCTTCAAAATAGGTATGACTCGACGTTTAGATCCGCAGGACAGAGTTAATGAACTTGGTAGTGCAAGTGTCCCGTTCAAGTTTGATGTTCATAGTTTTATATTTTCAAATGATGCCGTTGGACTCGAAAAGAAATTGCACGATATATTGAATGATCGTCGTCTTAACAAGGTGAATCTCAGAAAAGAATTTTTTAAAGTGGGAATTGATGAATTGGAAAAATTGGTTAATTCAATTGATCCTACAGCTGAATTTAACAAAACTATGCTTGCAGAAGAATTCCGTCAATCATCTGAACTCGACGAACCGCTCAGTTCTTCTTTGTATTCTGATGATACAGATAATATTTTAGAATAAAAGAAAAATCGCCCCAGTGTTGGCGCACCAGGACGATTCAGATCTCCGAAGAGATGCTCATTTTGCAAAGATATTGTATCATCTTCGGAGCAGTCGCACAACCCAAACGTTTGTGTGGCTGTTATTTTTGTACCTATTTTTCAATTATCGATGGAAAGAAGGATTGAAAATGCCGAAGAAAAGAAAGAAACACCCCAAACTGCCGAATGGATTCGGAAGTATCCGTTATCTTGGCAAGAACAGACACAACTGTTATGCAGTACATCCACCAGCAAAGATAGATCAGCTTGGAAATGTGGTTCGCTCACCTGCAATCTGTTATGTTGATGACTGGATCAAGGGTTTTACCATCCTGACTGCATACAAAGCAGGTACCTATCAGCCTGGAATGGAAAGGGACTTGTCAGTCTCTCCAACATCTGACACCGACACACTTGTAAGCCGTATTATTGCAGATTACAGTACAATCAAAGGAGTAGAGAGTAAACATCCAGAGATTAAAAAGCCAACCTTCAGAGAGGTATACGAACAGTTCCTTAAGTGGAAATTTGCTGAAGGAACGAATTATTCAGAATCCACAAGAAACAATTACACTGCTGCGTATACATATTGCGCAGAGTTGTATGACAAAATATTTGAAGATTTGAAAGCAACAGAGTTGCAAAATTTTCTCGATAAACAAAAGGGGTTAAAAAAAGGCAGTCTTGTAAAAATCTTATCTCTGTTCAATCAAATGTACAAATATGCAATGTTTGCCGAGATTGTTACTGAAAGAAAATCTCAATATGTGAGAATCAACGCTGTCGACGATGAAGAACATGGAACTCCATTCACTGAACATGAACTCAGAATCCTGTGGAAAAATGCCAATAATCCAGACATACAATTAATCTTGATCATGAGCTATTCTGGTTGGCGAATTGGTGAATTATCAGGATTGGAAGTTAATCTGAAAGAAAAATATTTTAAAGGCGGTATCAAAACCCAAGCCGGTAAAGGAAGAATTGTCCCGATTCATCCCATGATATACGATTTTGTAAAGACAAGAATCACTGCTGATGGAACCCTGCTAAATATGAACAAAGTCACCTACAGAATGTTTCGCTTCTATCCAATACTGGAAAAGTTAGAAATATCCGGAAGTCCAAAACATACTCCTCATGATTGCAGACATACCTTTTCTGCTCTATGTGAAAAGTATTCCGTCAGAGAAAATGACCGAAAACGAATGCTCGGACATTCATTCGGAAGTGATATTACCAATGCCGTATATGGACACCGAACTCTGGAAGAACTCAGATCTGAGATTGAAAAGATCAAAGTACCATTTGTGACCAACTGTGACTAACCGTCCCATTTTAAACCGTTTTTGTTCCATTAAAAACAATGTAACACAATCCCGCAGCCCCGCATAAAATCAACATTTTCCAGTATTTATGCAGGTTTGCGGACATTGTAAAAAGATTCACATTAGAAAAGGCAAAGTAGAGACTTTTCTCCGCTTTGCCTTCTTTTTTCTTATGTATGCTTTTATTCCCATGTGTGGTTGTGAAGCTGTCCTTTAAGTTGCATGTGATCAAACTGATTCTGTCTCAGCGCCTCATATAACACAATTGCCACGGAATTGCTGAGATTCAGTGAACGAATGTCATTGATCATCGGAATCCGGACACAGTTTTCTTTATGTTCCATCAGAATTTCTTCCGGGATTCCGGCACTTTCTTTTCCAAACATGATATAGCAGTCATCTTCATACTGTACATCTGTATAAGTTTTTAATGCTTTTGTCGTTGCATAATAAATCTTTGCATTGGGATTTTTTTCTACAAAATCTTCATAATCCAGATAAGTTGATACATCCAGATCTTTCCAGTAATCCATTCCGGCTCTTTTGAGTGCTTTTTCACTGAGGCTGAATCCCAGCGGCTCGATCAGATGCAGTTTTGTGCCGGTTGCCACACAGGTTCTTCCGATATTTCCTGTATTTGCCGGAATTTCCGGTTCCAGCAATACAATATTAAGCTTTGCCATGTTTCTTTTCCTTTCCTGAGTGATGAAAACGCGGACGTTCCAGATATCTGGTAATTTCTCCACTGTGAAGCAGCCGGTCATTTCCTTTATCTGTGTGGCCAATCACTGCTGCATGGATTCCCCGCGCATCAAGCTCACGCACCAGAGCATTCCCCTGTCCGGTGCCCAAAAGTACCGTTCCCTCAGACTCCAGTTTATACGGATCCACATCCAGTCGTTCACAGACTTCAATCGTCTCCTGACGTATCGGAATCTTCCGAAGATCTACATCCAGACCGACTCCCGATGCCTCTGCCATCTTCCAGAGACCGCTTAAGATTCCGCCTTCTTTTGTAAAATACAATGCAGAAATCCTTTTATCCGTCCAGAAGTCATCTTCTCTGGAAACTTTACATTTCTGCAAAGTATCTTCGCTCATATAAAGAAAACTCTCCGAAAAATATTTACGCAATTTTTCTTTTTCCCGGCTGATCAGTACCAGAGTACCGGATATTCCGATTTCTCCCGCTACTACCAGATCTTCTCCCGGGTTCAGTCTCCCCGTGATTTCTGCCTGCAGTGCCTCCAGTGCCTGCTGTCCTAATTTCATAATCTTCCTCCGGTATTTCTTATTTCGTCATTCTGCTCTGTGATCACAGCAGAATAGAAAGAATACTCGGAACTACCATTGCAAGGACAAGGATCACTGCGATCACTGCTGTGATGATTTTTCTTTTTTTTGGATCAAACATTCCCATTTTATCTGTCACCTCGTGTCATTTATCACATTATTAACTAATTTTGCCTTGATAACTACGCTGTTAATTGAATCGTTTCTGTATACGCATTATTGGACAGCGGATCGCGTCTTTCATAATCAAACAGAACTGCTCTGCCGTCCTCAAATACTTCTATATGCGCCGTTTTGGGGATATGATTTGTTTTTCTGTAATCCCATATGGCTGTCTCATATACTTTCTGATCCGGTGCAAACGACGGACGTTTTTTCAGTTTCTCTCTGAGATACAGATCGTACAGCATCTTCTGTGACGCTTTCTCAACTGAAACCTCTGTTTCTTCCTGCAAATACTCGAGCAGAATCTCATAACGTCTCATTCTGGAGTGAGAAATTTCACTGTAACCTTTCTTTTCATAAAAAGCACCAAGACTCTCATAAAAAGTAAATGCATCTTTTGCCAACGGAACCAGATATTCCAGTGTATGCTGAAACTGACCACTATTATAATACACTTCCACCATACTTTCCACTGCTTTTAATTTCAATACATCTCCGTATGGCAGCCAATTTGTAGACAGCACTTCATATGGTTCTTTTTCTTTGTGAACGATTCCATATTTTTCCGCTTCTCCTTGCATCAGGGAACCTTTCAGAACTTTCAGGAAGCCCAGCTGCAGCTGATCCGGTTTCATCTGGTACACGTCATTGAAAGAGCGGTGAAACGTATCATAATCCTCGTACGGAAGACCCGCGATCAGGTCAAGATGCTGATGAATATTTCGAAAGCTGTGCACACGGTCAACACATCTTTTCAGCTTGTCAAGGTCCATATGACGATGAATCGCACGAATCGTCTCCGGATTTGTTGACTGCACACCAATTTCAAGCTGGATCAGTCCCGGACGCATTTTTGCCATCAGATCCATTTCCTCATCACGAAGAAGATCTGCCGAAACTTCAAAGTGAAAATTCGTCACACCATTGTCATGTTCTAAAATATATTTCCAGATAGCCATGGCATGTTCGTGCTTGCAGTTAAATGTACGGTCTACAAATTTCACCTGTGGAACTTTGTGATCCAGAAAAAACTGCAGTTCTTTTTTTACCAGTTCCAGATCACGGAATCTGAGTTTTTTATCTATAGAAGACAGGCAGTAACTACAAGAAAACGGGCAGCCTCTGCTGCTCTCATAATAAATGATACGATTCTCAAACTCCTCAAGATGCTCATAGACAAACGGGATCTCACTTAAATTCATCAGCTCCCGCCATCCATTATGCCGTATTTCTTCACCATCACGATAGGCAATTCCTCTGATTTCTCCAAGACTTCCCTTCCCGTCTATGTAATATTCAAGAAGATCGTGGAATGTCTTTTCTCCTTCGCCCACCAATACTCCTGTCATTTCCGGCATTTCTGTCAGAAATTTTTCCGCATCATAAGAAACCTCAGGTCCACCGGCCCAGAAAGCAGTTTCCGGAAGAATTTTGGCCAGATCACGAATCAGTTCCCGTACAAACGAAATATTCCAGATATAACAGGAGAAGCAGACAACGTCTGCTCCACTGCCATAAATATCTTTAAGTATCTCATCCTTTGGCTGATTGATCGTGTATTCCCGAAGAAGTACTTCCTTATCATAATCCGAGGAATATGCTTTCAGATCATAAACAGCCAGATTTGAATGAATATATTTTGCATTGCATGCTGCAAGTAAGATTTTCATGAATGTCCCAAATCCTTCCCGCTATTATTCATCCAGAAGTTTTTTGATATCTTCTTTTGCAGTCAGACCTACCAGACGATGTGCTTCTTTGCCGTCTTTAAAAATCAGAAGTGTCGGAATACTGACAACCCTGAACTGCTGCGCAAGTCCCATTTCCTGATCTACATCGATTTTACCGACGTTATAACCTTCCTCTGCAAGTTCTTCTACGATTGGACCCTGACGCATACATGGTCCGCACCATGTTGCCCAGAAATCAATCAAAATTGGTTTTTCTGATTTTAAAACTTCTTCTTCAAAATTCTGTGAAGTAATTGTTTTTGCCATAATTGTTCTCCCTTTCTATATACTGTGATTTAGTATCTGCGTTTTCAGTAATATTATCGATTCTGTAGATTATTTTTTATGCCGGACATATTTACCGGCTTTGATTCCTGCCATGCTGCCTTCATAAACCGCTTTCGATACCTGAAGCAATCCTCCGGTACAGTCTCCTGCCGCAAAAAGTCCCGGAATCGTTGTCTCCATCTCTGAATTGACTTTAATATTTCCTTTATCGGTCAGCTCAGCACCCATCTGACGTGCAATTTCCGTACTGCCGGCTGTTCCGAGCGCAACAAAAATACCGTCCGCTGGATAAAAGGACGCTTCTGCTGCTCCGTCTTCCTGTGCATGGATATCATTTTCCATTCGAAGGCCTGAAACAAGATCTTCCCCCTCGATTGCCTGAATCTTCATGGTATTGACTGCGATCGGATGTTCTCTGGAAAACTCCGGTTCCTTTCCATCTGTATAAATGGTTACAGAAGGGGTCACATTTCGAAGTTCTTCTGCTTCATGAAGGGCAAAATCACTGTTTCCGAGAACTGCCACTTCACGGTTTCTGTAAAAGAACGCATCACAGACTGCGCAATAGCTGACACCTTTTCCCTCAAACTCACGTATTCCGGGAATCGATGGTGCAGCCCGTCTGCTTCCTGTTGCAAGGATCACACTGACTGTATCAAAATCTCCTGCCGTTGTCTGTACTGTAAATGTGTCAAAACCTTTGATTCCAAGCACCTGTGCTTCAATGATCCGCACGCCCAGAGCCTTTGCCTGTACAAGTCCACGCTCATAAAGCTCTTCACCGGATATCGGTTCTTCCAGTCCATAATAGTTTTCGATTTTTTCTGCTTTTGCCAGTGCTCCGATTCCATTGTTGATCACTATTGGATTCAGATTACTTCTGGCAGTATATAACGCTGCGGAAATCCCCGCCGGGCCCGCACCGATGATGATTACATCTTCCATCTTATCACCTGCGTTTCTGATTTATATTTCATTGCTTTATAATATACACTATTTTGTAAAAAATTTCAGCATTTATTCCTGTTTCTGCTCTTTTATTATACGAGAGATTTCTGATTATCTCAATAGAATTTGTCTTATTTAACTTTTTAAAGACATGTTTTTTTCATTTTTCTTAATTTTTTCACTGGTTTTTCTGTAATTTCTGTTACATTTGTGATATATTTTTATTGTATTATGCCTGATTCTGAATAAGGAGTATTACTACATTATGAGAAGTTTTGAATATTACACACCGACTAAGGTGATTTTTGGAAAAGATACACATTTAAAAATAGGAGAAATCCTGAAAGATTATAACTGTCACAAAATACTGATCCATTACGGCGGCAAAAGTGCTGTAAAATCCGGTCTGATCGATGATATCAAAAAATGTCTCACAGATGCCGGATTTGATTTTGTTACTCTGGGCGGAGTTGTTCCAAATCCACGTCTTTCCAAAGTACGGGAAGGTATTTCGCTTTGCCGGAAGGAAAACATAGATTTTATCCTCGCTGTCGGTGGCGGAAGCGTTATTGATTCCGCAAAAGCAATCGGCTATGGTGTCGCAAACCCATGGACAGATGTCTGGAACTTTTTCTTAAAGACCGAAGTTCCGACTGCCTGCATTCCAATCGGTGCGATTCCTACAATTGCTGCTTCCGGAAGTGAAATGAGCGGTTCCTGTGTCATCACAAATGAAGACGGATGGCTGAAACGCGGAAGCACCCGCAGCGACCTCTGTCGTCCGAAATTTACACTGATGAACCCACGTCTTACTTATACATTACCGGAATATCAGACAGAAAGCGGCTGTGTGGACATTCTCATGCATACAATGGAACGCTATTTTGTCAATATCGAAACCATGGAGATCACTGATAGTATCAGCGAATCTCTGATGCAGACTGTCATCTATAATGCACGTATCCTGCTGAATGAGCCTGGTAACTATAATGCAAGAGCCGAAATCATGTGGGCAGGAAGTCTTTCTCACAATGGACTGACCGGATGTGGTACCGGCGGCGGTGACTGGGCCTGTCATCAGCTGGAACACGAACTCGGCGGTATGTTTGATGTAACACACGGTGCCGGACTTTCCGCAATCTGGGGAAGCTGGGCACGTTATGTATATGATGCCAACCCGGAACGTTTTGCACAGTTTGCAACCAACATTTTTGATATTCCCTGCTTTGCAGATTACGAAAGCACCGCACTTGCCGGAATTGAAGCCATGGAAGATTTCTTCCGTTCCATTCACATGCCGACAAATCTTCGTGAACTTGGTCTGGATCTCACAGATGAGCAGATTCATGAGCTGGCTTTCAAATGCAGCTTCGAAGATACCCGTACAATCGGTGTATTCAAACAGCTCAACATGAAAGATATGGAAAAAATCTATATGATGGCACGATAAAAGAACATTTCAGGAAACAAATTTTAAGGCAGGAGCTCATCTTCGAGTTCCTGCCTTTCTCTGTTATAAACACTTTTCTGTAAAATGTTTCTCCTTATTTCAAAAGATAAACTTCCGTATCATAAGTACCTTTTGCTTCTCCTTCTGCGTGAGTAGCAACATAAATATCAATGCGTTTGTTCTTAATTGCGCCACCACAGTCTTCTGCCACATATACCTGCCCGTTGATCACAACTTTACTTCCGTAAGGAATAACAGAGGGATCCACTGCAATCGTATGGTTCGTCGTTGCTGTCACACCGGTTGATGTAATACCGTTTGCATACGGCCCGCAGCAGATGCTGCATGGGCAATAATGTGGGATTTTCAAAACCCCCAGATCCACAAGATTTGCATCTGAAGATGCTGCTATCGGCGTGCCAACCTGCACTCCATTCTCTTCTGTGACTTTCTGCTCATCTTCTTCCAGTGCATCGGCAAATACACCCTTGCCCGTACTTTCATGAAGTGTTCCTGCATCTTTATCCTTATCAATCGTATCTTCTTCTGTCTCAGCGGTCTCCGGAAGATTCAAACAGCTTGTAGGAATATATCCCACCGCATCTGTCCCGTCTGCATTCTGATATTCAATCCTGCTCCAGACCTTATTTACCGTTCCCGTCTGTTTTACCTGATCAAGTTCAAGAACTTCTCCGATTTCCTCTCCATCTTTCCTTCCGGGATAGTCCAGCACTGTGGCATCACTCTTGACCTCCACTTCTTCATTTGTCGGTTCAATCTGGTCGGTATCGCTCAACATCTGATTCTGAATGTAGCCAATTATCTGATTTCCATCCACCTCACAGGAAACTTTACTCCATCCATTGTCGCAGACCGCACTGCGGCTGAGTTCGTCTCCCAGTGAGACATCAGCAAGTTTCTCTGTATCTTCACCCGGTTTTGAATAAATCCCGGCATCCTTTGCTGTCACATATAAAGTATCCTGAACGGCAGCAACCGTCACCGCATTGCCGTCGCCATCTTCTGTCTGAAATGTCTGTATTGTTTTGTTATCTTCTTTATCTGCTTTCGTCACTGCCTGATAATCCTGTACCGCACCATAAACTGATGCTGTCTGACAGATCAGGACAATCCCAACTAAAATCGCACATGCTTTTTTCTTCACATGCTTCACCTCGTTTCCATAGACTTGCTTTCCCTGTCTCTTATACTCGGGCTTATTTTAGCACAAGAAATCCGTCATTTCAAATTTACACAGTTTTTTCACGAAATTTTAAGAAAATCCTTAGAATTCTTTTCTTTTCAAATGACCAACAGTAAGCTACAATAGAGATATGAAAACACAAAAGCAAAACACAAACCTTACGAAAAAACAACGGCTTAAGAACCGAACAAAACAGGTACGGATCCAGAAACTGATTCTGGCATCTGTATGTATCCTTCTTCTTGGCATTGCAGTTCTCCGTCCTGTTTATAACCATAAACAAAAAAACTATACGATCAACTCCACCTGTGAGGGCTACCGCAGCAAAGTTGAAACAGAAGCTGCGAATTATGATATGTCAGATTATGTTGATCTGATTCTTGCACTCATGATGCAGGAAAGTTCCGGACAGGGTACAGATGTTATGCAGTCTTCGGAAGGCGCCTACAACACCAAATACCCACAGGCACCTAATGGAATCACCGATATAGACTACTCCATTTCCTGCGGCATTCAGGAGCTGAAATATGCCCTTAATAAAGCCGGGGTCACAGGTCCTGATGATCTGGATCATATCCGACTTGCACTTCAGGGGTACAATTTCGGTGCAGATGTATACTTCAATTATCTCGAAAAAAACGGAATCACCTCCTGGTCTGTCGAAAGTTCCGAAGCTTTCGCCAAAATCGCCAGCGGCGAGACTGCACGTTCCGAAGAAGATCCACTGTATACCACCGCCGGTCCGTGGGACTACGGAGACCAGCATTATCCCGAACACGTATTACGCTATTATCATATTTAGTCCTTTTTTATGCCGGAATTATATTTTTATAAATTTTTCGAATTTTTTCGAAAAAACATTTGACAAGTACAATTATATCTGGTATTATATGTATTGTCGATGAGGAACACACCTCAGCAAGACACATGCGATAGTGGCGTAGTTGGTAAAGCGCGAACTTGCAAAGGCTGAGCCCCCG
>OGYG01000393.1_pt1 | contig 46804 bp, 33 predicted proteins | sample 1576481 | NCBI WGS metagenome assembly OGYG01 (sample SAMEA3541497, study PRJEB24748) | human gut metagenome | biome: human gut; feature: human-associated habitat; material: faeces | place: China | collected 2012 | reverse complement strand
CCCAAGATAGTTCGCTGGAAACGGCGCGTGAAAATAGGTAGTCGCCGACTTAAACGAAAGCTCTGAGATGAAAGTCTCAGGGCTTTTTTGTTGTGCGTGTGCCTTTTCATTAAAATATCCTGAAAAAAATCACATAGATTTGTGAATGTTCACAAACTTCGCCCAGACCCCTTGATTTTTTATAGGGAGGGGGGGTATGATAAGGTGCGAAAAGCACCTTGTCAGCAAAACAGAAAGATCGGCAAACCAGTCGGAAGGCTGTGACGCAAGGCGGAAGGCCCGGTATGGGCCGTCAGCTGCACTTTGCTCTGCAACCCTCTTCGACTATGCGGAAATGTGCCGGCACCCACCAAAGGGCAGTCGGTGCGGGGTTATGGAGAAGTTTATGGGAGTAGCTTTTCCGGGCACCACGATCACCCTGCCCTTGAGAGAAGCGGCGGGTTAAAGCATAGATAGAGAGGGCGAGCACCCCTAAAGTACAAAACGCAAAGCGTTGTACCAGCCATTTGGCTGGTGCGGCGCTTTTTTCTTTTTGTCCGGATGCTTTTTGTGGAGAAACTGGGAGTATTGATGACTGACAAAGGAGGATTTTTATGAAAAAACGGCTCATCAGCCTTTTACTGGCATTCAGTATGATGCTGACATTCCTGCCTGCGGGGGCAGTGTCGGCATTTGCGGAAGGAACAGCAGATGATACCACCAAGGGAGAGCTCCTGACCGACGGCAAGACCATTACGGAGAGCGGAACGTATCAACTGAAGGGACCATACACTCAAGGAATCACGATCAATACGGAAGATTCTGTAGAGATCAATGTTACCGGAAACGTTACAGGAAATCTTCCGGATACGAGCGGAGCCCTGATTTATATTAAAAATGGAACGGTGACTTTTAATGGAAATGGCCATACTGTTACTAGTACCAAGGTGATTTATAATGAGGGCGGAAATCTTACCGTTCAGGGAGGAACGTATGTCTGTCAGGCACACGATTATAAAGCTGATGCCAGTTGTTTCGCTCTCTGTTCCGGAGAGAATCGAATCGAAAATGTTACGATTGAGACGGATGATGAGGCCATTACTGTTGCGCTTAACTGCGAGAATGCAGTGATAAAAAAATCTAAAATTACAAAAAAATATGAAGGTTGGAGTTTCGGAGCCATCCAGTGCCACGCCGCTAATGGCAACGTGGAACTGGATGATGTCGAAGTAGAGGCAGAGAATGGACACGCACTTCGATTTACTAAGGGTATAATCACCATTAACGGAGGAACGTATACAGCAAAGAACGGTTATGTCATTGGTCCTACGGATAATGAGAATGAAGATCTGAATCTTACGATTAACGGCGGAACATTTCAAGGTAATGATCGCTATACTGTTGCAAGTTTTGGGTGCTATCAGGGTTATCGTGACAGAACATGTAATATTCAAATTCATGGAGGCCGGTTTGTTGGAGGCCAATTGTTGGCGTTTTATGGTAGTAGTGCCAAAACGTTGACGATTGACAGGGACACCACCTTCGAGAGCACAGGAAGTACGCTTGATGCAGTTGTTGTTGGCAACGGTCAACTGATTTTTGATTCGGGTACCATTGAAGTTTCCGGTGGTTCGGAGCGCAGCGCACTTCGCACCTTTGAAAGGGGCGAAGCCATTGTAAATGGCGGCACTTTCAAGGGGGCAAAGTATGACATTTATGAGCGAAACAATGACTACAGAGTGTCTCCCGACCGCGTTCAGCTGAAGAACGCAACTTTTGATGATGATGTCTGCAATGTTTGTCTTGAAAAAGATCTACAAATTGATGTGGCCCAGAACTACACTGGTCAAGTGACGATTGAGTGTAAAGACCCCAGTGATGGCCGTCAGCTGACCAAAGCTACAGAAACAAATTATCAGAAGGATCTGAACCTGACGAGTGCGAATAAGGATTATCTGGTGGGCTACAAAAAGACCACGGATGGGGAGTATCGCTGCCTTTCCAAGAAGGTCGGCGTGACCATTGAGGGCCTGGAGAATGCCGCCATCAAGGAAGGCGAAAGCAAGGGCTTTACCGTAAAGGTTGACCCCAAGGGTGATGCCAATCTGGGTGAGGCAATCATCGACTTTGGCGACAAGAACAGCGAGATCGAATATAAGGACAAAACCGGCGCGTATCAGCGCATGCCGGAAGGCGGCCTGAAAATCGGTCTGGGTGACGGTGAGCACGAGTTCCGCATTACCCCCCAAAAAGCCGGCAAGCAGACCCTGACCGCTGCTGTGGTGCGGGATGCTGTGGAAGTGGGCACAGATAGCAAGGACTATACGGTTGCAGGCCGTGTTCACACCACTGTGACCATTGAGGGCCTGGAGGATGCCGTCATCAAGGAAGGCGAAAGCGAGGACTTTACCGTAAAGGTTACCCCCAATGATGATGCCAAGCTGGGTGAGGCTGTCATCGACTTTGGCGACAAGAACAGCGAGATCGAATATCTGGATGACAACGGTGCGTATCAGCCCATGCCGGAAGGCGGCCTGCCCATTGATCTGGGCGATGTAAAAGAACAATATGCGTTCCGCATTACTCCCAAGGAGACCGGCAAGCAGACCCTGACCGCTGTTGTCAAGCAGGATAAGAATGAGCTGGCAACGGACGAAAAGGACTTTGTTGTGTCTGAAATGCCCATCCTGACCTTGAAGGACGGCGTTATCACCAGCGTAACAGTGTCCGGCAAGAATGGTGCTGACCCTGAGGATATCACCGAGATCGTTAAAAAGAATGCCAACGAGGACGGTTCCTTTAATGTCCCCGAGGGTGCAACGGTGAGTGTTGCATTTGATAAGGATGCTTTTGCAGATAGCGGTCTGAAATTTGGCCACTGGGATATCACTGGTCTGGATGATCCGAACGCTTATCAGAATAAGGAAAGCTTTGCCTTTGTGATGCCTGCAAAGGGCGTGACCCTGAAAGCCATGACACAGGATGCATCCATTGAAGATGACGAGCCCGATATCGTTGGCCCCATCGTGATCGGCACTACTGTTGTTGTCGGCGGTGCAGTGCTGGGCTATCAGGCCTATTCTCTGGGCGCTGAATTTGCAGGCAAGCTGATGGCTCTGCCCTACTTCCCCAGCAACCGCAGCGCCCTTGCCATGATGCTGTGGGAGGATGCAGGCAAGCCCATGCCCGAATCCGAACTGCTCTACCCCGATGTAGGGCAGGAAGAGCGGGATATGGACCTGCAGCACGCCGCCCGCTGGGCCATGGAAAATGACCTTGTTCCCGATCTGAACGATGAGGGCACGGCTCCGGAAGAGATGAAATTCTATCCCGACAACACCGTAAGCAAGATCGATGTGCTGAATGCATGGCAGAAAGCACAGGAGCTCAAGCAGAACGCCTGAGCAGCCCTAAACCAACCCCCACTTGGCCCGTAAACCGCAATGCGGGCTGAGTGTTCCAAAATTCCCAAAGTACAGAAGCGCTTCATCCTCTCCCGGATGAGGCGCTTCTGTGCTTTCCGGAATTTTTTTCCCGGCACCCCTTGCATCCCGCCCGCCGGTGCGGTATGCTTAACCAATAGAGCATTGCAGAGGGAGGGAGACCCCGGATGGACATGGAAGAGATCCGCTACTTGCTGGGCGGCACGATATTCGCGCGGGCCAAGGCCTACACGGACCGGATACAGGATCTGAATTGCGAAGTGGCTGGGAACGGCGTGCGCCACCTGAGCGCCGACGTGCGCGGCGGCGGGCGGAGCCTGTACCAGACCCAGGTCTGGCTGCGGGAAAACGGCAGCTTTGTCAGCGCCAGCTGCTCCTGCCCCTACAACGAAAACGGCGAGGGGCCCTGCTGCAAGCACATCGGCGCGCTGCTGATGCGGGACAGCGAGAGTCAGGGCCTTTCCGGCAGAGCGCCGCAGAAGCCCTCGGAGAGCCCGGAGAGCATCCCGGGCGTGGTGTGGGGCACGGCCAACCTGCAAACGCCCCAGCCTGAGGAGCAGCCCCGCAGGGACAGCTATGCCTCCAGCCTGGAAATGCTGTTCGGCAAGAAATGGCGGGGCGAGGAACCGGAATCCGACTACGAGGCACGGCGGCTGCTCCAGGCCTATCAGGAGGGAGCGCTGGCCGAGGTGGACGGCGTGACCGGCCGCGCGGAGCTGCGCCCCCACGCCGCAGAGCTGGAGCCGGAGCTGACCCTGCTGCCCGGGGAACTGCCCTGGCTGCGGCTGCGCATTTCGGCAGACGGCGGGCGGCAGTATGTGGTAAAGAGCATCCCGGACCTGCTGCGGGCCGTGGAGAAGCACGGCTTCATCAGCTACGGCAAGGCGCTGGAATTCCGGCACAGCTGGGAGGCTTTTGCCCCGGAGGCACAGCAGCTCCTCCGTCTGCTGCGGCGGCAGCTCAGCGCAAAGGAAGGGGCCGAGGCGGCTCTGCGCAGCTACGGCAATGCACCCCGCAGCGGGCCTGCCGGGGGCATCCCGCTGAACGGCGAGATCTTTGATGGATTGGTAGCTCTCTATGCCCCCACCGGCAATCTGGGCGGCTACACCCTCAAGACCGGCATCCCGGCCCTGACCATGCGGGTGGAAAAGCGCCGGGGCGGCGTGGAGGTGTCCGTGACCCCTGCGTTGGGGTGGAAAACGGGTTTAGACAACGACTATTTATACAGTGAGGATACGATCTGGCAGCTGGACCGGGCCGAAAGCGCCCGGATGCGGCCCGCCCTTGAGGCGCTGTGCGGCAAGAGCCTGTTCTTTACCACCGGGGATGCCACCGCCTTTTGCAGCTATGTCCTGCCAGAGCTGGGCAGCAGGGTGACCATTGAGGACCCCGAACGCCTGCTGCTGAATCAGATCCCGCTGGAGCCGGTGGTGCAGTTTTATCTCGATGCGCCCACGCGGGAAACGGTGCGGGCACACCTTGAATTTTTGTACGGCGAGGACCGCGTCACGCCGGAGGAACCGGGGCCTGCCGGTCTGCTGCGGGATGCCCGCGCCGAACAGCGGGCCGGGCGGCTGCTGGGGCGGTATCTGGAGCCGGGGCCGGACACCATGGGCAACGGCCTTGCCGCCCACTACGATGCCTATGAGGAGGATGAAGTCTACCGCTTCCTCGATGAGGGAATCCCGGCCCTGCTGGCCGAGGGCGAGGTCTACCTGACCGATGCCTTCCGCAGTATGCAGGCCGCACCGCCGAAGATCTCGGTGGGGGTGTCGGTGCACGGCAGCGTGCTCGACCTTGAGGTGGACACGGGGGAGTTCCCGGTGGGAGAGCTGAAAGCCCTGCTGAGATCGCTCCACCAGAAAAAGCGCTACCACCGCCTGCGCGATGGCCGTCTGCTCCGGCTGGACGATTCCATGGAGGTGCTGGACGAGCTGAACGAGACGCTGGAGCTTTCCGGGGCCAAACTGGGCCAGACCCACGCCCGGCTGCCCCTGTACCGGGCTCCCAGTCTGGACTGGGCGCTCTCAGGGCAGAACGGCATCCGCTTCAACCGGGACGATGCCTTCCGCCAGCTCAGCCGGAGCTTCCATGCGGTGAAGGACAGCGAGTATACACCGCCTGTATCTCTACAAAAAGTTTTGCGAAAATACCAGCGGGACGGCTACCGCTGGCTCCGCACGCTGGATGGCTACGGCATGGGCGGCATCCTTGCCGATGATATGGGTCTGGGCAAGACGGTGCAGGTGCTCAGCTATCTGCTGGCCCTCCGGGAGCAGGGCGGGAACCCCCTGCCCAGCCTCATCGTCTGCCCGGCCTCGCTGGTGCTGAACTGGGCCGAGGAATGCCGGAAGTTCACGCCGGAGCTGAACTGTGTTGTGGTGGACGGGGATGCCGCCCACCGGGCCCAGCTGGCCGAGCAGTGGGACGGGGCCGACGTGGTGGTGACCAGCTACGACCTGCTCCGCCGCGACGAGACCCTCTATGAGAGCCAGAAATTCTACGCCTGTATCCTGGACGAGGCCCAGGCCATCAAGAACCACACCACCCAGAAATACAAGGCGGTGTGCGGGGTGAACAGCCGTGTCCGCTTTGCGCTGACCGGCACCCCCGTGGAGAACCGCCTGGGCGAGTTGTGGAGCATCTTCTCCTTCCTGATGCCGGGCTACCTGCCGCCCTACAAGAGCTTCTGCAGCCGGTTTGAAAAGCCCATCACGCAGGAAAACGACCCGGCGGCGGTGCGGCGGCTGAACCAGCTCACCGGGCCGTTCATCCTGCGCCGGATGAAGTCCGAGGTGCTGAAGGAGCTGCCCCCCAAGACAGAGAACGTCTACCGCATCGAGCTGGAAGAGGAACAGCGCAAGCTCTACCTTGCCGCCGTGGTGGATGCCCGGGAGAAGCTGCGGGCTGCCAAGCCCGAGGACAAGATGGCGGTGTTCGCCGTCCTTATGCGTCTGCGGGAGATCTGCTGCGACCCCCGGCTCATTGCCGACAACTGGACAGGCGGCAGCGCCAAGCTGGATGCCTGCATCGAGCTGGTCACCAGTGCCGTGGAGGGCGGGCACCGCATCCTGCTGTTCAGCCAGTTCACCTCCATGCTGGAGCTGCTGGCCAAGCGGCTGGACGCGGAGGGCGTGAGCCACTTCACCCTGCAGGGCTCCACCCCCAAGCCGGTGCGTGCCGAGCTGGTGCGCCGCTTCAACGGCGGCGAGGCCAGCGTGTTCCTGATCTCCCTGCGGGCAGGCGGCACCGGCCTGAACCTGACCGCCGCCGATATCGTCATCCACTACGACCCGTGGTGGAACGTGGCAGCTCAGAATCAGGCCACCGACCGTGCCTACCGCATCGGCCAGCAGAACCCGGTGCAGGTGTACAAGCTCATCGCCCAGGACACCATTGAGGAAAAGATCGTGGAGCTGCAGCAGGCCAAGCAGGATCTGGCCGAGACCGTCACCGGCAGCGCGGATGGTGCCATCCTGCGCATGAAGCCGGAGGAGCTGCTGAATTTGTTGGAGGGAACCGAATGATGCAATACGCCATATTTGCCCGGTCGGTCGTGACCATTTACGACCTGCCCCAGACCACGAAACAGAGTGAGGCGGGCCTTGTTTCCACCATCGGGGACGAGGGCCTGTACGGTCAGGCCTGTCAGGTGCGCACCGCCCCCGGCGGCGTGACCGCCGAGGGAGTGCCCCTCTCCCCGGAAGTGGCCGAGGTGGTCACCTTTTACGGCTACCACGGCTTTGTCCGGCGGGATGCGCTGAAATTTGTCAGCGAGGATGCGCTGCGGGACTACCTGCCCCAGCCGCTGGTGCTGGTGGGCCGTGCCACCGATGTGCTCAGCCTGCCCAAGGTGCAGGGGGTGCGGATGCTGGAGCTGGAGCGGGGCTGCCTGCTCTGCCGCCTGCCCGAGCCGCCCGAGGAAGCCGAGGCCCACACCGGCTGGGCCAGGGTGGCCCTGCTGGATGGCCGCACCGGCTATGTCCGGGACGTGGCGCTGGAGCCGGTGCGGTTTGAGATGACCGCTGTGTTCTCTCAGCGGGAGGGGCTGGCCTTTGATGACGCGCTGGCCGAGGCCCGGAATATTACCGCCGGGGAGCTGGTGCCGCAGGCACTGCAGGCGTGGTACGACGGCAGCGAGGAAGCGTTCCGGGATGCCGTCTGCGCACAGGCGAAAAAGTATCTGGGCACTGAGTACCGCTGGGGCGGCAAGTCGGGCCGTGGCATTGATTGTTCCGGCCTTGTCAGCAGCGCCTATATGCAGTGCGGCGTGCTCATCTACCGGGATGCCAGGATCGTGGAGGGCTGGCCCATGCACCAGATCCCCTTTGCGGACAAAAAGCGGGGCGATGCCCTCTATTTCCCCGGCCATATCGCCCTTTACCTTGGCGAGGGCCGCTATATCCACTCCACCGGCGCGTCCGCCAGCGGCGGCGTGGTCATCAACAGCCTTGACCCCGCCGACCCGCTGTACCGGGAAGATCTGGTCAGGAGCCTGTATGCGGTGGGGAGTGTGTTCTGATAAAGTAACTCACCCTCTCCGTCATCCCTGCGGGATGCCACCTCTCCCAAAGGGAGAGGCACTGGCAATTCCCCCGCAAGGTTTCGGGAAACCGCCAGAGGCTCCCCCTTTGGGGGAGCTGGCAAAGCCGTCAGGCTTTGACTGAGAGGGCGAGGATGTTATAGGAGGAAGAACAATCCATGAAAGTCTTTGATCTACACTGTGACACCCTGAGCGAGCTGCGGCGCGCGGAGATGCGGGGCGACGGGCAGACCTTTGCCCGCAACAACGGTCACATCGATCTGGAAAAGCTGGAGAAGGGCGACTACATGCTCCAGTGCTTTGCCGCCTTTGTGAATCTGGCCGACCCCACCCCGGGCGCGGACCCGCTGGTGACGGCGCTGGAAGAGATCGATGTGTTCAAGCGGATGATGGAGCGGTATTCCGACAGGATCGCCCCTGTCTACCGCCCCGAGGATATCCGCAAAAACGCCGAGGCGGGCAAAATCAGCGGAATGCTGACCATTGAGGAGGCCGGCTGCTGCAAGGGCAGTCTGGGCGTGCTGCGCCGGATGTACGAGCTGGGCGTGCGGATGATGACCCTGACCTGGAACCACGAGAACGAGCTGGCCAGCCCCAACGTGGTGCCCGGCAACGGCCCCATCTGGCCCTGTATGCCCAACACCGAGACCGGCCTGAAGGAGAAGGGCTTCGAGTTCCTGGCCGAGATGGAGCGCCTGCACATCATTGCCGATGTGAGCCACCTGTCCGATAAAGGCTTCTGGGACATTGCGGAGCACAGCACCCGCCCCTTTGCGGCCAGCCACTCCAACTGCCGCGCCCTGGCCCCCCACTGCCGCAACCTGACCGATGAGATGATCCGGGTCATGGCGGAAAAAGGCGGTCTGGTGGGCCTGAACTACTGCGCGGGCTTTCTGGATGACCAGCCCAGCCCCGACCTGTGCCGCAGCACCACGGCCCTGATGGCCAAACACGCCGCTCATTTCAAGCAGGTGGGCGGCATTGAGATCATCGGTCTGGGCAGTGACTTTGACGGCATCGGCGGCAAGCTGGAACTGAGCGACTGCTCCAGGATGCCCCTGCTGGCCGATGCCCTGCGGAAAGAGGGCTTCACCGAGGATGAGGTGGAAGCCATCTTCTTCCGCAACGCACAGCGTTTCTTTGAAAACAACCTGTAATCACCGTTAGTATCAAAAGATTCATTGAATTCATTGAAATCATTGCTCATCATTGCACTAGAATCAATGAGAACCAATGAAATCAATGTTTTCAATGATAATTATGTCTTAACGGTAAGGATAAAGTATAACGGAAAGTATAGAAAAGTTGAGGGATTCCAGATGGATCAGAATATGACATTGGAAAAGCGCATTGCCGCCGAGCTCTATTCCTATCAGGGCAGGATGAGCGTTTTTGTGGACGACCTGCGCGGCAGCACGGTGGAGATCGGTGCCGACGAGGAATTTGAGACAGCCTCCACCATCAAGGCGTTCATTCTGGCGGTGCTGTATCTGCAGGCCAGCCGGGGCAGGGCTGACCTGGAAGAGGAGATCACCTACGAGGCCAGCCAGTTCGTGGATGGCTCCGGGATGCTCCGGGCCCTGGGCGTGGGGGCAAAGCTCAAGGTGAAGGACACCGCCACCATGATGATCATCTGCTCGGACAACATTGCCACCAATATGATCATCGATTATCTGGGGCTGGACACCATCAATGCCTGCATCCGGGAATTGGGCTTTGGGCACACCGTCCTGCACAACCCCCTCCACTTCGACCGCTACGACAAGCTGGGCACCACCACGCCCCGGGACTACGCCGCCCTGTTTGCGCAGGTGGCAAAGGGCACGCTGGTCAGCAAAGAAGCCAGTGCCGCCATGCTGGGCATCTTCCGCCAGCAGCACTACAACACCATGCTGACCCACGATTTCCCCCAGTTCTATCTGGACTGCGAGGAGACCGGCGAGCCGGAGCTTATCTGGGTGGCCAGCAAGAGCGGCAGCATGAACGCCTGCCGCAACGACGGCGGCATCATCCACACCCCCTACGGCGAGTATGTGATCGTTCTGATGAACAAGGAGTTCCATGATATCATCGAGTACAACGACCACCCCGCCATGGTCTATGGTGCCCGGGTGTCCCGGATGATCCTGGATCAGATCCTGGCCTGCGAGGGAAAGCTGTATCTGAAGTAAACGAAAGAGTGGGAAAGTAGAACGAATGGAAATTACATTATCATTGCCAATGCTGCTGTTTCTGATGCTGATGACCGGGTTTGCGGGCTTTGTGGACTCGGCGGCGGGCGGCGGCGGCCTGATCAGCCTGCCCGCCTACCTGTTTGCGGGCCTGCCGGTGCATTACACCTACGGCACCAATAAATTCAGCGCGGCCTGCGGCACCACCTTTGCCACGGCGCAGTTCTTCCAGAAGGGGGCCATGAACATCCGGGTCGGCCTGCTGGCGGCTGTGGGCAGCTTTGTGGGCAGCGCACTGGGCTCCCACATCGTGCTCCTGCTCAGCGATCAGGTGCTGCGCACCATGATGCTCATCATCCTGCCGGTGGCGGCGGTGCTCATCCTCTGGCGGCGGGACCTGCCCGACGAGAACCGGGACGACGGCACCCTGAACGCCAGAAAGGCGGTGCTTGCCCTTGCCATCGGGCTGGGCATCGGCCTGTATGACGGCATCTTTGGCCCGGGCACCGGCACCTTTGCCATCATCGCCTTTACCACCCTGATGGGTTTTGATCTGCGCACGGCGGGCGGCAACGCCAAGGTGCTCAACCTTGCCAGCAACTACGCCAGCCTTGTAACGTATCTTTCCAGCGGGCTGGTGGTGTTCTCCATCGGCATCCCCTGTGCCATCAGCGGCATTGTGGGCAACCTGCTGGGCTCCCATTTCGCCCTCAAGAACGGCGCAAAGTTCATCCGCCCCATGATGCTTGTGGTGCTGGTGCTCCTGCTGGGCAAGATCGTCTCGGACGCAGTGCTGTGAACCAACAAAAAAGAGGAACTGCCGGGAAAGCAGTTCCTCTTTTTGATTGGGTAAGATCAGAAGGTGAAGCCTTCATCGAGGAAGGCCAGGCCGAACGCGCCGGGGCCGGCGTGGGTGCCGATGACGCAGCCGATTTGGCGCACAAGGGCCTCGTTCCGGCCCAGATTCTCCTGCAGGTAGGTCTGGATGGGCTGCACCTCGCGGGGGGCGAGGGTGTAACCGGCCAGCGCGTCGGCGCAGGTGCTGATGCCGCCCACCTCCTCGATCTTCTTGAACAGGGCAACGTAAGCGCCGGGCAGGCCCCGGGCCTTGCCCGCCATAACGACCTTGCCCTCCTTGATGGTGATGAGGGGCTTGATGCCCAGCATCCCACCGGCCACGGCCACAGCGGCAGGCAGGCGGCCGCCCTTGCGCAGATACTTCAGGTCGTCGATGACGGCCACCAGATGCAGATGCTCCTTGGCGTGCTCAAGGGTGGCGGCGATCTGCCCGGCAGTCTTTCCGGCATCCCGCAGCTGAACAGCCAGCCGCACCAGCAGGCTCTCGCCCAGGCAGACGTTCTCGGAATCCACAAAGAGGACATTGTCCACATTGGCCATGTCTGCGGCCAGCCGGGCGCACTGGCAGGTGCCGGACAGCTCATGGGAGAGGAAGATGCCCACCACTTCGTCCCCGGCGGTAGCCGCCTCAAGGAAGAAGCGCTGGAACAGCTCAGGGCTGGGCTGGCTGGTGGTGGGCAGCTTGTGGCAGCGGGCCATCACGCCGTAATACACGGTGGGGGTCATGTCCACGCCGTCCCGGAGCACGGTGCCGTCCTCCAGGGTGACGTTCAGGGGGATGACGGTCACGCCCAGCTGCTCGGCTTCAGCGGGCAGGATGTCGGATGCGGAATCGGTAAGAATGCGGATCATAGTAATACCTCCAACGGGGCCAAGAACGGATAACCCGACCAAATCAATCAAAAAGTCGTATAGGAATATACCAGAGACGACGGGAAATGTCAATTGTTTGAATCAATATTTCTTCGTATTTTCGCAATTCCGCTCCGTTTTCTTGCACAAACGGGCCGGAACATGATACAATGGGCATCAGGCATTGCGGGGCGGTGCGCTGTGCGCCCGAAGCAGCGGGAAAGCGCGGCCCCCAAACGGAGAGGGGACGGAGAAGATGTCAGAACAGAACCGCCGCCTGCGGGCGGCAGGCATCGCGGCACTGGCCTGGGCCGGGCTGGCGGCGGTCTGGTGTGTGCTGGTCCCCGGCGGGGCGGCAGAGCTGCCGCAGGGCGTGCCCGGCACGCTGCGCAGCCTGCTGGTGCTGCCGCTGGCCGAGGAGCTGGTGTTCCGGGGGGCGCTGCTGCGCCTGCTGCGGCCGCTGGGGGAGCACCCGGCAAACCTCTGCCAGGCCCTGCTCTTTGCGGCCCTGCACGGGACGCTGACCGAAAAGTGCTACGCGCTGGGCATGGGGCTCATTTTCGGATGGGCCGCAGAGCAGACCGACAGTCCTGCACCCGGGGTGGTGCTGCATATCCTGAACAATGGGCTGGTGCTGGCCCGGGCGCTGGCAGAAAGGGGAATGGGATGACCGATTATGAGCTGATGGGCGCGGCGCTGGAGGAGGCCGCACGGGCCGCCGCGCTGGGCGAGGTGCCCGTGGGCGCGGTGGTGGCCCGGAACGGCGAGATCATCGCCGCCGCCCACAACACCCGCGAGACCGAGAAAAACGCCCTCCACCACGCCGAGCTGCTGGCCATTGACGCGGCCTGCAAAAAGCTGGGCGGCTGGCGGCTGTGGCAGTGTGAGCTGTTTGTTACGCTGGAGCCCTGCCCCATGTGCAGCGGCGGCATCATCAACAGCCGGATCAGGCGGGTGGTGTACGGCGCGGCGGATACCAAGGCCGGGTGCTGCGGCAGCGTGACCGACCTGTTCGCCCTGCCCTTCAACCACCATCCGGTGGTGGAAAGCGGTCTGCGGGCGGAGGAGGCGCAGGCGCTGCTGCAGGCGTTTTTCCTCCGGCTGCGGGAGCAGCGGGCCGCAAAGCCCCGCTGGAAACCGCCCGTGACCCCCTGAGAACGTGAAAAAAAGTGGGAACTGCGTGAAAAGACGGCGGTTCCCACTTTCTTTTTTCGTCGAATTGTGTTATATTATTTAATGGTATCTTGTCGAAACCACTCGCACAGACCAGCGGGCTCGCCGCAGGACCGGCCTTGACCGGAAAGAGGAGCAGAGCGCAGCCCATGGGTGCGGTGGAGGGCGGGACCTTCCTGCCTGCGGGATTTTTTGCAGGCAGAGAACAAACGGCAGGAGGGCTGACTCTTGTACGATGATGAATTTGAATTGACCTTTGACCTGAGCGATGCGGACGAGGCATCCCGGGCCCCTGCGCCGGAACAGGAGCCGGTGCAGGAAGCTGCGCCGGAACCGGCCGCGGAAACAGAACCGGCCGCGGAAACGGAACCGCCGGTGGAGGCTGTACCGGAACCGGCAGCCCCTGCGGCCAATGGGCGCTGCGTGCTGATCTCGGGCGGCGACCGGGGCATCGGAGCTGCGGCGGCCCGCGCCTTCTGGCAGGCGGGCTACCGGGTGGCGGTGCTCTACCACACCCACGCCGAGGCGGCGGCGGCGCTGGAAAAGGCGCTGCCGGGCCTGCTGGCGGTCCAGTGCGATGTGGCCTCCCGCGCCAGCTGTGAGGTGGCGTTCCACACTGTGGAGCAGGCCGTGGGCCATGTGGATGTGCTGGTGAGCAACGCGGGCATTGCCCAGCAGAAGCTGTTCACCGATATCACCCCGGAGGAGTGGCAGCACATGCTGGACGTGAACCTGAGCGGCGCGTTCCACCTGTGCCAGCTGGCCCTGCCGGGCATGATCCGCCGCAAGGCGGGCCGCATCCTGACCGTGAGCAGCATGTGGGGCCAGACCGGCGGCAGCTGCGAGGTGCATTACTCCGCTGCCAAGGCGGGCCTGATCGGCCTGACCAAGGCCCTTGCCAAAGAGGAGGGGCCCAGCGGTATCACCGTGAACTGCGTGGCTCCGGGTGTCATCGACACCGATATGATGGCTGCCTTTACGGCAGAGGATAAGGCTGCGCTGGCCGAGGAGACCCCCGTGGGCCGCCTGGGCAGCGCGGACGAGGTGGCGCAGCTGCTGGTGTTCCTGGCAGGCGAAAGCGCCGGTTACATCACCGGGCAGGTGTTCGGTGTGAACGGCGGCCTGGTGATTTGAACCATCCCGCAGCGGCAAAACTTATGATACGATATCACTTACGGCGCAGCCAGCGCCGCGGTGAAAAGGAGAGAGCGAAATGGGCATGACTTTGAAGGAACTGTTGACGAAGGGCGAAGGCACCCTGACGGCGGGCGAGGCCAAGACACTGGCTTCCCAGTGCCGGATGGATGTGGAAACGCTTTACACGCTTCTGGAGGAGCGCGGCATCAAAATTCTGGATGACGAGGCCGACGGTGACACCAGCCTGGATGTGGAAGGCATCATGGCAGAGGTGGAAAGTGCCGAGGCAAACAGCGATGAGCTGGGCCTGGGCGATGAAAATGAGGACGACCCGGCAGAGGAGAACCCCGCAGACCTGAAGGCTGCCATGGATGAGCTGCTGGATGACCCTGTGAAGAACTACCTCAAGCAGATCGGCCAGATCCCGCTGCTGAGTGCAGAGCAGGAAGTGGACCTGAGCAAGCGCATCCACGCCGGTGCCGAGGCTGCCCACATCCTTCAGGCCGACCGCCAGAAGTACGGCGCGCCTGAGTACATCAAAAAGAACAGCGCCCGCTTCTCGTTCGAGGAGGACGAGAACAGCCGGAGCTATACCGAGGATCTGGACGAGGACGGCAACACCAAGTCCAGCGAGGACGACGAGGAAAAGGCTGCCGAAGAGGAGGCCATGGAGGCCGTGGAGAACGGCCCCCTGACGGAGGAGCGCCGCCAGGAGCTGCTGAAGATCCGCCGCGACGGCCTGAACGCCCGCCGCAGCCTGAGTGAGGCCAACCTGCGTCTGGTGGTCTCCATCGCCAAGAAGCATGTCGGCCACAACCTGGCGTTCCTGGATCTGATCCAGGAGGGCAACATCGGCCTGATCAAGGCCGCCGAGAAGTTTGACTGTGACCGCGGCTTCCGCTTCTCCACCTATGCCACCTGGTGGATCCGTCAGGCCATCACCCGCGCCATTGCGGATCAGGCCCGCACCATCCGCATCCCGGTGCACATGGTCGAGACCATCAACCGGATGCGTCAGGCCACCAATCAGCTGGTCTACCAGAACGGCCACGAGCCTACCCCCGAGGAGCTGGCAAAGGCCATGGATATGAGCGTGGAGCGCGTGCGCGAGATCCAGCGCATGGCGCAGGAACCCGCCAGCCTGGAAAGCCCCGTGGGCGAGGAAGAGGATTCCTCTCTGGGCGATTTCGTGGCCGACGAGAACGCCGAGGCCCCCGGCAAGGCAGCGGACCGCGCCATGGTGGCCCAGCAGATCAATCAGGCCCTCAAGAGCCTGACCCCCCGTGAGGAAAAGGTCATCCGCCTGCGCTTTGGTCTGGACGATGGCCGCCCCCGCACGCTGGAGGAGGTGGGCCGCGACTTCGGTGTTACCCGTGAGCGTGTCCGCCAGATCGAGGCCAAGGCCATCCGCAAGCTGCACAGCCGTAAGTGCCTGGCCCTGCTGAACGGCCTGATCGAGTGATCCTGAACTTACCGCTATGAGAAAGAGCCCCCGCCGGTCTATTCCGGCGGGGGCTCTTTTGGTGCTGCCAAACATATTCTGCCTGCCCGCCCCATATATTCTTTTCAGAACAAAACGGGTGGGAGGGAACGGCATGTTTGTGGTAACGCTGAACAAGACGAGCTTGAAAAAGGTGGGGGCCGGTGCGCTCTGCTGTGCGCTGGTGATCTTCAGCGCCTTTCTGGGGCGGTACATCAGCACCCGCACGGTGGCGGCAGCGGCCGGGGTGAACCGGATCGAGAGCGCACAGGACATCCAGACCTGGTTCACGGGCTACGGGCTGGATGTGGACGGCACGTCCATCACGGCGGATAAGGTCAAGATCCCCCGCAAGTGGGACGACAGCTTCTCGGCCTTCAACGGGGTGGTGCAGCAAAGCGGGATGGATCTTATCCGCTACAAAGGGAAAACCGTGGAAAAGTGGACCGCCCTGATCCCGGCGGCCAGCAGCGGAGAGACCAGCCGCTATGGCGTGCTGCTGGTCTACCGCAAAAAGGCCGTGGGGGCCTACCTGCTGGAAAAGCCGTCGGGCACGGTGATCGGCCTGAAGGATGCCCAGACCGCAATGGCGCAGGCTGAGCAGCAGGATGCCCAGCAGGTGTCCGGTGAGGATTACAGCGGCGACTGGGGAGAGCGCCATGATGAGGAGCTGGGCGCGTCCGGGCAGAGCCAGCAGACAAGCGGGGAGCCGGACTCCGTGGTGCCCGAGGAGGCGCAGTACACCGACCTGCCCCTGGATGCCGAGGGGTACCCTGTCGAATGAATCCGGTGGAAAAATGATAGTAAAACTTCTGTTCAATAGCACCAAAATTTTTGGCCAAAAATCAGCAATATGAAATGATGAAAAAATAACGAAGCGGGTTTATAATAATAGTAGCATCCCGCAGCAAAATCGGCTGCGTCCGGAGTGGCAGGACCGTCCGGATCTGAAACGGGATGAAGTAAGGAGAAAATGATCATGAAGGAATTCCAGTATACTGTTAAGGATGCATGCGGCATCCACGCTCGTCCGGCCGGTCTGCTCGTGAAGGTGGCCAAGGGCTTTGCCAGCACCGCTACCCTGGAAAAGGACGGCAAGAGCTGCGACCTGCGCAAACTGATGGCTCTGATGGGCATGGGTGTCAAGCAGGGCGACACCGTGACCGTGAAGGTGGAGGGCGACGATGAGGCCGCCGCTGCCGAGGCCATTCAGAAGTTCCTGACCGAGAACGTCTGATCTTTGAATCTGCGGACAAAAGCCCTTGCGGGAGACCCTGCGGGGGCTTTTTCGCACTAAATTCTCAACAAAGGAGAGAGAACGATGCAGGTAGGAACCGGTAAAAGCATCCTGAACGGCATTGCCATCGGCAAACTGAAGATCTACAAGAAAAAAGATACCGTGATCTCCACCGCTCAGGTCGCGGACACGGCGGCAGAGGAAGCCCGCTTTGAAGAGGCCCGGGCCAAGGCCATTGACCAGCAGACTGCCCTGTATGAAAAGGCACTGGCCGAGGCAGGCGAGGACATTGCCGAGGTGTTCAACATCCATGCCATGATGCTGGATGACGACGACTTTGTGGATGCCATCAAGGAGATTATCAACGGCCAGCACATGTGTGCGGAGTATGCCGTCAAGAAAGCGGGCGACAACCAGGCCGCCGTGTTTGCCGCCATGGACGACCCCTATTTACAGGCCCGCAGCGCCGATGTCATCGACATTGCCCAGGCCATGCTGGACATCCTGCAGGGCGTGGACAATGCCACCCTGCAGGGCACGGAGCCCAGCATCCTGGTGGCAGAAGATCTGGCACCCTCGGAGACGGTGCGGATGGACAAGAGCCTGCTGCTGGGCTTCATCACCCGGGAGGGCAGCTCCAACAGCCACACCGCCATTCTGGCCCGCAGCATGAACATCCCCGCCCTGATCCAGTGCAAGGAGATCCAGGAAGATTGGGACGGCAAGATGGCTGTGGTGGACGGCTACAACGCCTGCGTGTATGTGGACCCCACCCCCGATCTGCTGGAGAGCCTGAAAAAGCGCCAGCAGGAGGACCAGAAGAAGCTGGCCCTGCTGGCCGAGCTCAAGGGCAAACCCAACACCACGCTGGACGGCAAGACTGTGCAGGTCTTTGCCAACATCGGCGGCATGAGCGATGTGGGCGCGGTCCAGCAGAACGACGCGGGCGGCGTGGGCCTGTTCCGCACCGAATTCGTCTACCTGAACTGCACGGATTACCCCACCGAGGAATACCAGTTCGAGGCCTACAAGCAGGTGCTGGAAAGCCTGGCCCCCAAAAAGGTGGTCGTGCGCACCTGTGATATCGGCGCGGACAAGACTGTGGACTACATGAAGCTCGACCACGAGGCAAACCCCGCGCTGGGCTACCGCGCCATCCGCATCTGCCTGACCCGCAGAGATTTCTTCAAGACCCAGCTGCGGGCCCTGCTGCGCGCTTCTGCCTACGGCAACATGAGCATTATGTTCCCCATGATTACCAGCCTGCGGGAGCTGCAGGATGCCAAGGCCGTGCTGGAGGAGTGCAAGGCGGAGCTGACCGCCGAGGGCAAGAAGTTCAGCGACAAGATCGAGGTGGGCACCATGATCGAGACCCCCGCCGCGGTTCTGGTGGCGGACGATCTGGCCCAGGAGTGCGATTTCTTCTCCATCGGCACCAACGACCTGACCCAGTACACCTGCGCGCTGGACCGCCAGAACGCCAAGCTGGAGCCCTTCTTTGATCCCCACCACCCCGCTGTGCTGAAGGCCATCCGGATGACCATTGAGGCGGGCCACCGCCACGGCATCTGGGTGGGCATCTGCGGTGAGCTGGGCGCGGATACCGCCCTCACCGAGACCTTCCTGCGGATGGGTGTGGACGAGCTGTCCATGAACGCCAAGAGCATCCTGCCCGTGCGCAAGATCATCCGCGGTGTGGATCTGAGCAAGCCCTCTGCCAAGAATGTCTGAGTTCCCCTGAGGGAACCGTAAAAGGGGCTGCTGCGGCGCTCTGTGCCAACCAAAGTGTTGGCAAAGGGGCGCGCGGCAGCTCTTTTTTTGATTGCAACAAGAAGCAAATTCACAAAACCGCCGCCTGACAAGCCGCAGTTTCATGGGTGAACGCTTCACAACGGTAAAGCTGGGTGCTATACTATACCTAAGTCGTATTTTTTGAACACACCTCTGGAGATGAAAGATAGATATGACGCAATTCCTGATCCGCCGGTTCATCCGGCATCCCAATGATACCCAGAACCCTGCTACCCGCACGGCCTACGGCAACCTTGCCAGCGGTGTGGGCATGGCCTGCAACCTGCTGCTCTGCCTGGGCAAGCTGCTGGCAGGCACCCTGTTCGGCTCCATCGCCATCATGGCGGATGCTTTGAACAACCTCTCGGACGCTTCGTCCAACGTGGTCAGCCTCATCGGCTTCCGGCTGGCCGCCAAGGCCCCGGATGCAGAGCATCCCTACGGCCACGCCCGCTATGAATATCTGGCCGGTCTGGTGGTCAGCGTGACCATCCTGGGCATCGGCTTTTCCCTGCTCAAGGAATCGGTGGTCAAGGCGTTCCACCCCACCCCCGTGGTGTTCAGCTGGCTGAGCGTGGGTGTGCTGGCCGCATCCATTCTCGTCAAGCTCTGGATGAGCGGCTTCAACCGCACCATCGGCCGCACCATCGGCTCCGAGACCCTGATGGCCACTGCCGCCGACAGCCGCAATGACGTGCTGACCACCGGCGCAGTGCTGGTCTCCACCGTGGTCTGCAGCCTGACGGGCTGGGCGCGGCTGGACGGCATCATGGGCGTGGCCGTGGCAGCCTTCATCCTCTGGTCGGGCTGGGGGCTGGTCATGGACACCCTGAGCCCCCTGCTGGGCGAGAGCCCCAGCCCGGAGCTGGTGGAGCACATTGAGCAGACGGTCATGGGCTATCCCGGTGTGCTGGGGATGCACGACCTCATGGTGCACGATTACGGCCCGGGGCATCAGTTCGCCTCCCTCCACATCGAGTTCCCGGCAGAGACCGACCCGCTCAAGGCCCACGATGTCATCGACAACATCGAGAACGATTTTATAAAGCGGGACGGCCTGCAGGTGACCATCCACTATGACCCCATCGTCACCACCGATGCGGCGGTGGGCGTGCTGCGCACCCGCCTGATGGAAAAGGCCCGCCAGCTCGACCCCTGCCTTTCGATCCACGACCTGCGCATTGTGCCGGGGGATACCCATACGAATGTCCTGTTCGATCTGGAGTTCCCGGCGGGCTATACCGGGAACAAGGACGAGATGCTGGCCGCCATGTGCCAGTTCGTCCATGAGCAGGACCCGAAATACAGCTGTGTGGTGAAAGTAGAGCAGAGCTATGCGTCTGCTGCCCACGAAAAATAAATTTGTGTTTCAGAGGGGAAGGAACTTATGCTGAACGAGACTTACCGCGGGATGCTGGCCCACAAGAGTGTCATCCGCGAGACCTTTATGTACGGCAAGCAGCGCGCGGCCCAGATCGGTTACGAGAACGTGTTTGATTACTCGCTGGGCAACCCCAGCGTGCCCTGCCCGGAGCAGTTCACCGCCGCCATGCAGGAGCTGCTGGCACAGGAGGACCCGGTGGCCCTGCATGGCTACTGCCCCAGCCAGGGCGACCCGGAGTTCCGCACCGCCGTGGCGGCCCACCTGAACAGGACCTTCGGCCTGCCCTATGCGCAGAAGGATATCTTTCCCACCACGGGCGCGGCGGGTGCCATTGCCCACGCCCTGCGCGCCGTGACCCGGCCCGGGGACGAGGTGCTGACCTTTGCCCCCTACTTCCCGGAGTACGGTCCCTATGTGGAGGGCACCGGTGCCCATCTCAGGGTGGTGCCGCCCCAGGCCCCGGCCTTCCAGCCCAATCTGGAGGCCTTTGAGCAGATGCTGACCGAGAAGGTCACCTGCGTCCTCATCAACACCCCCAACAACCCCACTGGTGTGGTCTACTCTGCCGACACCCTGACCCGGCTGGCGGAGATCCTGACCGAGAAGAGCAGGGCCTACGGCCACAACATCTTCCTTGTCAGCGACGAGCCCTACCGGGATATCGCCTTTGATGGCAGGGCCGTGCCCTACCCGGCGGCGTTCTACCCCCACACCCTGACCTGCTTCTCCTTCTCCAAGAGCCTGAGCCTGCCCGGCGAGCGCCTGGGCTACGTGGCCGTGCGCCCCGGCTGTGAGGGCGAGGAGGTGCTGGTGGATATGATGGCCCAGATCTCCCGCTTTACCGGCCACAACTGCCCGCCCAGCATCATCCAGCGTGCCGTGAGCCGCTGCCTGGATGTGACCAGCGACCTGAGCGTCTACGAGACCAATATGGAACTGCTTTACAACAAGCTGAAAGCGCTGGGCTTTGAGGTGGAGCGGCCCGGCGGCACCTTCTATCTCTTCCCCAAGGCACTGGAGGAGGATGCCAACGCCTTCTGCCGCAGGGCCCAGGAATTTGACCTGCTGCTGGTGCCCAGTGATACCTTTGGCGTAACGGGCTATGTCCGCCTTGCCTACTGCATCGACACCGAAAAGGTAAAGCGCAGCCTGCCCGCGCTGGAAAAGCTGGCGGCCGCGTATCGATAAAGCCGAACCTCCCGGCAGAGCATCTGGCAGTGCCGCCGGGGGTCACAGTATTTTTTGAAACAGAGGAAAGGGAAACTGTTATGGAAAAGATCAAGATGACCACGCCGCTGGTGGAGATGGATGGCGACGAGATGACCCGTGTGCTCTGGAAGATCATCAAGGAGGAGCTCATCCTGCCCTTTGTGGATCTGAAGACCGAGTACTATGATCTGGGCCTGCCCAACCGGGATGCCACTCAGGATCAGGTGACCCTGGATGCCGCCCTCGCCAACAAAAAGTATGGCGTGGCGGTCAAGTGCGCTACCATCACCCCCAACGCCCAGCGCGTGGAGGAATATCACCTGCACCAGATGTGGAAGAGCCCCAACGGCACCATCCGCGCCGTGCTGGACGGCACCGTGTTCCGCGCGCCGATCATGATCGACAGCATCAAACCGGTGGTCAGGAACTGGACAAAGCCCATCACCATTGCCCGCCACGCCTATGGCGACGTGTACAAGTGCACCGAGTTCCGCATCCCCGGCCCCGGCAGGGCGGAGCTGATCTACACCGGCGATGACGGCTCCCGGCAGGCCGCCACGGTCTACAACTTTGAGTGTGCCGGTGTCCTGCAGGGCCAGTACAACAAGGACACCTCCATCTACAGCTTTGCCCGCAGCTGCTTCAACTACGCGCTGGAAAGCAAACAGGATCTCTGGTTCGGTGCCAAGGACACCATTTCCAAGAAGTATGACCACACCTTCAAGGACATCTTCCAGGAGGTGTACGATGCCGAGTACCGGGAAAAGTTCGAGGCCGCAGGCATCACCTATTTCTACAGCCTGATCGATGACATCGTGGCCCGTGTCATCCGCAGCGAGGGCGGCTTTGTCTGGGCCTGCAAGAACTACGACGGCGACGTGATGAGTGATATGGTCTCCACCGCCTTTGGCTCGCTGGCCATGATGACCAGCGTTCTGGTCAGCCCGGACGGCAACTATGAGTATGAGGCCGCCCACGGCACCGTGACCCGCCACTACTACAAGTACCTCAAGGGCGAGGCCACCTCCACCAACCCCATGGCCACCATTTTTGCCTGGAGCGGTGCCCTGAAAAAGCGCGGCGAGCTGGACAGCCTGCCCGCACTGGTCCGGTTTGGCGAGGCACTGGAGGCCGCCAGCCTGCAGACCCTCAACGACGGCATTATGACCAAAGACCTCTGCGGCCTGGCAGAGGGGATCACCCCCACCCAGGTGAACAGCGAGGAATTCATCCAGGCCATCCGCACCCGGCTGGAAGCAAAACTGGCATAAGCGCTGCATCACGGCCCCTGCCCCGGAACCCCGGCGGCGGGGGCTTTTTGCGCCTATACAAGGCGGTTGGCCTGTGCTACAATGGGAGCAGAAAAGGCGGTGACAGTATGCAGCATCATCCTCTGCCCGAATACCCCCGCCCGGCCCTGCGGCGGGACAGTTACGAGAACCTGAACGGCCTGTGGCAGTACGCCATCACCGGCTCTGCGGGGCTGCCCGCAAAGTGGGACGGCGACATTCTGGTGCCCTACTCCCCGGAGACGAAAGCCTCCGGCGTGGGGCGCACCCTGCAGCCCGGGGCGTGGCTCCACTACCACCGGAGCTTTGTGCCCCCGGCGGGCACCGGCGGGCGGGTGCTGCTCCACTTCGGGGCTGTGGACTATGCCTGTGCCGTGCAGGTCAACGGCTATCTGGTGGGGGGCCACCGGGGCGGCTACTGGCCCTTTGCACTGGATATCACCGATGCGCTGAACCCTGCCGGCCATGACCGGCTCTGGGTGGCGGTGCAGGACCCCACCGGCACCGGCGTGCAGGCCCGGGGCAAGCAGACCCTCCGGCCCGGCGGGATGTTCTACCCGGCCCAGAGCGGCATCTGGCAGACTGTCTGGCTGGAGCGTGTGCCGGAAAACTACATCACGGAGCTGACCGTCACCCCGGACTATGATGCCCGCACCGTGACCGTGAAAGCCCATACTTCCCTGCCCGGCGGGGCGGCGAACCTGTGGGCCGTGGTGCGGGCCGGGGGCGTGACCGTTGCCGAGGACTGGGGCAGCGACGAGGCCGACCGGGACGGCGCGGTGACCCTGCACATCCCGGAGGAGCATTTCTTCCCGTGGAGCCCGGATACGCCGTTTTTGTACGACCTGACCGTGGGCACCACGCAGGGAGAGGAGGAGCAGCGCGACACCGTGCACAGCTACTTTGCCCTGCGCAAGTGGAGCTGTGCGCCGGATGCCCACGGGATCATGCGCTTCTGCCTGAACGGCAAACCCATCCTGCTCAACGGCCTGCTGGATCAGGGCTACTGGCCCGAGGGCCTGTACACTCCGCCCAGTGATGGGGCTGTGGTGCGGGAACTGCAGACCATAAAAGAACTGGGCTTCAACCTTCTGCGCAAGCACGCCAAGATCGAGCCGCAGCGCTGGTATTACCACTGCGATAAGCTGGGCCTCATCGTCTGGCAGGACATGGTGAACGGCGGCGGGCCCTACAAGCTCTGGTTCGTGACCTACCTGACCAACGTGTTCCAGCCGCTGCTCCGCCGCCTGCCCGACGCAAGGCCCCTCTGGGGCCTGCTGGGCCGCGAAACGGAAGCGGGCAGGGAAGAATATGCCCGGGAGCTGGAAGCCACGGTAAAGGCCCTGCAGTGCCACCCCTGCGTGGGCTGCTGGGTGCCCTTCAATGAGGGGTGGGGGCAGTTCGATGCCGCCGGGGCCGTGGAGGCCGTCCGCAGGCTGGACGGTACCCGCCTTGTGGACGAGGCCAGCGGCTGGTACGATCAGGGCGGGGGAGATGTGGATTCCCTGCACAACTATTTCTACCCGCTCCGGGTCAGGCCCCGGAGCCGGGTGGTGGCCCTGAGCGAATACGGCGGCATTGCCTGGCCCATGCCCGGCCATGAGCCGCCCCGCAGGGCGTACGGCTACGGCACGGCAAAGAGCCGGGCCGAGCTGACCGCACGCTGGAAAAAGCTGCAATTGGAAACGGTGCTCCCCCAGCTGAAAAAGGGGCTTTCGGCCCTGGTGTACACCCAGGTGAGCGATGTGGAGGACGAGGTGAACGGCCTGTTTACCTACGACCGCGCCGCCATCAAGCCCGACCCCGCCGCTGTGCGTGCCGTGAACCAGGCGCTGGAAGCGGCGTTTGAGAAGATCGTAGAATAAAAAAGAAGGCTGTTACCCTGTAACTCCCTCAGTCACGGCTTCGCCGTGCCAGCTCCCTCTCGGAGGGAGCCTTGGCGTAACGGTGAACGGTGAAAGCCTCCCTCTCAGAGGGAGGTGGCATCGCGTCAGCGATGACGGAAGGAGTTTAGGCAACAGCCTTTTTGCATAGAAATAAAAACTTAGTTGGTGCTGCTGTTCACGATCTTGGAAGCGGGCATCCTGTTCATGGCAGAGCTGCTCAGGTTGTGCTCCAGAGAAGCACCGTAGGCGGTCAGCGCCTCGGAGAGCTCCTCCCCCTTCATATCGTTGAGCACCTGTCCGCGCAGGTCGTCCAGCGCCTTCAGGCTCAGCGGGTCGAGCCGCAGGGCGGCCATCAGGGCGTAGCTGTTGTACTTCACAGCCGCTGCCTGCCCGATGGACAGGCCCCGGATGGTGTCGGCGGCACCCTCTGCGGTAAAGGCAGAGGTCACGGTGCTGTCCCCGATCAGTTCCAGAGAAGGTGCAGTGGAATCGGAGGAATAGGTGGAGCCCAGCACGGCGTAGACCTCCGGCAGAGCGGAGGTCACCACGCCGGAGAAGTAGCCCAGCAGAGTGCTGCTGTCGGCGGCAGCGGCGGCGTTGGTCTGGTCCACAGCAGCCTGGGTCAGGGCCAGCATCTGGGTGATCTGGTCGTCATCGGCAGAGGCATAGGTGCTGGTGTTGTAGAGCGGGATGGTGTAATAGGCCAGCTCATACATGTTGTTCTCCAGATGGCTGGTCAGGTCGGCATCCGACACCGGGGTCTCGCCGTCCACGCCGTAGACCAGCTCCAGCAGGTCGCTGCTCTTGATGAGGATGCGCTCAAACCGCTGGACGGTGTTCAGGCCGATGCCGTTGGCCTTGTAGGTGTCGCCGTACTGCTCCATCAGCTGGGAGGCGTAGCTGTCGGCCTGTGCTTCCTCTTCCGCGGTCAGCTGGCCGCCCAGCTCCTCGAAGCGGGTCTCGATGGCGGCGTAGGTCTCAAGGTTCTCCATGGTTTTCCGGCTCACATAGTCGCTGACGGTGGCGGTCTCGCCGCTGTCGGCATCCACGGTGATGGTCTGCTTCAGGAAGGCCTTCACATCGGTGGCATCCTGCTCCGAGGAGGCCAAATCGGCGGCCTTCTGGTAAGCGTCGTACTGGGCCAGCAGATACAGGCCCGAGGTGATGTCCACCGTGCCGATGGTGCCCACCGAATCCGGGGTGGAGCCGCAGGCGGCAAGGGAAAATACCATTGCCACAGCGGCAAGAAGTGCGATCAGTTTCTTTTTCATCGTTATGCTCCTGTCGTTCGGATCGCCCGCCCTCTCCGTCAGCGCAAGCGCGCTGCCACCTCTCCCAAGGGGAGAGGCTTTGGCAATTCCCCGCAAGGTCTTGGGAAGCCGCCAGAGGCTCCCCCTTTGGGGGAGCTGGCAAAGCCAATAGGCTTTGACTGAGAGGGTGAGGCCGTTAATCTTTCAAAATATCCTGCATCGCCCGGAGAATGCTCTGCAGCAGCTCCAGCGGCTTTTCCTCTTTTTGCAGGGTGACGGAGAGGTAGGGCTTTGCGCCGGCCCCGGTGACAACGCGGCCGTTGAAGGCCACCAGCAGGCCCTGGATCATCCGGAGGTCCAGCTGCTCCACCTGCAGCACCAGAGTGTCCTTCTTCTGGGTTACCTCGTACACGCCCACAGCGGTGGCCTGCACCCGCGCCAGCGAGACATTGACCAGATCGCTGACCGAGGGCGGCGGGTCGCCGTACCGGTCGATGAGCTCGTCCAGCACATCGGCGGCATCCTCGGGGGTCTGGATGGCCGCGATCCGCTTGTAGGCTTCAATGCGGCCCGGCCCGTCGGCAATGTACTTTTCGGGGATGTAGGCATCCACCCGCAGGTCGATCAGGCACTCGCTCTTGTCGCGCTGCACCGGCTCGCCCTTGGCCCGGGCGATGGCCTGCCCCAGCATCTTCACATAGAGGTCGTAGCCCACAGCCTCCATGTGGCCGTGCTGGCTGTGGCCCAGCAGACTGCCCGCGCCGCGGATCTGGAGATCACGCATGGCGATGCGGAAGCCGGAGCCGAAGGCCGTGAACTCCCGGATGGCGGAAAGTCGCTTCTGGGCGATGTCGGTCAGGGTCTTGTCCCGCCGGAAGGTGAAGTAGGCGTAGGCTTTGCGGCCGGAGCGGCCCACCCGGCCCCGGATCTGGTACAGCTGGGCAAGGCCCATCCGGTCGGCATCCTCAATGATGAGGGTGTTGCAGTTGCGCACATCGATGCCCGTTTCGATCAGGGTGGTGCAGACCAGAATGTCGATCTCGCCGTTGAGCAGATGCTGCCAGACCGGGTTCAGCTCCTCCTCGGTCATCTTGCCGTGGGCAATGCCCACCCGGGCACCGGGTACCAGCTGGCTGACATGGGCGGCGGTGGACTCGATGTTGTCCACCCGGTTGTGCAGGTAGTACACCTGACCGCCCCGGGCCAGCTCCTTCTTCATGGCTTCGGCAAGGATGACATCGTTGTACTCCAGCACAAAGGTCTCCACGGGCTGGCGCTCAATGGGCGGCTGCTCGATGGTGGACAGGTCGCGGATGCCGCTCATGGCCATGTTCAGGGTGCGGGGGATGGGCGTGGCCGAGAGGGTCAGCATATCCACGCCGATGAAGTTTTCCTTCAGCTTCTCCTTGTGCTTCACGCCGAACCGCTGCTCCTCATCGATGATGACAAGGCCCAGGTCGTGGAAACGCACATCCTTGGAGAGCAGGCGGTGGGTGCCCACCACGATGTCCACGCTGCCGGACTGCAGGCCCCGCAGGGTCTCCTTTTGCTGTTTTGCGGTGCGGAAGCGGGAGAGCATCCCGATCTTCACCGGGAAGGCCTCCATCCGGGAGAGCAGGGTGTTGTAGTGCTGCCAGGCCAGCAGGGTGGTGGGGGCCAGAAGAGCGCACTGCTTGCCGCCCATCACGCACTTGAAGGCCGCGCGCAGGGCAACTTCGGTCTTGCCCACGCCCACGTCGCCGCAGAGCAGGCGGTCCATCGGGTAGGGCTTTTCCATGTCCTGCTTGATCTCGGCGGTGGCGTGGAGCTGGTCGTCGGTCTCATCGTACTCAAAGCGGGTCTCAAAATCGTTCTGCCAGTCGCCGTCGGGCGGGAAGGCGTATCCCTGGGCCTGCCTGCGCCGGGCGTACAGCTCAATGAGCTCCTGTGCCATCTCCTCGGTGGCCTTTTTCACCTTGGCGCGGGTGCGCTGCCATTCGGTGCCGCCCAGCTTGGCCAGCTTCACCTTTTCCTCATCGCCGGGGGCGGTGTAGCGGCTGAGCAAATCCAGCTGGGTCACCGGCACATAGAGCACGTCGGAGCCGGAATACTGGATCTTCAGGTAATCCTTGATGGCACCCTGCACTTCCAGCCGCTGGATGCCCGCGTACATGCCGATGCCGTGGCTCTGGTGCACCACATAGTCCCCAGGTTTGATGTCCGAAAGGCTGGACAGGGCGTTTTTGTTCTTTTTGCGCTTTTTGTTCTCGGCGGCGGCTTCCTCGTCCAGCCCGTGCCGCCGGGAGGAGATGACCGCCGCGTGGGCAAAGGGGAAGGTGCAGCCTGCGGTCAGGTGGCCGGGCAGCACCTGCACGATGCCCTTGGCCGGGCGCACGTCCCGGCTCATGCTCACGGAGTAGCCCTTGTCCGTCAGGTCCCGGGTCAGGGCGGCGGCACCCTTGGGGGTGCCGGAGAAGAGGGTGACGGCATAGCCCTGGGCGATCAGCGGGTCAAGATCCTCCCGCAGGGAGGCCAGGTCGCCGCCCCAGTTGGGGGCCGCAAAGGCCTCCACGTTGATGAGGTCCTTCAGCCTGAACTCGTTCATCCCCCGCAGGAAGTTCTCACACAGCAGGGTGCTCTGCTTCTGGGCCGCAATGGCAAGGTCGTCCATGGTCTGGTAGAGCACGTCCAGCCCGGGGCAGAGCACGCCCTCCTCCAGCAGGCCGGTCAGCTCCTCGCCCCGGCGGTACTCGGTGGCCTTCTGGGCATCCCGGATGCCGCCCACCTCGTCCAGCACGAAGATGGGGCTGTCCAGATGGTCCAGCAGGGTGGCGGGCTGCGGGTAGCGGATGCCGTAATACTTGTCCATGGCTTCGGGCATCAGGCCGGAATCCAGCTGGGCAAGGTCGGCCTCTGTGGCCTTTTCCATGGCGGTGCGTTTTTTGCCCCGCGCCTTTTTGATGGCTCCGCGCAGGGCCTCGGCCGTCTCGGCGGTGCTGCCGAACAGCACCTCGCGGGCGGGGGAGAGGTAGATCTTTTCCAGACTGCCGTCCCGGCGCTGGGTCAGCAGGTCGAAGGAGGCCAGCGAATCGATCTCATCGTCCCAGTATTCCACTCGGGCAGGCTGGTGCATGTCCGGCGCGTAGATGTCCACGATATCGCCGCGTACACTGAACTGGCCCGGGCCGTCCACCTGACTGCGCCGGACGTATCCGGCGGCAAAGAGCCGCGCCACCAGCGCTTCCCGGTTGTAGACCATGCCGGGCTTGAGGGTGAGAGTGTTCCGCAGGAACTCATCCCGGGGCACCGTGTATTGCAGCAACGCCTCGGCGGGCACGCAGACGGCGTTCAGCCGCCCGCCCGCCAGCGCGCCCAGCACCGACAGGCGGCGGTACTCGTACTCGCGGCCCGCGCCCTCCACCGGCCGCAGCATGAAGTCACGGGGCGGGAACACTGCCGCGGTCAGGCCCAGCGCCTTGAGGTCGTCCGCAAAGTGGGTGGCCTCGGCCTCGCCGGGGGTCACGATGCACAGCACCCGGTCAAGGTCCTTTTGCAGGGCGGCGTACAGCAGGGCACGGCCCGCAGGCGGCAGGCCGAACAGCGCCGCCGGGCCCGGGGTGTGCAGGCTCTCCGCGATCTTCTGATATTCCGCTGTGCTTTTCAGCAGCGCTTCGTACATCGTAGACCTCCTCTCGAAGCAAACACTTTTGGAAAGCTAAACCCCACCGTCATTGCTTCGCAATGCCACCGCCCCTACTAGGGGCGGCCTTGGCAAAACCGTAAAACTTTACGCAATGCCAAGGGCCCCCCTATTAGCGGGGGCTGTCGCCGCAGGCGACTGGGGGGTTCTCCCTTACCCATTATACTTGCTCTGCGCCAGACCCAGCTTACCGTCCATGATAAGCTTTGCGGCGGCTTCAAGGTCGGGGTAGCGGTCGGCCATGGCCTTGGCATCCTCCGGCGGGAACTTGCCCAGCACCCAGTCGGCAAGGTCATAGTCCGGGCGGGGCTTGGCACCCACGCCGATGCGGATGCGGGGGAAGTTCTCCCCGCCCAGCCGGGCAATGATGCTCTTCAGGCCGTTGTGCCCGCCTGCCGAGCCGGAGGGCCGGATGCGCAGTTTGCCGGGGGCCTGGGTGATATCATCGCACAGGACGATGACGTGGTCGGCGGGGATCTTGAAAAAGCCCGCCAGCGGGGCGATGGAATCGCCGGAGAGGTTCATGTAGGTCAGGGGTTTCAGCAGCACCACCTTGTGGCCATCCACCTCGCCCTGGCCCCACAGGCCCTGAAACTTGGTTTTGCTGACGCTGATGCCCCATTTGCCCGCCAGAGAGTCCAGCGCGGCAAAGCCGGCGTTGTGGCGGGTGCCCTCGTATTTTGCTTCCGGGTTGCCAAGGCCCGCGATCAGCCAGATGTCGTTTGTATTCATAGTTGTTGTTTTGCCTTTTCTTTTTGCTTAAAATAATGTGTGGTACAGTTCTTTAGTATAACATACGCGCGAAGAAAAAGAAATCTGTTTTGCGGGAAAAACACAAAGCCGCCCTATATCAGTACAGATACAGGGCGGTGCTTTTTGTATAATACCTTATAAGGTGGCGGGAGAGTTACTTGTTCTGCTCCTCCTCCAGCTTCTGCTTTTTGGTGATATAGGCCTCCATCTTGGGGGCGGCCCAGCCGTCCAGATTGGTCTGGCGGTCGCGGGCGATGCCCAGTGCCTGGGCGGGCACATCCTTGGTGATGGTGCTGCCTGCGGCGGTGTAAGCGCCGTCGCCTACCTTGACCGGAGCCACAAGGTTGGTGTTGCAGCCAATGAAGCAGTAATCGCCGATCTGGGTGCGGAACTTATCCTTGCCGTCGTAGTTGCAGGTGACGGTGCCGCAGCCGAAGTTGCAGTACTTGCCCACGTCACTATCGCCGATGTAGGTCAGGTGGCTCACGGTGTTGCCTCGGGCAAAGTTGGAGTTCTTGGTCTCCACATAGGCACCCAGATGCACGCCGTAGTCGGTGACAGTGTTCACCCGCACATGGGTGAAGGGGCCGATGTTGTTGTGGGGGCCCAGATGACTGCCGTAGACCTGGCTGGCGTTGACGGTGGTGCCCTCGTCCACGGTGCTGTCCTCGATCAGGCTGTTGGGGCCGATGACGCATCCTGCGCCGATGACCGTCTTGCCGCGCAGGATGGTGCCCGCCAGAATGGTGGCTCCCGGGGCGATGACAACGCCTTCGTCGATCTGGACGGTGCGGCTCTCAATGTTCACGCCGTTGGCGATGTGAAAAAGCAGGATGTTCTCGCGCCGACTTTCGGCAGCGTCCAGTCTGGCGCGTGCTGCGGCCAGAGCTTCGTTGGAAATGGTTTCCATAAATAGTGTCCCTCCTTGGGAAGGTGTGGTATTTTGTTGTATCCATGAGGGAGAAATTCCGGCCCGTTCCGCAGGTGGAATTCCGCCGGAATTTTTAATGGATAACAGCATGTATCCCAGATGCGGAAAAATGGCTCTGTAAAACAAAAAACCTCTCGAACTTTCTCCCATTTTATAATAGCGGAAAACTGGGTAAATTTCAAGGGAATTGCACAAAATTTATCAAACAAATTCGGTGTTTTGCCCGGTGGCAATGTGGGAATTTTCTGGTATAATAGTTTAGCATTCACAAGACAATGTTCATCAGCTTTGAGAAAAAAGTACGATGAGACCGCCGGGCGTGGCACCGGGGGTCACCAAATGGGAGGTAAACACGCATGAGCAAAAAGTATCTGTACTACTTCAGCGAGGGCAACGATGCCTTCGGCGGCGACAAGGTCACCATGAAGAATACTCTGGGCGGCAAGGGTGCCGGTCTGGCAGAGATGACGGCTGCCGGTATGCCGGTTCCCCAGGGCTTCACCATCACTACGGATGCCTGCACCCAGTACTATGCAGACGGCCGTCAGATCAATGACGATATCACTGCTGACATCTTCGAGCATCTCAAGGGTCTGGAAGAGATCACCGGCAAGAAGTTCGGCGACAACACCAACCCCCTGCTGGTCTCTGTCCGTTCCGGTGCCCGTCAGTCCATGCCCGGCATGATGGATACCATCCTGAACCTGGGCCTGAACGATGAGGCTGTTGAGGGCCTGGCCAAGAAGACTGGCAACGCCCGCTTTGCATACGACTGCTACCGCCGCTTCGTGCAGATGTTTGCAGACGTTGTTATGATGGTCCCGAAGAGCCTGTTCGAGGTCGAGATCGACAAGATGAAAGAGGCCAAGGGCGTTAAGAACGACGTGGACCTGACTGCCGAGGATCTGAAGGAACTGGTCGGCGTCTTCAAGAAGATCTACGAGGAGAACGAGGGCAAGCCGTTCCCCCAGGATCCCCGCGATCAGCTGATCGAGGCTGTCAAGGCTGTGTTCCGCAGCTGGGACAACCCCCGTGCAAATGTTTACCGCAAGATGAACGAGATCCCCTACGAGTGGGGCACCGCTGTCAACGTGCAGCAGATGGCATTCGGCAACTCCGGCGACCGTTCCGGCACCGGCGTTGCGTTCACCCGTGACCCCGCCACCGGCGCAAAGAAGCTGATGGGCGAGTACCTGATCAATGCACAGGGCGAGGACGTCGTCGCAGGCGTGCGCACTCCTTCTCCCATCAGCCACCTGAAGGATCAGATGCCTGAGGTGTACGATCAGTTCGTTGAGATCGCAACCCGTCTGGAGAATTACTTCCGCGATATGCAGGATATGGAGTTCACCATTGAGGACGGCCACCTGTACATGCTGCAGACCCGTAACGGCAAGCGTACCGCACAGGCTGCTCTGCAGATCGCATGTGACCTGGTGGACGAGGGCATGATCACCGAGCAGGAGGCTGTTCTGCGCGTGGAGCCCAAGCAGCTGGATACCCTGCTGCATCCCCAGTTCGATGCCGCTGCCCTGAAGGCCGCCGAAGTCGTTGGCAAGGGCCTGGCAGCTTCTCCCGGTTCCGCCTGCGGCCAGATCGTCTTTACTGCTGAGGAAGCAGAGGAGATGGTCAAGTCCGGCAAGATGAAGAAGGTCGTTCTGGTCCGTCTGGAGACTTCTCCCGAGGACATCGTGGGCATGCAGGTGTCTCAGGGCATCCTGACCGTCCGCGGCGGCATGACCAGCCACGCAGCCGTTGTTGCCCGTGGTATGGGCACCTGCTGTGTCTCCGGCTGCGGCAATGACAACGAGGTCAAGATCGATGAGGAGGCCAAGACCTTCGAGATCAACGGCCACAAGTTTGTTGAGGGCGACTGGATCTCCATCGATGGTTCTACCGGCAACATCTACGGCGAGCAGGTCGCAACCGTGGCCGCTACCGGCAACAAGAACTTCAACCGCTTCATGGGTTGGGCCGATGCTGCCCGCCAGCTGCTGGTTATGACCAACGCCGATAACCCCCGCGATGCACAGCAGGCCGTTGACCTGGGTGCTGAGGGCATCGGCCTGTGCCGTACCGAGCACATGTTCTTCGCTGAGGACCGCATCAAGGCTGTCCGTGAGATGATTTGCGCCCGTACCGTGGAAGAGCGCGAAGCTGCTCTGGCCAAGGTCGAGCCGTTCCAGCAGGGTGACTTCGAGGCCATGTACCGCATCATGGGTGAGCGCCCGATGACCATCCGTTATCTGGATCCCCCTCTGCATGAGTTCCTGCCCACCAAGGACGAGGACATCAAGGAGCTGGCTGCCGATATGGGCATGACCTTCGATGACCTGAAGAACGTCGTGGCTTCTCTGCACGAGTTCAACCCCATGATGGGTCACCGTGGCTGCCGTCTGGCTGTCACCTATCCCGAGATCGCTGCTATGCAGACCCGCGCTGTAATCAAGGCTGCCCTGAACGTCTCCGCTGAGACTGGCTGCATGATTACCCCGCACATCATGATCCCGCTGGTCGGTGAGGTCAAGGAGCTGAAGTTCGTCAAGGACGTTGTGGTCAAGGTCGCTGATGAGCTGATCGCTGCTGCTGGCGTTGACATGAAGTATCAGGTCGGTACCATGATCGAGATCCCCCGTGCAGCCCTGACTGCCGGCGAGATCGCCAAGGAGGCTGAGTTCTTCAGCTTCGGCACCAACGACCTGACCCAGATGACCTTCGGCTTCAGCCGTGATGACGCTGCCAAGTTCCTGGGCGCTTACTACGAGAACAAGATCTACGAGAGCGATCCGTTCCAGCACCTGGATCAGATCGGCGTGGGCAAGCTGGTGAAGATGGCCGCACACGATGGCCGTGAGACCCGTCCCGACCTGGGCCTGGGCATCTGCGGTGAGCACGGCGGCGATCCCACGAGCGTGGAGTTCTGCCACAACGTCGGTCTGGACTACGTCAGCTGCTCTCCCTTCCGTGTGCCCATTGCCCGCCTCGCCGCTGCCCAGGCTGCGATCAAGAACCCCCGCAAGTAATTGCGTGAGGGCTTGAGAAAGCACAAATAATGCAAGTGAACCGCCCCGGTTTCTGTAACAGGAAGCCGGGGCGGTTTTTGTATCATTTGCTGAATCGGAAGGATCCGCTTGTAAAGCTGAGAAAAAAGGTGTAATATTGGTGTACAGAGATTTAGAACAATGCATGATATGTAATGTCTCTGGAATCTGCATCAGCGGATGTGCTCCGAATGCTTGATAGGGAGCAACACTTTCCCCGCCTTGCGGGGGTAACAGCCGGAAAACGGCAAACATCAAAAAAACTGAAAAAACCATGAGAAAAGCAGTAAAAGCCCGTTTTATAGGACTTTTTGTGTGCTATTCTATCCTCAGAGAAAACCCGATGATGCGGAAAAAGCGATTTTCCTGACTGCAGTGGAGGTGGAACAGGATGAGACGACGAACGCTTTCTTATGAGGTACGGCTGTTTGCGGGCAAGACAGACCCAGCGAGCAGTGCCTACTGGCTGCCGCTCTGGATGCACCTGAGGGATACGGCGGGTATTATGGTGTATCTGGTGCAGAAGTGGCTGCCGGAAAGCGTCCGTCAGCATATCGAGCTGGACGAGGACCTGCTGACACAGACCGCCTGCTTTCTGGGGTGGGTTCACGACCTGGGGAAGATATCCGCGGCTTTCCAGGGGCCAATGATGGCACATTTGCCGGAGCCCAGACAGCGCCTGGAAAAATACACAACGCTCAGTTACCGGGAACAGAACCGCAAGTATTCACGTCACGCGCTGGCGAGTGAGGCCATCTTGCGGTGGCTGAAATGCCCCAACGGGCTTGCATCGGTAGCAGGAGCGCACCATGGCAAGCCACAAACCGGGAAGGACGTACTTGACCAGCTGGGCGATGAGGAAGAAGAAGGCAGCTGGGAATCCAACTATTGGCCCGAGGGCGAGCAGAAATTCTGGGAGAGCTGCTGGCGGGAACTGTTTGACTACGCCTTGCAGGAAAACGGCTTTTCCAGCGTGGACGAGCTGCCGCAGCTGACCATCCCGGCTGAGATCCTGCTGACCGGCCTGCTCATTATGGCGGACTGGATCGCCAGCAATACCCGGTATTTTCCGCTCATCCCTGTGGAAGAGGTGGGCAGCGATACCCTGTATCCCGCCCGTGTCGATCGAGCGTGGGAAGCGCTGGACCTGACCTCTCCGTGGGAGGTGCAGTCAGATGTGACGGAACCGGGGGCGTTTGCGGAACGGTTCGGCTTCCCGCCCAACGAAGTCCAGCGGGCCATGCTGGAAGCTGTCAGCCAGGCCCAGGAACCGGGAATGTTCATTCTGGAAGCACAGATGGGCGTGGGCAAGACGGAGGCCGCGCTGGGTGCGGCAGAGATTTTAGCCAAGCACGGCGGTGAGGGCGGCATCTTCTTTGGTCTGCCCACTCAGGCCACCGCCAACGGCATCTTTGGGCGGCTGCTGGCATGGGCCGAAAAGCAGCCGGATGGGTTGGAGCACTCCATCAAGCTGGCCCACGGCATGGCCGAACTGAACGAGGCCTACCTCCGATTGCAGCAGGACACGGTGCGGGTGGAGGAAGATCTGGAAGCGGACCCCGATGCTGACCCGGAGAGCCGGGTGATGGTGTATCAGTGGTTCCGCGGCAATAAGCAGGGGCTGTTGGCTGATTTTGTCATCGGCACGGTGGATCAGCTGCTGATGGCGGCGTTACAGCAAAAACATGTGATGCTGCGCCATCTTGGTCTTGCGGGCAAGGTGGTGGTCATTGACGAGTGCCACGCCTATGACGCTTACATGAACTGCTATCTTGACCGGGCGCTGACCTGGCTGGGCCGGTACAAGGTGCCGGTGATCCTGCTTTCAGCTACCCTGCCCGCCAAGCGCCGGGTCGAGCTGGTCAGGGCCTACCTGAATGGAAGAACCGCCCCGGACGGCTTATGGCAGACCTGCCGGGGCTATCCGCTGCTGACCTGGACAGACGGCAAACAGGTGGAGCAGACGACTATCCCACTGGAAACCGAACCACGCAGAGTGGAGACATTCCCGCTGACCGAGGAACAGCTGACTGACACTTTGCGCAGTGCCTTGCGGGAGGGCGGCTGTGTGGGCGTGATCGTCAATACCGTGAAAAAGGCGCAGGCCATTGCGGCCCGTCTGCGGGCAGAACTGCCGGAGTTTGAGGTGGTGGTATTCCACGCTCAGTTCCTTATGCCCGACCGTGCCGCCAAAGAAGAGGCGCTGATGAAGCGCATCGGCAAGCACTCCACCCCGGAACAGCGGGATAAGCTCATTGTGGTGGGCACGCAGGTGCTCGAGCAATCCCTTGATATCGATCTGGATTTTCTGGTCACAGAGCTCTGCCCTATGGACCTGCTTTTACAGCGTGTCGGACGGCTGCACCGCCACGAGGGGCGGGCTCGTCCCCGGCCGGTGGCGCAGGCCCGCTGTGCCGTGCTGGACACTGGGACGGAGGACTTCGACGAGGGCAGCAAGGCGGTTTACGGGGAATGGCTGCTCTGGCGCACCCGCAAGTTCCTGCCCACCGCCATCACCCTGCCCGATGACATTGCCCCGCTGGTGCAGGATGTCTATGGCTGGGAGCCCGACCCTCTGCCCGCCAGTCCGCAGAGCACTGCGGCCCGGGCAGAGTACGAAAAGGCCCAGCGAATCAAAATGAGCAAGGCAGAGACCTTTACCATCCTGCCGCCAGAAGAGCACAGAAAGCGCCCTTCCCTGAATACGCTGGATAATTGGATGGATGATGTGGGTGCTGTCAGTGACAACGGTGCCCGCGCGGCGGTGCGTGACGGAGACCCTTCTGTTGACGTGCTGGTCCTGATGCGGGATGCGGCGGGAAATGTCCGCTTCCTGCCCGATGAAACGGGGCAGCCCGGTGCCTGCGTGCCCACGGACGAGCCGCCTCAGCCGGAGATGGCGCTTCAAATTGCACGGCAGAAGCTGCGCCTGCCCGGATATTTCAGCAAGCGGTGGTCGGTGGAACAGACCATCGATGCACTGGAAGCCCGGAACCGGGAAGTGTTCGGGCTGTGGCAGCAGTCGCCGCTGCTGCGGGGAGAACTGATCTTACTGCTGGATGACCACCTGACCGCACAGCTTGCTGGGCAGGTGCTGCAATACGACCGTGAAAACGGTCTGACTTACCGGAAGGAGGAAGAGAATGAAGCAAATTGAGTATAATTTGCTGGAGGAACGCTGGGTGCGGGTGCGCGGGCAGGATTACACCGTGCAGGAAGTTTCTCTGTCGGATGCCCTGCTGCACGCCCACGAATACCGCGACCTGGCCGGAGAACTGCCCACGCAGGATGCCGCCATGCTGCGGCTGCTGTTGGCGGTTCTGCACACGGTGTTTTCCCGGGTGGATGAAAACGGTACGCCGGCCCCCTTTGAGGAAACGGACGATGCCCTGATCCGCTGGGAGGAGCTGTACCGGCTGGGGCATTTTCCGGAAGCGCCCATCCGGGCCTATCTGGAGCAGTGGCGGGACCGCTTCTGGCTTTTCCACCCGGAACGCCCCTTCTGGCAGGTGCCGGAAGCGAAGATCGGCACAGAATACACCGCTTCCAAGCTGAACGGGGAGCTTTCTGAGAGCAGCAACAAGCTGCGGCTGTTCTCGTCCTATGCGGGCGAAGGAAAAGAGGGCCTGACTTATGCCCAGGCAGCGCGGTGGCTGCTGAGTGTGAATGGCTACGATGACACCTCTGCAAAGCCCAAGGGCAAGGGTCTGCCCTCGGTGGGCGCTGGCTGGCTGGGAAAGCTGGGGTACATTCAGGCGCAGGGCAACAATCTCTTTGAGACCTTGATGCTGAACCTCACTCTGCTCAAGGATGGCGTAGAACTGTGGGGGGAGAATCATCCCTGCTGGGAGCTGGACGAGCCCCGCAGTGCAGAGCGCACAGAGATCGCCCTGCCGGATAACCCCGCCCAGCTGCTGACCCTGCAATCTCGGCGGCTCCTGCTCGACCGAGAGGGGGAAATCGTGACCGGATTTTCTCTGCTGGGCGGCGATTTCTTCCCCCGGGAGAACGCATTTGCAGAACAAATGACCGTCTGGCGTGACCCGGATGCCCAAAAGAGCAAAAAGACCGGGCAGGTCACCTTTGTGCCCAGCCGTCACGACCCGGCAAAGCAGTTCTGGCGGGAGTTTCCGTCCGTGTTCTGCGAGGAAGGGGAGAGTGTCCGCAAGCCCGGCGTTGTCCGCTGGGTGGAAATGCTTCAAAATGACCCGGACTGCCCGCTGGAACGCAAGCGGCTGATCCGCTTTGCCATCAGCGGCATGAAGTATGGCGATAAGGATTTCTTCGTGAACGATTCTTTCAGCGACAGCCTGACCTTTCAGGCCGCGTTGCTGGGAGAACTGGGACGGCGCTGGACAGTGCCCATCCGGGATGAGATCGGGCGCTGCGAGCGGGCCGCGCAATCTGTCGGCCGCCTTGCGTGGGAGCTCTCCCTTGCGGCGGGAGATAAGAACGATACGACCGCGGAATCCGCCCGCACTCAGTTCTATTTTGCCATCGATCAGCCGTTCCGGCTTTGGCTGCAGAGCATTGACCCCGAAACGGACAAGCTGGACGAAAAAGCCGATGAATGGCAGGAGAAAGCCCGCAAACTGGCCGCAGAGCTGGGCCGCCAGATGGTGGAGCGGGCCGGGAATGCCGCCTTTGTGGGCCATAGGGTCGAGGTGAAAACAGGCGGTAAAAAGGACGAAAAGAAAACCGTTCTGTATACGGCCCCCAAGGCCTACAATAGCTTCCTGTACAATCTGCGGAAGCTCTACCCGAAGAAAGAAGGAGGAACAGCATGATAACGGATGCGATCCATGATTATGTGGCCGGACAGCTGAGCGGGCTGTGGAGCCTGCCCAAACCCCAGCGGCGTGCCCGGCTGGCAGAGCTGCGCCGGGGCGTTGGGCATCAGCCCGGCGACCTGCCGGCGCTGTGGGGCAGCTTCCTGCAGGAACTGCCCAAAGAGCTCTGGGGCAGGGAAACGGCGGCAGGAGAGTGCCGGGAACCATCGGAAGCCGAGTGGGCGGTCTACCTTGCCCTGACTCTCTACGCCCTGCACCAGCAGGGAGAAGAGAACGTTTCCATGAATGAAAAGGGCTGCATGCTGGGCAGGGCGGTGCGCCTGCTGGCCCAGAATTCCGCAGCTGCCGCGCAGGACTGGACCGAGAGCAGCGTCCTGCGCCGGTTCAACGCACTGGCCACAGCGGATTCCATGCCCGAGGTGTCCCACTACCTCCGGGGGATGGTGCAGCTGTTCCGGGGAAATGAACCGAAGCTGAAACTGGATTACCCCCGGCTGGCTGTGGAGCTGTACCGGTTCCAGCTCCCGGATCAGGCAGCCAATGTCCGCCTGCAGTGGGGCCGGGACCTCTACCAGATGAACGCCGACACACCTGAAACCGAAGAAAAGGAGAATTGAAATGGATACCAAGCGTCTGTATGTTGATTTTCATGTGCTGCAAACGGTGCCGCCCAGCTGTGTGAACCGCGACGATACCGGCAGCCCCAAGACGGCTGTCTATGGCGGTGCCACCCGCGCCCGGGTATCCTCTCAGGCGTGGAAGCACGCGATCCGCAAAATGTTTGCCGAAGAAATGGCCGACATGGTCGAGACCGGAAAACGTACCCTGAAAGCAACTGACCTTGTGGCCGGGGAACTGGCCGCACTGGCTCCTGAACTGGACGATACCAGACTGAAAAAGGATGCAAAAAAGGCACTGGAAAATGCAGGAATCAAACTGAAAGATGACAACAACGCCGCCCTGCTCTTTTTGAGCACGGCCCAGGCCCGGGCGCTGGCCCGGCTGGCCGCCGAAGACTGCGAGGAGAAGGATGACTATAAAAAGGCCCTGAAGGAGAACCCTTCGGTGGATATGGCTCTGTTTGGCCGGATGGTCGCCAGCGATCCTTCCCTGAATTACGATGCCGCCGCTCAGGTGGCCCACAGCATCTCCACCCATGCCGTGCAGAACGAGTTTGATTACTTCACCGCCGTGGATGACTGTGCCCCGGAGGATTCGGCAGGTGCGGGCCATCTGGGCACGGTGGAGTACAACTCTTCCACCCTGTATCGCTATGCCACCGTCAACATGGTGGAACTGGTGCACCTGCTGGGGGCTGAAAAGGCAGCCCAGGCTGTCCGGGTGTTCGGCGAAGCCTTCATCCGCTCCATGCCCACCGGAAAGCAGAACAGCTTTGCCAACCGCACCCTGCCGGATGCTGTCTATGTCACCCTGCGGGAGGATCAGCCTGTGAACCTCTGCGGTGCCTTTGAAAAGCCGGTGCGCAAGAGCCCCGAGGGCTATGCGGAACCCTCCAAGACGGCGCTGAAGCAATACGCGCAGCAGGTGTATGCCTGCTATGCGGATGCTCCGGCCCAGAGCTTTGCTGTGGGCATCGGGCTGGACGAGCTGGCCCCGGCCATGCCCCTGAACCAGATGCTCACCGCGCTGGAACGTGCCGTAAAGGAGAAGCTGCCCGGAAATGAGGTGTGACCATGGCAACGCTGTTGCTTCGGCTGGCCGCGCCCCTGCAATCGTGGGGTGCGGATTCCAAATTTGAGACCCGCAAAACGAACCGGGAACCCACAAAAAGCGGTGTCATTGGCCTGTTGGCAGCGGCTCTGGGCCTGCGCCGGGACGATGCCGCAGGCCTTGCTCGGCTGAACGGCCTGCACTTTGCCGTCCGTGCTGACCGGGAGGGCAGCCTGCTGGTGGATTTCCACACAGCCAACCGGGAAGAGGATCGGAAGAAAGGCAAGGCTCCCTATGTGACCTACCGCCATTACCTGCAGGATGCGGTCTTTCTGGTGGGGCTGGAAAGCGAGGACACCGCCCTGTTACAGGAGCTGGAAACGGCCCTGAAACATCCGGTCTACCCGCTGTATCTGGGGCGGCGATCCTGCCCGCCCACCCTTCCGCTCTGCCTTGGCATCCGGGCCGGGAAACTGCTGGATACCCTGCGGGCAGAACCGCTGCTGGTGAAACGGAGGAATGGGGCCCCCTTGCACATCGTGGCAGATGCGGACCCGGCGGATGCTGCTGCCGTGCCCCGGCGTGATCTGGCGGTGTCGTTCAGTCCCATCCACCGGCAGTACGGCTTCCGCCCGGTGCGGGAGTGGAGCACAAACCCGCCGGAAATGCCCGGCGCGACCGAACATGACGCAATGGCAGAATTGAGGTGAGGAATCATGTATCTATCCCGCGCAGAACTTGACCCGACCCGCCGTGAGACCATGGTGGCGCTGATCTCGCCCCAGAAATTCCATGGTGCGGTGGAAAACGCTTTTCCCGGTGCGCGCCGCCGCAGGCTGTGGCGGCTGGATCAGCTGGGAGAAAAACTGTACCTGCTCCTGCTCAGTGAGGAACGGCCGGATCTGACCGCCCTGTGTGCGCAGTTCGGCACCGGTGCGCCCCCGGAGACCCGGCCCTATGACCCGCTGCTGGAACGGGTGACAGCGGGCAGCTGCTGGCAGTTCCGCCTGACTGCCAACCCCACCCGCAGCAAAAAAGACTCTGCCGACCATACGGCCCGGGGTACCCTGAAACCCTGCTATCTCGAGGTGGAGCAGGAGGAATGGCTGTGGGCGCAGGCCGCAAAGCACGGCTTTGCCGTCTCGGAGGGGGCGTTCGCAGTGACCCGGAAGCAGACCTATCACTTCAAGAAAAACGGCACCCGGTCTGTTACCCTGCTGGCTGTGACCTACGAGGGCATTCTGCAGGTGACGGACCCGGAGGCCTTCAAGGCCCTGCTGTGCGAGGGCGTTGGCCGGGGCAAGGCCTATGGCCTTGGCCTGATGACCATCATCCACAGGGGAGGAGACCATGGCTGAGATGCCGGGCTTTTCCCCGCCCACACGGGGGTGATCCTGTGAAAGCCGGTCTGTACATCTTGCGCAACCTGCTTTTCCCCGCCCATGCGGGGGTGATCCCCACGCCTTGACGGTGCGATAGTCCGGCAGTTCCTTTTCCCCGCCCACGCGGGGGTGATCCTTTCACGGATTTGATGACCCACCGATAGCTGCCCTTTTCCCCGCCTACGCGGGGGTGATCCCGCCACCAACAAACAGGAAATCGCGGACATCAACTTTTCCCCGCCCACGCGGGGGTGATCCCGACTACAACCCGAACAAGGTCAGTGAGGAAAACTTTTCCCCGCCTGCGCGGGGGTGATCCCTATCTGGGCGCAAACAATGCGACGACTGCCGCCTTTTCCCCGCCTGTGCGGGGGTGATCCCACTCTGCAACTGCTCATACGCCTTTCCCCGCCTATGCGGGGGTGATCCTTACTGGAACAACCTCTGGAACACGGTAAAGAACTTTTCCCCGCCCACGCGGGGGTGATCCTGGTTCATCTGTACAATCTTCAGATCGGCGTACCTTTTCCCCGCCTGTGCGGGGGTGATCCCTTCAAAGCCCACCACCGGGATTCTTCTGAATCCTTTTCCCCGCCCACGCGGGGGTGAACCCATGGCGGAGATCACCGCTGCGGTCAGTTCCGCCTTTTCCCCGCCTGCGCGGGGGTGATCCCCTGTACTGCACCATCGAGAGCTTCAACTACTCCTTTTCCCCGCCTACGCGGGGGTGATCCTGAATCGGAACTGCCGCCGTAAAACAGAAAAGTCTTTTCCCCGCCCACGCGGGGGTGATCCTCCCACACCCACCCGCACACCGGTGGTGAATCACTTTTCCCCGCCCATGCGGGGGTGATCCCTATGGCGTGAACATCTACGATGCACAGGGCAACTTTTCCCCGCCCTGCGGGGATACTCCATGGAATAATGGGCACAATGCGGGAGTGTTCAAGCTTAACCTGAGGATGCAGAAGCGAATTACAAGAAAGAAGGTGAAACAATGGAACATGAATATGAAGCACTATTCAGAGCGATTTTGGAGCTTATCGACAAATGCGACACGATTGAAGAATTGCGTGAGAGCGTGAAGCGTATCATAGGCGAGGGTTAAGCTGAGATGCATTTTTCCCCGCCTATGCGGGGGTGATCCCTACTTTGGTATGCGTGACAACGTGGAAGTTACCTTTTCCCCGCCTGTGCGGGGGTGATCCTAATAGAGCCGTTGGCTGGCTCGCCGGAAGAATCTTTTCCCCGCCTGCGCGGGGGTGATCCGGACGTGAAGCGAGCTGAAAAGACCTTTAAGAGCTTTTCCCCGCCCACGCGGGGGTGATCCCTACTACTACTGCTGTCTGATGGCATCCATGGCCTTTTCCCCGCCCATGCGGGGGTGATCCGCGGCCCCGCCCCACTACCCCGGCAGCCGTCAGCTTTTCCCCGCCTGTGCGGGGGTTCCACATTGACAACCCTGCGCAAAAAGCAGATAATAGGTTTATCTTGAATGCAGAGCGAGGGAAAGTATATGCTGTATTTTGAAAACGATTACTGCGAGGGTGCGCATCCGGCGATCTTACAGAAGCTGGTGGAGACCAACTTTGAGAAGGTCTCCGGCTACGGCACCGATCCCTATTGCGCCAGTGCGCGGGAGAAGATCCGCGCGGCGTGCGGCGCACCGGATGCCGATGTCTGGTTCATTTCGGGCGGTACCCAGAGCAACGCCATCGTCATTGCATCGATGCTGCGCCGCTGGGAGGGTGTGCTGGCCGCATCCACCGGCCATGTGGCTGCCCACGAGGCCGGTGCCATCGAGTTCACGGGCCACAAGGTCATCGGCCTGCCGCACACCAACGGCAAGCTGGATGCCGGGACTGTTGAGGACTGGTGCAGGACCTTCTATGCCGATGGCAATATGGACCACCTCGTGTTCCCGGGCATGGTGTACATCTCCCACCCGTCGGAGTACGGCACCCTGTACACCAAGGCAGAGCTGGAAGCGCTGTCCGCTGTCTGCCATAAGTACCACATGCCGCTGTTTATGGACGGTGCCCGTCTGGGCTATGGTCTGGCCGCCGAGGGCACCGATGTGACGCTGGCCGATGTGGCCCGCCTGACCGATGTGTTCTACATCGGCGGCACCAAGGTGGGTGCGCTCTGCGGCGAGGCAGTTGTGTTCCCCCACGGCGCACCGGCTCACTTTATGACCATGGTCAAGCAGCAGGGCGCTCTGCTGGCAAAGGGCCGTCTGCTGGGCATCCAGTTCGATGTGCTGTTCACCGATGACCTGTACCAGACCATCAGCAAAAATGCCATTGAGACCGCCGCCGTGCTCAAGAAGGGGCTGGCCGGGAAGGGCTATTCGTTCTTCATGGATTCGCCCACGAATCAGGTGTTCATCGTGCTGTCCAACGAGCAGCTGGCCGCGCTGGAAGGCAAGGCCAAGTTCGGCTTCTGGGAGAAGTACGATGATACCCACACCGTTGTCCGCATTGCCACCAGCTGGGCCACCCGGATGGAAGAGGTGGAGCAGCTGCTGGAGCTGATGTAAGGGCACACCTGCCAAATGGCGGAGCGTCTCTTTGTGCAGGATGCAGATTGTATTTCCCGCGCGGATATGCTATTCTTAACTGAATAAAGGCTGCACTTTGTGCACCGTGGAAGGATGGTTTATATTATGGGCTTTTTTGACAAGCTTTTTGGCGGCAAGGCCGCATCCGAGACGAAATTTTCCGGCCAGAAGATGACGGTCATGCTTCCCATTGACGGCAAGGTGATCCCGCTGGAGCAGCTGCCTGACGAGACCTTTGCCTCCGCAATCCTGGGCCCCGGCTGCGGCGTGGAGCCCACCGGCGACACCGTTTATGCTCCCTTTGACGGCACCGTTACGCAGGTGCCCGAAAGCCTGCACGCCGTTGGTATGATGAGCGATGACGGCATTGAGCTGCTGATTCATGTCGGCATGGACACGGTGGAGATGAAAGGACAGGGCTTTACCTCCCTGACCAAAGAAGGGGCCAAGGTCAAGGCCGGCACCCCGCTGCTGAAGGTGGATCTGGAAGCCATCCGCGCCGCAGGCCACCCCACTGCAACGGCCCTCATCGTGACCAACAGTGATGACTTGCCGGAGATCAGTGTTGCTGCAAACGGCGATGCTGCCGCTGGCGCGCCGGTGTTCAAGTTCAAGAAATAAGTGAGCAGATCCCCCGGAGGCAGAGAGCTTTCGGGGGATTTTTGTGGAGAAAAGTCGTACTTATTTGCAAAAAATGCTGTATTTTGCGCGATTTTCTCTTGCATTGCAGGGAGAGTTGTGCTAGAGTAGGCAAAGTGTGAGCCAAAAACCGGTATTGTGAGAGGAAAAGTATATGGAAACAAAAAAGAAGCACGAATTATCCCTTGCAAAACGCATGGCGATCTCTCTGGTCTGCGGCCTGGTGGCCGGTCTGGCCTTTATGTTCCTGCGGGAGCATCTGAACGCCAGCGGTCAGGCAGAGACCTGGACCACCATCAACAACCTGCTGTTCCAGGATATCACCGCCGAGGGCGCTGAGCGTGCCTTTGGCATCTTCTACATCATCGGCCAGCTCTTCATCAAGGCGCTGCAGCTGGTGATCATCCCCATGGTCTTTACTTCCATTTCGCTGGCCATCGGCAGCATTGCAGACACCCGCACCATGGGCCGCATTTCCGCAAAGACCCTGTTCTGGTTCCTGCTGTGCTCCTTCCTGGCGCTGCTGCTGGCAGGCTGTGTGGGCTACGGCGCCTACTCCATGGGCCTGTTCAACACCCGCATCGAGGGTCTGGCAGAAGCCAGCGGTTCCACCGGTTCCAACCCCCTGAACGTGGTGCTGAACATCATCCCCTCCAACATCGTCACTGCCTTTGGCAGCAATGGCGCTGTGCTTTCCAGCGTGTTCCTGGCAGTGGCCATCGGCCTGAGCATGAACACCCTGGGCGAGAGCCGCACCGCGACCCTGCGCCGCCTGCTGGGCGAGGTCAACGATGTGGTGGTCGTGTTCCTGAACTTCATCGTCAGCAACTTTGCCCCCTTTGCAGTCTTTGTGCTGCTGACCCGTACCTTCGCCATCTACGGCATCGATTACCTTAAGCCCGCGCTGGTCTATGTGGTGGTCACGGTGGTCCTGCTGCTGGCCTTCCTGATCATTGCCTACCCGCTGGTCATTGCACTGGGTGCAAAGCTGAACCCCTTCACCTTCATCCGCAAGATCGCCAACGTGGCAGTGTTCGGCTTCTCCACCTCCTCCAGCGCCGCCACCCTGCCCCTGAACATCAAGGTGTGCGAGGAAGAGTTCGGCGTGGATGAGAGCATTGCTTCCTTCGTCCTGCCGCTGGGCATGACCATCAACATGGACGGCACCGCCATCATGCAGGTCATTGCCACCGTGTTCATTGCAGGCTGTGCCGGTTACACCGTCACCCCCGGCCAGCTGGTCGTGGTCGCCCTGCTGGCCCTGCTGGCATCTGTGGGCACCCCCGCCGCTCCCGGTGCCGGTGCTGTCATCCTGTTCACCATCCTGTCCGGCATGGGCTTCGTCAACGACGGCGCTCTGCTGGCCTACTCCCTGATCCTGGCCATCAACCGCCCCATCGAGATGCTGGTCACCTCCCTGAACGTGGTGGGTGATGCAGTTGCCAGCATCTGCGTTGCCAAGAGCGAGGGCCTGCTGAACGAGGAGACCTTCAATAAGTAACAATACGCCGTAACAGGCGCAGCAAAAACTCCCATGCACAGCATCTTCCGATGTGAGCATGGGAGTTTTTTGTGTGGTAGTATTTGTGGGAAGAGTGTGGTATACTCGGCTTAGTTCAACAAATCGGAGTTTGACGAGGTAAAAGAATATGAATGGAAAACATCTATTTCTTACA
>OGYG01000387.1_pt1 | contig 47422 bp, 45 predicted proteins | sample 1576481 | NCBI WGS metagenome assembly OGYG01 (sample SAMEA3541497, study PRJEB24748) | human gut metagenome | biome: human gut; feature: human-associated habitat; material: faeces | place: China | collected 2012 | reverse complement strand
GTTGCTGCCATCGCTAAAACTAATTTTTTCTTCATAAAAGAAACCTCCCATTTTTTGTTTTCACCCTTTAGCTATTTCGTATAGCTTTTTGATGAAATTATAATACCATATGGATGTTTTAAACAAAATGGACTGTTTTTTGATGCACCATTCAATTTTTGCATTCAAAAAAAGTCCAGACAACACGCATCTGGACTTTTTGGACATCTGCTTTTTATTAAATTAAATTTGTGCTATTGACACCACGCAGGATATTCTCAACCAATACATCTCTGTATGTTACTTACTATTCACTCTGTGCGTCAAGTGCACGAAGTCTGTGTACAAGTTCTTCACAGATTTCAAGCTTATCCTTACCATCTGTCTCGATAACGATATCAGCTGCTGCCTGATATTTCTCACGACGTTTTTCCATAAGGTCACCGATGAAAGAAACATTCTTATTTCCCTCGAGAAGTGGTCTGTCATGGTTGTCTTTGACACGGTTTAAGATTGTCTCCGGTTTTGCGGTAAGAAGAACGACACGGCCGTTTTTCTTCATCTCAACTACATTGCGCTCTCTCATCGGTACACCACCGCCACAGGAGATGACCACATTGCTCCTGGACTGCATTTCAATAAGAAGTTCTGTCTCAAGATTACGGAAGTATTCTTCTCCGTAGGTCTCAAAGATATCGGAGATGGACATACCTTCTCTCTCTGCGATAATCTGATCCATCTCTACAACTTCCATTGCAAAAACAGTTCTCAGGAAATCAGAGATCGTAGATTTGCCGGCTCCCATAAATCCGATCAGGACGATATTGTAATCAAACAGCTTACGTGCCTGAATCTTCTTACTGTTTCTGGTAATTTCTTCAAAAACAGCTGTCACCTCATCTTTATGGCGTTTGCCTTCCATTCTGCGGTTCAGCCATTCTCTCTGCTTCGCTTCCTGCTCCGGCTGCAGGATCGGAATATCATTTGCTTCTTTGTAAACCATGATATCTTCTACGATTCTGTTACGCATAAGAAGTGCATCCAGAAGAATTTCATCACACTGTCCGAGACTTTCTCTGAGTATATCCAACTGATTCATATGTATCGTTCCCTCTCTTATAAACAAATTTATCGTTATTATAACAGCTATTTAGCGCGTTAACAATATAAAGTGGGAATTTTTCTAAAAAACCTGAATTTTATTCTGCATTCTTGAGTGCTTCACCCATCGGTACCCGACGAATCCTTCTGTATTCCAGAAGTGCAACGATACCATAAGTCACAAACCCGGCGCCAAACATCTTCACATAGATCATCGGATCGATCCACAGTGCAATCCAGCCGGAAATACTCTGCAGCATCATCTCTCTGAAAAGAACTTCCATGATCGTTGTCTCGATCGGAAGGCTGATAAGCAGACAAAGGATGACCACCAGGGATGTTGACAGAATATAAAGCCTGCTGATCTCGCCATTCGTATAACCCAGAATCTTTGTCATAGAGATCGACTGGGCATTTTTTTCGATAATGATCTTTGATAACAGATAGATCAGGATCATATAGATTGCGATTGCAAATACATTGACCAGTCCCATCATACTTCCCATAGAGACATTGAGCTGTCTGGAAATCTTGGTCAGTGCGTCCAGATCGATCACAGAACCGATATAACTGCTGTCAATATCCGTAATCTCCGAGTTACTGAAATATCCGCTGAAATAGTCATCGTCAAAATCAAATGTCTGATTCAGTTCTTTCTGCGGCATAAAGATACAGAGACCACCGTTGTAATCATAAATCCCGCCTATTTTGAAGCTGTACTCATCATCTTCATATTTTTCTTTGAGTGTGATCGTATCACCGGGTTTCAGCAGGAATTTATCTGCATAAGCCTGCGAAATATATACACCATCTGAAAAATCCGCATCAATATACTTGCTGTCATCATGGACGCCATACAAAGTAACCTCTTCACTCTTATATTTACCCGGCAGTGTATTCAGAGAATACGCACTGAATTCTTCTGCATCTTCATTGTCCGTCTCTGTATCATGAGAAAACAACAGCATATCCAGCATACCTTCCAGTTTGTTGCTTCCGCCCATCACACTGACCGGCACGGAAAGCATATACTGATATTTCGCAAGCATGTTATTCTGGATTTCCATCTGATAATGATCCAGAGCCGACGGAAGCAGAAGTCCGAACATCAGAAGCAGGTTTGCAAAAATAATTCCGATACAGAGTACCAGATAGTTACTGATGTTCTGAAAGATCACGCGAAGACGGAATCTGTGAAATATCTTTAGCTTCGGACTTAAGTAAAGAGCTCTCTTCTGCTTTTTTGCAGACAGATCCCTTCGCAAAAATTTGAGTGGTGAAAGTTTCAGTTTCTGGTGCAAAATTGCATAATTGACTGCAAACATAATGATAATTGGAACAACAGTCGTCAGAACAAACGCTTCTGCATTCCATATCGTCTTATATGTCGGCAGGCTGTAGCTTCCATAATACATGTCGGCGCATACATATTTGAATACAGTATAACCCAGAATATTTCCAACCAGAGCTCCCGCCAGCGTTACAATAACCGGCAATGTCATATAATGACGAAGCAGTTCTCCTCTGGTATATCCGGAAGCCCGGAGTGTTCCGATCACACCGGCTTCCTTTGCGATCGTGTTGCTGGTCGTAATTCCAAATACAAATGCCATAATCACAATAATGATATAAAGAAGTATCGCGATCATCGCCTTGTCACTTCCCATGTCATCACCGGTAAAAATAATTGCCTGGTTCTGATACTGTGGCACAAAGCTTTCCAGCGTAACAACTTTACCCATTGCTTTCATCAGGTCTTCGGAAACTTCTTTTTCCTCAAGCTCTGTCTGTGGTTTTTCATTATATATCCACGCATAATTATACTGTAGTTTGTCCTGATTCAGAGTATCAAACTCTTCTTCTGTCACAACACCGACACCGAATTTTACGGAATCAAACATCGTGTCGCTGTTGTTCTGAAACAGACAACTGTAATCAGACAAAGCAACCAGACCAGTGATTTTCCAGCTCTTCTCGCCGTCATCGATCGTGTCTCCGACTTTCAGCTCATTATTGTCTGCATACATACGGTCGATTGCGATCTCACCTGTCTTTTCCGCAAGTTTGCCTTCCATCAGGCAGACTTTGTTGACATCTGTACGGTTCTTAAAGAAACGCATCGTACTGCCATTTGAAAGAGAATCTTCTATATAATAGTTCTCATAGACTTTGACGCCTTCTTCTTCGATTGCCTCTTTCTGTCCACGATACAGACGCTCTCCGAGACGAAAATTGCCATCTTCGATATTGTATTTCTCAAAGCCTTCATTGTATGCATGAATCATACTCCCATCTGCAACCAGAAAACCAGAAACCAGTCCGATCGTTGCAACCATCAGAATAAAGACTACCAGATATTTTCCGAATTCTCCCTTAAGCTCACGGGGAAGCCTTTTTCTCAGAGGACTTTTCATACTATCGCCCCCTTACCATTCAAGATCCGTCGCAGGAATCTTATGTTCATTCTGATAATTCTTACGGATCATACCGTCTCGAAGCTTGACCACACGATCTGCCATATCTTTGATCGCATCATTATGCGTAACCATAACGACCGTATTTCCATATTTCTGATTAACAGTTTCGATCAGCTTCAGAATTTCCTTGGATGTATTGTAATCAAGCGCACCTGTCGGTTCATCACAGAGCAGGATATCCGGATTCTTTACGATAGCACGGCCGATTGCCGTCCTCTGCTGCTGGCCTCCGGACAGCTGGTTCGGAAGTTTTCTCTGATGTTCAAAAAGCCCCAGTGTATGCAGAAGTTCATCTACGTCCAGAGGGCGGTCACTTAAATATGCTCCGACTTCGATATTTTCACGCACAGTAAGATTTGGGATCAGGTTGTACATCTGAAAAATGTAGCCCAGATGCTTTCTTCGGTACTGTGATAATTTCTTTTCTTTCATATCGGCAAGTCGTTCTCCCTCAATAGAGATGCTGCCATCATCGGCACTTTCAATTCCGCCGATAATATTTAAAAGCGTGGACTTACCGGAACCGGACGGTCCCAGAAGAACACAGAATTCTCCTTTTGCAATCTCCAGATCCAGACCACGCAGCACATCCACTTTACTGTCACCTGAACCAAATGACTTTTTGATTCCTCTTATTTCCAAAAACATATATTTCTCCTTTTCCCCTTGATTTCCGACCGTTTTTAGTTAGTCGCATCTATACCTATGTTAGTTCAGGCTATCTCGTTTGTCAAGAATATTTGTCAGAACTAACTATTTTCGAAAAAGGAGTACATTTTTTCGTACATAAACATTACGGAGTAATTTCTTATAACGTAAAAATCCGGCCCTGCCAGAAGCAAAGCCGGAAAACATTTCATATTATTTACATCAAAAATCCCATGATCCTCTCTACCACAAACACCGCTGCACACGCAAACAATGCAACCGTAAGAAGACTCTTTTCACGATAGGCTGCAATCAGCGCCACGATCAGTCCTGCGGCACCGGAAATAATGCCGCCTGCTGTTGCGGTAAGGATCGCCGGAAATGTCATCGCCGCAAGACAGGCATACGGCACATAATATAAGAAAGATTTTACATAAGAACTGGTGATCTCCTTCTTAAAAAGTACAAGCGGAAGCATACGTATCAGGTAAGTCACACCTGCCATCACCAGAATATAGATATATACATTCGGTTTCATATCAGTCTGCCTCCTTCTTTTCTTCGATCGGACAGAAGTATGCTGCAATTCCTGCCACAAGTACGGTTGTGATAATAATCACAAAACCGGTTGATACTTTATTCAGTACAGGCACAGTCACAAATAAAGTACTTACTGCCATAGCTCCGATCACAACACCAAGCACGGCATGGTTCTTCTTTGCCGGTGGAATGATAACTGCAAGGAACATACCATAGATTGCGACGCTCAGTGCGCTGACCAGAAAATCCGGAAGCAGATTTCCCGATACGGCACCGGCAAGAGTTCCGAGTGTCCATCCTGGAATTGCCACACACATCACACCATAATTATACCATGGACTGATTCTTCCCTCCTGACTTGCACTGACACCAAAAATCTCATCAGTCACACCAAAAGCAACTGCCAGACGGTGACCGTTTGACACACCCTTTTCCAGTTTCTGTGAAAGTGAAAAAGACATCAGACAGTACCGAAGATTGATGACCAGTTGAGTCAGCGCCATCTCCCATAGGGAACCACTGGCAGCAATGATCCCGATACCCGCAAACTGACCTGCCGATGTCAGATTGGTAAGAGAGATCAGTACAGCCTGCAATGCACTTAAGCCCGCCTGTATTGCCATAATACCAAACGTAAAAGAGACTGCAAAATACCCAAGTCCGATCGGTATTCCATCTTTCAGTCCCTTCTGAAAAGCGGATTTATTCATGACGGTTTCAGCCCTCCAGAGAATTTAATACGCGGAATCCATTATTGCTCAGCACATTTTCAGTTACAAATACATCGTCTGTCTGAAGGATCATGATCGGAAGACTGTTTCCTCTGTGATAGGATGTATAAATATAATCCAGATTTACATTACAGTTGCCAAGTACCTGCAGTACCGTGTTCAGTCCGCCGACTTCATCCTTGAGATCTACGGCAATAACTTCTGTCACACGGTTCATATATCCGTTCTCTGTGAGGATTTTTTCTGCCTCGTCTGCCTGGTTTGTCACCATACGGAAAAGCGCAAATTCCGGCGCATCAAAGCATGCGAATCCATAAATATCGATTCCCGCCTCTGCCAGAAGTTCGGTGACTTTCTGAAGACTTCCTGCTTTATTTTCAATAAATACAATGTTCTGTTTAATCATTATTCTCTCTCCTCGTCCCTCGCATAAAAATTAGTCTATATTGCATAATATACCAATGAATATCATTATACTCACGTTTTTTCTAAATGTAAACCTTTGCAGAAACATTACGGAGTAATTTCCTGTAACGTAAAAAGGTCCCCGTGAAGCACTCTTGCCTCACGAGGATCTTTATTCTTTCATTAAGTATTATTTCCTTATGCTTATCCACACAGCGGATCAGGCATCCAGCTCTTCATCCACATATTTCTGGATATTGGATGCATTTACATATTTCTTAAGGTGTTCACCATCGGTAATAACCAGCGTCGGTGCCTGCATGATTCCAAACTGGCGTGCCATATCAGGATTTTTCTCTGCATCGATGATCTCGAGGTCTTCGCCTTCCAGCATCTTCTTTGCCATGCGGCAGTTCGGACAGGTACTTGTAGTAAACAGGTATTTATGCGTTTCCAGCGGCTCGATCTTTACATCATCGTCAGTCAGTGTCACCATACTTGTATGAACTTTCTTAAGTTTGGAATGAAGCACATCATATAATGTACGGTTCTTGTATTCCTGTGCCTTCCCGTCGTTCCAGTTCTGTACCGGACGGTAATATCCTGTGATACGACTGTAAACTTCTGCTTTCTTGCCGCATTTCGGGCAGGTAAAATGCTCACCGCTTAAATAACCATGCTCCCTGCATACAGAGTAGGTCGGAGAAATCGTATAATACGGAAGCTTGTAGTTCTCTGCAATTTTACGTACAAGAGATGCCGCAGCTTTCCAGTCCGGAAGTTTCTCACCAAGGAATGCATGGAATACAGTACCTGACGTATACAGTGTCTGAAGCTCATCCTGAATATCCAGTGCATCAAAGATATCGGAGCTGAATTCCACCGGAAGATGAGAGCTGTTGGTGTAATACGGAGTATCACCCTTGCTTCCTGCGGTACGGATATCCGGCCAGCGTTTACGGTCATGTTTGGCAAGGCGGTATGCAGTGGACTCTGCCGGAGTTGCCTCCAGATTGAACAGCTCACCCGGATATTCTTCCTGATAATCAGAAAGACGGTTACGCATATGTGTCAGTACTTCTTTTGTGAATTTCTGCGTACGTTCATCACTCATATCACAGCCAAGCCATGCGGCATTCAGTCCGGCTTCATTCATTCCGATCAGGCCGATAGTTGAAAAATGATTGTCAAAACTTCCCAGATAACGTTTGGTGTACGGATAAAGTCCCTCGTTCAGGAGTTTCGTGATGACCTCTCTCTTGATGTGAAGGGATCTCGCAGAAATATCCATCAGACGATCCAGTCTGCGGTAAAACTCTTCCGGAGTCTTTGACTGATATGCGATACGCGGCATGTTGATCGTTACGACACCAACGGAACCGGTGCTCTCTCCGGAACCGAAGAATCCACCGCTCTTTTTACGCAGTTCACGAAGATCAAGACGGAGACGGCAGCACATGCTGCGGATGTCGCTCGGTTTCATATCGCTGTTGATATAGTTGGAAAAATACGGTGTTCCGTATTTCGCAGTCATTTCAAATAACAGACGGTTATTCTCTGTATCGGACCAGTCAAATTCTTTTGTGATGGAGTAGGTCGGAATCGGATACTGGAATCCACGTCCGTTGGCATCACCTTCGATCATGGTTTCGATAAATGCCTTATTAACCATATCCATTTCTTTCTTACAGTCCTTGTACTTGAAATCCATATCCCTGCCGCCAACGATTGCCGGAAGCTCTGCAAGGTCATCCGGAACCGTCCAGTCCAGAGTAATGTTGGAAAATGGTGCCTGTGTACCCCATCGGCTCGGTGTATTGACTCCATAGATAAATGATTCAATGCATTTCTTTACTTCATGATAGCTTAAGTTGTCCACCTTAACAAATGGTGCCAGATAAGTATCAAAAGAAGAAAATGCCTGTGCACCGGCCCATTCATTCTGCATGATGCCGAGGAAATTGACCATCTGATTACACAGTACACTCAGATGCTTCGCCGGTGCGGAAGTGATCTTGCCCTCGATACCGCCAAGGCCTTCTTTGATCAGCTGTTTCAGAGACCATCCTGCGCAGTATCCGGTCAGCATGGACAGATCGTGAATATGGATATCGGCATTTCTGTGCGCATCTGCGATCTCATTGTCATAAATCTCGGAAAGCCAGTAATTTGCAGTTACAGCACCGGAATTGCTTAAGATCAGTCCACCGACAGAATAGGTTACGGTGGAATTTTCTTTTACACGCCAGTCTTCAACCTTTACGTAGCTGTCTACAATCTCCTTATAATCAAGAATCGTAGATTTCATATTGCGGATCTTTTCTCTCTGCTTGCGGTAAAGGATATAAGCCTTCGCCACATCACTGTAGCCTGCCTGGATCAGAACATTCTCCACACTGTCCTGAATATCCTCCACGGTCACCTTGCCATCAGTAATCTTATTCTGAAAATCTGCGGTCACACGGAGTGCCATCAGATCGATCATATCCTTGCTGTAAACTTTCTCTTTGGCGTCGAATGCTTTATCAATCGCTGCAGTGATTTTTGACATCTGAAATTCCGCAATCTCACCATCACGCTTAACTACCTGAAACATACTTAAATCAAACCTCCCTCTACTGCTGCATCTGTATCTATTTACAACCACATGTTCCCATGTGATTTATGCGCTGTAGGCCTATTGTAGCAAACTCTTCCCGTTTCGTCAATATACAAAAACACCATATATTGTGTTATTTTATCTTTTCCACAACTATATGGTGTTATCCAAAAAACTTTTTTATTTGTATTTTCAGTGACTTTCAGGGAGCACGGAAACGAAGATTTCCGCAGGAACACGGGCTTTTACGGCGATTCCGTCGGCTGTATATTCCTCCGAAAGAAGGCTTCCGTATTCACGGATCAGCTGAATTTTTCCTGCCTCTTTATAAGAAAATAATTCTTCCAGATAAATCTGACTTTCAGCAAGAATTTTTGCGAGAACGTCTTTTAATTCTTCCAGACCTTCGCCGGAACGGGCAGAACATTTTACAGTATAATCTGCCTGAAGATCCCGGATCCGGACATCTTTTACCTTATCCTGCTTATTCAGAAGAGTGATAATCTTCTTTCCGGTTGCACCAAGTTCACGAAGAGTCTCGTATACCGTGTGCATCTGAAGCTCAGCCTGCGGATTTGACGCATCTACGACGTGAATAATATAGTCAGCATACTTTGCCTCCTCCAGCGTGCTTTTAAAGGCTTCTACGAGGTGATGCGGAAGCTTCCGGATAAATCCGACGGTGTCAGTCAGAAGTATCTGCTGCCCATCTTTTAATTCCAGTACTCTTGTCGTCGGATCAAGTGTCGCAAATAACTTGTCTTCTGCGAGGATTCCGGCTCCGGTCAATGTATTTAAAAGCGTGGACTTTCCCGCATTGGTATAGCCGACAATCGCTGCCGTCTTCAGATTTCCGCGGCTTCTTTTGCCACGGATCAGTTCCCTGTGCTTCTCAACCTGAAATAACTCGGCTTTCAGTGCTGAAATTCTGGTTCGGATCAGACGTCGGTCTGTCTCCAACTTTTTCTCACCCGGACCTCGCGTGCCGATTCCGCCGCCAAGTCTGGACAGAGATTCACGTAAACCTACAAGACGCGCTGCACGGTAACGGAGCTGTGCAAGCTCGACCTGAATCTTTCCCTCACTGCTCACTGCACGCGCCGCAAATATATCAAGGATCAGAAGTGTACGGTCCATTACTTTGCAGTCCAGTTCACGCTCAAGGTTATTGAGCTGTGCCGGTGATAGTTCATCATCACAGATCACGCCATTTGCGTCATATGCCTGAATAAGTGCCGCAATTTCTTCAATCTTACCTTTGCCGATGTAAGTTCCGGGGTGGACAGCCTCACGATTCTGGATCACTTTTGCCACGGTTACTGCACCGGCGGTCTCCGCCAGTTCTTCCAGTTCGTCAAGAGACGCAGCGACATCTTCATCTTCACTGGTCTGTACGCCGATCAGAATGACCCGTTCCTCAACATCATTAAACTCATAAAACCGCATACTCAGCCTCCGTTTCTCGACTGAAGGAAAATAAGCTCTTTGGATGCGTTTTCATCATCCGGAAACATTTTAAGATATTCCTGTATCTTACTTAATGCCGTAGCAAAATCCAGTTTTTTCTCATAGACCACAACTTCATTGTACAGAAGATCCTGCATCTCCTCTGTCGAAGCATCCGCAAGACCATTTGTAATATCTGTCAGCGCATTGTCGTAATTGCCTTCATCGATATCACAGAGCGCAAGACCGTTGTAGCCTTTTGCTGAAGAACTTCCCTCCGTCTCAATATACTGCTGGTACATGGCCCGTGCATTGGCAGTATCTCCCTGCGCTTTATAAACCATACCGAGAAGCAGGATTCCCTCGGTACTCTTTTTGTTGACTGCTTCTGTCAGCTCTTTCTTTGCATTGCTGTAATCCTGCATATAGTAATAAGCTTTTCCGCGGTCGCAGTAATCGTCTGCAGTTTTGGCCTCTGTCTTTAATGCAGTTTCCAGATAACGTGTACCGTCTGCCTCCATGTCTTTTTCAATATATGCCTCGTAGATCTCGATTGCCATCTCATAGGACGTATCGGCATTGTACGCATCAGTAAAATTAGAGGATGCCTCATCGTAAGAATCCATGGCAAGTGCCACACAACCAGTCAGATAATACGTATCTGCATCCATCGTGTAATCTTCTGCGATGGTCTGGCAGTCTGCCATTGCAGCATCAAAAAGCTCTGATTTCAGCTCTGCGGTCGCACGGTAAGCAAGCATGTCCTTTTTTAATGTTTTGCCCGCCTTTTCATCATTCAGCCCACTGGTAAGGTAGTCGATCGCATCCTGATAATTACCAAGATGAAGGCATGCAATACCCGCTCCGCGATACGACTGCGCACTTTTATATCCGGCAGTAATTGAAGACTTGTAACCTTCCAGCGCATAGTCATAACTTCCCTGCTCAAGGTCTGCCACAGCCTGATCGTAAGTCTTCCTGTCCTTCCCTCCGCAGCCGGTCAGCATCAACATGCAGAGACCGGCTGTTCCCATTGTTATAATTCTTTTTTTATTCATCAATATCCTTTATTCTACAACAAGTCCTTCTTCTTCCATGACACGTACTACGTTATTTACGTGCTCTGCACAGATTTCTTCTGTTCCGGCTTCTACCATGACACGGATCAGCGGCTCTGTACCACTCTCTCTTACAAGAATACGTCCTTCTGTACTCAGTGCTCTTGCAGCTGCCTCTACTGCTTCGACAACCTTCGGGTTTTCTCTTGCAGTCTTCTTATCAGCTACACGCACGTTGCGCAGGATCTGCGGATATACTTTCATCTCTTTTGCAAGATCACAGAGAGTTGCCTTCTGCTCTACGCAGGCTTCCATGATCATAAGAGAAGTCAGGATTCCGTCACCGGTAGCTGCATAACGGCTGAAAATAATGTGTCCGGACTGCTCACCACCGATGCTGTAGTTGTTTTCGAGCATATTTTCAGCCACGTATTTGTCACCTACAGCAGTCTGCTCATAGTTGATATCTTCACTCTCAAATGCTTTATAAAGTCCCATGTTGGACATAACGGTCGTAACAACAGTATTGCCGTTTAATTTGCCCTGAGATTTCAGGAATTTACCACATACATACAGAATCTTGTCGCCGTCAATGATATTTCCCTTATGGTCTACGGCGATACAGCGGTCTGCATCTCCATCATAGGCAAAACCGACATCCAGACCATTCTCAACCACATATTTCTGCAGTACTTCGATATGTGTGGAACCACAGCCACGGTTGATGTTGGTTCCGTCCGGCTCATTGTTGATCACATAAGTTTTTGCACGGAGTGCGTCAAATACACTCTTTGCGATTGCAGAAGAACTTCCGTTTGAGCAGTCCAGTCCGACTTTGATGTTTTTGAAGTCACGGCACGGGATAGAGATCAGGTAACCGATATAACGGTTACGTCCGGAAGCAAAGTCTACAGTACGTCCGATATCTTCGCGTGTTGCATATGGAAGATCTTCAATCTTACCATCCAGATATGCCTCGATTCTTGCCTCTACTTCTGCTTCGATCTTCTGTCCGTTGCCGTTCAGAAGCTTGATTCCATTATCGTAAAATGGATTATGGCTTGCAGAGATCATGATTCCACAGTCAAAATCCTCTGTGCGGACTGCATAGGAAACGCTCGGTGTTGTCGTTACGTGAAGCAGATACGCGTCTGCTCCGGAAGCAGTCAGACCGGCAACCAACGCATATTCAAACATATAACTGCTGCGTCTGGTGTCTTTGCCGATTACAATTTTGGCTTTGTGTTCACGACCATAATACCAGCCAACATATCTGCCGACTTTGAAAGCATGATCTACTGTTAACTGTATATTTGCTTCCCCACGAAAACCATCTGTTCCAAAATATTTGCCCATTATTTTCCTCCTTATCCGCGCATATCTAATGCGTTGTCCTGCTTATTTGTAAAGATCAGCCGGATAAACTCCTTTTTTGACCAGTTCAGCAAAAGCCTCTGTCACAGAAGCCTTGTCTTCCTGATAAGTTACACCGAACCAGGTGTCCCTGCTCTCCAGTACATCGACAGTTGCTGCTCCCTTCTGGATCAGCTCGTCGATCATAACCGGAAGAAGGTATTCTTTCTTAATATCTTCTGGCTTCAGATCCTCAAGAAATTCAACAAAACCTTTTTCCAGTGTATCCATAAATGCCGGAGTAAGTCCCCACATATTCATGGAAACCAGGCTCTTAACATCCAGTTTCTCTACTGTACCGTCATCGCTGCGTGTTTCAGCGCCTTCAGCAGTCTTAAAGATATTATGTGTCTCTGTAACACCTGTCAGTGCACCATTTTCGATGTGGCACACACCACGTGTAACACTTCCGTTATCACTCAGTGTGTTTCCAAGGCGGAATCCTGCCATACAGATATGGATTTTATCATCCTGCGGCTGTTCCTGTACCAGATATTCATGTACTTTTACATATGCTTCCTTTCCATAGTAATCGTCTGCATTGATTACAACAAAAGGCTCATCCAGCACTTCCCGTGCGGCAAGGACTGCCTGGCCGGTTCCCCATGGTTTGGTACGGTCTGCCGGTTTGCTGAATCCATCCGGAAGATTCTCAAGTGACTGGAATGCATATTCTACTTCTGTGATCTTTTCGATTCTTTCTCCGATGACACGGCGGAATTCTTCTTCCAGATCCTTACGGATAATAAAGACAACTTTATTAAATCCTGCCTCCAGCGCGTCATGAATGGAATAATCCATAATGATCTCACCATTCGGTCCTACCGGTGCAAGCTGCTTGATGCCCTTTCCGAAGCGACTTCCGATTCCTGCTGCCATGATTACCAATGCTGTTTTTTTCATGTAAATTCCCTCCTGTTACATAGTGTAAATATTTTCCCACATCATTTACACATACATATTACATTCTTTTACTGTTCTTCATTTAAAGTACTGAGTTTTGCTGCCTGATCCGCTGCAATCAGACTGTCGAGTATCTCATCCAGATCTCCGCCGAGAATCGCATCCAGACGGTGCAGTGTCAGTTTGATACGATGATCCGTCACACGACCCTGCGGAAAATTGTAGGTACGGATCTTCTCAGAGCGGTCTCCGGTACCGATCTGGCTTCTTCTCGCTTCTGCCTCTGCATCATGCTGCTTCGCAAGTTCCATCTCATACAGACGGGAACGCAGAACTTTCAGCGCCTTATCCTTGTTTTTAAGCTGTGATTTTTCATCCTGACAGGAAATTACGATTCCTGTCGGGATATGTGTCAGACGTACCGCAGAATCTGTGGTGTTGACACACTGTCCACCGTTTCCTGATGCACGGAACACATCGAATTTGCAGTCATTCATATCCAGATGGAAGTCAATCTCCTCTGCCTCCGGCATGATTGCAACGGTGCAGGTGGATGTATGGATACGTCCGCCGGATTCTGTCTCCGGAACTCTCTGTACACGGTGCACACCACTCTCATATTTCAGTCTGGAATATGCGCCCTGCCCCTGGATCATAAAGGTAACTTCTTTAAATCCACCGATGCCGTTCTCATTGAGGCTCATCATCTCTGTCTTCCAGCGACGTGATTCTGCATATTTGACATACATACGGTAAATCTCCGCTGCAAACAGGGCTGCCTCATCTCCGCCGGCACCTGCACGGATCTCAACAATAACGTTCTTGCTGTCATTCGGGTCTTTCGGAAGAAGAAGAATCTTTAATTCTTTTTCCAGTTCTTCCACACGTTTTTTTGCATCAGAAAGTTCTTCTTTCAGCATTTCACGCATTTCTTCATCCTTTTCTTCTTCCAGCATCGATAAGCTGTCCTGAATGGTTTCTTTATTTTCTTTGTATTCTTTATAGGTATCTACAATAGGCTGCAGTTCGCTCTGTTCTTTCATCAGCTTCTGAAAACGCTCCTGATTGTCAGTCACTCCCGGTTCACCAAGCTCATTCAGAACTTCCTCAAAACGAACAAGCAGATCCTCTAATTTATCAAACATCCTGTTCCTCCTGTATTTACTTTTTCTGTCCGATCACAACTCTGTCCAGTCCTGCCAGATCCTGTATCACTTCTACATTGATAAAATTATCTGTCTTCATGATTTTCGAAACGGACTCTCCCTGATCACAGCCGATCTCATACATCAGCCAGCCGCCCGCTCGCAGATATTTCCCTGCCTGTGCGGTGATCTCTCTGTAAAAAAACAGTCCGTCCTCTTTCCCGTCCAGCGCAAGCACCGGATCATGGGAACGCACCTCCTCCATAAGCCCCGGAATTTCTCCCGATGGGATATAGGGCGGATTCGAGATAAGCATATCATATTCTGTGACTGTATTTCCACTGTTTTTCTTAAAATAGCCACCGGAAAACAGATCACTCTGCACAAATTCTGCACGATCTTCAAGCTGCAGGTGTACTCTGTTCTGCTTTGCAACAGCAAGTGCCCCCTCCGATATATCCACACCGGTTCCCACTGCATCCGGTCTCTCCATCAGAAAACTTAGTAAAATACAGCCTGATCCGGTGCACATGTCAAGAATCTTTGGCGCACGGCATTCCTTCAAATGAGTAAGTGCCGTTTCAACCAGTACTTCCGTATCCTGTCTTGGCACAAGCACACGCTCATCTACGCAGAATTCATATCCCATAAAATAAGCCCTGCCGGTAATATGCTGCAATGGAATATGCTGTGCACGTTTGGCACACATCTCCAGATAACGTGATTCTGTCTTTTTATCCAGCATTTCATCCATATGTGCATAATACCAGGCACGGTTGATATCTGCCGCATACTCCAGAAGAAGCCAGGCGTCCAACCCGGCTTCTTCGATCGCGGCCGCATCCAGAAGATGTATTCCATCCTCCAGTACCTTTTTATATGTCCGCATGTTCTTCTCCATTATTTTCTTCCGGGTCAACCCAGTCGAATTCTCTTTTCAGGTAATCTTTCCAGTCAAAAACCGCTTCAACTGCCTTAATTGCTACTTCAACCATATCGGCAGTCGGTTCTTTCGTTGTCAGCTTCTGCATTGCAAGACCCGGTTTGCTCATCATGTCTGCAAATTTCGTGTCGGTTCTGCCGGCCCACTGGATGATCTCAAAGGAAATACCGGATACGACCGGCACCATCAGAAGACGTCCGAAAAGACGCACCCAGTAAACCGGAACAAGTACAAACACAAAATGAAGGCAGATACTTACCAGCATGACCAGAAACAGAAAGCTTGTACCGCAGCGTTTGTGCTGTCTGGAACTTGCCATAACGTTTTCGACCGTAAGCGGAAGTCCGTGTTCCACACAGTTGATACACTTATGCTCTGCTCCATGATACATAAAAGTTCTCTGGATATCCTTCATTCTGGAGATCAGGAACATATACCCAAGGAAAAGCGCAAGCTTCACAAATGCTTCGGCAACCGTCACTCCGAATTCGGATGCTCCGATCCTGCGGAGAAGACTCGCCAGTGCATATGGCAGCAACATAAATGCAGCTATGGAAAATATGATTGAAATTGCCACTGTTATGTAAAGAAGCCACTGAAACTGCTTCGCTTCTTTGGCTTTCTTTGCGGAAAGTTCTTCTTCGGAAAGTGCTGCATTTTTTGCTGCTTCTTTCTCGTCCTCCTCATCTCCTGCAATCTCTGCAGAATACATCAGGCATTTCGTACCGACAACCAGACCGTCCACAAAACTCACCACACCGCGGATGATCGGCCATTTCAGAAATCCTGCTTTACCGAAGGTACATTTATAGTCTTCTACTTTTATTTCTATTTCTTTATCAGGGCGGCGCACTGCAACAGCATATTTGTCCTTATGCCGCATCATGATGCCTTCCATTACCGCCTGACCGCCGATATTCGATGGTTTCATATATCACTCCATAAAAATATATTATATTGCATACTTTGCCAGAAAAGCAAAGACAGGCTGAGATTTCCCCAACCTCAACCTGTCTCTTGTTTCGTTATCTTGTCTGATTATTTGTTTAAGCCGTATTTCTTGTTGAACTTATCAATACGTCCGCGAGCCTGAGCTGCTTTCTGCTGTCCTGTGTAGAATGGATGACATTTAGAGCAGATTTCTACATGGATATCTTTCTTAGTAGATCCTGTTACGAATGTGTTTCCGCAGTTGCAGGTTACAGTTGCCTGATAGTAGTTCGGATGGATTCCTTCACGCATGATTTTCACCTCTCTATAATTCTTCTATTTTCTATTCGTATTAATTTGACGAATTTACTATTTCGCAGCTTTCTGATTATAACATACTGAAATTGCAAATGCAAGCTGTTTATAAAAATTTCTGTTTTTTTGCCGTCTGTATAAATTCAGCATTGTTTTTGGTACGTGAAAACATGTTCAGAATCTGTTCTACTGCATCTTCTGCCTTGAGGCTGTTGAGTGCACGGCGCATGTTGTACACAATCTCCTGCTCGTCCTTTGTCAGGAGCAGATCTTCACGTCTCGTTCCGGATTTCTGGATATCGATTGCCGGAAAAACTCTCTTTTCCTGTAATTTACGATCAAGTACAAGTTCCATGTTACCGGTTCCCTTGAATTCCTCGTAGATAACATCGTCCATCTTGCTTCCGGTATCGACAAGTGCTGTCGCAAGGATTGTCAGACTTCCGCCTTCTCTCATGTTACGGGCTGCACCGAAAAATCTCTTCGGCATATGAAGCGCTGCCGGATCAAGACCACCGGACAAAGTCCTTCCGCTCGGTGTCACGCAGAGATTGTATGCTCTGGCAAGTCTGGTGATAGAATCAAGAAGGATCGTTACTTCCTGCTTATGCTCTACCAGACGGCGCGCACGCTCAACTACCATCTCAGAAACACGTCTGTGATGCTCCGGAAGCTCATCAAATGTAGAATAAATAACTTCAACATTATCCCCCTGGATTTCTTCCTTGATATCAGTAACCTCCTCCGGACGTTCATCGATCAGCAGAATGATCAGGTGCATGGACGGGTTGTTTTTAAGGAGTGACTTCGCAACATCTTTTAAAAGCGTAGTCTTACCTGCTTTTGGCGGAGATACGATCATTCCTCGCTGGCCCTTACCGATCGGGCTTAACAGATCCATGATACGCATTGCAACTGTACCGCCCGGGCGCTCCATACGCAGACGCTCATTCGGGAAAATCGGAGTCATATCTTCGAAATTATATCTCCTCTGACCCTCACTCGGAGGGAAACCATTGATAGAGTTTACATAAAGAAGTGCACTGAACTTCTCACCCTGCGTCTTGATGCGGATACTTCCCTGTACGATGTCTCCTGTCTTTAAGTTAAAACGTCTAATCTGGGATGGAGATACATAAATGTCATTCTCACCCGGCAGATAATTGGCACAGCGGATAAATCCATAACCATCCGGAAGTACTTCCAGAATGCCGTTTGCCTTCTCGCCACTGTCAAGCTGGGCTGTCTCCGCCGGATTTTTGTGGGTATACTCTGTACGTTCCTGATAATTCTTTCTTTCTGATGTATCATAAGAAGCACGCGATTCCCGGACACGGTTTTCTTCTTTGGCGGGCTCTTCCTGTCTGTATTCTGTATTCTTAGCTTCAGCACTGCCTGAAGATGCCTTTTCTTTTTCGTCTTCTTCGAGCATGCGCTCTATCAGTTCCGGCTTTCTCAAAGTAGAAATTCCCTTTAATCCTCTTGCCTTTGCAAGATCTTTTAATGTAGCAAGGGACAACGATTCATATTTTTCTCTCATATAAAAATCCTCTCAGTCTTTTCAAGGCCTATTTATTTGATACCAGTTATTCAGGAATATCTGTCTGACTCGACATGAATTTCAGAATGCCAAAAGAAAACTCTGAGAGAGCTTTCTTTTGGATACTTAAGAATATTTTATCACAACTTGAAACTTCTGTCCAGCAGATAGAGTATGTCTCGGGATTTTGCCATATTCATGGCAAAACACCTCGCGGAATATTACGTGTAAACAGTAATACTTTAGTGGAGCAGATTACCTACGATTCCATAAGAAACCACATACATGATCACGGTCGCCATGATCAGCCCACAGAAGATCGCAACAGATGACTTCTTGATATCGACTTCCAGAAGGGATGCGATCAGAGAACCTGTCCATGCACCGGTTCCCGGAAGCGGCACTCCCACAAACAAAAGTAAACCCAGAAATTCATATCGTTTGATCTGGTCACTCTTTCCCATGGCACGTTTTTCCAGTCTTTCGATCAGTCCGCGGAAAATCTTTGTTTTTTTCATCAGTTTGAAAATCTGACGGATAAAAAGCAGGATAAACGGAATCGGGATAATATTTCCAATAATACAGATCGGAATGGCTTTTGCTGCGGATACTTTCAGAAGTGATGCCGCCAGAAGCCCTCCTCGAAGCTCCAGAATCGGGATCATGGAAATGATAAATATGACCATCTCCCTTGAAATGTGCTGTGACAGGTTATCCGTAAACCAATGAACTAAAACTTCCATAAATTCTCCTTTTTGAAATACTCTTTTACGAAATCAAGGAAAGTCTGCATTTCTTTTCTTGTTCCGATTGTAATGCGCAGGTGGTTATCTGTTCTTCCACCTGGAAAATAACGTACATAAATATGCTGTTCGCGCAATGCCTGAAACAGCTGTTTTGCAGGACAGTTCGCATGTGAAGCAAAAATGAAGTTGGCTTTGGAATCTTCAAAAGAAAAGCCAAGGCTTTTCAGCTCCTGCTTTGTCCATTCTCGTGTCTCTATGATTTTATCACAAGTCTCGTGAAAATATGCCTGATCTTTGATTGCCGCCACACCTGCTGCAATTGATGTGCGGTTCATCGTATAAGAGTTGAACGAATATTTCACATCATTCAGGTAAGCAATCAGTTTCGGACTTCCCATTGCAAATCCGATACGCATGCCTGCCATGGATCTTGATTTGGAAAATGTCTGAACGACCAGCAGATTTTCGTATTTGTCAATTAGCGGAAGGGCTGATTCCGTGCCGAAATCTACATATGCCTCATCTACGATCACGATTACATCCCGATTATGAGAAATAATTTCTTCTATCTCATCAAGCGGCAGGGACACACCGGTCGGTGCATTCGGATTTGGAAAAATGATGCCACCGTTTTCGCGGAAATAATCTTCTTTCTTTATATGGAAGTGTTCGTCCAGTTCCGGCCGTTCATACGGAATCTGAAACAGATCAGCCCATACATCATAGAAAGAATACGTAATGTCCGGAAAGAGGATTGGTTTTTCACTGTTAAAAAATGTCAGAAAGCTCATTGCAAGCACATCGTCTGATCCAACGCCGACAAACACCTGCTCATCTGAAAGGCCATATTCACCTGCAATTGCATGAACCAGATCCTTTGCAGCGGGATCCGGATAAAGTCTCAGTGCATCTGTTTCAATATTTTTAAGCGCCTCTGCTACCCCCGGTGCTGGTGGATATGGGTTTTCATTTGTATTTAATTTGATCATATCCTGCTGATTCGGCTGCTCCCCCGGTGTATACGGAACTACCCTGCGGATATTTTTTTCCCAGTTGTTCATTCTAAAGTCTGTCCCTTCTTTATTAAATCAGATGCGTGCAACACCCGTTCTTCCGGCAGCCTCTGCAACAGCTTTAGCTACTGCCGGTCCGACACGCTTGTCAAAAGCCTTCGGAATGATGTTGTCCGCACTCAGCTCTTCATCACTGATCAGTGCCGCAATTGCTTTTGATGCGGCAATCTTCATCTCTTCATTGATATCACTTGCCCGCACATCAAATGCACCACGGAATACACCTGGAAATACCAGTACGTTATTGATCTGGTTCGGGAAATCAGAACGTCCGGTTGCCACAACCTTCGCGCCGCCTTTTTTTGCTTCATCCGGCATGATTTCCGGTGTCGGGTTTGCCATTGCAAATACGATTGCATCATCTGCCATCGTGCTTACCATCTCCGAAGTTACGATATTCGGTGCAGATACACCGACAAAAATATCTCTGCCTTTCATGGCAGTCTTCAAATCGCCGTGCAGACGCTCTTTGTTTGTGATCTCTGCCATTTCTTTCTGTGCCGGATTCATCCATTCTTCACCCGGTGCAAGAATACCATTACGGTCAACAAGAACCACATCACCGATTCCAAGTTCAAGAAGCAGACGACAGATAGAAATACCGGCGGAACCAGCTCCGTTGATTACAACCTTTGCCTCGGAAAACTCTTTATGTACATAACGAAGTGCATTAGTAAGACCGGCAGCCACGACGATTGCAGTTCCGTGCTGGTCATCATGGAATACCGGAATGTCACATTTTTCTTTCAGTTTCTTTTCGATTTCAAAACATCTCGGAGCAGAAATATCTTCGAGGTTGATACCTCCAAAAGATCCGGAGATCAGATAGATTGTATTAACGATCTCATCAACATCATTGCTCTTGATACACAGAGGAAAAGCATCAACATCACCAAATGCTTTAAAGAGTGCGCATTTACCTTCCATGACCGGCATTCCGGCTTCCGGTCCGATGTTGCCGAGTCCGAGGATCGCGGAACCATCTGTAACAACCAGACACAAATTCCACCTTCTGGTAAGTTCATAGGATTTATTAATATCTTTCTGGATTTCCAGACACGGCTGTGCTACACCCGGTGTATAAGCCAGCGAAAGATCTTCTTTGTTTTCTGCCGGTACACGTGTAACGACTTCGATCTTACCCTTCCATTCTTTGTGTAATCTCAGTGATTCTTTTGCGTAATCCATTTTATTTTTCTCCTGTATATCCCTGCGATTTATTTTGCTGCATTTCATCTATGCATTTCTCAATTGTGTCCATGTGTTCCGACATGCAAAGCTCTGCCAGCTTGTCATCATTATTTATGATAGCTTCCACAAGTCTGTGATGCTGTTCATCAATTTCAGCGGCCGACTTGTTTTTCCGCATGATATATTCCCGCGTTCCTGAAATAATATTATCGGTAAGCTGGTCCGCTGCTGCAAGCACACTGTAGATCATCGGATTATCTGCAATCTTCGCAATCTTTGTATGTAATTCTTTATCCAGCTCACCCCGACGAATCTCATCTTCCGTAGAATCTATCTGTGTCAGGATTCTGAGAAGTTCCGCAGCGTCAAGTGGTGTGCATTTCCTTGCCGCAAGAATTGCCATTTCTCTCTCCAGTGCTGCACGGAGCTGCTGATTCTGTCTGAAATAACTGTTATTCAGCTTAAACAGAATTGATAACGGCCCGATCAGCCAGCTGTCAAGATCATCCGCTATATAATTGCCACCGCCCGGTACCGGTTTGATGATTCCAAGTAACTCCAGCGCCCTGAGCGCCTCACGTACTGCCGGTCGAGACACTCCCATCGTCTCTGCCATCGTTCGTTCTGCCGGAAGTGCATCTCCCGCTTTCAGACGCCCGCTCTGAATATTGTCTGTAATCTGATTCAATATTCCGTTAAACGTCCGCTCATCTCCGATTTCTTTAAACATATCCCCACCTCCTGCATTCTCTACTAATATATCATTTCCGGCAGTTGTCGGCAAGTCTTCCATCGTGTTCCAACTGGATTCTTTTACGGTTGCTGTTCACTCCGTTCACAATAACCTCTTATGTACATTTTGTGTTTTATTTCTAAACTTTTTCTATATTATATTGACAAGTTGAAAAAAGAACGCATAATGGAAGTAGACATTATTTTTAAGTAAGGGAGATTATCTTATGAAAAAAAGAAACATTTTGCTCTTTTCAGCAATTGCTGCCGCATCGATCACTATGGCAGGCTGCGGTTTCTCCGCAGAGGATCCTGCTGACAGCCAGGCTGTAACCATAACTCCAGAAGCAGAAGTCACCGCTACACCGGCTCCTACAGCCACACCGGCTCCTACAGCTACACCGGCCCCGACCGTAACCCCTGCCGCTTCTGCTGATGGCGCTGCTGCAGGCACAACAGCCGCTGACGGAACTACAACCGATGGAACTGCATCCGATGGAACCACTTCTGCAGACGGCACTTCCACTACTGACGCTTCCACGGGAACTGACACCGGTTCTGATTCAAGTGCATCCGGCGCAGGCGCATCCTCAGGAGATGCTTCTTCCGCTGTTGGAAATTCTTTCACTTCCTTTATGGATACATACGGTTCCCCGATTGAATATGAGCCGGCATATGATGCAAACGGCAACGAAGTAGGTGGTGTTTATTCCTACAACAACTTCTCCGTTACAACAGACTTCACATCCGGAAGCGAAGTTGTAACCGCAGTTGATTATTATTGATTTTAACCTCAAAAACCCCTCACTCATTACTGAGTGGGGGATTCTTTTTTCTTTGCTTTTTCGTATTCTTTCAGTTCTTTTAGAGCTTTCTCACCCTGCGGATAAAGAATGATGATATTAAAGACCGTCATCAGTCCGATTCCGACATCACCCAGATCCCACACAAATGTATAAGCCGCAAGACCACCGATAAACAGCATCACAAGCGCAAGTATTTTGTACGCAGTCTGTGAAGCCAAGTTATCTCCGAAAAGATATGCAACATTGCTTCTCGCATAAAAAAGGATGCCCAGAAACGTCGAAAAACTGAACAAAAACAGCGTCGCCGCAATAAAGATCACACCAAAACGGCCAAGATGATGTTCCATTGCTGTCTGCAGAAGATCCATTCCGGAAAGTCCGGTAACTTTATCTTCCGGCGCAAGCAGCATGATAAATGCTGTACAGCTGCAGATCACGATCGTATCCACAAATACCCCGAGCGCCTGTACCAATCCGGCTTTGACCGGCTGGTCACATTCTGCCGCTGCTGCCGCACACGGAGCAGATCCGGAACCTGCTTCATTCGAAAACAGTCCACGTTTGATTCCATTCATAAGGACTGCGCCAAAACCACCCGCTGCTGCCTGTCGAAGTCCAAACGCTTCCTCGAAGATCCTTGCAAAAACCCCCGGCAGACTTCCGATATTCATCACAATGATCAGAATCGTGATTGCAAAATAACATACCGCCATGACCGGCACTACCATATCCAGAATCTTAACTGTCGCATCTTTACGAAGCACGATCACAGCAGCCACAGCAACAAGTACTACCGTCGTATAGATCGGCGGAATTGAAAATGCATTTTTTAAAGAAGAAACAACAGAATTGCTGATCACCTGACTGATACCGCACCAGCAGATCAGACCGGAGATTGCAAACAACACGGAAATCACTACTTTGTTTCTCTTTTTCTTCTGTTTTTCTTCTACATATGCATGAATATAATATGCCGGACCGCCTCGGTAACCACCGTACAATGGGTCTTTTTCTTTGTATAGCTGTGCCAGCGTCGCTTCAATAAAAGCCGTCGACGAACCGATAATTGCCGTCACCCACATCCAGAAGACCGCACCGGCGCCGCCTGCTGAAATCGCCGCAACAACGCCGACCAGATTTCCCATACCGACACGGGTTGCCGTCGAAACGATCAGTGTCTGGAAGGAAGACAGACTGTTTTTGTCTTGTTTCTTCTCAACCAGTGCCTGCACCATATCCGGAAACAGGCGAATCGGCAGAAAACGCGTCCGAACCGTAAAATAAATTCCTGTAGGAATCAGTAATATAATCAGAAGCGAAATCCCCAGAGTGCTGCCGCCCGGCAGTGGAATCTGCACCAGATCTCCCCACAGAAAACTATATACTTTCTCTATCAAATTAACGATCATACTTTAAACCCTCTTCCATTTCTCACAACATGCGGGATACATGCTGCTCACGTTGTCTACAACAGCCTGATTCCCGGACAGATACCATAATAGTATAGCTCATAGTAGCCTATAAACACAAGCACTTTTAGAGTTTAAAGTCAAAAATATTAAATGATCTGATCTTCTACCTTACAGCACCGAATCCGATTGATTTGCCAGATTACTTGACGGTTCTGATATCTTTGTTTATAATAAGCTTGTCTGATGGATTTTTATTCAGATACTTTTAATTACATACGGATTGATAACAGGGGAGCTTGTACAACAGGCTGAGAGGAAGTTTACAACTTCGACCCATAACCTGATTTGGATAATGCCAGCGTAGGGATGCGTTAGATGAGATTCAAAAAAATGTATTCGGACCAGATTACTGCAAGTATAACCGGTCAGTGACATTTCATGATCTCCTTTGTTTTCAATCGAAGACGAGGGAGGTCTTATTTTATGTTTAACTTTATGGTTACAAGCGAAGGCGGCCTGACAACAGCCGGATATGCCATCGCGATCATCGCAGGAATTGTTTTGTTCCTGGCTGCGATCTGCTTTGCAGGCAAGCACTCTGAAAAGCACAAACTTACCACCAGACAACTTGTATTCTGTGCTGTAGCAATGGCGCTTGCTTTTGTCACTTCTTATCTGAAGATTTTTACTCTGCCATGGGGCGGAAGTGTTACTCTGTGCAGTATGCTTTTCATCGTACTGGTTGCTAACTGGTATGGCGTAGGCACCGGCATCACCGTTGGCCTTGCTTACGGAATCCTGCAGTTCATCCAGGAACCATATGTACTTTCCTTTTTTCAGGTATGCTGTGATTACATCCTTGCATTCGCCGCTCTTGGTATTGCCGGCTTCTTTGCAAAACAGAGCCACGGACTGCTTAAGGGATACATTGTAGCAGTTATCGCAAGAGGTGCATTTCACGCACTTGGCGGATATCTGTACTGGATGAGCTACATGCCGGATAACTTCCCGAAATCACTGACTGCGATCTACCCGATCGTATATAACTACAGCTATCTGCTTGCTGAGGGAATTATCACTGTGATCGTAATTTCTATTCCGGCGGTTTCCAAAGCATTGGCACAGGTCAAGAAAGCGGCACTGGGTACTTCCCTGTAACCCGTCAATGTATATTGATATTTCTCTTCTCAGATTTGCTTCACTGAGACCCGTTTTATATTGAATTCAAGAATGCCGAAGCATTCTTGTTGCGAGAGGTGGGAGCCATTTCACATCTGATATATGGAAGAGTCAACGGAACGACCTTTGTATCCGACATTATGCATTGGAATACAAGAAAACTACAAGGAAACTTTACGCCAGTCCCCTTGCACCCCCTGGGCATAAAACATAAGTAATTCTTGGTTCATCAAATATGAATTGTATAGAAAGATAGCGGGATCCTTCTTCTGTCGTATGAAGAAGATTTCCCGCTATTCTTTCATTCTATGGGTTCGGTTGACTCTAACACAAACTTTGACAATTTTGACCATCTAATTTCAAAGCTTGTATTGACTCTCATTTAGGCAAATGTAATCCAAACCATCCATTTTTCCCAGATTTATGTACCCTATCCTAACTTACCTATATCATGGTCATCCAGTTTACTCAATTTCCGTTGGTCTCCTGCCAACTTACTCATTTCCCGGTCATTTCCCCACACAAATTTAGTGAACTTCCGCCCAGCTTACTCTTCTCCTGGTCATTTTTCCTTTCAACTTTCTTATTTTCCAAATTCAAGAATGCCTCTGTAATCCTGCCGGAGGCTATATCAGATGGGGAATTGACTCCCATCTGATATATAATTCTTTTATACAAAAGGATTATAGAATCGCCCAAACTTAATAGTTACCATCAGGCTCACCACCAACAGCACCACACCCAGCCCGAGTGCTACAAAATCCTGTGTGGCAAATGCTCTTCTGGTATACCAGGTACGTTTCTTATTCTTTCCGAATCCACGAAGTTCCATGGCATTGGAAATGGTGTCAATCCGGTTCAGGCTCGTCAGGATCAGCGGAAGCAGGATATTGACCGAGTTTTTCAGCCGTGAGAAGAAATGCTCATTCTTTCCGAGTTCCACGCCTCGCGCCTGCTGCGCCTGACTGATACTGTGATAGTCTCTCTGAATATCAGGGATGTAACGAAGTGCGATTGCCACAGAATATCCTACTTTATAAGAAATTCCGATACTATTCAGGCTCGCCGCAAATTCACTCGGATTCGTTGCCGAAATAAATAAGATTGCTACCGGCAGTGCCACAAAATATTTCAGTGAAATATTCAACATATAAAACAACTGTTCTGCCGTCACATCGTATCTCCAGAAAAGATGACAGAGCACATGTCTTGTTCCATACAGATTCGTTCCCTGATTCGGATCAAATAAGAAAATAAACAAATTATTCAGGAGCAGGAAGACCAGCATAAAGATCATCATAAAACGGACTTCCCTGTATTTGATTTTACTGAGCTTGAATGCCACAAGACTTACTGCGAAAAGCCCGAGCAGCACCCATGTGTTGTATGTGATCATACTTGCGAACGTGAACAACAGGAAAAATGCCAGCTTCGTGGTTCCTGTCATCTTATGTACCATGCTGTCGCGATCCAGATAATTCAACACCGTCTTAGCGGCCATGCTTTCGCACCTCCCTGTCTTCTCCGATAAATCTTTCTACAAATGCTTCCGGCGGTGTGATCTCACACTGATTTGCCAGCGTAAACAAACTCGTTTCTTTCAGTGCTGCTCTCTCGATCAGTACCGGATCACACAGAACTTCCGAAGCTCTGCGATCCGCAATCAGCTGTCCATCCGAGAATACCAGTGCACGCGGTGTGTACTCCAGCATCAGATGCATATCATGCGTAATCATCACAACCGTCACGCCACGTTCATTCAACTTACGCAAAAACTCCATGATTTCTGTGTAATGACGGAAATCCTGTCCGGCAGTCGGTTCATCCAGAATGATCAGTTCCGGATCCTGCACCAGCACACTTGCGATCGTCACACGCTTTTTCTGTCCAAAACTAAGCGCCGATACCGGCCAGTTACGAAACGGATAAAGTCCGCAGATTTTCAGTGTATCTTCTACCTTCTGACGAACCTCCGCCTCAGGCATCCCAGCCTTTTGAAGACTCAGTGCCACCTCATCAAAAATCATTGTTTTTGAAATCATCTGATTAGGATTCTGCATGACATATCCGATATATTTTGCACGGCGACGGATATTTTCTTTCAAAAGATCTTTACCGTGAAACGTAATTTCCCCGGAATCCGGATCTTCAAATCCACAGATCAGCTTTGAAAATGTCGATTTGCCGGCACCGTTTCGCCCCACAATACTGACCATCTCGCCCTTGTCAATCGACAGACTGACGTTTCGAAGCGTCTGCTGTCCCTTCGTATATCCAAAACTTAAATGTTTCACTTCCAGAAGTTTTTCACGCTCCCCTGCATCCTCCGGAAGCGGCTGTGCCTCAAACCAGTCTCTCAGTTTCTTACGATCTCCCTCATCCAGCACAACAGAATCCACATGCGCCGGTTTCTTTTCTTTCGTAATATCAATTCCCGCATAACGCATTGCCGTCACATAAAGCGGCTCGCGGATGCCGTTGTCACTGAGCAGACTTGTAGAAAGAAGTTCATCCGGTGTCAGATCCGCAAGAATCGTTCCGTCATTGACCAGTACGATACGGTCCACATTACGCCAGAGCACATCCTCAAGGCGATGTTCAATGATCAGAACCGTCGTGTCTGTTTTTTTCTGAATTTCATCGATCAGCTCGATCGCCTGCTTGCCGGTTGCCGGATCAAGGTTTGCCAGTGGCTCATCAAACAGAAGGATTTTGACCTGATCGACCATAACACCCGCAAGGCTGACTCTCTGTTTTTGTCCGCCGGACAGCTCGTGCGGTGCATAATCCAGATGGTTTTCGATTCCGACAAGCTCTGCAGCATGACGGGTGATTGCATGCATTTCATCCTGAGGTGTGCAGCTGTTTTCCAGGGCAAAAGCAATGTCTTCACCTACTGTCAGTCCGATAAACTGTCCGTCCGGATCCTGCAAAACAGTTCCCACGTGGGCAGACAGCTCAAAAATACTGCTGTGCGGTGCATCCACACCATCCACGGTCAGCGTACCTTTGCATTCTCCCGGATTGGAAAAAGGATTCAAACCATTAATGCATCCTGCCAGTGTACTCTTACCACTGCCGGAAGGTCCTGCGATCAGCACCTTTTCACCCGGATAAATATCCAGATTGATTCCTGTCAGTGTAGGCTTCTTCTGCGCCCGGTACTGGAATGAAAAATCTTTGAATGAAATAACAGGGGATTTTTTTTCAGTCATTTAAACACCTCAAAATTATATTATTACAATAAAATAATCCAAAAACAACAGCATAGAAAAAGCCTTTTCACAAGCCATAAAAGCTAGATGAGAAGGCTTTGTCATCATATCTTATTCCTGATCAAGGGAACCTTTCTTTGCAATGGTCTTTGTGTATGCCAGAATCAGAAGTCCGCCTACAATCACACCTGTAACTGTGTTGGAAACTGCGGCAAATACACCCTGAGCAAATACCTTGTTTGCAGGCTCTGCATAAATAAGGATGTCAAGTACCGGAGCTACAACTACCCAGCCGATCACATGTGCGATCACGTTGGAAACTACGAATGCAGCAACTTTGCCTTTACCGAATTCGCCTTCCTGAACGTTCAGTTCCTTGGCAAACAGGCCGATAACCACACCAACGAATGCGGAAGTGATTACCCAGCTCCACCACGGGCTTCCGCCCCATGACAGGTCGATCAGTGCATGACCGATGAAACCGATCAGACCACCGGCTACCGGGCCGTACATTGCAGCCAGAAGTGCAAGTACTGCATACTGAAGGCTGATGTTTGTGTTCGGTACCGGGCTCGGTATTGCGACAAAACGTCCCAGTACAAAGAACAGTGCTGCGCCAATTCCGACGGCAACAACGGTTTTGATACTGCTGTTGTTTTTCATGATTATATCCTCCTCAAAAAGTACATATTCTCCGGTCATGCCGGAGACAGTGATAGTATAAGTCTTTTATAAGGTTTTTGTCAATGGATTCCAAGGGCTTCTTTTGCAAGTTCGTCGACCATATCGTTATATTTATCATTGGAATGACCTTTGACCTTACGAAATTCGATGTGTACCATTTCTTTTGCCTTCTGATAAAAATCACGGTATGCGATCGTGCCCGGTTTGTTGGCCTTCCAGTCTCCGTTGCACCAGCTCGCGATTCCCTGATAATCATGATATATAATAATAGAAGGAATTTTGTGATCCAGCGCATACTGCATCGCGGCTTCGCTTCCTTTGATCTCACCTGCTACATTTCGCATCTGTGCAAGCTCCGGGTCTGTCATCTTCTGAGAAAATTTTTCCTCTTTTCCATTGATCAGGACGACCATACCATAGGAAAATTCTTTTGTTCCCGCATAGTAACTTCCATCTACATAAATTTCGACTGCGTCGGAATCTCCGTTCCGAACATCACCGGAAGCTCCTGAATCTGCCATATTTGCCGCTGAATCGCCACCTATTTGCCTGCTCGCCGCAGCTTCAGCATTGATTCCCAGATACTCTTTCGCTTCCGCCTCCGTTCCAAAGCTTTTGTATATTGCTCCGGGATATCCCATTACCTGTTTCCTACAGTCGTCCCATGTAAGGAACATACCGGTCTTTCTGCCCTGCTTTACTGCATAAAATTTTTTCTTAGCCATGCCGCCTCCTGTATAATTTGATATCTCTATTATACCTGTCCGGAAAAAAAACTCAACAAAAAAGAAGACCACTCCGTCTCCGAAATAATCCTCTTTTCATTACATGATCCAGTCTGAATCAAATACAGTCAAAAAATTATTCAGTAACTGCAATTGCTTCTACTTCACACAAAACGTTTTTCGGAAGCTGTTTAACAGCAACACAAGAACGAGCCGGTTTACTTGTGAAGTATTTCTCATAAACTGCATTGAAGGCTGCGAAATCAGCCATGTCAGCAAGAAAACATGTTGTCTTTACAACGTTGTCAAATGTAAGGCCAGCTTCTTCAAGGATAGCGCCTACATTTTTGCAGGACTGCTCTGCCTGAGTCTCGATCTTGTCACCTGCAACTTCACCTGTTGCCGGATCAACCGGGATCTGACCTGATGCAAATACAAAGTTTCCTACAACTTTAGCCTGAGAATATGGTCCGATTGCTGCCGGAGCCTTTTTTGTTTCAAGAGTTTTCATGATTAGTCCTCCATTTTTCGTTTTTCTCATCTTAGCACTGATCTTCAGCACAGTCAATGCAGGTTCTGATGAATATCCGCAAATTTTCTTTACTTATATGTTTTCAGTGGCTTTCCGCCAAAACATACCTTTTGTATCAGTTCTGCACCACGTTCCAATTCCTCTTTTTTATATCAGTTTTCCTCTCTGAAATTGCATCGCCTGCTGCAGGCGCTGTTGCTACCTGCTTTATGGTGTCTGTTTTTTAACTATTTTTATTTCATAACCAAGCGCATCCAGAATATTACTAAATAATTTTAATGAAGGAACATGTTCGCGCTGTTCAATTCTTGATATCACCTGCTGTTTGTTACCTGTTATTACAGCCAGCTGACTCTGAGTTATTCCTTCCTGTTTCCGTAAACTGATCATCTCTCCGATCAGCTTATATTCTGCTCTGCTTTCTTCCCATGTCTTTTTAAATTCAGGAGAATCAGTACATCTTTGTTCAATTTCTCTGCTAACATTTATTTCTTTAAATGCCATCTTCTTTTCTCCTCAGATAATCTTTTTATTTAATAATCTTCCTAATTCCTTAGCACGCTTTTTTATAATATTTTTATCCTTTTTTCTGTCTGGTTTTTCTGTTTTCGACACGCATGCAGTAAATAAATATTTTCTTTGTCCACTGTCACATAAAATATACGATTATGTTTTCTGAAATAGACTTCATATATTTTCTTTTCCCAGCGCTTAAAAAATATTTCTTCAAATTCATCTTTTTCTATACATTCCAGAACGGATAGTGCATCAATTCTTTCATCTTCTGTAAGGGAATCTATATATTCCATAATTAAATCTCTTCCAGTCTCTGAAAAATAACTATGTACTTTCATTCTGTAGTCCCTTCTATAGTTTCTTTAGCTCATTTTACAACAAATATGTTGTATTCGTCAAGATATCTTTATATCTCTTCAGGTAAATCCTTCCGGAAAATGCGATATGTGGCAGATCATAGAATTGGCTATGAGAAGGGCAGATTGGCCGATACAGTGGATCGGCGACGATGATTTTTGCATCCTTCAGATAGTTTTCCGCTTCTTCCTCGCCTTTTGTGATATGGTCAGCTGGTGCAAGAAGTCCTGCGTTTGTCTCCAGCGGGCAAAGTACGCGAACCGCTTTTTCATATTTTTTCTCAATTGCAGCTGCCAGTGATCCCATTGTCACAGCCTCACCGATAAGTGTAATTTCCGGCGAAGTTGACAGGCGATTCCGAAGATATGGAATTTCCGGTTCATCCTGACCGCCTGATGTGGATTCTTCCTCAGATGATTTTTTCTTTTTATCTGTATTGTTCGTCACCTGTTCCAGCGCCATTACAAGATCTTCTGTAAAATCACCAACCGGTGTGCCGATAACATATGGTGTACCGAATTTTTCTTTTAGTATTTTTGCAGTCTCCAGTCCCACAGATGATACGACAAGATTGACTTCTGCTTCTGCCGCATGACTTAAATTTTCCAGCGAATCTCCCATTGCCCAGATTGATGTTACCTGCCATCCGTGCTTTGCGAGAATTTGTTTCATGCAGTCTGCGGTTTGCTGCGGGCCGAAGTCAAGAGGAGTAACTCCGAGAAGATTGAGTGTATGGGAAGATCTGCCTGTTGATGTTACATCAGAGATGTCAGTTCTTGTTGCACCTGTTACTTTTGCTGCGCCACTTGGTTGCACAAAGCGTTCTGCTATCTTTGCCAGCGCAAGCCCGGCACCGTACGTATAATCATGCATCCCATTTGTCGGGATTGCAAATGCCGGAATTCCTGTTTCTGTCTCAATTACCTGTGCAATTGCCGGAAAATCTGTCCCATTCATAAATGGAATCGGCGAACCGGCAAGTGCAATAAATTTCGGTTGTAATTCCCGTGCAGCCTCCTCAATATCCCTGATAAATTTTGCATCATTTCCCATCACGGCGTCAATCTCGGTCAGTCCGGAAATGTAGATCAGGCTGTCCTGTTCGTACCAGCGGATCTCGTCGTGGGTATTGTAAGTAGAATTACAGCCGGACGGATCGTGCATGACTACCATGCCGCCAAGCTCGTAGAGTGCGGAACACACTCCAGAAACGTCCGCTGTATAAACCGGTATGATTCGATATGACTGTCTCATATACAGCTTTCGCACCCCCATCCTTTACGTACAACCAGATCTTCCGTATCTTTTTCTTCAAGAAATGCTTCTGTCATCATTTCCGCTGTCCTGCGGATTCCGTCAAATCCCCAGAGACCACCGCCCTGCACCATATTAACGAAGTTTTTACTTCCCGTAAACCACGCTGCTTTCTGTCCGATGGCGAGGATTTTTCCCTCAGTTTCTCTCGGAATAACACGCATCTTCGGATGGATCGTAGCGCGTAACTCAAGGTTCGGACAGTACGTCTTCAGCCAGTCAAAAGCTTCTTTTTCCTCCGCGCTGATACTGTCGAGATAGATTGTAGTTACGTTAAAATCATGTGTAAGAAGCAGTTTTGCCAGTCCGAGCGGTCTCGGATGATACAGATAATCCAGAGCAACCGGGGTGTTGCCGATGATAGATTTTGCATGTTTAAGAGCATCTTCACAAAGAACAATCTCCCGTTGAAAAAATGCTTCAATATTTTCGGAACTCATACAGCTTTCTGTATTCCGTGAGCTCTCTCCTTTATCATTTTTTTCTGCATTTCCGACTGAGTTTTTCACTGTCTCTGCAAATGTCCGGATCTCTTCTTTAATTTCTTCATAATCAAAACTTCCCGGCAGATACAGATGTGTACGCTGTAATCGTCCTGCCAGCATCTCTGCACCGTATTTTGCCGGAGGATAGCAGGAAATCAACATTTTTCCACTGCCAAGTTCCTGATACTCTTCCCAGTTTGTACAGGCCGTAAGCTCTTTTAATGTATATCCGCCGGATCTCAGCAGACGTTTAATATCGCAGGTTTCATCCAGTGCAAAATCGCTTCCGACAAGGGTGACGACTTTTTCATCCGGTGACTTTTTTTCCACCGGATCATATAATGCTTTTCGCAGTTTCTGGTCCGGTGTCAGCCCATGTTTCTGCATGATCGGATCCATAAAACAACGTACAAAAACAATTTCCGGAAAACGGTTTTCCAGTTCTTCGTATACCCTGTCCAGATCACATCCGAGAAAATGATGGAGACAGACTGTAAAGAGTAATACCGCTTTTGGTTTTTCTTCTATTTTATTTAAAACATCGGTCACACCTTCGATCGTAACATCCTCGAGATTTCCGTTCAGAAGATTTTCTTCTTCTACAATTACAAAAGAAAAACGGCCTGCCGCGTTCATTTCCGCCGCTGTGAGCACCACCCCGCGCATACAGTTGTCCGCACAGACATAAATCTGTATGGCCTCGGGCATCAGCATCCCGGTATGTACGATATTCCAGTTGCCATGTACCGGTGAATTAAATTCCAGCCCGAGCGGAAACGGCACAGGAAATTCAGCCTCACCGATCGTCGTGACTGCACCCTCCGGATTTATTTCTCCTCCGATTCGTTTCAGCATAACCCATCCTCCCTGCAGATTTTCAGGATATTTTCTGTCAGTGTACGGTACTCCTCTGCCATCTCACTGTCCGGATAGCATTCCATCAGCGTTTTTCCCTGTTCTTCCGCATCCGTGACAAGTTCGCTTCTGGTAAGTTTTCCGACAACAGTTGTCTCAAAATCATCTGCCAGTTCCTGTACTTTTGCTTCTTCCCGTTTGACATTGCGCCGGTTCAGAATGATGCCTCCGAGAGATGCATAGCCGCGGTTTTTGAAGTTCTGCACTGCCATGGCGATGTTTGCTCCGGCATGGATCGCCATATTTTCTCCGGAAGTGATGATAAATACTTTATCGGCATAACCTTTTCGCATTGGCATGGAAAAACCACCGCAGACGACATCACCAAGAACATCATAGAGAACAATGTCCGGTTGATAGATCTCGTATGCTCCTGTTTCTTTCAGCTTCTCAAGAGCTGTGATGATACCTCGTCCTGCACAGCCAAGTCCCGGTGTCGGGCCGCCTGCTTCCACGCAGATCACACCCTGATACCCGATCATAGTCATGTCTTCTAATTTTAAATTCTGTTTTTTTTCATTATACAGATCAAGTACTGTGTGCATTTCTCTGCCATGACGCAGCTGAATCGTAGAATCCGCCTTCGGATCGCAGCCGATCTGCATCACAGTCATGCCCTTTTCGGCAAGGGCTGCTGCCACGTTGGAAACGGTGGTAGATTTACCGATTCCGCCTTTTCCGTATACTGCAATTTTAATCATGTTTTTCCTCCGTATGTGTGATCACATTGGAATATGCGGTCTTGGTGGATACGCCTTTCAAACGGCCGATTTTTCCGGAAAGGGCACTGATGATATCCTGTGAGGCATCAATGGCGATGCTGATGATGCTGATTCCTTTTTCGCGGTACGGGATGCCCATGCGGCCAATGATGTGATCTCGGGCATCATAAAGAAGCTGGTTGAGGGTTTCGATGGAATCACTGTTCTCTACGATAATGGAGATTACTGCTACTCGTGTATCCATATGTTATCTCTCCTTAAAATTTATATCTTGTATGTCTTCACGCCCGGACAGGACAGTCTTCCTGACACACTGCAATTTCTGTTCGTCCCGTGCGCCTGTTTGCTGTCTCAGGGCAGATATTCTATAAATATATCTTTTTCCCCTAACTCAACAGATTCTCGGCAACAGTTCTCCGCCCGGCTGTGGGAGCAGTGCCTGCGTTCCAATCTCGGTGGTCATGACCACTTTGCCTGGCTGATCCGCGGTGACTTCTCCGATGATTGCAGCGTCTTTGGAATACGGACACTGACGGAGTGTTTCGACAATTTTTTCTGCCTCAGCTTTTGGTGCCATGATCACCATTCGGCCTTCGCAGGCAAGATAAAGCGGTTCCAATCCGAGCATTCCGCAGACACCTTTTACTCCCGGGGCAACGGGTACAGACGCTGCATCCAGTCGGATTCCGACATTGCTCTGTCCTGCAATCTCATAAAGAACAGTTCCGACCCCGCCACGTGTCGCATCCCGGATCACATGCAGATCATGTGTCGTATTCATCACCGCTTCAACTGTCTTCCAGAGCGGTGCACAGTCACTCGTGACATCTGCTTCAATTCCGAAATCCTCTCTTGCAAGAAGGATCGTGCAGCCATGCCTTCCCACATCACCGGTTACAATGATCGCATCTCCCGGCTGTGCAAGAGTTCCACCTACTTTTACACCAGCTTCGATCTGACCCATTCCGGTCGTTGTGATAAATACACCGTCCACCTGTCCTTTACCGGCCACCTTCGTATCACCGGATACAATATGTACGCCTGCTTCTGCTGCCGTTTTTTCCATTGCAGCCGCGATTTCTTCCAGTTTTTCCATCGGAAATCCCTCTTCAATGACAAACGCGCAGGTCAGATACAATGGTTTTGCTCCCATACATGCAAGGTCATTTACCGTTCCACAGATAGAGAGTTTACCGATATTTCCACCTGGAAAGAATGCCGGTGAAACAATAAATCCATCTGTTGAAACAGCCATTTTGCCAGCCGGCGGTGTCAGAACTGCCGCATCATCAGCAGTCAGATCCGGATTTGCAAAATGCGCTGCAAAAATCTGCTCGATCAGTTCAGAGGTCTGACGACCGCCGGCACCATGTGCCATCGTTACTGTTTTATCTTTTAAACTGCTCATAGGATTATCCTCTTTTCTTAATATTGGGTATCACCATATGCATAAAATGCCGAACATGCACCTTCATTTGAGACCATACATGCACCTACCGGATGCTGCGGGGTACAGACCTTGCCGAATACTTTGCAGTCGGATGGTTTACATTTTCCCTGCAGTACATCCCCACATCTGCACGCCGGATTTGCCTTTCCCTGAATCGGTGGAATGTCATATTTCTTTCTTGCATCGAATGCACTCCAATCTTCTTTCAGACAGACACCTGACCCCGGAATCACTCCCAATCCTCGCCATTCGCTGTCACAGGCTTCGGTCATTTCATCGGTAAGCTGCTGTGCCTCCCGGCTTCCTTCTGCTTTTACCACTCTCGGATAACAGTTTACAAAAAACGGTTTTCCTTCCTGAAATTTCACCAGTGCAACCGCCAGCGCGGTGAGAAGTTCCTTCGCTGTAAATCCGGCAACCACACCACTGACACCATCTTCTGTCAGCTTTTCACAGAGTTCTGTGCCTGTTATTGCATTCACATGTCCCGGATAAAGGAAAATATCTGCACTTCCTTTTAAGGCTTCATATGCCTGTGGCATAGTCTTGTTTGCCATCAAAAGTGAATAGTTCATAAGCCCGTCTTTCTTCGCTTTTTTTACAGAAAGACACTCTGCCGGAGTGGTCGTTTCAAAGCCCACCGAAAGAAAAACCACCTGCTCCTCCGGATGTTCTGATGCATATTTTTCTGCATCTGCAGGAGAATATACGATGCGTATCTTTGCTCCTTTTTCTCTTGCTCCTGCAAGGCTCATCTTCGTCCCCGGTACACGAACCAGATCGCCAAACGTACAGATTGTCACGCCTTTTTCCAGTGCAAGCCAGATTGCTTCGTCAATAAATCCGACCGGTGTCACACAGACAGGACAGCCCGGTCCGGAGATCAGTTCGACCTGCGGTGGCAGAAGTTTACGGATTCCAAGGCGGAAAATTTCATGTGTATGTGTCCCGCACACTTCCATGATCCGTACTTTCGGACCATCATAATTTTCTATGATCTCACGCGCTGTTTTCTTTTTTTCCTCTTCCATTACAGCAGTTCCTCCATAAGCTGATCGGTCTCATCTTCATCTTCGTCTGTGATCTTTGCGATTGCCACACCGGCATGGACCATTACGTAATCACCCGGTTCCAGATCTTCCAGAAGCTGTGCAGAAACCTCTCTTTTGGCGCCTCCGGCATCTATTACTGCTGTTCCGTCACTTATTTTTACAACTTTTGCTGATAATCCAACACACATGTTAAAGCCTCCCTTTATTTTTCTCCAAATATTCCATCGCATACACCGCCTGTCCGAGTGCGATTCCGCCGTCATTTGGCGGCACAAGCTGATGTTTCAACACCTCAAATCCCTGATCTTTAAGTCCATGATCTGTCAGCTCCAGAAGCAGCCGGTTCTGAAAAACGCCGCCGCTCAATGCCACTTTATTGCATCCATTCTGCTGCCTGATCTGTACACAGGCATCGATGATCTGATAAGCAAGTTCCTGATGGAAAAAGTATGCCAGTCTGCCTGAATCTTCACCATTTAAACGACGATTCATGATTTCTTTTATTAAGGATTCTGTATTGAGCAGTAACCTGTCACTTTCCAAAATTCGTTGCTTACTCTTTTCAGGTAATGTTTCCTTATACCCTTCCGCGGCAAATTCCAGTGCCATGGAAGCCTCGCCTTCGAATGTAGATTTGCTGCAGATTCCAAGTATCGCACTCACGCCGTCAAACAACCGCCCGGCACTTGTTGACATCACAGCATTGATCTTACGGTCTGCCATGGTAAACTGCACGTTTGCTTCCTGCTTCGTACAAAGAGCTAACTTTTCTATTATTTCGGCAGCCTTTTCCCTGTCTCCTGTCATTCCGTAGACCAGCGAAACTGCAATCCTCCATCCCTCTTTCGAAGATGCATCGCCGCCGATCTGCAAAAACGGCATCACACTTCCGGTTCTTTCAAATCCATGCAGATCTGCCAGAAGGATTTCACCTCCCCAGATGGTTCCATCTGTTCCATATCCGGTACCGTCAAAAGAAACTCCGATCACCTGCTCCGCACAGTCATTTTCTGCCATACAGGAAAGAATATGTGCATAATGATGCTGAACCTTCACCACCGGTAATCCCAGTTCTTCGGCAACCATTACCGAATTATATTTCGGATGCATATCACAGCATACGATTTCCGGCTCGACCTCCAGAAGTGTTTCCAGTCGACCGACCGTTTCCTGAAGTGCTTTCACTGTACGCAGATCTTCCAGATCTCCCACATATGGAGATGGATAAAAACGGTTATCCACACCGATGCAAAAAGAATTCTTGAGTTCTCCGCCAATGGCAAGCACCTGTCCCCGGTATGGTGTGGATACCATAAACGGCAGCGGTGCATATCCTCTGGAACGGCGGATCATGTATGGTTTATCCTCGTAAAAATCCATCACTGAATCGTCTGCGCGAATGCGTATCTTACGGTCATGTGACAGCATACAGTCGCAGAATCCGGACAATTCTGTCTCTGCCTCATGGTCATCCCGGCAGATTGGTGCACCGGAAGTATTGCCACTTGTCATCACCAGAAATTCCGGCATTTCGATTCCGTCATCATATGTAAAAATCAATAATTGTACCGGTGCATATGGGAGCATTACTCCCACCTTCGGATTACCAGGAGCTACCGACGGACAAAGGATTTGAGCATTTTTCTTTTTATCAAGGAGCAGAATCGGCTTCTGATGTCCATCAAGAATCTTCCCCTGTTCTTCAGATACTTCACATTCTTTTTTTACTATTTCCAGATCTTTGGCCATCACAGCAAAAGGCTTCATCGGTCTGCGTTTGAGCTGTCGCAGGCGACTGACTGCTGTTTCATTTGACGCATCACAGCAAAGATGAAAGCCTCCGATTCCTTTAATTGCAACGATTCCTCCATCTGCGATTGTCTTTCTTACAAACGTGATCGCATCCCTGCCCCGCTCACTTCGTCCGATCAGATAGACCTCCGGTCCACAGTCGTTGCAGCATACCGGCTGTGCATCGTACCTTCTAGTCTCCGGATCATGGTATTCACCGGCACATTCCGGGCACATCGGAAACTCTTTCATACTTGTCCGTTCCCGGTCATAAGGAAGCGCATCCAGAATAGTAAGGCGCGGTCCGCAGCAGGTACAGTTGATAAACGGATGCAGATATCTCCTGTTTTTCGGGTCAAACATTTCTTCTTTACATTCTTCACAGATTGCAATGTCCGGTGAAACAAAAATCTCTCCTTTTGTTTTTTCACTCTCGATAATGTCAAACTGTGTATAAGTCTCAGACTCTTCTACGTTTTCCACATTTATCTTCAGGATTGCCGCCCTCCGCGGTGGATGATTCTGAATATCTGAGATAAATCCATTTACTTTTTCTTCTGATCCCTGCGCATAGATTTCCACATAAGGCCCTTTGTTACTGACATTTCCCCGAACGCCCCATGACATTGCATGACGGCTGACAGTCGGTCGGAATCCTACCCCCTGTACGATCCCGTAGACCCGGATCTGTCTGGTGATTTCCTGGTTCATATGCTCACTCCCACCTGTCAAATTTACACTTTTCATTCAATCTCTGCTATCTCAGACAAAACCAATTTTCTGTCTGATTTTTATTCCGGCAGTCAGAATTCAACAGGTTTTTATTTACTGTTCTATTGGTTTTTATTGTTTATCTGACACTATATCAGTTTCCCGGACACCGCAAAATGCCTTGTATTCACAAATGTTCCATCAAATTTTGGTGTCATCCGATCCATACATTCGTCTGCAAAAATGATATCAAACTCACCATTCTGCACCAGTTCTATGTAGGCATCTTCATCACGAAGAATCACATCTTCATCTGCCTGAAGTTCTTTTTTCATCATAAACCAGCTGGCTGTCTGAACGATTTCTGCCCCTCTTTCCAACAGTACTTTTCGGATAGAATCTGCGATCACCTGCTGGTGTACGACAAGTATTCTTTTACCCGTATAATCCATCTCCGGAAGTAAATCTTCCACTAGCGGATAATAAATTTCATATGGTGTTCTGAATGTTTTTTCCAGATATTTTGCTGTCGCAAGTGCTGCCGGAGAAACTACGATATTTTTGCTTACCGAGGACGCTTTTTTTACTTCTTCAAGTCCGTCTCCCATGCAGTAGCAAACCGCCTTCTGCCCATATTTTCGCTGAAACAGATCCCGTATTTTATCCGCGGCAGCAAGGTCACTGACATCCTGCGGTGTCATTCCCAGAACACCGATTTTATGCTCATCTACAGGATATTTTTCTACTGCAAAAGTCTTAAAAAGCTCCAGAAAAGCTTTTTCTTCCCCCTTATCATAGAGCTCCATTCCATCTGTATCCACAGTGAGAACAGGCAGATTCATTTTCTTTTCTGTCATGCGTCTGAGTGCCAGATAATCCGTTGCGATCACAGCCGGAACCGGTGTTCCGATCACTGCCGTAAAAGCAGCATCCACTTTCTCTGCCGCATCCGCGAGCTTTGCCACAAGGCGGTCATCGCGCCCCAGAATGGCATCCATATCGCGAAGTCCTGCGCTGAAAATCGCACTTTTCTGTTCGAACCATCGTGGCTCGTCGAAACCACAGACATTGCCGGTACAGCCTCCCGCATCGCAGATCACCACGATACCACCAAGTTCAAAAAGCACCGATACCGCACCGGACTGATCCGGTGCAAACGGTGTCAGATATTTCCGAAGTCCTCTCATTCTGCCACCTCCTTAAGTGCCTCAAACAATCTTCTCACCCCGGCAAATCCGAACGGCTGCTCATCCTGATTCCACATAATTCCCGGGCATCCCTGATGGTAATAAAGCGCATCCTTTCCTATGGTAATATTCACCCCGCTCTTCTTCGGATCATAATAGAGCATGGTCGGCTCCATATTGGAAAATACCTTTGTATCCGGGCTTAACTCGGCAATATGTTTCATATAAACAAAGTTCTCTATCGTGATTGTTCCATAAATTTCCGGTACTTTGAATCCATATTTCAAAAGGGCAAGTGCCAGTTCAAACGGATCACCGTTCATACATTCACCAACTGCAAAAGAAGCATCCGGACAGACTTTTCGGAAGTTTTCTACCGCCTGTTCTGCCTCCTTTCGATCCGCAGTTGTATCAAAAGCAACTCCCAGCACCGAACCAAATGCCTGATACTGATTCTCTATTTTATCTGTCTGATACAGGCGTCGAAGCTCAATAAACGGAATCTTCAGGCGCTCATGAAAGTCCTCTGCCGCTGCTCTTGCTTCCTGATGAAGAACCAGATTGAAATTCGCCTCGGCCATGGTTTTGTATTCATCAAAATCCCGGCATCTGGAAATCTCATGAATCGTTTTTATTCCTGCACTGTGCAGCAGCTCATACAACTCACAGTCATCCACGAGCGGTGAAAAAAATCCCAGAAGATTAACGACATTTCCTTTTTTCTTCGCCGGTTCGAGAAGAGAATATAATGACTGGCGTACGTGTACCATCGGCGGCTTGCGCCCTTCACGAGTCAGTGCATACATATAACACGGGCGTACCGGAAGCCCCGTCCGTTCCTCTGCTTTACGACAGACACGATCCATATCCGTACCGAGCAGCGCGTCCACACAGGTAATGCAGATCATAACAACTGAGGGCTTTTTCTCAAGTCCCGCACAGATTTCCTCCACTGCTTTCGGAATTTTTTTGAGATGACGTCCCGTTACAATGTCTGTTTCATCCATCATCAGATAAAAGAATCGATTATCATATTCACGCATGGAGCTGATCAGAGATGTATTCCGTCCGCAGCAGCCCGGCGCCACGATCAGCATAATTGAATCCGGAATAGCAAGCCCGGCACGCTTTACTCCAAACCCTTCCGCTCCCGGCGAGTTAAACGCAAGCGTTGCCGGTGAACTGTAGATCAGATGCATATTTGACTTAAACTGATCCGGAATATTCTCTTTTCCAAGCTCATTTAATTCTTTTACTGTACAATAATAGGCCTCTCTCATTCTTCTTCCTCTGCTTTCAGAAGCATTTCTGCCAGATCAAAAAATCTCCGACTGATTTCAGAATCTTCATCTCCCTCGATCACGGTCTTACCCTGATCCTCCCAGCGAATAATTTCGTCACTTCTCGGTATCTCACCTACGATCGGGATGTTGCTTTTCTGTGCAAATGCCTGTACTTTTTCTGTTTCATTTTCTACGTTTCGATGATTCAGAACAATACCGAAAACCCGCGCATAACTCCGGTCTTCGAAGTTCCGTACTGCACTTGAAATATTATTTGCCGCATATAATGCCATCTTTTCACCTGAGGTCACGATGAGAACTTTTTCTGCATATCCTTCACGGATCGGAGCTGCAAACCCGCCGCAGACAACATCACCGAGAACATCATAGAGCACGACATCCGGCTGATATGTTTCGAATAATCTCAGGTCTTCCAGCAACTGAAAAGTTGCAATGATTCCTCTTCCGGCACACCCAAGTCCCGGTGTCGGTCCACCGGTTTCGATACAGAGTACCCCACCGAATCCTTCTTTCGAAATATCCTCCAGAGTCTCCGGTTCTTCGTCCTCCTCACGCATATAGTTCATGACAGGACGAAGCGGTTCTCCGCCAAGCAGATTGATCGTTGAATCTGCCTTCGGGTCGCATCCGATCTGAATGACTTTCTTTCCCATGGATGCGAAAGCCGCCGCCAGATTAGAAGTCACGGTTGATTTTCCGATGCCTCCCTTTCCATAAATCGCTACTTTCAGCATTTGTAAATACCCTCCTCCTAAAAAACAGATCTTACAGATTCCACCCGAAAAACCTTCCCTTGCATTCTTTGGTATACAAAAGGACTCCTCCACCGTCAGGGTAGAGAAGTCCTGTAAATGTCACTGTATTATTCACTCGCAGTAACCTGTAAATTTCACATAAACACCTATTCCCGCTCGGATGATTCCTTGCCGTCAGAGTCTGTTCTGTTTTCATTCTTTTCTTTCTATTTTACGTTTTTATCTGACTTTATTGTACTTTACAAAAGCGCAGTGAGTCAACGCTAACAGGTATTTATCCTGTTATTTTATCATAACAAACCGGCTGCTTTCATACAAACCTGTCAATTATAACAACCCCGCAAACAACCTCATAAACAGCTGTCCCAGACGAAGATATGCGCTGCGTCCGCTGCAGTATTTTTCGGTAACATCCCGGCACTCTTTCATCGTCTCCTGCAGGTCATTTCTGATATTCAGAACTACATCACAGTCAGCCATAAAACATCCGTTTTCAAAATGATGATACAGACTTCGATAATCCAGATTGATGGTTCCACAGGTTGCCATACAGTCATCAGCGACGCTCATTTTGGCATGACAGAAGCCCGGTGTCCACTCATAAATGCGTACTCCGTCTTTGACCAATTCATGATAAAACGATCTGGTGACACTGTATACCAGCTTTTTGTCCGGAATTCCGGGAGTAATGATCCTGACATCCACGCCCCGTTTGGCGGCAAGTGTCATTGCGTGGGCCATTTCATCCGTGATAATCAGATACGGTGTCATAAACCAGCAATATTTTTCTGCCTTATCCACCATGCTGATATAAACCTCTTCACCAACCTGCTCATCATCCAGTGGACTGTCCGCATATGGCTGAATAAAACCGGTCTGTTGGACTTCATATGGATATTCCGGTAAAAACTGTGCGAAATCCGTGTCGTTTTCATCCTTGTCACTGATTGCATTCCACATCTCAAGAAACGTCACTGTCAGGGAACGTACCGCATCCCCCTCCAGACGGATTCCGGTATCCTTCCACTGACCATACGGATGTGTCAGATTAAAATACTCATTTGCCAGATTATATCCACCGGTAAATCCGACTTTACCGTCAATCACAGTAATCTTACGATGGTCACGGTTGTTCAGAAAGAGGTTTAAACCGGGCATGAACGGATTAAAAACCCGGCAGCATATCCCGACTGCTTCCATCTTTTTGATGAAATCTGTATTGATAAAACCAATTGATCCCATATCGTCATAAAATACTCTGACTTCCACACCGGCCTGTACACGCTCTTCCAAAACATGCTGAATCCTCTGCCAGGCCTCGGCATCCTCAATCGCATGATATTCCATAAAGATAAATTTCTCTGCTTTAGCCAGTTCTTCAAGCTGTGCCTCCAGTCCCTTCAAAGCCTCGTCATAATAAGTTACATCTGTATTCTGATATACAGGGTAACGGGCATTTCTCTGTATATATGAAGAAATATTTCCCGCTTTTGGGATTGTATGCTGTAATTTTTCCTGAATCTTATGATTCTTCGGAAGCAACAGTAAAAGCCGTTCATCGATATCTTTATAACGTTTCCTCATCTTACTCGTACCGCCGTTCAGACCAACCATCAGATACAATGTAAGTCCCATAATCGGAAATACCATAATCAGGAAAATCCACGGCATCTTGATCGTCGAGGTAACCGGAGATGCATACATATTTAAAATGACAATCAATCCCAATATCCTTGTACACAGGTTGATTGCCTCTGCGTAACGATTCAGTCCTGTAAACAACAGTAAAACAAATATCACTTCCAGTAAAATGCACACAACTGAAAAAACAAGCCTGGTTACACCGTTTTTCGTTTTCGCTCTGCCCTCAAGCGTCGTATCCTTCATACACTCCACTCCCTTTTCTCTGACAGTTCATTTTTATGATTGTGATACACATCATAGCACTTTATGACAGAATCGCAAACACAGAAAACTTCAGGGAGAGCTACAGCCCTCCCCGAAAAAATACATTCTATTCTTTTACACTCAGACGCACCAGTGCTCTCTGCAGTTTTGCAGATGCCATCTTATATTCCTGGTCGGTGAGGCCGCCTTTGGCGATCATTTCTTCGGCGCGTTTTTTTGCCGCCTGCGCACGCTCTGCGTCGATATCTTCTTTCCATTCCCATGTGGTAGCAAGAAGGCGGCAGGTTCCGTTCATCACAGAGAGCATTCCGCCGATGCAGGCCGCTGTCCGTCTGGTTCCGTCCTCCATGACTACGCTGGCTTCGCCCATACCAAGGGCAGTGCAGAAATTACAGTGTCTTGCAAGAATGGCAAGATCACCGCCTACACTTCTGCAGACCACGCGCTCCACATCTCCTTCAAAAAGAAGACCGTCCGGTGTTCCGATCCGTAAAGGGAAGGTACTCATAAGACACCTCCTTTACTGCTTCTTAGCTTTTTCAAATACTTCATCAATAGTGCCGGCAAACAGGAAACAGCTCTCCGGAATGTCGTCACATTCTCCGTCAAGGATCATCTTGAATCCTCTTAAAGTTTCTTTCAGCGGAACATATTTACCAGGCATACCGGTAAACTGCTCTGCTACAGAAAAGCTCTGAGACAAATATCTCTGTACCTTACGTGCACGGCTTACTGTACGTTTATCGTCTTCAGAAAGCTCATCCATACCCATGATAGCGATGATATCCTGAAGTTCTTTGTAACGCTGAAGCACTCTCTGTACAGATCTTGCTATCTCGTAATGCTCGGTTCCGACAATCTCCGGTGAAAGAATACGGCTTGTGGAATCCAGAGGATCTACTGCCGGGTAAATACCCTGACTGGAGATCTCACGGGAAAGTACAGTTGTCGCATCCAGATGTGAGAATGTCGTTGCCGGAGCAGGGTCTGTCAAGTCATCGGCAGGTACATAGACAGCCTGTACCGATGTGATGGAACCTTTACGTGTAGAAGTGATTCGCTCCTGTAAGTTACCCATTTCTGTTGCCAGTGTCGGCTGATATCCTACTGCGGACGGCATACGTCCGAGAAGTGCAGATACCTCAGAACCAGCCTGTGTAAAACGGAAAATATTATCAATGAAAAGAAGCACATCCTGATTCTTCTCATCACGGAAATACTCCGCCATGGTAAGTCCTGAAAGTCCGACACGCATACGTGCTCCCGGCGGTTCATTCATCTGACCGTAAACCAGAGCTGTTTTGTCAATAACTCCGCTTTCTTTCATTTCATTATAAAGGTCATTACCCTCACGGGTACGCTCTCCAACACCGGTAAATACAGACAGACCACCATGAGCAGTTGCTACGTTGTGGATTAATTCCATGATCAGGACTGTCTTACCTACACCGGCACCACCGAACAGACCGATCTTACCACCCTTTGCATAAGGGCAGATCAGGTCAACGACCTTGATACCTGTCTCCAGGATCTCGGTTGCCGGCATCTGCTCCTCATAGGATGGTGCCGGACGGTGGATTGCCCAGTGCTCTTTCGTCTCTGGTGCCGGAAGATTATCTACCGGATCACCAAGAAGATTAAATACTCGTCCAAGGCACTCTTCTCCAACTGGAACCTTGATGGGTTCACCAGTATCTACAGCCTTGGTTCCTCTTACCAGACCATCGGTGGAATTCATGGCGATACAGCGTACCGTATTATCCCCGATCTGCTGAGCAACCTCTGCTGTGAGCTTTGTGCCTTCATGATCAATTTCGATGGCATTGAGAAGTGCCGGCAGCTCGTCATGCCCGAACCGGATATCCAGTACCGGACCGATTACCTGCACCACCTCGCCAATGTGTTTTTCGCTCATTTAGCAATCTCCTTATAGATTGAAGGGTAAAATCCTTCATAATCATCATTATTTCTGTGACTGACCATCCGAAAAATCCATATAGTGATATTTCGTTATATTTTTCACTATATCTTATTTTTTGTCCAGCCAGCACGCGGATGAATATTCTATAAACGCAAAATATCAATTAATATTGTAAGTACTGTCTCTTTCATGGCAGCAATATATTTTGCACCTATCCTATACTCCCTCCGCACCTCCAACAATCTCTGTGATCTCCTGCGTGATGCTTGCCTGACGTGCCCGGTTGTAATGCAGATTCAGCTTCTCGATCATTTCCTCGGCATTGTTGGTCGCAGCCTCCATGGCGGTACGTCTTGCAGCCAGCTCACTGGCAACACTCTCGCAAACCGCACCATAGATCAAACCAGCCAGATACTCCGGAACGATGGCATCAAATACTTCCGACGCATCCGGCTCATACAGAATCAGATTCCGGATGCTCTTTGTATCCTGTTTATCTGTCAGGTCCTTCAGAGGCAGCACCGGAATCGCTGATGGCTGCTGGGAAAGCATGGAAACAAACTTTG
>OGYG01000383.1_pt1 | contig 47619 bp, 43 predicted proteins | sample 1576481 | NCBI WGS metagenome assembly OGYG01 (sample SAMEA3541497, study PRJEB24748) | human gut metagenome | biome: human gut; feature: human-associated habitat; material: faeces | place: China | collected 2012 | reverse complement strand
AGCTTTCATTTTTATAATAGTATTGTTACAGGGCATAATGCTTATTCTCATAATAATTTTACAGAACTTTTATATAATGTAGGATTTATTGGATTTATAACATATTATTTTGAATATTATCGAATGGTAAAATTAAGTATAAAATCAAAAGTTCTTCCAGTGAAGGTTTTAACGATTGCAGGAATTGTAGGAATTTTAGTTAGTGAGTATGGGCAGGTTGATTATAATTTAAGTATTATTGCAATATTTTTGTTTGTTTTATATAAATTAAATATTTTTGTAAGAGACAATAAAATTAATCTTGTTTAAATGGGAAAAGGAATAGGAAAGAATGAAGATATTATTAAATGGTGCAACTGGAGGAACCAATTTTGGAGATTTTCTTTTTGCCGAGGCTTTTCAACAGAAAGTAGGTAATTTAGTAGGGGAAGATAATATATATTGGTATGAATCTAGATATGCATTATCAGATTTTTTTAAACAGCATTTACATTATGATAAAAAGTACAACCTTAATGAAATAGATGCTTTGATATGTATTTCAGGAGGATATTTTTGCGGTAATGATCATACTATTAAAGATTACATTATACGATATTTAATGTATTTTCAATTATGTATTCAATGTATTTGGAAAAAGATACCTATAGCGATTATTGGAGTTGAGGTTGGAATACCACATAATTTTTTGATGAAAAAGATTCAGGAATATATTCTTAAAAAGAGTTCTGTTCTGGTGGTTAGAAATGAAGAGTCGCTAAAAAATTCGAAGGTATATGGAGTTAAAAATGCAATATGTACTGCGGATTCAGCTCATGCAATAGTCAATAATTTAGGATTGGATAAGAAAATCGAACAAGAGCGGAAAAAGTTATTTATTCATATAGATCCAAGTTGTATTAGTGAACAAAAGAAATTAATTAAACCTATTAATATGTTTTTAATGAAACATCCAGAATATGAGGTTTATTTAGGAACAGATCAGAAAAGCAAAAATGAAGATGAATTAAACAATTATTTAAAGCAAATCAAGTGCAAATATAAAAAAATAATTCCATATGATTATCCCACACAGCTATGTATCATATTAAATGAAATGGATTTTATAATTACGCCTAAATTACATGTAGGAATTGTAGGGGTTACTTTATCAAAATCAGTAGTTTCTTTTAGTATACATTCCGAAAAAATTAAACGTTTTTATAACCAACTTAATGAGAAACATCGAACTTTATCAATGAATACTTTTGATGAAGAACAAGCATTGGCTATGTTAGAAGAATATCATGATAAAAAGATTATTTTAGATGAATCAATTTTGAAATTATCATACCAGAATTTTGAATGTGTTGAAAAATTTTTGAAAAGTATTAAACAAAAGAATAGTTAGTGTTTCTTTAACTTGTGTATCAGGGTTATAGGAGGGAGATAATAGAAAATGAGAAAGAAGAAAGCAATAATAAATATTATATTTTCGCTATTGCTTCAATTAGTTACAGTTATTTCTGGTTTTATTGTACCTAGGTTATTTATTGGTAAATTTGGTTCAGAGGTTAATGGTTTAGTTAATTCAATTGGGAGTTTTGTTGGGTATATAACATTATTACAATCAGGGGTAGGTAGTGTAGTAAAGGCATCGCTTTATAAACCACTTGCACATAAAGATAAACGGCAATTATGTGTTATAGCGAAAACGGCCGATGCTTTTTTTAATAAAATTGCTATTGCTACGTTGATATATTTAGGCATTTTATCTTTTGTATTTCCTGCTTTTATAGCTAAGGATTTTGGATGGATTTATACAGCGACATTAGTAGTGATTGTGGGAATCAGTACTGCGGCCCAATATTTTTTTGGTATTACATATCAAATGATTTTAGAGGCAGATCAACGCTCATATGTATATTCAGCTATTCAGATTATTACGGTTGTTATAAACACAATTCTTGTAGTAATATTGCTTAGATTAAATTGTTCTGTTCAAGTGGTAAAAGGTGTAAGTGCGATGATATATGTTGCAAGACCTATAGTAATTGGGGCGTATACTAAAAAATGTTATTCAATAACTAAAAATGTAGAGCGTGATGATTCGCTAATTAAACAGAGATGGGATGGATTTGTTCAAGCTATTGCTTTATTCATTCATCAAAAAACGGATGTATTTGTTCTTACTATTTTTACCACATTTACAGATGTATCAATCTATAGTGTTTATGTTATGGTAACAACAGGGTTATCTTCTTTGTTGGATGCAATTGACAAAGCTGTTAGAGCAGCATTTGGAAATATTATTGCATGTGATGAAAGAGATAATTTGATTAATACATTTAATGCTTATAATACATTAATTCATATATTATCAACAATTTGTTTCTCGACGGCAGCAGTTTCTATTTTTAATTTTATTTCTGTTTATATTAGGGATGTTTCAGATGCAAATTATATACAACCTATATTTGGTTTGCTTATTATTTCAGCAGAATTTGTATACTGCTTAAGGATGCCATATAATAGCATAATATATGCGGCAGGTAAATTTAAAGAAACAAAAATTCCGGCAGGAATAGAAGCTGGACTAAACATAGTAATTTCTTGTTGTTTAGTTCCGATTTTGGGACTCTCAGGTGTAGCAATAGGTACTTTAGTGGCTATGATGTATAGATGTTGCTCTTTTGCACTATATTTAACAAAAGATGTTTTGTTTATTAAAATCACATCACAGATTAAACGTTTTGTAATTACATTTATCGCATATATTGGAAGTATTATATTACTTAGTAGAGTGAAGATTACTTCTCACAATTATATTGAATGGGTTATTTATGCTGGTATAGTTTTTTTGATTAGTTCTATTATAACGGTTGCTGTAAATTATATTTTAGATAAAAAAGGTACAGTGGGTGCATTGAAAATGCTAATCCGAAAATAAATTGAAGTGTTAGTTGTTGTGGTCAAGCTTTTTTATAACACTTTGACCTAATTTTTATTGCTACAGGGTTTATACCCCGTGAATGACCAGAAGGGTCTGACCCTCTTACAAAATTCTTTCAATCACCACCAGAAGGGGTCTGGCCCTCTTACAAAATTCTTTCATGCTATTGCGACCCAGGAAAAGCCGCAGAAGAACTGGGTTGGACAGCCGAGAACGATATCAAAGAAATGTGTGAGGGCTCCTGGAGATGGCAGAAAAATAATCCGAATGGGTGTGAAGGGGAAGAATAATTTAAAATTTATAATGTTGTACAAAAGAAATTGGGATAATACTGTATATGGGAAAAGGAGGGGGACACGATGTGTAATAGAGATAACTTAGAATCTAATATCAATCATATTTATGATAATTTGGAACTGTTAGAAGCCGGTAATATTTATGAATTACGAAAGACTCCGGGAAAACCTAAATGTGCAACACTGGCGAAGCAAATAAGAGAAGATGTTGAAGCAATAGCTGAGGGGCTGGAAGAATGCATAGAGGATGCCGATGAGGAGCAGTTTGAATTGCTTGCTAAATTATTAGGAGCTTTATATTCAGAGTTTTCAGCATTATCTAAGAAACAGCCAGATGCATTGACAAATACATTTAAAACAAAGCAGGTCAATCGAGTATTAGTTCCTTTAAAACAGATAATGAATTCAGAAGATTCTGTACAATATCTGGATTTACTATCGGAAACAGATGATGAACAGATAACGGGAAGAGGTAGAAGTACATATAGTGATGCTGTGATTATTATGAGCCAGTATAAAACTGCCTGTGACGAGTTTAGAAGAAAGTATTTTAATAAACTTTGTGATCATTTATGGTAGGGATGAGGTGATTTAAGAATGTTGTTATCAGATTATTTAGATATAGGGGAATCACTGGAGAAAATCGGGGTATTTGATCCGATGTTGGATAAGGATAATGCATTTTTTATTAATATTCAGAGATTAAAGGAGACAACCACATCAGAATTTAAAGATTCTTATGAAAAGATAAATGATTTTTTCAGGATAATTATAAAGTTATTGAATCGCGCAGAGAAGAAAAACGAAGAAGATACATTTTTTCGAGCTGCTTATGATAAATTTAAGTTTTCAGAAGTGAATGGTATAGGTTTAGGTTTTAGCGAAAAGGCTCCGGGATCTGGGTTTGGACCTAAAATTGCAAGAATGGTATTAGAAACAGCATTCGATATAGTCAAATCAGGAATTGAAGATCCAGAATTTTTTCAATTATTGCCGTTATTTCAGGATAATGTTGGTCCAGACCGCCTGAGTGATATGATTGCAACTTTAATTTTGCCAGATATACAAGCGTATACGGAAAGAGTAAATCAGCAGCTGGGAATTACAAAAGATAATTATCCAGACAAGCCTTTTAATGCTAGACTGTTATGTAATCCGCTAAAAGGATATGAAATATTATTACTTCCAGTGGAAATATTGCATAAGTTGCCAGTGGCGAAATCATGGGAAGAAATAGATTCGGTTATAGTTGAGAACAATACGATTCGAGCAATGATGAATAGCGAAGTTGCAGAACAATGGGCTCAATGGGCTGCTACAGAGCGTAAATATTATTTACGAGAAAAAATATTTAAAAATTCTGAAAAATGTAAAGATATTCTTGAGGCATATAGGAAGGCAACATTAGAGGCATATAATCCAGAAGAACAGATTGATTATTTTCTTGCAAAATTGTGGCAGAGAATTGAGAAAAGTGGAATATCATGGTCATCTCGGCACAAAAATACAGAAATTAGTAGTAAAGTTGCAACAATCGAAATCTTAAATATTTTTAAAAATTGGGTAGAGAACAACAGAGGCTGGGAAGTCATTGAAAATGCCGGAACTCAGAAGCGTGAGAAAATTCTACAACGAATAATACATTTATCAGGACAGGCCTATATTAAAGCGAATAATCTAAGTTTGAGTTGCGAACCAGATGAAGGCAGAGGTCCGGTAGATTTTAAAATCAGCCGGGGACAGGATATAACAGTGGCAGAGATAAAGTTATCTTCTAATGATCAGTATATGCATGGATATGAAGTACAAGTAGAAGAATATGCGAAAGCTGAACAGACAGACAATATGGTTTATGTATTGGTCGATGTTGGAAATCCTAGAAGAATGGAAAAGTTTATTAATCGTTATAACCGTGATATAGATGAGAGAAAAATAGTTCCAGAAGTAATTTTAATAGATTCAAAAAGTAAAAAATCTGCGAGTATTACGTAAATGTTAGAACCGGAACAGAAAATTAATTCTGTAGGCTCAACATTTTGTGAGTTTGATGGAGTATAAATTTGTAAAAGTATTTTAGAGATGAGATTAATATAAAATACTCGAGGGGAAAAGAATGGTAAAAATCATAGCATTATTTAACAATAAGGGTGGGGTTAGTAAAACGACAACAACATTTCATTTAGGCTGGAAACTAGCCGACATGGGATATAAGACACTAATTGTAGATACAGATCCCCAATGTAATTTAACAGGATTATGCATTAATGCAGATAAAGAGAATAAATTGTTGAATTTTTACAAAGAAAACAATTACAATATTAGAGAAGCACTATCAGCAGTGTTTGATAATAAGCCAGAACCATTAATGGCAGCAACATGTTATACTTTTGAGCATAATAGAAATCTTTTGTTATTGCCAGGACATATAGATTTTGCTGAATATGATGCTACATATAATATTGCAGAGAATTTAGCAGGCTCTATGGTAATGTTTGCAAATGTTCCTGGTGCAATTAGAAATTTGCTATTGTTGACAGGAAATGAATATAATCTGGATTATATTCTATTGGATATGAGTCCGAGCATCTCAGCGACAAATGCAAATATTTTGATGCAAAGTGATTATTTTATTATTCCCTGTGCGCCAGATTATTTTTGCTATATGGCTATTGAATCTTTAATTAGAGTATTTCCTAAATGGTATACTACATATGAAAATTTAAAAAATAATAATGTTTTTAAAAATGCATTATATCAGATGAAGAAAGATGCACCTAAATTTATAGGTACAATACAACAGCGCTATAGACCACGTAATGGATCTCCAGCTAAAGCATTTTCTGAATGGATAACAGATATAAATAGTTTAGTGTCACAGAAATTGGTTCCGGTTTTAAAGCAAAATAATATGATTGTTGATAACTTAGATATTTTTTGTAGTGAAGAATATAATTTGATTAATATTGCTGATTTTAATAGTTTAATTGCGCAATCACAGTTTCACGCTACGCCAGTTTTTTTGCTAACTCAAGAGCAAATTGAAAGATCTGGGAAAGTATGGGACAACATGAAGAAAAGTAGAGATGATTTTAATGACACATTTACAGAATTTGCAAATCGAATTATAGAAATTACTAATCAATAAAAAAATAGGGATAGATACATTAGAAAATTTGTAAATTTTTTAGGAGGAAGTGTAATGAGCGATACTAAGAATTCAATTTTTCCAGATATGATTGAGCCAATGTCTAACGCAATTAAGCAGAATATTCCAGAAACAGCAAAACAAACAGATGAGGTTGTATCTACTGTTGTTGGATTTTTTAATAATGTTGTATTGTATCCTGTAAAAAAGGCGAATTTAACATTTAGATATAAGTTGGAATCATTTGAGGATGACTTAAAGTAAAAGACTAAAAATATTCCTCCAGAGAATTTACAAATTCCTCCAACGATGATTGCAGGCCCAACTTTAGAAGCTTTAAGATATACATATGATGAAACAGAATTACGAGAAATGTACGAAAATTTACTCGCTTCTGCTATGGATACAAGAATTGTAAATCAAGCGGTACCATCTTTTGTTGATGCTATAAAGCAGATGAGTCCCTTGGATGCTGTGATTTTACAGAAATTTGCTGAATTATATCAATTTGCATGTGCTGGAATTACGTTCAAAATTGAAAATAGTAATCGAATGTATACTGAAGCGATGCCGATATATTTTGTGGCAGAATTAGCTGATTTGGAAGAACCGTTTAGTGTTTCAATATCAATTACAAATTTATTACGATTAGGTTTTTTAAATATAATTGACGGTAGAATAAAAAATTATGATTATGAATCATTTAAGTCTCATCCGTATGTACAATTAAGAAGTGCTTTATTTCATTCTTTTGGTGAGCCATTTAAAATTGAAATTAGTGAAAAAGTATTAAAGCTTAATGATTATGGAAGAAGTTTTGCTAAAGTATGTTTGGAAAAAGAGGTATAATATTGATTTATTTAACTGTTTAAAACAGAAAAGGATGATGGAATTAAATTTTCTTAAAATTTTTAATGACATAGGAACAAAATGGACCTGACCCTCTTGCAAAATGGAGAGATAAGTCATTGACGTTTAAAGAGGTGGAGAAATGCTAATCAAAGGATATAATTTGAAAGAAGAAACCGTTATCGAAGTTGGGAAATTTACAATATTATGGAATTGGTTTGAATGGTCTTGGTGCAATAACAATTGTAATCCAAAGACGATTAAGCAGATAGCGATAAAAATCCATATTGATAAGGAGAAGCAAGATTATCTTGCCGAAGTACTCAACAAGCGTAGGACTTTGTTTAATCAGTTTGAAAAGGACTATGTCAGACATTCTTTACATCCTGATAATGCCAGAGCATCCAGAGAAGAAGACATGGATGTAATGAAACAGTTTATAACACAATCTGGAAATGAATTGACTCGTGGCTGTCTGTTAGTATTGTACCGTATTCGCAACAACTTAATGCACGGTATGAAGCTAGTGGAGAGATTGGACGGACAGATTGAGTTATTCCGAGCAGCAACCGCTGTGCTAGAAAGTATTACCAGATAATATGAGTTAATACAGTTTCTGGGGGAATAGTTTCTTATGATTTAGTAAATTTGGTATAGAAAATAGGAAATCAGTTTAGAGTGAGAGATAGGAGGGTTTGACCATCTTATAAGAAGGATAGGGTCTGAACCTCTTACAACATAGACGAAGACATTGTTGTCATCAAAGAGAAGAAATTAGTCAGATAACAGAAAGAGAAAGGAAAGAAAATTATGTGTGGAATTGTTGGATTTACAGGAGCACAGCAGGCAGCTCCGATTTTATTAGATGGACTTTCTAAGTTAGAGTATCGTGGATATGATTCCGCAGGAATTGCAGTGCGTAATGGAGAGAATGAAACAGAGGTAGTGAAGGCAAAAGGCCGTTTAAAATCCCTCGCAGAGAAAACAGATAATGGAACAGCCGTAATCGGAAGCTGTGGTATTGGACATACCAGATGGGCTACGCATGGTGAACCATCCGAAAGCAATGCGCATCCGCATAAAAGTGATGATGGCAATGTAGTAGCTGTACATAACGGAATCATTGAAAACTATTTGGAATTAAAAGAAAAATTAACACGTAAAGGATATGTATTTTATTCTGAGACAGATACCGAAGTTGCAGTAAAGTTAATAGATTACTACTACAAAAAGTATGAAGGAACACCAATCGATGCGATTAATCATGCAATGGTTCGTATTCGTGGTTCTTATGCACTTGCTGTAATGTTTAAGGATTATCCGGAAGAAATCTATGTTTCAAGAAAAGACAGCCCAATGATTCTTGGAATCGAAGATGGAGAGTCCTACATCGCATCCGATGTACCAGCTATCTTAAAGTATACAAGAAATGTATACTACATCGGAAACATGGAACTTGCCTGTGTAAGAAAGGGAGAGATCACTTTCTATAACCTTGACGGCGAAGAAATCGAAAAAGAATTAAAGACGATCAAATGGGATGCAGAAGCAGCAGAAAAAGCAGGTTTTGAACATTTCATGATGAAAGAGATCCATGAACAGCCAAAAGTAGTAGGTGATACATTAAATTCTGTATTAAAGGATGGACGGTTTGACTTGTCTTCCGTTGGACTTTCCGAAGAAGAAATCAAAGATATCAGCCAGATTTACATCGTAGCCTGCGGCTCCGCTTACCATGTAGGAATTGCAGCCCAGTATGTAATCGAAGACCTTGCCAAGATTCCTGTTCGTGTAGAACTTGGTTCCGAATTCCGTTACAGAAATCCATTATTAGATCCAAAAGGTCTTGTAATCGTAATCAGCCAGTCAGGAGAAACAGCCGACAGCCTTGCAGCACTCCGAGAGTCCAAAGAAAAAGGTGTCCGCACAATGGCAATAGTAAATGTAGTAGGTTCTTCCATTGCCAGAGAAGCAGATTCTGTATTCTATACACTTGCCGGACCGGAAATCGCTGTAGCAACAACAAAAGCTTACAGTACACAGCTTATGGCAACCTACATACTTGCCCTTCAGTTCGCAAAAGTACGTGGAGAAATCTCCGATGAAACATATAAAAATATGATTGCCGAATTACAGACAATCCCAGATAAAATCGCTAAAATCCTCGAAGATAAAGAACGAATTCAGTGGTTTGCATCCAAGCAGTCAAACGCACACGATGTATTCTTCGTAGGACGTGGAATCGACTATGCCATCTGTATGGAAGGAAGTTTAAAGATGAAAGAAATCAGCTACATCCACTCAGAAGCATACGCAGCCGGCGAATTAAAACATGGTACAATCTCCCTTATCGAAGATGATATCCTCGTAGTCGGCGTACTCACACAGCCAGACCTCTACGAGAAAACCATCTCCAACATGGTAGAATGTCGCAGTCGTGGCGCATACCTCATGGGACTCACAACCTTCGGTCAGTATAACATCGAAGACAGCACAGACTTTGCCGTATACATCCCGAAAATCGACCCACACTTTGCAACATCTCTTGCTGTAATCCCGTTACAGCTGTTGGGATACTACATTAGTGTTGCTAAGGGATTGGATGTAGATAAGCCACGTAACTTGGCGAAGAGTGTAACTGTAGAGTAGTTGTTATAATTTTATGTGATAGGATTTTTATTGGAAAGTTAGATAGAAGAAAGTGGATAGAGGAGATACTGGGAAGTATCTCCTCTATATTTAGATGTATGGTAGTAAGTTGTAGTAGTCTATGCTTAGATGTTATCTCTAATCAGTATCATAATAGTCTTATGATTATCAAAAGTCCTAAAAGTTCAGCACTCAACTTTTAGGACTGGTTAGAAGGTATTTCCTGGTTCTATTATAAGTTGCCTGCCACTTACAAAAGGAGTAATGTAATGGAAGAATATTTGCGTACCTATTGCGAGATTGATTTAAAAGCAATTAGGCAGAATTATATAAATATTAAGAAAAAGACAAGAGATAATGCGATGACTATGGCTGTCATAAAAGCTGACGGTTATGGACATGGGGCAGTGGAAGTGGCACATTATTTAAATGATATTGCAGATTATTTTGGTGTTGCTACGATTGATGAGGGAGTGGAGCTTAGAAATGCTGGATTAAAGCAACCGATTTTGCTTCTTGGATATAACTCTCCCTCTCTTTATTATAAGAATTTAGAGTATGGCGTAGACCAGACGATTTACTGTTATGATACAGCAAAGGCAATGTCTGAGGCGGCTGTAAAGGCTGGGAAGACAGCAAGAATCCATATAGCATTAGATACTGGAATGACAAGAATTGGTTTATCTCCAGATGAGAAAGGGCTTGCGATTGTAAAGCATATTGCAGAAATGCCAAATATAAAGATTGAGGGATTATTTACCCATTTATCCTGTGCGGATACGACAGATAAGGCATATACAGAAAGCCAGATGAAGAGGTATGATTCCTTTGTGGAACTGCTTGATGAGGCAGAAATTGAAATTCCAGTAAGGCATATCTGTAATAGTGCAGCAATCATGGAATATGATGACCACCGTTATGATATGGCAAGAGCGGGAATTATTCTTTATGGATTGTATCCTTCTGATGAAGTGGATTTTTCTAATTTAGAGCTGACACCTGCAATGAGTTGGTATTCTCATGTAGTGAATATTATGGAGCCGGAGATGGAGCGTGGAGTAAGCTATGGAGCAACGTATGTCGTTGACCATCCATGCCGTCTGGCAACCGTTTCTGTTGGATATGCAGATGGATATGCGAGAAGTCTTTCTAATAAGGGATGGGTACTGATTCACGGTCAGAAAGCACCGATTGTTGGAAGAGTGTGCATGGACCAGATGATGGTGGACATTACGGATATTACAGATGTGAAGCTTGAAGATACCGTTACCCTGATTGGAAAAGATGGGGATAATTATATCAGTGTTGAGGATATGGCAAATCTTGCTGGAAGTTTTAATTATGAGTTTGTTTGTGATGTTGGGAAAAGAGTTCCGAGAGTGTATATAAAATAGCTTGGTTAAAAAGGAATGGATATAGATAGAGAGATAGGGGAATAAAATTATGAAGACAACTTTAGTTATCATGGCTGCCGGTATCGGTTCTCGATTCGGCGGTGGAATCAAACAACTTGCTCCAGTTGGTTTAAATGGAGAAATTATCATGGATTATTCTATCCATGATGCAATAGAAGCAGGGTTCAACAAAATAGTTTTTATTATCCGTAAGGATATTAAGGACGCATTTAAAGAAGCAATCGGTGATCGTATTGAAAAGATTTGCAACAATCTTGATGTGGAGATTGCTTACGCATACCAGGAATTAAGTGAACTTCCAGAAAGTGTGGAACTTCCGGCAGGACGTACCAAACCATGGGGAACAGGACAAGCTGTTCTTGCTTGTAAAGAAGTTCTGCATGAGCCATTTGCAGTTATCAATGCAGATGACTACTATGGAAAGGAAGCATTTGTTAAGCTTCATGATTTCCTTGTAGGCTATACACCAGAAAAAGCCAATCAGTTCTGTATGGCAGGTTTCATTTTGAAGAATACGTTAAGTGAGAATGGTGCCGTTACCAGAGGTATTTGCGAGACAAATGAGGAAGGCTATCTCACAGCAGTACATGAAACCTCCAATATTGTTAAGACTCCAGAGGGTGCAGCAGTAGATAACGATGGACAGCTCATTTCAATTAATGCTGAATCCTACGCATCCATGAATATGTGGGGACTTACACCGAAATTTATGCAGATTTTAGAAGATGGTTTTAAAGAATTCTTTGCTAACATGGGAGACAAAGATATTCTGAAAGCAGAATATTTACTGCCAATTTACATAGATGAACTTCTTCAGGCTGGAAAAGTTTCTGTAAAGGTCTTAGATACGAATGACAAGTGGTTCGGAGTAACCTATAAAGAGGATAAAGACTATGTAGTGAAGTCATTTGCTAAGCTGATAGAAGATGGTGTATATCAGAAGAATTTATTTGAAGATTTGAAATAAATAATAAAGGAGAACGATGGGAAGTAAGATAATCGAAATATTTAATAAAATAGCATATAACGTATTATCAGCACTGTACCAGCCTTTTTGGGCTGCCGTTCTCCTTGCCTTTTTAACAATGTTCTTATATTTATATGGTAAGGAGCATGGGTGGAAAAAGAATAATTTTATCCGAAATATGTTTGCAACATGGTGGAGAGCATTTAAAAATTCATCAACTTTTCGCAGGATATTTCTATTAGCCTTTTATACAGCAATGATATTACTCCGAACAGTTTTAAATCGTGAGATATGGTTTGATCCGCTTGGAAAGCTTTTTGGAGGATGGGGACTATATGAAGATGGACAGTTTACAACAGAATCTATAGAGAATTTCATGTTATTTGCTCCATTTTCTATTTTACTATTGTGGGCATTTCAAAAAGAATTACTTGATGAATCTGAGAATATTAGATTTGGAAAGACCGTTTGGAAAGCCACAAAAGTTGTAGCAGTATTTTCTTTTCTGATAGAATTTACTCAGCTATTATTCCATCTTGGAACATTTCAAATATCAGATCTGACCTATAATACAGTTGGTGGAGCAGTAGGTGGTGTCATCTATTATTTGGGATATTGTCGAAAGGGAAAGCGAAAAAATAAAATAAGAAACAGAGGATAGCAATCGGGACATTAGTCCGGAGCAAGGAATCCTCTGTTTTAGGTGCAAGACGATTGGATTTACATAGAAATAGGAATTATAAAATGGCAGGAAGACCAAGAAAGAAACCAGAATATAATCCAGAACTTCAATTTAACAATTTTCTTCAAGAGTTAAGAGATGCCTATGAAGAAGCAGATTCTTTAAGATCACTGGCAGATGAGTTAAATATTAGTCTGCTTAAACTTCGTAAGCTACTTATTACTGCTGATGTATTCACATCAGATATATGTACAGAAATCAATGATCTGCATCAGTCAGGAAAAAAGATTTCGGAGATTATGGAACTTACAGGTCTTTCCAGAGCATCGGTACATTCCTATTTGCCCTACATTAAGGGGCTTTATAATGCAGCAGAGATAAGTTTAAATGCGGAGCGATGCCGGACATATAAGAATAGACAAGAACAGGTTCGGCTTCTACAGGAAATACCATCAGAAGAAAATTTGTGGCAGGCTGTTATTGCATTTCAGGATTATCCATTTAAAACGGCAACTGGATTACCATTCCGATATAAATTGAAGGTCGGTAAAAACGGAGAGTATAACAGAGAGCTGTTGATAGACCGAAGAGAGAAGAGTAAGAGTCTTGCCTGGAGTAGTGTAGTGCTGGCATTTGAAAATAGTAAGAGGGTTTCAGAAGAAGTGAAGAAACCGAAAGCACTTGGAGACATTAGAGGAGTTTCATACATTTATCCGATACTATGGCGATTTGGCTTGATCAAAGTTCCGGAAGCAATAGAGAAGAAAATGGGAAAGCAGAGATAAATCCCTGCTTTATTGCTCATAAGCGATTGGATTAACATGAATATATTAAAGAGTTTTTCGTAAAATAGAAAATGCATCAATGATGGGAATGCTGTTTCTGTGAGTATAAGAGTCTCATAAAACAGCATTCTTTTTATTTGTAATAAGCTAGACAGATATGGTATACTTATGCTTACAAAGTGATATGTGGGGAATAATACATGAGAAAAGTAGATAAGAACACGCAGGATATAGATTTTGTTATTACCTGGGTAGATGGAAATGACCTGGAATGGAAGAGAGAAAAGGCTGCAAGGCTGGGACACACAGATATGGATATATCTGTAAATGCGGATGATAGAAAAGAACGGTACAGAGATTGGGATAATCTCCGGTACTGGTTTCGCGGGATGGAGAAATATGCGCCATGGGTGAGAAAGGTTCATTTTGTCACATGGGGACATATTCCTCAATGGCTGAATACAAAACATCCGAAATTGAATATTGTCTGCCATGAAGATTTTATCCCTCAAAAATTTCTCCCTACATTTAATTCACATACGATTGAATGGAATTTCCATCGAATTCCAGGGTTAACAGAACAGTTTGTCTATTTTAATGATGATATGTTTCTGTTGAAACCCGTTTATATGGAAGATTTTTTTAAAGATGAAAAACCGATAGATATGTTAGCACTTCAGCCGGATGTAGCAAATGTGGATGATCCGACAATGCCATACATTTACTTAAATAATACAATGTTGCTGGCGAAGTATTTTGATAAACGCAGTAATATAAAGAAGCAGCCATGGGCATATTTTCATATAGGATATCCTCCGATGTATTTTCTGTACAATGTATTAGAACTGGCTTTTCAACGATTTACCGGGTTTTATACGGTACATGGACCGTCTCCTCTTAAGAAAAGTACTTATCAGAAATTATGGGAGCTGGAACCGGAATTATTGTCTGATGTATGCAGTCATCCGTTCAGACATAGGGAAGATGTGAGCCAGTATGTATTGCGGGAATATCAGAAACTGAGTGGAGAATTTGTTCCGGAGAATGTACAGAAAATATGCGGATATTATGATGCAGAGCAGACGAATGACAGATTAGTGCGAAGTATTCTCAGACAGAAAAAGAAAATAATCTGTATTAACGACAGTAATCATGAGATTGATTTTGAGAAAGTAAAAAAAGAAATTAATCAGGCTTTTGAACAGGTTTTTTCGGAAAAATCATCTTTTGAAAATAGTATCTGAGAGATACTTGAGTTACGGAATTAAGATAAGAAAGGTATAAAAATGAATATTCTGCTGGTCGGAGGCTCCTGCAGTCTGATAAACAGTATGATCCTGAAACTAAGAAAAGAGGGACACAGAGTTTGTCTGCTGACGGGAGATAAATATAGACATAATAAATATGAAAGAGTATTTGAAAAATACGAGTTTTCTTATGATTGCGAGAATCTGAATGATATTCTGGAAAGTGTAAATGCAGATGTAACAATTCTTATGGGTGCGTTTGATACAAATTACCGTTGGAATGGGGAGGAAAGAGAGATAGTTCTTTTTATTTCTCATCTTGTCAATATTCTGGTTGCTTATTCAGTAAAAAACAAAAAAAGATTGATTTTTCTTTCTTCAGATGAAATTTATAATGGAAACTACACGGAAGATATAAAGGAAGAAGAACCCTTTTCCGGAGTGGGAATCAGAGCGGATGCACTGTCACAGGCAGAAGAGATCTGCGATAATTTCAGAATCAATAGAAATCTGGATATTATAACTTTGCGTCTGGATCATCTCTACAATATTCCGAAAGGGAGAAAAGACGTAAATAATATTTGTGCAGATATGTGTCTGAACTGCATGTGTGACGGGCATATTAAGGCAAAAACAGACCATACATTTTCACTTCTCTATGAAAATGATGCAGTAGAGTATATTTACCAGTTTATAAAAACCAGCAACCACAAATATAGTCTTTATAATTTATCTTCTAATGATGTAGTAAGTGAAGTAAAACTTGCAGCTATGATTCAGAAAGCTATGGAAATCGAATCGAATATTGTCGCTTTTTCCGACAGTAATGGAAGATGTGTTTTGTCGGGCAATCGTTTTGAAAGAGAATTTGGAGTTCATGCATTTGGTAATCTTGAGAAGAATATAAAAGACATGGTTTCTTATATGAAGAAACATGAATCAGTTTTCCTGAAGGGGGATGACTTAAAGCTTTCATGGTGGAAAATGCTTTATGAAAAATGGAAATGGCTGATCAGGACACTTTTTCCGTTTTTCGAGAATCTGGTATGTTTTGTTCCGTTTTTCATGATGAATAACAGGACTGTGGGCAGTGAATATTTTGCAAATCTGGATCCGTTTCTTTTGTATGTGCTGCTATTTGCAATTGTATATGGGCAGCAGCAGGCGACGTTTTCTGCAATATTGGCAGTTGCAGGTTATATGTTCCGGCAGATGTATACCAGAAGTAGTTTTGAGGTACTGATAGATTATAACACTTATGTCTGGATCGCACAGCTTTTTATCCTGGGGCTTGTAGTAGGATATATGAGAGACCAGATACGTATCATGCGCCTGGAGAGTCAGGAACTGGAAGAACATTTGCACAGACAGATTGTGGATATCCGGGATATCAATGAAAGTAATGTCCGTGTAAAAGAGGTCATGGAGCAGCAGCTGATCGACCATAAGGACAGTATCGGTAAAATTTACAGCATTACAGCAGGACTGGAACAGCGTATGCCGGATGAGGTTATTTTCTATGCAGTGGAAATGCTGGGAAAACTTATGAAGACAAAGGATGTAGCCCTCTATAATGTGGTCAGTAAAGATTATGCCCGTATCTTTTCTGCAAGTTCCCAAAAGGCGAGAAGTCTTGGAAATTCAATCCGTTACAGGGAGATGACGGACATTTATGATGCATTAAAAGAGCAGAAGGTATATATTAATAAGAAAATGGATGAGCAGTATCCACTTATGGCAAGAGGAATCTACGAAGGTGAAGAGGTACAGATGATCGTTATGATGTGGGGACTAAGCTGGGAAAAAATGACCCTTGGACAAGCCAATTTTCTTACAGTCGTCAGCTATCTGATTCAGAATGCAGTCCTCAGGGCACAGAGATATATGCAGGCACTGGAAGAGAAGCGTTATAGCCAGAATTCCAGAATCCTGGAACCGGAAGCATTTGAGTCCCTGGTTCAGGCATATATGAAGGCAAAACTGAAAAATCTTGTAGAATGTGTATTAATTAAAGTAGATGTTCAGAATTCGGAATATCAAAAAACGGATGAGCAGATGTCCGGATATATGAGGGACAGTGATTACATGGGAATGCTGCCTGATGGAAATCTGTATGTCCTGCTTACCAACACAACCAGAGAGGGTGCTGTTATTGTACAGGACAGATTTGAGAAGAATGGCTATAAAACAGAATACGTGGAGATGATGTCAGTATGTCACAGAGAATGAAGCTGTTTATTTTCCTGCTGATTATAAATCTGATCGTGGTTGTGTTCTATCTGATCTGGAATTATATCCGCAGAAAAGAAAAAATCGGAAGTGTATGGATGAAGGCAGTTATGATGCTTTTATGTCCGGTGACAGGTCCTGCGTTTGTATTCCTGTCATTCCTGCTTTTTAAGTTATTTTCTTCCCAGGGTATGGATTTGTCGGACGTTGTATTTAGCAAAGACAGGAAAGAGAATTTCCACCGTCCTGATGAGGAAATGGAGAGAAATATGGTCTCTTTGGAAGAAGCCCTGGAAGTTACAGATAAGAAGAGCCTTCGTACTTTGATGCTGAATGTGATCAGAGGAGATTACCGCAATTCTCTTGCGGCGATTAATCTGGCATTAAACAGCGAGGATTCAGAGACTGCCCATTATGCAGCATCTGTTCTTCAGGATGTATTGAATGATTTTCGAAGTAAAGTACAGACAGATTATCTTTTATGCCAGGAAGAAAATGAACAGCAGGTGGAAAATTGTATAAAACTTGTTGAATATATGAATCCGATTCTGGAACAGCAGGTACTTACAAGTCTGGAACAGCGTTCCATGGCAGAGAGGATGCAGGAGGTGTTGCAAAAAGCCTGGGAACTTGATAAGATAAAAATCAGCAGTACTGTCTATGAAAAGGTCTGCCAGCGCCTGTTGGAAGTAAAGGATTATGAGAAATGCACACTGTGGTGTGACCGGGCAATGAAACAATATCCGGGAGTTTTGTCCAGCTATACCTGTCAGATGAAACTCTATTTCTCATGTGGAAAGAAAGAGAAGTTCTTTCAGGTTATGCAGGAACTTCGAGATTCGGATATTGCGATTGATAATGAAACCCTTGAACTGATCAGAACATTTATGTAGAGTAAAAGGATGAACAGATATGTCAATGACAACTCTGGTTATATTAAGATTTGCAGGTATATTTGCTGCTTATACAGGTTTAACAGTTTTGTTACCTGCGATTATGTTTCGTCGGATACTGGCAGGCAGAGGACTGTCAGAGCAGTTTCTGATGTGTTATACATTTGGAAATTTTTATATTATAAATATTGTGTTTGCAGTCCAGCTTTTGCATATTTCAGGTTTCTGGGCACTTGTATTGTTTACTGCTGTACCAGGGATTCTGATCTGGAGCAGGGTGAACAGGGTTTCTCTAAGAGAACTCTGCATAAAGACAGGAATTATCTGTAAGAAAATACTTCAGGGAAGTATGGGAATGAGGGGGGCTTTATACAGAGTCTGTAACAGGATTAAGGCAGTATTAAAACGCTCAGTCCGTCTGTTTTATTACAAAGTAATCTGTAATACGCTTCAGTGGATTCTGGTAGGGGCAGTTATTATAGCTTTGTTCTGGATTTATGGAAGAAACCTGTTGCTCACTTATGGATATTGTGCTTCAGATATACCGGTACATTTGAACTGGATTAATGAGATGGTCAGAGGAAATCTTTTTTCCGATGGTGTATATCCGTTTGGATTTCACTGTATGATATATTATCTTCATACAGTTTTCAGGGTTGATACGTATGCGATTCTGTGTGTATTCTATCTTGTACAGGTATTCTTTATTCATATGGTACTTCTTGCTGTGATGAAATTGTTATGCAGATCATTGTATCTGCCATATGCAGGAGTGCTTGTATATATATTGGGAAATCTCTGGGCAAAACAGACATATAGTCGTTTTGGGGCATCACTGCCCCAGGAATTCGGAATGATTTTTGTGATTCCGTCTGTTTACTTCCTGATCAGTTTTTTTCAGACAGAGAAGGAGAAACTGAAAACCAGAGAAACAAAGCTGCTCTCAGGATGCTTTGCGCTGGCTTTTGCGCTGACTCTGGCGATTCATTTTTATGGAACTATGATTGCAGGGCTTTGCTGTATTGGAATTGCTGTCGGTTTTTGTCCGCGCTTCCTGAATAAAGAGTATTTTAAACGAATTATGATGACTGGTATTATCAGTGTATTTCTGGCTGTGCTTCCTATGGGGATTGCATTTGCAGGAGGAACACCTCTGCAGGGCTCACTTGGCTGGGGATTAAGCGTCATCAATGGTGGCAAATCAGATACTGAGGATGAAGAAGCTTCTTCAGAGGATATAACCATGGAAGAGATGGCAGCGCGTCTGAATGAAAACTCGAAGAATAATATTAAAAGTAATAATGCGAAATCAATGCAGACAAAAAGGATTCCTGCTATGACGGAAACTCCTGAATCCACTTTTGCAGATAAAGTCAGAGAAATTCCGGAGAAAATAAAAAACACCTGGAATATGATGGCTCAGCGTATCGGGGAATTTATCATAAACTTGCCGGAACAATGGTGTGCATATGCGGTACTTATCGGAATTGCAGTTGTCATTCTGCTTGGTCTGATATTTATTATCCTGCGAAAGACTACTTATGGTGAGATGCTTATGTCAGCAGGATTCTGTATGGGAATTCTCACATTGTTGCTCTGTGCATCAGGGCTCGGACTTCCGATGCTGATGGATCCTGCCAGATGTAGTATTTATTATGTGTATCTTCTGATATTAACGCTGACAGTTCTGATGGATGGAATTCTTTATCTGATTTTTATGCATCGTTTATTTACAATTCCGCGAAATGTGTTATCTTTTATCTTGACTGTGTTCATTGTTGGGAGTATGCTCCATCAGGGAATGATCAAAATGCCGGGATTTGGTTCAGATTATGTATCTAATGGAGCATTGACGTGTCTGTCGAATATTATTAAAGAAAATGAAGACAAGACATGGACGATTGTATCAGCAAATGATGAGACACAGATGGGGCTTGATCATGGCTGGCATTACGAGACAATTACCTTCCTTCGAAATATGGAGTATATGAATAAAGACACTAAATTGATTATTCCGACAAAGAATGTATACTTTTTTATAGAAAAAATCCCGCTGAATTATGCGGTACTTTACTCAGGCAGTGGTCAGTCCATTTCGAAAAAGGCAGCCAGCCAGTCATTACCAAATTCAGGTGGAATAACTATGTATCAGGGGGAGGGAAGATGGATTCTGATGTCTCGGATGTATTACTGGGCACAGGCATTTAAGGAGAGATATCCCAATGATATGAAGGTATATTATGAATCAGAAGATTTTGTGTGTTATGTAATGCCACAAAATATGTATCATCAGTATAATTTTGCAATATATTACGGTTATAATCAGTTCCGGACACAGGAGGATAAAAATTAATATAATGGTTTCCAAAAGAAAATTTTTCAGTATTACAATCATGATGTTTGTTCTTTTGTTTTTGTTTCAGTTTTCTATGGTTATCAGAGACAGACAGAACACATATGATGTAAATTCAAATTTCACGACAAGGCAGAAAGATGGTAAAAATGTCTGGAAAATTAAACAGATAGATCCTGTGGCTGTCAGAACAACAGACAGAAGCTATGCTCTTTTTGTGGGAGACAGTTCATCGGATATGGCTACAGCCGTAAGCAGATGGTGCATTTATGCAAAGTGGGATATGGCACAGTGCAGAAATCTGGAGGATTACCAGGAGAATGATAAGGCATTGCCGGGGATGCTGATACTGGAATCAGAGAAATATGCACTTGGTGATAATCTGGAAAAATTAGAGAAACTGGAACAAAAAGGTGTGATCATTGTTTTTGGATGTCTGGAAAATCCAAAGAATATTGAAAAAAATCAGGAACTGATGGATTTTCTGGGGATTTATAAGGTTGTGTCTGAGAAAACAAAACTGACAGGTGTGAAACTTTTTGAAGGTCTTCTGCTGGGCGGAGAAGTAGTCTATGAAACTCCGAAGGAAAAAGAAGAGAAAGAACGTCAGGATCTGCAGCTGGAGATACCATGGTATCAGGTAGGAAGCGGTACGAAAACATATATGGTCGGACTTTTGGATCATAGTAAACAAAAAACTCAGGTGGAGAATGAAGATCTTCCTACGATTTTGTGGAGAAATGGAATCAAGGGTGGAAGTGTTTTTTGTATAGTGGGAGACTATATGAAGGACAGCACAGCACTGGGACTGTTGAATGGTATGATAACAGAGGCTTCTGAGTATTATATTTATCCGGTAGTAAATGCCCAGAATCTCTCAATGATCAATTTTCCGGCATTTGCAGATGAGAATGATGAAGAAATGATGAAACTGTACAGTCAGTCTGTGACAGGTATGACCAGAGATATTATGTGGCCATCACTGGTATCCATTGTAGAAAAAGGAAAGCTGAAAATGACCTGCTTTATGCAGCCACAGGCAGATTATGAAGATGGTATAGAGCCGGATACAAAAGATATGATATTTTACCTGAAGCAGATGAAAGAGCAGGAAGCGGAAGTAGGACTTTCTCTTGAGTATAAAAATGCAGGTTCTTTGCGGGAAAAACTGGATCAGGATGCAGACTTTTTTCAGAAATCGGACAGCAGTTATAAATATGGAGCTGCTTTTGCGGAAGAAAGGGATTTGGATACGATAACAGGATTGATGAATACTGAATTGTTGAAAAATGTAAGTACACTGGTATGTGAATATACAGAGAAAGAGCCGGTGGTTTCTTATTGTACGGATTCTGTAACTTTACAGTCTGTGACAAGTGATGGGATGAATTACAGTTATAGTGATGATATTCGGATGAGAAGTATCCAGAGTTCGCTGGCATATACGAATGTTATGTTAAATATGCATGATATTTTCTGGCCGCAGCAGAAAACTGACAGATGGCAGATTATGCAGAAGCATTTTTCCAGTAATATCCTTACCTATTGGAAAAACTTTACAGGTTTTGACAGTGTGACTCTTTCAGAAAGCAACACTAGAATCAGAGCTTTTCTGAATCTGGATTTCTCAGAGTCCAGAACAGAGAATGAGATTACGTTGGAAACTTCTGAGAAAGGAAGCTGGTTTCTTCTCAGGACGCATGGAGAAGAAATCGCAGAAATAGAAGGCGGTACAGAAAAGGAAATAGAAGATGGAACTTATCTGATCCAGGCGCAGGATACTACTGTGAAGATTCAGATAAAAACATCAGGACTTCATTATGACAGATAGCTGTTATGACAGAGAGGAAATGAGCAGAAAAGTATGAAAGTTTGTATTGTGGCAGAGGGCTGTTACCCATATGTGGTCGGAGGTGTTTCCGGTTGGATCAACAGTCTGATCAGATCTTTTCCGAATGTAGAATTTATATTGCTGGCAATTGTGGCGAACAGATCCTTCAGGGGGAAATTTGTCTATGAGCTGCCGGAAAACCTTACACAGGTTTATGAAGTATATCTGGATGACTGTGAATGGGAAAGCGGAAACAGAAAAAGAAAATCTTTAAGGCAAGTCCATCTCTCTCATAAAGAATATGACGAAATGCTGAATATGGTGCTGAACCGGAGGACAGACTGGGGTGTGATTTTTGACCTGTTTCACAGAAAGCATCTTTCTGTAGATGCTTTTCTTATGGGAGAGGATTTCTTCAGGATTGCCAGGGAGTGCTATGACCGTAATTATTCAAATATTAATTTCTCGGATTTCCTCTGGACGCTGCGCTCCATTTATCTGCCGATGTTCTGGGCACTGAGAATGGATGTACCGAAGGCGGATTTGTATCATTGTGTGGCCACCGGTTATTCTGGAATTCTTGGAAGTATGGCAAAACATTTTCATGGAAGTTCATTACTGATCTCCGAGCATGGGATTTATACCAGAGAAAGGGAGGAAGAGCTGATCAAAGCTTCCTGGGTAAGGGGAGTATATAAGAATATCTGGATTGAACAGTTTAAGAAGATGTCACTTCTTGCATATGAAAAGGCAGATATGGTAACCTGTCTGTATGACCATGCAAAGGACCTGCAGATGGAATTGGGATGTCCGCCTGAGAAGATCAGGGTGACACCAAATGGGATCAATACACAGACGCTTGCAGATCTTCCCGGCAAGACAGAAGAAGAGAAGCAGTTTATCAATGCCGGGGCTGTACTTCGTGTAACTCCTATCAAAGATGTTAAAACCATGATACAGGCATTTGCTTTTGCCAAAAAAAAAGTAAAAAATATGAAGCTCTGGATTATGGGACCGGCAGATGAAGATAAAGAATATGCAAAAGAATGTTATGATCTGGTAGAATCCCTTGGGGTTCAGGATGTGGAATTCACAGGAAGGGTTAATGTAAAGGATTATCTGGGCAAGATGGATTTCACACTGCTTACTAGTATCAGTGAAGGACAGCCTTTGACAATCCTTGAGAGTTATGCGGCTCACAAACCTGTAATTGCCACAGATGTGGGAAATTGCAGGGAACTGATCTATGGAAATAATGACGGATTTGGGGAAGCGGGAATCCTCACACACATTATGAATATAGAAGAGATCGCCCATGCAATGGTTACCATGTCTGTAAATGAGAAAGACAGAAGGCGTATGGGAGAAGCAGGATACAGACGTGTAAATGCACTTTACAGGATTGATCAGATGAAGGAAGTATACAGAGAAATATACAAAGGATTTTCAGATAGACAGAATCTTTCGTGGACAGAGGAACCCTTTCAGATCAGTGTGTATGAAAAGATGATGTAAATGAAAGCATAATGTGACTGAGATCGGGATAACAAACATAAGATAAGCAATTACGGGATGGAGAGGATATATGGCAGGAATAGGTGTAAAACTTACAAATATCTATAAAAAGAATACGCTGACTACTGATATCATAGGTGTGGGATACAGTATGGTCGTTACAATCGCCCCCATGCTGCTGGTGATCGGTGCGCTTATGATCATGGAGTATTTTCTGGATTTCTCTTCAGTAGGTTATGCTACAAGAGAACTGTTTTCCTGTACGGTTCTGTATATATTTATTTTTTCCCTGCTTACGGCGTCTCCATTTAACTCTGTATTATCCAAATATATGTCAGATGTGATCTATGAAGAGACATATGAAGATATTTTGCCGTGCTATTATGTGGGCATGCTTTTGAATATTTCACTGAGTGCTCTTGTGGGAATTCCATTCTGTATCCGGGAGTATCTGGTTGGAAAAGTGGATATTATTTATGTTTTTACAGGTTATTGCGGATACATTGCCCTGGTTCTTGTGTTCTATTCTATGTTGTACCTGTCTATCTGTAAGGATTACAAAAAAATATCATTCTTCTTTGCCGTTGGTATGACAGTGACAGTGTTTTTATCTTTTCTGCTTGTAAAAGTATTTCATTGGGGTATTACATATGGAATGCTGTTTTCGCTGACAATTGGATTTTGGCTGATCGCCTGTCTGGAAATGTCGGTAGTCCGGAGTTATTTTAAGGAAAACAGTGGAAAATACAGACAGGTTCTGGTCTATTTTAAGGAATATTGGCCGTTGGTGGTTACAAATTTTCTTTACACTTTAGGACTTTATGTACACAATTTTGTTTTCTGGACAACAGATCTTCACATGATAGTAGTAAAATCTTTTGTATGTGTGACAACATATGATATGGCAACCTGTCTTGCAATGTTTACAAATATCTCTGCAAGTGTTATCTTTATCAGTAGAGTTGAGATGTATTTTCATGGCAGATATAAAGCATACTCAGAAGCCGTTATCGGTGGAAGAGGAGTTGATATTGATATTACAAAGAAGGGGATGTTCCGTGCTCTTTCCGAAGAGCTTATGAGTCTTGCCAGAGTGCAGTTTATTATTACGCTGGTGATCTTTCTGATTTGTATGATTTTTCTTCCGCAGCTTGGTTTTGGAGGAATGACAATGAGGATATATCCCTGTCTGGCGTCAGGATATTTTATCTTGTTTCTGATGTATGCGGAGATTATTTTCATGTATTATTTTAATGACATGAAGGGTTGCGTATTGACGGGACTGGTGTTTTGCCTTATCACACTGGTGGGAAGTATAATATCTTCTCATTTTACAGAGATATGGTATGGGGCGGGGCTTGTTGTCGGGAGCTTTGCCGGATGGACAGTGGCTTATGGAAGACTTCGGTGGATGGAGAAACATCTGGATGTCCATATATTTTGTAATGGTCATCTGCTGAAGAAGAAAAAAGGTGATTGTCCGTCACCAAAAGTATTTGACAGATATGAATAGTAAGAAAGGAACGAAAGAAAAAAATGGAAGTGGGAGATATACTGAGGTTATTTGTGATCGTATCAGGAGTGTTTATGGTTGTGAGGGCAATTCTGTCACTTGCAAAGAGAAAGATGACAGAACCATTTTGTCTTTCATGGGTGTTTTTGTCTGCATTAATGATTCTTTCAGGTGCACTTTTAAATCCATCTCAGATGAAGCGTTATGTCAGTACACGCGGACTGATTCTGACTATAATAATTGTGTCAGGTGTTCTGTGGGGATTATGGTTTATCAGTACGCAGGTTTCTATCCTGAAAAGAAAAAATCAGGAGCTTGCCATGCAGATTTCGTTATTAAACAATGATTGTAAAAGATACTCAGAGAGCTGGAGAAACTAAAGAGAGAAAAATAAAAATATGAAAAAAGTATTGTTTGTGATCAATACTCTCGGAGGTGCAGGCGCAGAAAGAGCACTGCTGGAACTGCTTAAGAGGTTTACACCGGATCAGTATGAGGTTGATCTGTATATACTTCTGGAGCAGGGAGAGCTGATCAGCCAGGTACCGGAATATGTAAATATTTTGAACAGAAACTATACAGCAGAGTCAGTTCTTTCCGCCGAGGGAAAGAAGAAATTGAACAAAAAAGTCTTTATGCGCCTGTTTACGCATGGGGCGTTGTTTAAAAATATACCATATCTGATAAAGAATGCAGTTGCTATGCTGGGCAGAAAAAAGATATATGCAGATAAGCTTTTATGGCGTGTCATGTCGGACAGTGGTATGAAGCTGAACAAAAGTTATGACATGGCAGTTGCTTACCTGGAAGGCGGTTCTACATATTTTGTCCATGATCATGTTACGGCAGAGAAGAAGTTTACATTTTTACATGTAGATTATAAATACGCCGGTTACACCAGAGAACTGGACCGAGATTGTTATCTGGATTTTGACAGGATTTTTACGGTATCCGGAGAAGTAAAAATGGTGTTTAATGATGTGTATCCAGAATGCAGAAACAAAACTCTGGTATTTCACAATCTGATCGACAGGGAGGAAATCTGCAGAAAGGCAGAGCTTCCAGGCGGATTTAGTGATGCATACAGTGGAAAGAGGATATTGACAGTAGGACGGCTGACTGCACAGAAAGCATATGAATTGGCAATTGATGCAATGAAGCTTCTGAAGGATCAGGGGATAAAAGCACGCTGGTATATTCTGGGCGAGGGAGAATTACGAAATAAGCTTCAGCAGAAAATAGACAGTCTTGGACTGAAGGAAGATTTCCTGTTGCTGGGTGCGAAGGAGAATCCTTATCCATATTATAAGCAATGTGATCTGTATGTGCATGCGACCCGGTTTGAGGGGAAAAGTATTGCAATACAGGAAGCTCAGGTTCTGGGCTGTACGATTCTGGTATCTGATTGCAGCGGAAACCGGGAACAGGTGGAGAATGGGACGGATGGTATACTGTGTCAGCTTTCACCGGAGGATATCAGCAGGAAGATAGCTGAACTGCTGGGAAATGAAGAGAAATGCAGAGAATATGGAAAAAAAGCTACAGTCCGGATATCCTCTGAACAGGGGGATATCCTGAAACTGTTTGAGATAGCATAAGAAGAGAGAGAATAGTATCTATGGAGAGCAGAGAAAACGTTGGAAAAGAAGCAAAAAAAGAAGTCCTGATCATTATTCCGGCATACAATGAGGAAAAAACAATCGTTCCGCTTCTGGAAAAACTGGAACAGCCGGAGATAGCGCAGGTTGCAGATGTACTGGTTATGGATGATGCATCTCAGGATGCAACGAATCATGTAACTAAGAAAAGAAAGCATGATGTAGTTACCCATGTGTTTAATCTGGGATATGGAAGTGGACTGCAGCTTGGCTATAAATATGCGGTACGTAAAGGTTACAGATATGTAATACAGATGGATGCAGATGGTCAGCATGATGTGTGCAACATTCTGAGAATCTATAAAGAATTGCAGACAGAAGATGAAAATGGAACATTGCCGGATATTGTCCTTGGATCAAGATTCATGGAAGGAAGTTCTGGATTTTCGGTTTCATTTGCCAAAAAGATTGCATTTGTATGGTTTCGTATAATGTTGAAAACAGGAACTGGAAGAAGAATTACAGATCCGACTACCGGTCTTCAGGGATTAAACTGGAGAACCTTCCTTTTTTATTCGAAATATAATAATTTTGATGACAAATATCCAGATGCAAATATGCTTATGCAGATGTTGCTTCTTGGGTTCAGGGTCAGAGAAATTCCGGCAGTGATGCATGTAAGGACTACAGGAGTCAGTATGCATTCCGGACTGAAACCAGTACTCTATATGTTCAGAATGACGTTTTCAATCCTGGCTGTGTGGATCAGGGAAAAGATTCTTAAGATGGATGAGGATAAAATACGTGAGCTGGAAAAATATAATGAATAAAAACAACTGGGTATTCCAACAGGTGGAACTCATCGAGAGTAATGTCTGCCTGGAAAATCCAGGCAGAGGATGGTATGGAATCTATACGTTTGTTGTTCAGGATTCCATAAATCCAGAAGAACTGAGATGGAGTCTGAGAGATGGAGAACTTCTTGCACTGGTATTGCTGGATATCAGTATATATCGCAGTATGCAACTGGATGAGAATGCCCTGAATAATATCAGAAGCATTCTCAGTTTTTTTATGTATTACAAAAAAGATGTGATTCTGCGGCCGGTTTATGATCGGGAAGGAAAAGGGCGTGAATGTGAGCCGGATAGTTTTGAACAGGTGCTGGAGCATTTACAGCAGATTGGTGGTTTGCTCCGAGATATGCAACATTCGGTATTCATCTTCCAGGGGATGCTTGCCGGAAGCTGGGGAGAAATGCATGATTCCAGATATCTGTCACCAGAGTGTATCAATCAAATGTGGAATTGTATGCGGCAGTATTTGGGAGATGAGATATATCTTGCTGTACGTACTCCAGCGCAGTGGAGAACTTTGAGAAGTGAAAAAGAATTCAGACAAAAGAAATATGCGCATCTGGCATTATTTGATGATGGGATTCTGGGTTCCATGACTCATCTGGGAACCTTTGGAACTGAACTCAGGGAGGCGGCAGGCTGGGCACAGGCGTGGACAAGAAAAGAGGAAATGGAATTTGTTAATTGTCTTACAGAAGATATGCCATGTGGTGGAGAAGTAGTAGCCTGTACTGAGAACGACAGAATGTATGAGGCAAAGTTCATAGTCAACGAGTTAAAAAAGATGCATATTACTTATTTGGACAGTACCTATGATATGAAAGCACTGGATTTATGGAAAAGTATATCGTGGGATGGATTTGATAATTTGAAAATATGGAAGGGATACAGCCTCTATGAGTATATAGGAGAACACCTGGGATATCGGCTTGTAGTGCGAACTGTGAAGTTGAAACCGATTCGAAGAGGAAGAGCAGAATTTATGTTTGAAATTGAGAATACCGGGTTTGGAAGGGTATTTCAGGAAACAGAATTGTTTCTGATAATGAAAAACAGGAATGAGACCAGAGAAGTTCCGATATCCATGGATATGAGAAAAATCCAGGCAGGAACCAGGATATGTGGAAAAACAGTGATTAAATTAATGGAGGGCAGAGTATCCTTGAAACTTCAGAGAAAAAAAGATGGACGGATCATTCATTTTGCAAATAAAAACAGTACAGACACCCTTTACCTGGGAAGTCTGCACTGTGGAAAAATTTATCTTAGTGAAGAATAAGAGTACCTACAGGAACTGTCTTGCTGTTTTCTGCCCCCTGATTGGCAAAATGGATAGAATTTTCTGTGTATGGATCTTCCATACGCAGTGAAATGGAGTAAGTTCCTTTTCTCAGGGAACGGATATCCAGATCTGTTTTAAATGTGGAGCAGTCATTGCCTGCTATGGTACGGTTGTCAATATTTGTTTCTATTTTCTTTGATTTTCCGGTACTTTCATCAGTGAGGAACAGAACAGTATCGAATCTGGTATATGCGGAAGAAAATCCTGTGTTTGCAATTGTTATATAAAGAGAGGCTGTGTTACTCAGGACGGAGTGAAAATCAACAGAGGATTCTTTCATAACATACCGATAACCAAGGTGTGTACTTATATAATCGTACCCTGTACATCCGGAAAAAACGTCTGTCCGTGATCCTGTATAAGTGGAATTCTTCCATTTATCCAGAACTGCGGGATCGTGTTCGGAATTCAGGTAAGATATATGCATCTGTGAAAGGTCGGCAATCGCATTGTCCAGATCGTTATATTCATTATCAACTGTAACCTCACCCCCATTAGGAACATATTGGCAGAGTTTGTACTGGAAAAGAAGTTCCTCACTTCGTGTGCCTTGCTCATCCAGATTACTGTCCGGCTGTAAAGGGGTATCATCGTAAGTACCCAGATCATAAACAGAACCAAGCATGCCATCATTAAAAAGACTGAGTCTTGCCTGCAGGCTGCCATTGCCAGCATCTGTACTGGACAGGGGCGTTCTGGTGCGGAGTATGCCACGCAGCTGACCAGGAGTGCGGACTGCCAGAAAAATATCAGAGGAAATATTCTGATCAAGTTCTTCTATAATCTGTCTTATCTGATTAATATCTCCGTAATTGGAATGATTCATTTCTCCAGTATTTCCTGTCAGAGTACCCTGAAGAATATAAACACAGTCTGCATATTTGTTGACAGTAGAAGAAATCTGGGAAATATGGTTCTTTATCTGAGGCAGGTCAGATGGTTCCGTGGACAGAGCCTGTCCATCCCAGTCATACAGAAAACGGAGGATAACTTGTTTTTTTGCCCGAACACATTCTTCCAGTATTTTATCCAACTGATTTTTGGCATTTGTGCTTATGCTGGTATTGGAGTAATTTTTCAGATTAATCTCCAGAAGCATCAGAGGATATGGATTGGAAGCGCAACTTTTTCTGCACCAGGCAGCAGATTTCTCCGGCTTCTGATTATCTGAAAGAATGTATCCGCTCAACTGATAGAAACCACGATATGGGTTGTCCAGTTCACGGGAGGATTCTTCTGTCATTGCAGGAGTGTATTTTACATTTAGCCGTCTGATGGAGATTATGTGGTAGAGACATAATACAGCCAGCACCGAGCAGATAACAAAAAAAAGACTGTGCAGGATGATTGATGATTTTTTTTTCATGAATATTTGCTCCTTAAAAATATCTATACATATAACTATGAATTGACTATAATGTATTATAACCAAAAAGAAAGGATAAGTGAAGATTGAAACAGAAATCAAGGACAGAATATTCTGTTATGAATACGACAGTCGCTTTTTTGGCACAGACATTGGCAATTTTTATGGGTTTTTTTACAAGAGTTGTTTTTACCAGGACTCTCAGTGAAGGTTATGTAGGAATTAATGGTTTGTTTACGGATATATTAAATATATTGTCTTTGTCAGAACTTGGGGTCGGAACAGCAATCACATATGCTCTTTACGCTCCTATAGCCAGAAGAAATATAAAAAAACAACAGATTCTGATGCGGATGTTTCGGAATTTCTACAGGATAACAGCGGGCTTTGTTGTGCTTGCCGGCTTATGCCTGATACCATTTCTGGATATTTTGATGAAGGATCGTCCAGATGTGAATCATCTAATTATAATTTATCTTCTGTATCTGCTTAATTCCGTTGTTTCGTATTTATTGATTTATAAAAAAACACTGGTAGATGCCCATCAGATGAATTATATTACGGTGATGTATCATAATGGTTTTCTTGTACTGCAGGATATTCTTCAGATTATGGTATTGTTTTTGACACGAAACTTTATCCTGTTTCTTGTTATTGCGGTTGTATGTACCATAATCGGAAATATCTGTATGTCCCGAAAGGCAGACAGGCTGTTCCCATATCTGAAAGAACCGTGTAAGGAGCAGCTTCCACAGGAAGAACGTCATGATATTTTAAGGAATGTAGAGGCAATGCTGATGCATAAAATTGGTAATGTAGTAGTAAATAATACAGATAATCTGCTGATCTCAAGTTTTGTGGGAATTATCAGTGCAGGGATTTATTCCAATTATTATCTGATCATAGGATCAGTCAGGCAGGTTCTGGAGCAGGCAATGCTGGGAGTTGCGGCAAGTGTGGGAAATCTTGGTGTGACGGAAGAGAACGAAAAGATAGGACGGATTTTTGACAGTCTGTTTTTTATAGGGTACTGGCTGTTTGGTTTTGCAGGTGTCTGTTTGCTGGAACTGCTGAATCCTTTTGTGAAGCTGGCATTTGGTAAAAAATATTTATTTCCAAAGGAAATTGTTTTGATACTGTGTATTAATTTTTTTATTAATGGGATGAGACGTGCAGTGCTGATTTTTAAGGAATCTATGGGACTGTTCTGGAATGATCGGTACAAAGCGATAGCTGAAGCAGTGTTAAATCTGGTAATTTCCATTCTGCTGGTTACATATTTTGGTGTGGCAGGAGTATTTGCAGGTACATTCTGCAGTACAGTACTTACTTCTGTATGGGTAGAACCCTATGTGATTTATAAATACAGACTGAAAAAGCCTGTTACCGGTTTCTTTGTAAAATATGCAGGATATCTGGGGGTGATGGCTGCAGTATGGGGAATAACGGAATATTTTTGCAGATTTATTTCCGGACAGGCATTTATGATTCTGGTATGCAGACTGGGAATCTGCCTGATTGTGCCGAATATTTTATTGTGGTTTGCCTACAGGAGAACTGCAGAGTGGAAAGTATTATGGAATTTACTGAAAAAAATTGTAGAAAAAGTTTTTACAGGAGATAAAAGATGACAGCTTTGGAAAAACAGCAGAAAAAGATTTCTGTGATCATACCTGTATACAATGCAGAAAAGTACATCAGAGAAACTCTGGACAGTATTATAAAGCAGAGTTATAAAAATCTGGAAATTATATTGATAGATAATGGATCAAAGGACAGAAGTCCTGATATTATACAGAAATATGAAGCAAAATACCCGGAGATTCATATGATTGAAGGATCGGGAAAGGGTCCAGGAGCTTCAAGAAACAGAGGGATGAAGCTTGCGAAGGGTGACTACATTGTGTTTGCCGATGCAGATGATTATCTTCCTGATAAGGAGATATTCTGTAAATATATAAATCTTGCAGAGCAGACAGATGCGGATATTGTTGTCAGCAATTATGCAAGATTGTGGAAAGATAAAATATTGCCGGCTACTAAACATCAATCATTTGCATTATGTAGTCCATCATCTGAAGAATTCAGATTTCAGGGATTTTTCTCAGTAGGAACACTTTCTTATGCGTGGGGGAAATTATACAGAAGAGAGTTTCTGAGAAATCATCAGATTTATTTTGCGGATCTTTCTTATGCAGAAGATAAACTGTTTAATATGCAATGTTATATCTGTGATGCGAAGTATGCATTTCTGGAAGATATAGGGTATATTTACAGAAAAAATGATATGTCAGTTTCCTGGCAGTATCGTCCGGATTCTGTAGAAAACTGGTTCAAACTTGTATATGAACTGAAAAGCTGGATAGAGAAAAAAGACAAGGATCCGAAAGAATATACTTCACTGATTGGATATTTGCTTATTTTTGCGGCATTTTTTGACGGAAAAATGGAATATATGCAGCATAAAAAATCTCTGTGGGCTGTCAGAAAGGTTCTTAAGAAATATGGAAGCAATCCGATGGGGAGAAAGGCTTTTACAGAGTTGGCAGACAGAAGGAAAAAACTGCAGATCACGCAAAAATTGTGGAAGATTATGATCCGGACATTTTCGTTGGGAATGAAATGGAGGTGGTATCTGTTGATGTCTGTGGGAATAAAGATTTTGGTTTCCTGCCGGGTAGATGAAAGACTTTCTGATACTGGACTAAGGAAAAAGTAAAGACAGTGGCTCCTGGTCAGAAGTCACTGTTTTCAAAAATCCGGATCAGTTTAGTCTTCTGATTATTTTTCTTAAAGTCATGAAGAGTCTGCCGGAATGTTGTATTTCGTACTGTGTAAGTGTTGCGGATAAAACAGATAAATGTGATACACCAGAGTGCAGGCCAGAGGACTGGATAATGGCTGGCTTTTGGAAAGCGGACCTTCATCTGGATGTGTCCTTCTTTGAAATAAGTAAGGAAGTTAACCTTCTGATACGAACTGCTTCCAACCAGTGACTGGGAAATATCGGTTCCCATATCGCCGTCTTTAAGAATCTGTATTATAAAATCATGGCAGTCGTGTGGATTGTACTGTGTCCGGGCGTCTATAGAATCCGGAAGACCCAGATATTTCCTGCAGCATTCCAGAATGATTTCGTACAGATGGCTGATGCGGGATTCTCTGCACCATTCATGAATCTGCCGAAAATTGATTTCTTTTTCATGACGCTTCAGATAAAAGGTAAAATCACAGAGAAGGCGGATACCGAATCCGCTGTACAGATAATGCTTCAGCATATGATGAATCATATAGAAAGTATATTCTGTAGGCGGCAGGACTGTGTAAGTATATCCGTGGATTGTCTGGGTGGATGCCTTCAGACATTTCGGTGAGAAGACAGAATCCACAAGTTTGTTGGCGGGGCTGTACTGGTACTGGCCAACTACACGATAGTGAAGCTCCAGGAGAAAACGGCGCCCGGTTTTGGGAAATATATAACGGTAGGTTACATGGTGGTCACTGAGTTCATCCTCAGAGATATATCCGTTGCTTTCAAGAATTGCCTGTGCTCTGGTGAGGTCAGAAGGATCAGCCAGATACAGGTCAAGATCTCCAAGCTTACGATATTCAGGAACCGGATAGCAGTCAGCCAGACTCAGACCCTTCAGAAGATAACAGTCAATATTGTTCTTTCTTAAAAGAGAGACGGTAAGCCGGGTGAAATGCTCAATCTGATAATAATTCAGCATCATGCCTTTTACCTGCTGCTTCATGGCAGGATAGACAGAAGCAGACCGGAGATATGGCAGTACAAATGGGACAGTACAATGTTCCTGTGCCAGCTTTGCCAGAGCAGGAAGATCTTCCGGATGTACGGAAACAGAATGATCAGAACCGGTGCAGATATTTTTTATTATTTTCAGATAAGTATTGTATATTCGTTCCATAGGAGTCTCCTGAAAGTGCGTAAAATGGGTACCGTTCAGAGATTGAATGGCAGTAATAAATAATAGTAAGTATATCATGTTATTGTGTGGAAATAAAGGAAAAGGAAGAGAAAAAGGGAAAATGAAAAAGACAGAAGGTTATGTAGTCAGGAGACTGGAGGATGAATATCTCGTACTTCCGTCAGGAAGAAGAACAGAAGAAGTCAATGAGGTGATCTCATTGAGCGAAACGGCAGGCTTTATTTATATGCACGCGGAACGGGCAGAGAATGTCGATGAGCTGGCACAGCTGGTAGCAGAAGAGTATGAGATAGAGCCTGCTGAGGTCCTTGAAGATGTAAGGAATGTAGTCCTGACTTTGCAGAAAAAGGGAATTCTCCTATGAAAAATGGATGATCATGAGTGATGAAGCTTTCTGAGAAATGCTGACAGTTTAAAACAGAAGGGGCGAACAGGCAGCATAAAAAGCCACAGGGAAGAAACAAATTTGTAGAAAGGATTTCCTACAGTAAATTCTCTGCTGTTACGATTTACAGCAATCAGTTTTCCGATAATCTGATCCTGACGCAGAGGACCTTCCACTTCGTATTGGTTGTCACCCACCATATAAAAGCCGTCAGATGTTATCCGGCAGATGCGGTGAAGCACGAGGATACCCTGATCACGCCTGTAGAGGACTACATCATTCCTGTGGCAGTCTGTGCCGTCTGTCTGTTGGATCAGTGCTTCATCCCGTCCGGGAATGAAGAGAGGGTACATACTGTAACCCTGAGGCTTGATGCGGATAATATTTCCCTCCCGGAGAAGCTGTTCCAGATCGATTTTAACTGGGTCTGATGTTGTGTTATTCATAGTATCTGTCCTTATTCCTGTTATAATACGCCTGTTCAGAAATAAAGTTCTGAACAGGCGTATTATAACATTAAGAAAACAAAAGGACAACAGAAAGTGTTTTCCTGTCGTAATAAAATAAAAAATCAGTATGTTTTGTGTAAGAATACTTGACTTTCTGAGGGGATATAGATAAGATAAAAAAAGATAAAACCAATGTAAAGGTCATATTTCAGGAAAGGATGATTAATTATGAAAACATATAAGAAACCGGTAGTAACTGTTGACGCAGGAATGGCAGAGGGTGTTTATGCAGCAAGTGGTGCCAAGGGAACATTAAATGTAACATATCATGGTGTATGGGACAGATGGGGAACTAATGGCGGCAAGGGTCTGGCAATGGCAGAATGGTCAGGTATTAATGGAACAATTACTTTAAATATCACTTTTAATGATACAGTAGATCAGGTTGAGACAGATGACGCTTCTGTACAGACATCCTGTTCAGGTAAGACTGCAACATTCACATTTGCAAGTACAGCATCAAATCCACTGACTATTGGAGTTCATCTGAATCATGGAACAAGCATTGATGATCTTAAGATGACAGGATTTACTTATTCTGTGAACTAAAGAGAATATCCACCTGACAAGAAAAGGGATTGAGTTAGAGTGTTTAACTCAATCCCTGAAATTGATTTTAAAACGTTTGTATCATTTCATGAATTTCCACGTCATTTAGTATCTCACATTTCTTATCCCGTATCGCATAAACCCTGTTACAGATATTCAGAACCGTAGGCCTGTGTGTGGTTACAATGCAGGTTCTGGGGTAGGTATCCTGCATGATATTTCGCAGGACTTTTCGCTCAGTAGCTACATCCAGTGCGGAGGTAGCCTCATCCAGCAGCAGGATCGGTGATCTGCGCAGTAATGCTCTGGCAATGGAGAGCCTCTGTGCCTGACCTTCGGAGAAACCTCCGCCCCGTTCCTTAACGATGCTTTCAATTCCATCCGGGAGTTTTTCCACAAAATCCCATGCACAGGCGAGTTTCAGCGCTTCAATAATTTCTTCATCTGTAGCATCCTGTTTCACATTTCGCATATTTTCTGCAATTGTTCCCGAAAACATTGTATTTCCCTGTGGTACATAGGAGAATAATTTCCTTGTAGAAGGGGACATATCAATCATGTGTTCATGATCTGCTCCGGCACATATATGAGAAGAACCCTCCTGCGGTGTCAGAAGAGACAGGATCAGGCGCAGCATAGTTGTCTTACCTTCACCGGAAGGTCCTACCAGAGCCACGATCTCATGAGGATAAGCCTCTATGGAAGCATTGGCGAAAACAGCAGTACCATTATGATAGGTATAACTGAGATACTGCATGTTCAGACCGATTCCTTCTGACTTATGCTGCTTTTCGAAGTTGCGTACAGCAGAATCCTGACTGTAGTCCTCTTGCGGCATTTCCACGATATCCATCAGTCTTCCTGCCGAAATAGTCAGTGAGATGGCTGACGGAATCAGACTTACCAGAGAATTTACCGAACTTGTCAATGTACCGGACAAAGCCAGAAACATGGTCATAGTTCCGTAACTGATTGCATTGCTCCATACACGGTAAATTCCCCATCCATAACAGCTGTAGGATACGATAAATCCGATAATGGACATGAGAACAGAAGTCAGAATGGACATCTTCTGGAAGTCCAGTCTCATGTTAATATAATCTTTCTGAAGAGATTTCAGTTTCTCTGTATAAAAGTGAATCAGGTCGAAAGCCTTGATCGTCTGGATATTGGAGAAAGCTTCCTGGTTAAATCCATAAAGCTTTGCATTCATAGCTGCACTTCTCTGATTGTTATCACGCATTCGTTTCAGCAGCGGCTTTGAAAGCAGAGCACTGAAGGGAATTCCAAGCAGAGCAAAAAGTGCGAAAGTAGGGTCATAATAAAGCACGATTGCCAGTGCACTGATAAAACGAAAAGTATAAATGATCAGGTTGGGAATCCAGTTCAGGATTCCGCTTGAAATATTGGAGGCATCGGAACTCCAGCGTGTCACCAGATCTCCGGTGTGGTAATCGGTCAGGGATTCCCAGTCAGTTACCAGCATTTTGGCAAAGATGTCGTTCTTGATTTCGGAGTCCACCTTCAGGTTAATGAAAGTAGAGGCATATCCGGATGCCTGCGAAACCAGAATGTTTGCGACAGAGAAGCCAATCATTGCGGCAAAGGTACTTACAAGTTTCCCGGTCTGGTGTCCGGTAATAATATCTACCAGATCTCTGGAAATCAGACTGGAAACCAGAGAGACACCTGTTCCGACCAGACCAAGCAGTGTATACAGGATCATGGCTTTCCAGTAACGTCTGCCGTACTGATAGATCCATAATGTCTGTTTCCACATTTTCTTCAGGGTTCCCTGTTTCAGGTGCTTCCAGATCAGGAGTATTTTTTCTTTCATTGCAGCTCCTCCAGCTGATCAATGGTATTTTTCATCACGCAGGCGGCAGAAGCATTCTTTGTACAGAGAAGATGTAGTACCGGCACGCGGTCAGCGATTTCCCCGGCAAAGAAAAGATTTTCTGAAAGCTGGCGTTCAGTCCATGCAGGGGAGATCATGCGCTGCATGACACGGAGGACTTTTTCCGAAGGATTTAACTCTTCCAGATAATCTGTCTGCAGGTCGCGCCCAAGGAGGACAATTCCTCCGAGTTCATATGCTTCGGCAGTAAAAATACCGGAAGTTCCGCACCAGGGGATGCCATAGACGATGATATGATTCTCCTTTAATCCAAGAAGATTCAGGTCTCCGTTTAAATACGGTGTGTCAAAAAGCTCATGCCACAGAGCGGTGTGTGTGGATTTTCCCATTCCGGAATGACCGGAAAACAGCCATGCTTTTCCCTGATAGAGAACAGAAGCTGAGTGGATTGCAAACAGTCCGTTTCTTTGTGCTGTGAAAAGGAAAAACAGCCGTATGGCGTGAAATAAATTTTCTATATTTGTTTCAGAAACCTGCGGGTGGCAGTAAACCCGTACATAAGTACCATCTTTCAGCATATGAGCTTCGTAAAGGTTCTGCATCTGTGGAAAAAGGACGACATAACGGTCGGGATTTTCAAAAACAGTCATTTCAGAATTCTGCAGAAGAACCTGTCCGTAACAACGGCTGGGCGGAGGCGTGGTGACCAGTTCGATTTCCTGTGAGGTATCATCATCCGAAAATTCATGATAAAAAGGTTTGAAATTTGGGGAAATCAGTTCTGCAGAACCGTATAGTTTTATGCAGATTCCTGCGATTATCATAGAGACAGAAGGGATTGATGAAATCAGGTGGAGATCTTCTGTGATCATTCCCATGGCTGTAAGCTGTGTCAGAAAATCTGTCACATCTTTCAGAAGTTCAGGATAATAAGACTCATCCAGTTGATAAGTCCTGGCAAGTATTTCTGCCAGTTGCTGCGGTTCGGCACCTTCATGATGCTGAAGTACATTCCACAGGAAAGTACTGGTCTCATTCAGCACAAAGCCTTTTTTCAGATCGGCAATCTGCTGACCATAAGGTAAGAGATAATTGATACCTTTGATTTTTCGAAGTGTATATCCGGGCTGACAATTGAACATGATAAAAAAGATTCCTTTCTTTTTCAAAGCCAAATCTTGTAAACTTATATATGTGTTGTGATGTCTGTGACTATAGCAAATTATAACACTGAGGAGGGAAGAAATACAAGCTATTTCCAATTGATGTACAAAAGTATATAAGAGGCATGATGCAATATTTAGTAGAGAACGGGGTAGATATGTTGTATATTCAAAACAATGTGATATACAAGATAAATAAGAATAATTGAAAATAAGAGTATCAAGCAGAGTTTCTAAAATAAGCTAGGAATTTTAAAATGAACATTTGAAATGAATTGAAAAAAGAAGTGTTGTGATATAACATATGAAGGGGAAAAGCGAAGGTTCGAATCCTTCGGTACCCATTAGGAAGTGAATTAAAGATATATTAAAAATACTTGGAGGAAAAGATGGGAAAATACTTTGGAACAGACGGTTTTCGCGGTGAAGCGAATGTAAATTTGACAGTAGACCACGCACGTAAGGTAGGCCGCTTTTTAGGCTGGTATTATGGTCAGTTAAAGAAACAGAGAGGGGATGATATACCGGCAAAGGTTGTCATCGGTAAGGATACACGCCGTTCAAGCTATATGTTTGAGTATGCGTTGGTTGCCGGGCTTACAGCCTCAGGTGCAGATGCGTATCTTTTGCATGTAACAACAACTCCTTCTGTGGCTTATGTAGCAAGAACAGAAGATTTTGATTGTGGTATTATGATTTCTGCCAGCCATAATCCATACTATGATAATGGTATCAAGCTGATTAATGGCAATGGAGAAAAGATGGATGAAGCTACAATTAATCTTGTAGAAGCTTATCTTGATAGCGAGTTGGAAGTATTTGGTCAGAAGTATGAAGAGATTCCTTTTGCACATAAGGATGCCATCGGATGTACAGTGGATTACGCAGCAGGTCGTAACCGCTATATGGGCTACCTTATTTCACTTGGTTTATATTCTTTTAAAGGAATGAAGGTTGGACTGGATTGTGCCAATGGTAGTTCCTGGAACATGGCACAACAGATTTTTGACAGTCTTGGAGCAAAGACATTTGTTATTAATGCAGAGCCAGATGGTACGAATATTAACAGAGATGCAGGTTCGACACACATTGAAGGATTGCAGAAATACGTGGTAGAGAATGGCTTAGATGTTGGATTTGCCTACGATGGAGATGCAGACCGCTGCCTCTGCGTAGATGAAAAGGGAAATATAGTAGATGGAGATGCAATTCTTTATATCTATGGAAGATATATGAAAGAAAGAGGTAAGCTGCTTACCAATACAGTTGTAACGACAGTTATGTCAAACTTTGGCCTATACAAGGCTTTTGATGAGTTGGGAATTGGCTATGCCAAGACAGCAGTTGGAGATAAATATGTTTATGAATATATGACAAAGAACGGATGCCGTATCGGAGGAGAACAGTCCGGTCATATCATATTTTCAAAGTATGCATCAACGGGGGATGGAATTCTTACCAGCTTGAAGATGATGGAAGTTATGATGGCTAAAAAGAAAAAGCTGAGTCAGCTCACAGAGGATTTACATATTTACCCACAGGTTCTTGTGAATGTAATGGTAAAAGATAAAGCCGTAGCGCAGGCAGATGCAGATGTGCAGGCTGCGATATCAAAAGTAGCAGAAAGATTAGGAGATACCGGAAGAATTCTTGTTCGGGAGTCAGGAACAGAACCATTGATTCGTGTTATGGTAGAGGCAGAAACAAAAGAAATCTGTCATACATATGTAGATGAAGTGGTTTCGATTATTAATAAAAAAGAGGCAACTAGATAATATTTTTTCATTTTGTAGAAGATGAAGAAAGCATTTGTTATTATAAAAACACGAAAAAGACATAGTGACATAATTCGGAGGAAAATATCATGGCAGTATTAGTAACAGGTGGAGCAGGATATATCGGAAGTCATACTTGTGTAGAGTTATTAGAAAATAATAAGGAAGTTGTTGTTCTTGATAATTTGAGTAATTCCAGCGAAGAAGCATTAAATCGAGTAAAAAGAATAACAGGGAAAGAAGTAAAGTTTTATAAAGGTGATATTTCAGATATAGTTATTTTAGATACCATTTTCAAAAAAGAAAATATTGAATCATGTATTCATTTTGCAGGATTGAAGTCCGTAGGAGAATCTGTCGCAAAACCATTAGAGTATTACCAGAACAATATTGCTGGAACATTAATCCTTTTACAGAAATTGAGAGAATACAATGTAAAAAATATTATTTTCTCATCTTCAGCAACCGTATATGGTGACCCTGCATTTGTACCGATCACAGAAGAATGTCCAAAAGGTCTATGTACAAATCCTTATGGCTGGTCTAAATCTATGCTAGAGCAGATCCTTATGGATATATATAAGGCAGATGAAACTTGGAATATAATTCTACTTCGTTACTTTAACCCAATTGGAGCCCATAAAAGCGGTCTCATGGGAGAGAATCCAAATGGAATCCCTAACAATTTAATGCCATACGTAACACAGGTAGCAGTAGGCAAGTTAAAAGAATTGGGAGTATTCGGAAACGACTATGATACACCAGATGGAACAGGAGTACGTGACTATATTCATGTAATTGACCTCGCAAAAGGTCATGTGAAAGCCCTTCAGAAAATAGATGAAAAATGTGGTTTTAAAATATATAACTTAGGAACCGGAAAAGGATATAGTGTATTAGATATTGTAAAGAATTTTGAAGCTGCTACAGGTATGAAAGTTCCATATGTTATAAAAGATCGCCGTCCCGGTGATATTGCTACATGCTACTGCGATCCAGGAAAGGCAGCAAAAGAATTAGACTGGAAAGCAGAAAACGGTATAAAAGAAATGTGTGAAGATTCTTGGAGATGGCAGAAGAAGAATCCAAATGGGTATGAAGGATAAAGATGGAAGAAGATTAAACGAAAGAAGCAATCAGATAACAGCAAATAGATAAACAGTCAGAGCATAAGTACCAGGGGCATATTACGGGGATGCCATTTCCAGAAATATCCTGAAGTGTAAATTCACAATTAAAAAGTGTAAGCCTACTTACAAACGAAAAGAGGAAAGAAGTGAAAACAACCTTACTTATCATGGCGGCCGGAATCGGCAGCCGATTTGGAACAGGAATAAAACAGTTAGAACCAGTAGATGATTCTAACCATATCATCATGGATTATTTCGATATACAACTTCAACCATTTGAGGAGTTAGAGAAGGCAATGAAATGGTTGAAGAGTAATAAATTATAAATTATGGACTGGACGAGAACTTCTGAGAAATCGGAGGTTCTTTTTTTTGCTTATTTTGAGGGTGATTTAATAATCTGATTCTTTATGAACTAAATTTGAAAAAAGTTGTTCCTATATTGACATTAGCAGGCGATATGTCCTTAGTCGGAACCCGCCCGCCAACAGTAGACGAATGGGATAAATACGAACTTCATCACCGTGCTCGCCTCGCAACCAAGCCGGGACTTATCGGAATGTGGCAGGTAAGCGGACGAAGCAACATCACAGACTTCGAAGAAGTCGTAAAACTCGATAAACAGTACATAAGCGAATGGACAATGGGACTTGATATAAGGATTCTGTTTAAGACGGTACAGGTGGTATTCAAAAAAGAAGGATCTATGTAGGGAGTAGAGGAGACAGTAAATGAAGGAAGAAAATATAAAGGGTGAATATCAACGAAAAGTAGATAAATCTCTTATTCCGACCTGTAATATTATGGGTGTGAATATCGCAGCCATTAATATGAATTGGTTATTAAAATATCTAGATGCAAATCTTTCCGATACCAATACAAAATTTATTTGAAATGCGATGATAAGGGGTAAATATAAGATTCGACAAGAACAGGTTCGGCTTTTACAGGAAATACCATCAGAGGAAAATCTGTGGCAGGCTGTTATTGCATTTCAGGAGTATCCATTTAAAACGGCAACAGGATTACCGTTCCGGTATAAATTAAAGGTTGGCAAAAATGGAGAGTATAACAGAGAGCTGCTGATAGACCGGAGAGAGAAAAGTAAGAGTCTTGCCTGGAGTAGTGTGGTGCTGGCATTTGAAAATAGTAAAATTAATGTGTTTTCATAGAAATCTTACTGTGATAAACTTATAGGAAAAGCAACGGAGGATAAATCAATGTTTGACACAATTCATCATATTGCAATTATAGGAAGCGATTATGAGAAATCAAAACATTTTTATGTTGATTTACTGGGATTTGAAATAATCCGGGAAAATTATCGAAAGGAACGGGATGATTATAAAATAGATTTAGCTTGTGGAGAGCAGGAGATTGAGCTATTTATTATAAAAGATGCTCCGGCCCGTGTAAATTATCCGGAAGCACTTGGCTTGAGGCATCTGGCATTTAAGGTAAAAAGCGTTGATGATACGGTTAAAGAACCTAATGCAAAAGGAATAGCAACAGAGCCGGTACGTTTAGACGATTATACCGGAAAGAAAATGACATTTTTCCATGATCCAGATAATCTTCCATTAGAAATCCATGAATAATCAACTATTATGATTGCTGTTTGAAATACTATGGTATGTGGTTTTTAGCATACCACTTGCAAGACATTCATTGACGATAGCTGTCCATTGTTCACAGCGTGCTTTGTGTGTGATCTTATCCATAACATAACCTCCTGGGGTTATTATCTCATAGGAGAGAGGCTGTGTCATGGTACTCATGGTTTACCGTGTACTTTGCATTTGTATTCAAAGGAAATATTAACTCATTTATTTCATTTCTAATCATTTCCTTACTCCCAAGGACTTCCAACTGCGATATATCTTCTATATTCGAAAACATATTCATTTTCCAGATCCTTTCTTTATCTCATAATGATATCACATACCTTATTCTTATATATTCTATACTCCTCAATAAATATATACTGCCCCTCTAATTTATCATCTATTTTCAAGCTAACTTTGCAATAGGACTATATTGATTCTATTTTATAAAAGGATATTTTCATATTTTCCTAACAATTATCAATTTTATATTCCAACTATTTTTCTCTCTTACTTAACAACGATATCTATTTTATCCTCAACATTCATCTCTAAATGTACCACTCGCCTATTTGTTACAATTTCTAATTTATTAAGATTGCATTGAGCTAATTCTTTTACCTGTGAATCTACTTCCCTGACCTTACCTGAAGCGATAAGGTTCCCATCTTCGTTCCCAAGAATATTGTTAATCGCCTCATCATCATCCTGTGGAATATCAAATATGTCCTGAGCATCCATCTGATTATTTACCTTATGCTCTCTGTAAAACAAGTATCCCAAGAAACCTACCATTGGTCCCGTAACCAACAATGCAATTACTACAGGACTATTTTTTGTTATTTGTTTCAATTTAATCTGGGTAGCAGATTCTTCTCCATTTTTATACATCTGATCTGCATTAATAATTTCTATAAAATGCCCATCCTGATGATAAATTCCTACAATAGGTCTCTCATAGCGATTATATGTATAAGCAAATTTTTTGCTACTTTCTTTCATTATTTTTTTAAATTTATTTGTACTTTTTTTTAAACAAGATTCTTTTTGATTTTCAAGCTTAGAAATTATCATATTTCTCCTCTTTATATCTGGAGATATATATCTTTCAAACACATCATAAACCTGCTCTTTTACTCCATTTAATAATCTCTCATAAGCCTCTTCCACAGACCCATTAAATAGAACTAAAAAACTTTCTGTTAAATAAATATTTCTAATTCTACACTTCAAGTATTTATTTGTTATGGAATTGAGTCTTTTATAAAACTCAAAAAGACAATTAATTTTATAAATATCCTCATTTGGCTCCATAGAAATCAAACGCCCTAAACTATACATCTTTACAATATCATTTTGACTTCTAAAAATTCTATTTCCATTTTCAAAATACGTTTTATAATTTGTAGAAATCAAGAATGATTTATCCGTCACAAAAATATCTTTTTTATTCACTCCCTCATTTAGCAATTTATTGATAATAGAAAGAATAACAAATTTATTATTTACCATTGTTAAGGTATCTAATGTTTTTGTTATTTGCCAGTTAGACATGTTAATATCTGTAGCACTATTCAATATTACTTCGTACTTTTCATCACTTGTATACATCTTACTTCTCCTTTCTATTTTCAATATCTTTTATCTTTATTTCCGTAGCCCATTGACCTGCAAAGGTAAAAAATAAAGCTAACATCAATAAAACATTGGTATCTAACACCTTCATCAATTTCTTTAAAAAAACAAAATCTTTCAAATTTGGAATCATAACGATTATTAATAATGCTAACACTTCCAAAATGAAGGAAATTCCCTCTGCAATTTTATTTTGTTTTGCAAAAGTATCAACAGACATTGAAATGCTTAATATTAGCGCCGCCAAAGTAAATGCGAAATTAGATTTATCTGCTAACCCAACTATGCCCATTATATACATAAACAACATAATTATCAAAACGATCATAATTGACAACCTATACTTATTTCTCATCGCATTTACACCTCCTGAAATTTAGCTCCTTATCTTATCCTACATACAAATTACCCGTTTGTAATAGAATCATCCATTGACATCCAGATAATTACCTGCTTACACTTTCTAATGTAACCTCCTCCACATAATCGCAATATTCCAATATCAACTTATCGATATCTTCATTCTCTAATTCTTTCTGTAGTATCCTCAACAATTTCAATCCATTTCGTACTACTTTCTTTTTTAGTTCCGCTCCCGTTAATTCATCATTTATCATATCTACTGTTTCTGAAATTGTAACCGCATCCTCACTTGTTATCTCTTTAAGTGCATTTTTAATTCTTTGGGTTATTCGATTTAATTTCTTGATTGACAAAGAAGTATTCGTACGACTCTCTTTATATTGGTACCGAGATAACATATCATACTTTATTCTCAAAATATTGCAGAATAATTCATAGTTTTCAACTACTAAAATGCATAAATTCTCTCTTGCACGTGAAATTGCCTGATACAATAATTTATAAAAAAGCAAATCCGGATTTGGATGTTCTTGTCCCTCCAGTCTTCCGTCGCTATTATATCGAAAATTTTTATCCATCATAATCATAACCTTGTCATATTCTTGTCCTATAACATGGTGAGTATTATATGTATTTGGATATGAGTCAATGGAATTATGCTGATATAAGGACTGGGTATACGCTATAAATATGTATTCTTTTTTCTTGTATAAATCAATTAATTCAAATGCTTCCTCTTTATTATTTGCAAAAAGCACCTCTATATTTGAGTAATCCATATATCCTCTTGCTCGATTATTCAAATTCATCAACGTCCTGCCAAAAGAAGAAATCTCTTTACTCGTTCTTATTTTATCAGATAATTTATATTCTTTAAATCCATCAACTTTATGCAGCTTTTCAGGAATATTTCTTTTCACTTCCGCTTTTGATAAGGATTGTACATAGTCATAAGCAAAAACTGCAACCTTAGATTCACGATTCACTTCTTCTATGATTTTTCTAAATGTCGATTCATATATTCTCTGGGATTCATCTACAAATATATATTGATATTTCTTTAGAATTTTATCTCCATCTTCGTTCAAATCCTTTGCTGGAATAATATCAACCTTCTTCCACTTTCTATCTAATGTTCTGTGGCCATCACATAGAATACCGCTATGAATCAGGCAACATTGCTTATCTTTTTCAGCTACTTCCTTGACGATGTCATACAAAAGTAATGTTTTACCTGTTCCTGCTTTACCTGTTATGCCTAAAATACATTCCCAGTCACTCTCCAAAATCAACTTCATGACTTCTTTTCTGATATTTTGTTGCTGTTCAGTCAAAAAATAATCACCTGACAGGAACTTCTCTGGTGTATTCAATGGCGAAATAAGAAAACTATTTGCTTTAAATAAAGATTCAATATCCCGACTAAGACTATTTTCAAATAATTGCATGCTATCTTTCAGATTTTCAATCCCTACACATTCAAGACCAAATTCCGTGTATCTGTATAATTCTTTCGATGAATCTACAAAAGTATATAGGCGCACATCCGGCGCTATATGTTTCAAATAATATCTGTTTTGTTCCAATTGTTCCTGAATCGCATCCTGCCCGACATCTTCACTTTTTAACTCGATATCTAAAACAAGATTATCTTTATCAATTTTCAGCAAATCAAATTCTTTATTAATCTGTTCTATCTTGTAAGAAGTAAAAAAATTTTCAAAGCTTTCTATAGCAACACCAGATTCTAACAGTAAATCAACAAGTGTTTTTATTCCACTAAATTCGTGTAGTTTTACCTTCGATTTTTTTGACCTTTGTGCCAAAATATTATCAAATTCAGTAGCCATATCTTCTTGAATTCTTGAATATGTATATATATTTAAAGCTTTCATAAGTTATCTTCCCCCATACATTATCTTTTGAATCTCAGCCATAAACTTATATTTTGGCACATCACTTAATATCTTATATCTACGTACACTAAAATGAATCTGTCAAAAATATCACTTTTTTCATAAGCGAAAATATAGCTATCGACAGCTATCCTATTTTTATTCCAAATTACTCCACTGTCACACTCTTTGCCAGGTTACGTGGCTTATCTACATCCAATCCCTTTGCTACACTAATATAGTACCCCAATAACTGCAATGGGATTACAGCAAGAGATGTTGCGAAGTGTGGGTCGATTTTCGGGATGTATACGGCAAAGTCTGTGCTGTCTTCGATGT
>OGYG01000373.1_pt1 | contig 48356 bp, 42 predicted proteins | sample 1576481 | NCBI WGS metagenome assembly OGYG01 (sample SAMEA3541497, study PRJEB24748) | human gut metagenome | biome: human gut; feature: human-associated habitat; material: faeces | place: China | collected 2012 | reverse complement strand
GTGGTAACACATGGAGCTGACTGCTACTAATAGGGTGAGGGCTTGACCAAGAAAGCATGGTCAGAATTGATTCGGTTGGTTGTCAACATGTATGTGGTTTTGAAGATACGATAATATTAGGAGCAGAGAGATCTGCTTCTTTTTTTGTATATTAGAAAGGAATCCCCATGTCCTCAATCACACGAATCAACCGCGACGATATGCTCGAACTCACCCGTCGAATGACAATTGCCCGTACATCCATGACACGCATAGCTGGCAGTTACATGGACGCAGATGGATTTATCGATGGAACCTTTAATACCAACTTCCTAAAATTGAAAAACTCTGAAAAAGAAAAAAACCTTACTATAGCCAAGGCAATTCCGTTCGCGCAAACCAACCAGAATCTCAAACGCTATAAAATTCCTAAAGAAGCATATGCATTAGGTGGAATCCGTCAGCTCCTTTTGGGAATCAAATCCTGTGCTCTCAAAAATGATGCACTTTTAGAATCTTTTTATGACTACATTGCAGAAAATTACCATACAAATCATGATTATGCAGTATATCTCTTCCATAATACTTATGATATCCCTCTCAAAGCAGCCGATCACGAAAGCCTCTGGGAATCCGAAGAAATCTACGAATATATCATTTGTGCAATCTGTCCGGTTTCCGGTGATTATGAACCTGGTAAACCAGAATGTGGTTTCATTTTTCCGGCATTTAATTCCAGAACAGAAGATCCGGACTATATTGATATCTACCAAAGTAATCCGGATTTTCCCCAAAAAGACTTATTAAAAATATTACAAATTCCTGAGTAAGTATATTTATGCCATCATGGGCATGATCACGTGTTATTTCATCCAATAATTGAAACTGCAGTAGTACTTGCAACACCTTCAAATTGATCAATGATAAAAAGATCCGCCATACCATACAAGGTCTGCAGAAAACAAGATAGCAAATATGGCGGTGAAAAGCAGAGAATATTTTTTGCGAAAATTAGTCCTGAAGCAGAGCTTTTTCTACGTTTTCAAAGCCGATACGCTCAATTGTTTCTGCAAAACGTTCTCCCTTCAGGCCGTTATCACGGAAAAATAAAATTGCTTTTTCAATAACATTCAGCGCTTCTTCTTTGGATGCGAAGATTTTACTGAGAGATTTTCCGCGAGAATTTTTTTTCCCCCAGCGTCCACCGATATAAATTTTATATCCATAAATACCATCTGCAATTGTATGGAACGGACATTTTCCGACACAGCGACCACAATGTCGGCACTGCATCTCGTCAATTGTGATTTTTCCATCTACAACTTTGGCAACACCATTTGGACATGCTGCTTCAATTGCGCATTTTTTGCAGCCTTTGCAGAGTTCGCTGTTTACTTCAGGAATACGCTGACCGATAATGCCGACATCATTCAGATTGGGTTTTACACAGTTGTTTGGACATCCACCTACTGCAATTTTGAATTTGTGTGGCAGGGCAACATCCTGAAATCCTTCATAAAAACGTCGGTAGATTTCCTCAGAAAGTGCATAAGAGTCAAGCAGCCCATACTGACATGTCGTTCCCTTACAGGAGACAACCGGACGAACTTTTGCACCGGTGCCACCGGTCACTAAGCCTTCTTTGGCGATAAATTCCTGAAACTCTTCAATTTTATCATAGGGAATTCCCTGAATTTCAACAGAAAGCCGCGTGGTGTATAATAGATTTCCATTGCCGAATTTTTCGGCAGCATCGGCCATACAGTGATGTTGTGCGGCGGTTACCTTTCCGTTTACGGTGAGTACCCGTGCAGAAAACAGATCAGTTCCTCGATTGTTGAGGAAGCCCATCCCTTTTACTCTTTTTTCATCTTCTTTATTGATTGTTAATGCTGACATTAGTAAATTCTCCATTCTGTTTATTATTATAACTGTCTATAGATAGTAATTTTTATTTGCAATTCATAATATACCACTTGAGTATGTATTTGAAAAATGATATTATTTTATATAAATAATAGATATTTTCTATATATGAAAAATGACTGGAACAGGAGAGGGAAAATGACGATTCGGCATTTGAATATTTTTGTTGCAGTGGCAGATTATGGTTCCATGAGTGCAGCTGCAACACATTTATATTTATCTCAGCCAACGGTAAGCCAGGCGATACGGGAACTGGAAAAACATTATAATGGTTTGCTGTTTGAACGCCTGGGGAAAAAGCTGTATCTTACAGAACGGGGGGAACTTCTTCTGCCGAGAGCAAGAGAACTGGTCCGCCAGTTTGAGGAAACAGAAGAATTGATATTGAATCAGGGCCAGTCATTAACCCTGAAACTGGGTTCAACGATCACAGTAGGAACCTGCCTGACTCCGCGTTTGATTCCTGAACTTCAGAAAAGTTGTCCTGATGTAAAAGTTTCTTCGTATGTAAGCAACACGAGAACGATCGAACAGAAATTACTGCGTTCTGAGCTTGATGTAGGAATTGTAGAAGGAGAAATTTATTCTCCTGATCTTCATGTGCTTCCAATCGTAGATGATCGCCTTGTTCTTGCAGTGGGGAAAGAACATCCTTTTTATTTAAAAAAAGTATTGCATGTGCAGGATCTTGATCAGGAACAGTTTGCAATGCGAGAACAGGGGAGTGGGACACGGCAGTTGTTTGAAGATTATGCGACACGGCATCAGATTTCTTTTCAGACAGTATGGGAGGCAAACAGCCCTGGAACATTACTTAATGCCGTGCTTTATGATGGTGTCCTTTCGGTGATGTCTTTGCGGCTGATGTATCACGAGATCAGAAATGACAGTATTCATGTTTTTCAGAATGAAAATGGCGAGTGGAATCGGAAATTTAAACTTGTGTATCACAAAAATAAATTTCTGACGCCTGCGGTCCATGAACTGGAAAGAATCCTGCATTCCTATCGAAACGTAGAGATACCGGAAAATGCTGGAATATTGAGATAAATACGAAGGGAAGTTTATGAAAAAATATCTTACGATAACAGTAAGGGAGCAGATGCAGGGAATGACTGTTGAAAAAGTCCTTTATGATTATCTGGAACTGACCAAAAAGCAGGTCAGTCGTGCAAAATTCCGCCCGGATGGTATTTGCAAAAATAAAGTACAGTGCAGAGTAACAGAGAAAGTTTCTATGGGAGATGAAATTTGTATATGCCTGGAAACAGATGAAATACAGTCTGCACAGCTGGTTTTGGCAAAGATTCAGGGAGAGAGACTGTGTATTTTGTATGAAGATGAAGACATACTGGCAGTAAATAAACCGGCAGGAGTGTTAACGCATCCGGCGGGTATGCACTATAGTGATAGCCTGGCAAATCAGGTTGCTGCATATTTTCAGGAAAGAAATCTTTCAGTCTGTATACGTCCAATCGGCCGATTGGATAAGGAAACATCCGGAATCGTTTTGTTTGCCAAAAATCAGGTTGCAGCACAGAGATTGCAGGAACAGCGTGAAACAGGAGTCTTAGAAAAACAGTATCTTGCTTTGGTGGATGGAAACCTGCCGAAGGATCAGGATGATATTTGGCATACGATAGACTTTCCGATTAAAAAAATTGGAAATCATCCGCTTCGAATGGAAGCAGTAAAAAAGAGCAGCAGTGCAGAAAATGAAAAATATATTGCACATCAGTTAACTGATTATATAAATTGTTTTCAGGCAGTGACACATTATCATGTCCTTTACAGTACGGATAAATGGTCGGCAATAAAGTTAAAACTGGATACAGGACGGACGCACCAGATTCGGGTGCATATGCAGGCAATTGGACATCCACTGCTTGGTGATTCCATATATAATACATCAACAATGAACCGAGAACAGTGTACAATTTATCGTGCAGCATTACATGCCTGGAAAGTAAGACTTCGACAGCCATTCAACGGCAGGAAGATAGAACTGGAGGTACCTGTGCCGGAAGATTTTAAGAAATATGGAGGTTTTTATGTCAGCTCAGGTTCGTGATATGACCAAAGGATCTCCGGCAAAACTGATTCTGCTTTTTGCAGTACCGTTAATGCTGGGGAATATTTTTCAACAGTTGTATACAATGGTGGATACGATTGTTGTTGGCCAGGTTGCCGGTGTACAGGCACTTGCAGCGCTTGGCGCAGTTGAGTGGATCATGTGGATGACACTTGGAGTTTCTACCGGTGTTACGCAGGGATTCTCAATCCTGATCTCGCAGCATTATGGGGCAAAGAAATGGAATGATCTGAAAAAGACAGTTGCCCATAGTTATCTGCTTACCGCAGTGACGGCTATACTGCTCCTTCTGATCAGTCAGCTTGCTGCCAGATGGCTCCTTGTTCTGTTAAATACACCGGATAATATTATTGGAATGTCACTGATTTATCTCAGAATCGTATTTTGCGGGATTCCGATCGTAGCGGCCTATAATATTTTTGCATCTGTGCTGCGGGCACTTGGAAACAGCAGGACACCGTTGATCGCAATGATTATTGCAGCTTTTATCAATGTAGTGCTGGATCTTGTTTTTGTCGCAGGTTTTAACTGGAGTGTGGCAGGAGCTGCACTGGCAACCGTTATCGCACAGGCTTTTTCAGCTTTTTACTGTTTCCTTAGTGTTCGTAAAATTGAAATCGTACATACAGACAGGGACGATTTTGCAAAAGTCCCAGGGTTGAATCGAAAATTATTTGGACTTGGAGCGCCAATTCTGTTTCAGAACGTGATCATTTCTGTGGGTGGGCTGGCTGTTCAGTTTGTTATCAATGGATATGGATTTTTGTTTGTTGCCGGTTTTACTGCGACAAATAAACTTTACGGAGTATTGGAGATGGCAGCAATCTCTTACGGCTATGCAGTGGTCTCCTATGTCGGACAAAATCTGGGAGCCGGAGAGATCACGAGAATCAAAAAAGGAGTTCATGCGAGCTCGTTTCTTGCCTTTCTTACATCTGCGTTTATCAGTATAGTGATGTTTCTTTTTGGAAAGACGCTGCTTTCGATGTTTATTTCCGGAGATCCAGAGCAGACAAGTCAGGTACTGGCAATCGCTTGGCATTATCTTTCTATTATGGCATCCTGCCTGTGTATCCTTTATTTTCTGTATGTATATCGTTCTGCATTACAGGGGCTCGGAAATACCATGATTCCGATGTTGAGCGGAGTGGTAGAATTTTTTGTCAGAGTCGGTGTGGCACTTTTACTACCGAAACTGATTGGTCAGAATGGGATTTTCTATGCAGAGATTGCAGCGTGGACAGGAGCTGCTGTTTTGCTGATGATCAGTTATTATATCAACATTCGCAAATTTGCCTGATGCATGAAAATTTGCTATAATCGCATCAGAAATTTTGATGGGATCGGGAGACAGAAAATATGGAACAGACACAAAAAGACAATATCATTAAGAAGTTGATTGATACACATACAACGGTTTCCACGATGGAGAGCTGCACGTCAGGTATGATTGCATCTACGATCACAGATACAGAAGGAGCATCTGCAATCTTTCCGGGAGGATATGTGACATATCTGAATGAAACGAAAATTTTCATCGGCGTGGAGGAAGAAATCATCCGAAAGTATGGTGTGTACTCAAAAGAATGTGCCGAAGAGATGGCGAGAACCGTGCAGGAAAAAATGCATACAGACATTGCCATTGGAATAACCGGGACGACCGGAAATATTGATCCGAATAATGCAGACAGTATGCAGGGAGTTGTGTATTTTTGCATTCGCGTAAAAGATAAAGAAAATACTTTTGAGGTGCATGCAGAGGTTGCAGGAATGAATCGGCATGAGATCAAGCAGATGTATACGGATATGGTATTTGAAAAACTTCAGACACTTGTGATGTAGGATAAAATAGTGTATATTGTAGAAAGAATTATAGTAGAAAATATAATCTGGAGGAAATGATAATGAGTATCAAAGAAGAAATTCATGGATTAACAGATGAGATACTGACAAATCTCGAAAGACTGGTTGCAATTGATTCACAGCTTGGAACTCCGTCAGAAGGGAAACCGTTTGGGGAAGGCCCGGCCAAGGTACTGGAAGAGGCACTTAAGATTGCCGATGAACTTGGGTTTAAGACTGTAAACCTGGACAATTACTGTGGATATGCTGAAATGGGCGAGGGCGAAGAAATCGTTGGTATTGCCGGACATCTTGATATTGTACCGGTTGGTGGAGACTGGACTTATGATCCATTCAAACTGACCAGAGAAGGTGACCATGTCTATGGACGTGGAACTACAGATGACAAGGGGCCGGTTCTGGAAGCACTTTATGCAATGAAACTGCTTCGTGATTCCGGCGTAAAACTCAATAAGAGAGTTCGTTTGATCATGGGATGCAACGAAGAAACTGGATCAAAATGTATGGAACATTATAACGAAGTTGCAGAAGAAGTATCCTGTGGTTTCACACCAGATGCGAACTTCCCGTGCATTCATGGTGAAAAGGGAATGGTGATGATGACAGCATATTCTAAGAACACCAGGATTATTTCCATGAATGGTGGCTTTGTTTCTAACGCTGTCTGCGATACCTGTAATACCGTTGTTCCGGCGGAAGCAGGGCTGAAAGAAAAACTGGAAGCAGCTCTTGCTGAAACCAAACTTCAGGAATACAAAATAACAGAAGAAAACGGTGAGATCAGTATTTACGCAAAAGGTGTTCCGGCACATGCCAGCACACCGACTCTTGGTGTTAATGCAGCAGGTGTGACATTTGAATGCCTTGCAAAAGCCGGATTCGAAGATGACTTCGTAAAATTCTATAATGAACATATCGGAACGGCATGCGATGGCTCCGGACTTGGTCTTAAATTTGAAGATGAGTACGGAGAACTGACTCTGTGCAACGGAATTGTTAAGACAGAGGACGGAGTGGTTTCCTGTACGATCGATATCCGTGTACCGGTTACTCTTAAGGGAGACGAAGTACGCAAGATGTGCGAAGACAGACTGGAAGATGAGAATGGACGTATCGCGATCCATATGATCGGTGATTCCCTGTTTTTCCCGAGAGAATCCCCGCTCGTAAACGCTCTGTACAAGGCATATGTAGATGTGACCGGCGATACAGAAAACAAACCAATGGTAATCGGTGGTGGAACTTATGCGAAGTCACTCAAGAACATTATCGCATTCGGACCGGAAATGCCGGGAATTGATTATCGTATCCATGGGGCAGACGAATTTATTCTTGTATCAGGAATGGAAGAAGCTGTGCTTGTATATATGGAAGCAATCAAAAATCTTCTTGCAATCTAATCAAATGAGGATTTGTGATATCTGTTCTGACAATGAAAGACAGTTTTCTGTTTTTGCAATCCTGATCTGGCAGATGAAATTAAAAGAAAACTGTTTCATAATGAAGAGATTGATGAGGAAGCCTGGGAATTAGTGAAACATTGACAAGGAGGTTAGTATATACTAACATAACAGATGTTATGAATGATGACAAGATAAATCCTTGCGATGTTGGAAAAAGAGCTTTGCCAGGTATTATGGGCGTTCTTGAAAGTTGTATTATCAGGAAGTGAGGAAAGAGTTGTTGCGGATAGAAAGGTCGGTATAATGCACGTTTACAGATATGGAAACATGGAGGCAGATATTGTTCTAATTCAGTTGGCTGGTAATCATGATATATCTGAAATCAAAGATGAAGTAGCAGAAATTCAGCATCTGACCTCTATGGATTTTGAACTTATTGCAGTGAAAGTTGATGATTGGAATAAGGAATTGTCCCCATGGAAGACTCCTGCCGTATTTGGAAATGAGGATTTTGGAGACGGAGCGGTACAGACATTGGAAGAGATTTTGCTATTATGTTCAGATAAAAGTAAAACGTATTATATTGGGGGATATTCTCTTTCAGGGCTGTTTTCATTATGGGCTGCCTGTCAGACAGATCTGTTCTCTGGGATTGCGGCAGCATCGCCGTCTGTCTGGTTTCCGGGATTTATAGATTACATGAAAGAGTATAAGATAAAGAGTAAAAATGTATATCTTAGTCTTGGAAATAAAGAAGAAAAAACTCGAAATCCTGTTATGGCAAAAGTAGGAGACTGTATCAGAGAAGGGCATGAATGGATAAAAGCAGAAGGAGTGAACTGTACGCTTGAGTGGAACCAGGGGGGACATTTCAAAGAACCGATGACTAGAACTGCGAGGGCATTTGCCTGGGTGATGCAGCAAAATAGAAACGAAAGCAGAGTAGAGAAGGATCATCTATGAAAACACGTGAAGAGGTATTGAAATTTGGTCTATCCTTTAAAAATGTATATGAGGAACGCCCGTTCAAAGACCAAAACTGGCAGTTGGTGCGCGTGAAGGAAAGTAAGAAAACATTCCTCTGGATCTACGAAAAAGACGGATATATCAATCTGAATGTCAAGGTAAATCCGGAGTGGCGTGACTTCTGGCGGTCGGCGTATGATGCCGTAACTGCGGGATACCACCAGAATAAAGAACACTGGAATACCATCATTTTGGATGGAACTATACCAGATAAAGATATCAAAAGAATGATCACGGAAAGCTATGATATCATCACAGACAGTCCGACTAAACGGATCTACGAGGCAGTTAAGAAAATCCCCAAAGGTCATGTCGCAACCTATGGAAAGGTTGCAGAAATGGCAGGCAATGCGAAGATGTCAAGAGCAGTCGGAAATGCCCTCCACAAAAATCCAGACCCAGAGCACATCCCGTGTTTTCGTGTGGTAAATGCGAAGGGGGAACTGGCTGGGGCATTTGCGTTTGGCGGAGAACAAACGCAGGCAAAACTTCTTGAAGAGGATGGAGTAGAAGTAATTGACGGTAAGGTTGATCTGAAGAAATATGGAATTGAGATGATTTAGAATAAATCCAGTTTTTTTTGCGAAAGAGCAGTTTGTGTGTTATCCTTATCAAAAAATATAAAGGGAATGAGGTTCTCCCTGAGTAATAAAATTACTTAAACCGCTTATGAAAGCTGATGACTTCTGCGAGTAAATGAACGCAGAGAGTGTCAGCTTTTTCTGCGTATATGAGGAGGAAAATTATGTTATTAAGTATTTCACTGATTCTTATTTTAGGGATGTTTATGGGATGGATATGCCAGAAAATCAAATTGCCGAGTTTACTTGGCATGCTGATTACCGGTATTGTTCTGGGACCATATGTGCTTAATCTGTTGGATGACAGTATTCTTGGAATATCTGCAGAACTTCGTAAAATAGCATTGATCATTATTCTCACAAGAGCAGGTCTTGGACTGGATCTATCTGGGCTTAAAAAGATTGGAAGACCTGCTGTTCTTATGTGTTTTGTGCCTGCGTCTTTTGAACTGATCGGCATGATTTTGCTGGCACCAAAATTAATGGGATTAACCGTATTGGAGGCGGCTATTATGGGGGCAGTACTTGCGGCAGTTTCACCGGCTGTTGTTGTACCCAGAATGGTGAAGCTTATGGATGAAGGCTATGGAGTAAACGAAGGAATTCCACAATTGATTCTTGCAGGTGCATCCGTTGACGATGTGTATGTCATAGTTCTGTTTTCTACCTTTGTTGGGATGATGCAGGGGGAAGGTGCTTCCATACTTAAATTTGTCAATATTCCCATTTCAATATTCTTGGGAATTGCAATAGGATTATTAATTGGAGTTTTGTTAGCATATTTTTTTAAGAAGATGCATATTCGGGATACGTCAAAGGTTCTTATTATTTTGAGTATTTCGTTTTTACTTGTAGTAATGGAAGATAAATTGTCAACTCCAATTACATTTTCAGCATTGATCGCTATTATGTTTATCGGCATAGGATTACAGAAAAAGAGGGAAACTGTTGCAAAAAGACTTTCTGTAAAATATGGAAAGCTATGGGTTGCGGCAGAAGTCTTTTTGTTTGTGCTTGTAGGAGCAACGGTAAACATCGGATACCTTGGAAAAGTCGGAGTGAAGGCTCTGATTGTTATTATTGGTGCATTGGTATTTAGAATGTTTGGCGTATTTGTATGCCTGTTAGGAACAAGTCTTAAAAGAAAAGAAAGGCTGTTTACGATGCTGGCATATACACCGAAAGCAACTGTCCAGGCTGCAATTGGGGGGATTCCGCTTGCATTAGGTTTTACCTGTGGAGATCTGGTACTTACAGTGGCGGTTCTTGCGATAGTACTTACGGCACCGTTGGGGGCATTTGCCATCGATTTGTCGTATAAGAAGTTATTAAATAGATAGAGACGATTGCAAGTTTAGAAACGTAAGGAAAAAGAGTAGTGACACATTTTATTCAATAAAATTTTGTTTGTGAATGGAGAGAAAAGCAATGTTCAGACCGATTCGAAGAAAGAAAAAAGAAATGGATATTGATGCAGCAAAAGAACTTCTGCAGTGCAGCAGACGAGGGGTGCTTGCAGTAAATGGGGATGATGGATATCCTTATGCAGTCCCTGTCAACTATTTTTATGACAGCGATGCAGGAAAAATATATTTTCATGGAGCACGTGTCGGACACAAAGTAGATGCCTTAAAAGCCAGCGACAAGGTATGCTTCACCGTTTACGGAAATGAAACTGTAAAAGAAGAAGCATGGGCACCGTTTGTGCAGAGCACGGTTGTATTTGGCAGATGCCATCTGGTAGAAAAAGGAGCAGAAGCAACAGAAATCCTGAAAAAGCTTGCGGCGAAATACTATCCGAATGAACAACTGATCGATGAAGAAATAGAACGTTCGGGAAAAGCTGTACAGCTTTTTGAGATAGAAATTGAACATATCAGTGGTAAAGAAATTCAGGAAAAGTAAATCAAACCAAATATTAGTTTGTCTGGTATCGAACTCAGGGTACCAATTTTGATACCCTGAGTGGTACCCTGCCCTTTTCGGGCAAAACAAAAGAGCCTGAATGCCATGATTTTAAAGGCTTTCAGACTCCTAATGAGCAGGGGATGAGAGAATCGAACTCCCACCAGAAAGCCTGAAAATGGCATAAAATCAACTTTTTAAGAATCTCACAGGGTCAGATTAGGTCAGATACTTCTAAAATCGGACCCCGTAAATGAAAATAAAAAGAAAGGAAAAACTGACACATCTGCATATATGTAATATCCGAGAAGAAGACTTTTATATAATAGTCTTCTTTTTTTGCTATCTTGCTGTCACATCGTACATATTATTAGAGCCGGGAGATATTTTTAGCTAAATTATATACCGGTAATAACCTAAATGTACAGATTTACCTGTATAAAAAATATACAGGATTTTCTGTATATTTAACAAAATGCTATATATAAGGAGGACGGAATATGCAGTGTATGTACAAGATTGGAACAACAGGCATTGATGTGGCAACTATCTCTTTTGAAGTAGAAAAGGATGATGTAGAAAGTGTACTCTCTCTGCTGAAAAAGAGGAAAAACAATGGGGATAGCAAAATTAAGAACCTGTCAGAAACCAATGCGGTTATTAGTTTGGCATCGCATAGATTTGTGTGTGGATACGAGAACAAAAGACACACGCCTTACGCAACTGTTGAAATCCATAGTGCCTTACAGGATGGAGACAATCTGGCAAATCTGAAGATGACTGAACTGATTGATAAGTATGATGTTATTGCAGAAGAATTAGAGATGGAGTATGGAATCTCTTGGATGAAAAATCAAAAAGAAACAGCTCATTTTTCGCGATTGGAACTAAACATAACGATAGAAACAGAATATTCTTTTCTTACTTATCTACGATTCTTTAAATTGTTAGCTTATGCAGTTTTGAAGAAAGGTGGAGTGCTTAGTACATTCAGCACCTCCAACAGCTTTAAACGGGCAATCGAAATCGAAACATTAAAGTGTGACCGCCCTACTTATGCACTACGGATCTATAACAAAAGCAGGGAAATCAGCCAAAAATTGAACTGTCTGCCACCAACAGCAAACTTGTTACGAATTGAATTTCTTTATAAAAAGACTCAGACCATCAAAACAGATTTTGGGGATAGAGCATTTATGCAATTTTCCGATGAAATAATCAAAAGAGCTTTTTTATCCCGATTTACGAAAATTATGACTAAAGTTAATAAGTATATTCGCGAAAAACTACTGTTGGCACCAGATCACGTAGGAGCCTGTGATACAGTCGCCAATGTCATAGCAAGACATTGTGTGGATGGATTGATTGCTGATCATGCAGCTATTTTAGGAGAATTTTCTTATTACGAAAACTACTATGGTATTCCTATTTTATTTGATACTAGAGACCTTGGAGCTGCGATCAAAAAGCTATATGTCAGTCAAATTCTGACTTCCCAGTGTTCGCTGGATGAACACGTACATAGTTTTGATGGCACAATTAACAGCATGGATTACGGAAGATCAGTGTTGCAAAGTCAGTATATGTATGCAGAAGAAATATTGAATAAGATTTACCATTCCAAAGAATATAATGTTGTTTTGGAACGTTAATCAATCTATGGAATCTAGTATTGCTTCTTGCTAGGAGGGCTTAACAGCTCGTCAAAGCTACAATCCAAAAACGTAGAAATACTATTCAGATTTTCCAAGCGAATGGTATAGTTAATGCACTTTCTACTATAGTTAGTTATTGTATTTATGGAAATATTGGTATATTCAGCAATATCCTTGAGTGTGAATTTATTATCTTTTTTGACCATAATAAAATTTGGATAAAAATAATTCATATTTCGTTCTTGAGGTACTTTGTTCAAATCTTTTTCTGTGATAGGTCTGTAGATCAGCTTATCAAGACTGATATGAAAAAAGTTCGCAATATTGATTAAAAATGGTAATGGATTGCTATATCTGCCATTTTCTAATTTGTATGTAATTTGGGTGTCAATCGAATAAAAAGGGAAAATCATCCGGTCAAAAGTACGCTGTGAAGACTGTGTCAATTCTCTTAAAAATTTAATATTTTCACTGATATACATATTAAAATCTCCTTTTTCTTTTAATATGTGATTTCCCGAAAAATGCAAGAAAAAATGTTGTACTTGGCTACTGATAGAAAAATCGGAAGTACTTATAATAAAAAGAAAAAGGAGATTTTAGGGTATGCATTCTACAATCGTTGCAAAAGAATTAAACGTACTTAACCGCTACTGCAAACAGTTGAATATACTGGAAGATTATTTGCATCAATACCAGAATGAAACATTTTCTCCCAGAATCTTAATGTCCGGTAATATCAGAAATGAAAAAATAGATCAGATCGGATTGACACTGGGAATTGATGTTAAAGCACACATTAGGGAACTCTTTGCAGCCGAATGGAAAAAAGAATATGGCTCTAATAAGGATTTATATAACAAGACACCAGATGTATTAAAAATAAAAGGTGATATCAGTGAACTGCTTGAGATGATCCGTAAAAAAAAGAAAGTGTATTACTCTTGGAAGGAAAAAGTACTGTATATCGCTGCTAAAAAAGGTAATCTCAAAGCAATACCAATGCATCCGCCGGCACACAAAATTCATGGTGTCTGGATGGAATGTGTGATTTATGGAAACCGTAGATTTCATATATTTTTAACACCAGAAAAAGTAACGGAATATGATCAAAAATATCCCCATGTCTCAGATTTTGGCAGCAATAGCTATCTCAATTATCAAATTTATACAAAAGAAGAAATTGAACATGCAGAAACTGTGATTTTAGATTTTCTCGATAAAAGCAAAAAATATTTAAAAAATTATGTTTCCGTAGAGCGTGAAAGCCCATGGAAAAGCACGACTGAGCGTGCCAAAACAGACCACTAAGCTCAGTGCGTACCGCTTACGTCAGTTAAGCGGTGGCTGGTAACTTTTTTTATCAGAAGTGTACCCTTCATGCACTTACGGTATGTAGTAACCTTTGTTAGACGCATACCAGACAACTCAATATGTTTCCGTCCATAGACGGGCAATAAATACTCATGTTAGCCCGTCAGAGACACGGGCGGAAAGGATGCGCATATGCAGAAAACAGCTAATAAAAACACTAAAAAAGTTTACAGGTATCCATTCATGGAAGGAGGAGAAAAAACATCCAAAGATATTTCGGAAATCGTTTCATCACTGGAACGCAACTTTGCCAAATATCTGGAAAATGATGAAGCAAGATACAAGAACTACCTACAGATCATGGCACGCTTTCACAACTATAGTGTTAATAACAGCATGCTTATCTTTATGCAGCGTCCAAATGCAACTTATATATCCAGTTTTTCAGGCTGGAAGTCTATTGGACGAAAGGTTAAAAAAGGAGAAAAAGGAATTCGGATCATTGCACCGGTGACAATTAAAGTCAGACAGAAATCAGACGAAGAAAATCAGGAATCCCCAGAAGAACAGGAAAAACTGGTAGCATTTCGCTTTGCCTATGTTTTTGACCTGGAACAAACAGAAGGAAAAGAGCTGCCATTTTTATCCGCAGCAGAGCTAACAGGAAAAGTTCCTGATTATTCAAAATTAATGAGTGCGATCCGAAAAATATCTCCAGTATCTATCCACTATGAGAATCTGGAAGCAACCGTAAAAGGCTATTATGATCTGACTGCAAAAGAAATCATCATAAGAAGTGGAATGAGTGAACTACATACAGTAAAGACAGCGCTTCATGAAATAACACATGTTCTTTTACATTCTGACAGAAATGATAAGAAATCTTCTTTTGAGAGGGAAACAGAGGCAGAATCTGTAGCGTATGTTGTATGTAATGCATTAGGATTAGATACAGCAGAATATAGTTTTCCATATCTAACCAGTTGGAGTCAGGAGCATACACCAAAAGAGCTTAAAAGCAGCCTATTTCTTGTAAGAAAGACAGCAGACAGTATTATTAATCAGCTAATCATTCAGCTGGAACCTGAACAGCATATGACAACTATTGAGTAACCAACACCGGGGAAGGATAACCTCTTTCCCCACAAAAAGGTTTACATTCACATATGCAAATGTGGATGATTTTTTTAGGAACGATGGGAATGTAAACCGTTATTGTGGGATTTAAAAGACTTATCTCCACAAACAAATGTTAATGTTTTGTATTTGAAGCCCTTGCGAAAAATCCAAGCTTAACATCAATGGCTACACATAAAGCCCAGCTTCTATGAGTATAGAAGAAATGAAATAAAGTGTTTGCCGATAATACCGGCGATATTATATTTTAACATTTACACGTGTGCTTTATTGAATTGATGAGGACTTTGTTATGGGACGAAAAAATAAAACATACCGATTATCATTGCACCAGCAAGTATATAATCGTCTAACAGACATGCAGGCATTCGGTGAATCTAAGCAACTGGCAAAGACTGATGGAAGCATGCAGGAAAAAATATTCAGTTATAGTACCTACCAGAGTTATTACAGGGCTTGTCAGTCCTTTGTAAAATATATCTACAAGAATTATCCAGAAGTAACAACGTTAAATTCTGCTGAAAAATATGTGAATGATTATTTGCAATCACTGATAGATTCCGGGAAAAGTGCATGGACGATATCTTTATACTGTTCCGCACTTGTTAAGCTTTATCAGATAGCACCAGATGATCCTAAACGATTTAGAGTTCCGTCCAGATATCGCTGTGATATTGTCAAGAGTCGTGGAACCACTGTATCAGATTCACATTTTTCCGAAAAGAATCATGCAACGTTGATAGCCTTTTGTAAAGGAACAGGCTGCCGAAGAAATGCATTACAAAAGCTGGAATCCAGAGATTTATGGAGCAGAGACAGAATGCTAAAAGAGGTAGAAAAACTCTCTATACAGAGTACGAGATCGGAAAAAGAAGAAAAACATTTAACGTGTCTTAAAAATGCATTAGAGACATTTCCGGGATATAATTTTTTTATCCATCACAGGCAGGACAAAGGTGGAAAATACAGGTTTTCGCCTGTTATCGGTCGAAATAAAGAACTGATTTTTGAGCGTATGACTAATACCCTTCCCGGGCAGAAAGTTTTTCTCCACGTACCCAATCGGGCAGACATCCATTCCTATAGAGCAGACTATGCCCGTAACTTGTACCGAGAACTTCTTTCGACTTCTACTCCAGTAGAACAGCTCCCTAAATGCGAAAAATATTATTGTCGAAAAGATGCAAAAGGAAAAGTTCTGTCAAAGCCAGTTATGTCACAAGTGTCTCGTGCGTTGGGACACAACCGCATATCAGTTATTGCATCATCGTATTTGTACGATTTATAACCAGAAACGTAGGAGCTAATTAATATGGGATATTTTGTGAGAAAGACAGCTTTAGGGTTGAAACCAATTAATCACACTGTAGAAGATGAGGCGACTGTATATGAAACAGATGGTTATTGTATGTCTCCCGGTGAATATATAGAAATCCAGAAAATCTTGTCCAGTCAGAAAGAAAAAATTGCACGGCTACAAATTGAAAAGGAGCAGGAAGAATCTGAGATACTGGATTATTATAAAAATGCTTTCAAAAAAATGAAAAAAGAATACAGTGCAAAATTAACTTGTGAAATACAATCTTTCCGTGAAAAGTATTCACAACCATTAATAGTTCAAAAAGAACAGTTACTTATGGCTGAGAACCAGATACAAACGCTAAAAGATAAACTGGAAGTCTCTAACGTTTATGCTCTGGAGCGGGAAAACTTAAATAAAAATCTTTTGCGAATCATGAAAGAACGAGCCAATGCAGACAGGGAAATCGTGCCAAAGAAAAAGCATCATGGATATATAATATTATATTTGCAGGAGTTATATGTAAAGCAGGAAGCATACAAATCCAGTACTTGTGATGAGCCGCCAACATGGAAAACACAGGTACAGACACCTTATCCAATAAATTTTAAATCTTTTGAAATAAAAAAGCAGATATTTGAAGACTTTGAGGACAACGGGATTTTTGCGGAAATGGGAATCCAGACAGTTAGTGATAAAGAAGAGACTGGTATTAAAATACATCACTATCTATTCAGGGCAAATATAAGAACCGGGTACTGGGAAATCGAATTTTATACTATGGGAGAAATTAATATACCGCAAAGTATGCGACAATCTAAACAAAGACCTCTTGATTCTTCACCTAATAAAACCAGTACCAAAAGTAACGTAAAATAAAATAGTACCAAAACAGGAATAAATACCTGCTACATAGAAAGATTATGCAGTATTAAAAATAACGATCATCAGATTTAAGATTTTTTAGAAAGAAGGGCGTTTTAAATGACTATATATGGATATGCAAGAATAAGCAGACCACAGCAGTCTATAGACAGACAGATCAGGAATATTAAAGCCTGTAATGCAAATGCAGTTATTATACAGGAAGCATATACCGGGACGAAAATGGATCGCCCTAAATGGATCCGGTTATATTCAAGAGTCCGTGAAGGGGATACTATCATTTTTGACTCTGTTTCTCGGATGAGCAGAAATGCAGAAGAAGGATTTGCTATGTATGAAGAATTATTCAATAGGCAGGTTTGTCTTATATTTTTAAAGGAACCACATATCAATACAGATACTTACAGAAAAGCTTTGCAGGGTGGGATTCCTACAACTGGAACAGATGTAGATTATATTCTTGACGGAATCAATAACTATCTGTTAGCTCTTGCCAAAGAACAAATCCGTCTTGCATTTGAGCAGGCAGAGAAAGAAGTACAGGATCTACACCAGCGAACTGCCGAAGGTATAGAGACCGCCCGACTTGCCGGTAAACAGATAGGTCAGAAACCGGGCAGCAAATTAACAACTAAAAAAAGTGTGCAGGCAAAAGAGATCATATTGAAACACAGCAAAACATTTTCCGGAAATTTGAATGATATCGACTGTATGAAATTGGCTGGAATCAGTAGAAATACTTTCTACAAATATAAAAGAGAATTAGTGCAGGTATACTAGCAAAGCTTCACGACCTTACAGGTCTTACTAAAGACAGCCCGGATCTCTCCGGGCCATCTTGCAAGATATTCTGTTATTCTTCTGTAATATCAATCTCATTCTCAGCTGAATCAGAATCTTCGATGTCAATTTCTTCTGAATCTGATTCTTCGTTTTCAAAACCTGCTTCCTCGCTTTCAGCCACAGCAGGTGCCGGATCCGCGAGAACTGGTTCATTTTCCTGGATATCGGAACCGTCTGTAAAGATTTCGTCAGAACTTATACCACTTGAATAAGAGGCTTCTAAATTTGATATGCTATCCATCGGCAGATTAAAGTGTGAACAGAAATCATAATACTGATCATGCGGCATTTCTGTAACTTCAAGACCATTTTCCAGATAATGAGTTTTCTTTGGTGAAGCCTGGACAATCATCGAAGTTAAATTTATTCCAGCTGCATTTTTATACTGTACTACAGCTATTGCTTCATATTTTTCATAAGGGTCTGTTTCATTTCCGAAATGTCCTGCATCTTCAAAGAATACAGAAGCAGCCGCCCCCAGTTCTGTCCCAGTAGCAGTCCATCCACTGCCCCCATATCCATTGAAGGCTCCGCCATGAGAAGCCAACGGATTAACAGTAGACTTTTCATCGTCAGCCCATCCGCCAAGCATCATACATACAATATTTCTTGAAGCCCTTGTTGCAGCATCCCTGAGAAGACCATCAGACCATTCACGGGTCGGGTAACTTGGTTCATCTTTAAAGAAGTTCCTATGTTCTGGATTCTGCCGAAGATCATTCATAACCTCGTGAGCCGCCTGTCCAGCTTCTGCATCCATTGTCAGCCCATTTAAGATTTCCTCATAGGTATAATCTCCTACATGATATGTCACAGAGCTTTCTTTATAGTACTGTCCATTCGGATCTATCGGAAGTTTTGTTTTTACCGTTAAAGTCACGTATCCTTTGGATACACCAGTGATGTTACCCTGGGCATCAATTGTGGCTACAGACGGATCACTGGACGAAAACTCCAGATATTTTTCCATATTTTTCACACTGTAATCGCCAGTATCTTCTTTCATCGGATTTATAGTCGCGCCAATATCTACATTTCTTCCCGTTTCTGCAACATTTACCGGATCCGGGAAACCTACTCCAATATAAGCATCGTTGTACTGTACTTTTACCGTATATCTCTTAGAAGTACTCAAGCAGTCAGCTCCTGCACTTGCTGCAAACGGGGTCTTTGAAGTAACGGTGATGGTTACCTTTCCGGCTTTCAATGGAGTGATTGTTCCATTTTCATCCACAGTGGCGATAGAGGTATCACTGGAAGCATAAATGAAATCTTTTCTTGTCGTATTCCCGGTGGCTTTCCATTTTACGTTACATTCTTTTGGACTGCCTACATATAAGGTATCATCAGCTGTTCTTTCAATATCAAGCTCTGTTACATAAGAAACATCCGGTTTCGGTGTTTCTGTTGGCTCTGGAGCTTTTGTAGGTTCTGGAACACTTGTTGGCTTCGGAGCTTCTGTTGGTGCTGGAGTTGCCGTTGGCTGCGGAGTTTTCGTAGGTTCTGGCATTGCCGTCGGAGTTGGTGTAGCCGTTGGAATCGGTGTGGCTGTTGGTTTTGCAGTTTCCGTCTGCTTCGGCGGCTGTGCAGGTTTTACGGATTCTGTCTGCTTTGGAATGGACTTCTTCACCACGGTAACTGTAATGGTACGCGATGTCTTATTATAGGTGTTATTTGCAAGAGCTGTAACCGTGATCTTTGCAGTCCCCGTTTTCTTTGCCGTGAGGTTTCCTTTTTTATCAACCGTTACGACCTTCGGATTGGAGCTTTTATAAGCCAGCCTTGTACGGGCCTTTGCACCCAGATTCCTTCTCTGGCCCGTTGTCAGTTTTACACTTGATGCAGTAATCTTCTGCTTCTGGCGGTACACCTTTACTGTAATAGTCTTTTTTACCGTCTTGTATTTTGATTTTTTCGTTGTGATGGTGATCTTTACGGTACCGGCCTTCTTTCCCTTGATCACACCTTTGGAGTTTACTGTAGCGATCTTCTTATTGGAAGTCTTGTAACTGAGCCTTGCCCCTTTGGTAGCTTTTGCTGAGATCTTCGTGGTCTTTCCAACATAAACTTTTTTATTAGAAGCTTTCAGGTTTATTGTTTTGGTAGCTGCTTCTACAGTAGTAGTAACTGGCAGGAAATTACCACTACCAGTAGACGGAGGCATTGTTCCAAGTGTCATGATACATGCAAGGACGACTGCCAGACTTTTGAGTTTCTTAGTTATCATTTTTCATGTTCTCCTTTCATTATATATGTAAGATGTTACAGTTGTTTTTCTACATCTTCATTTCTTATTGTAAGTTCGTTATTCTGATATTGTCAATAAAAAAATAATACAGAGGAATTTTCATGGAAGATTTAGATTATGGTCATATTCAAATCAATTTGAATAAATTGATCGAAAAACAGGGAATCAGCAAGAATAAACTGACTCATCGGGCAGAAATGCAACGTACACAACTTAACCAATACTGTAACAATCAGGTAACACGATTGGATACTGCTGTATTATCCAGATTATGTCATGCTCTTAACTGCAAAATCGAAGACCTGATAGAATATATTCCCCCACAAAAATAAACACGTCCTAACAGACCAGCATATGATATATTTGATTGCTGGTCTATTATCTATAAGAATAGCACTTAATCAGTCTTTGGACAATGTAAATGTCTTATATATTCCCCTTTTTTTACTACCGGCACAGGTAAAATAACATATTAAAATCAAAAAGGATTTTAATATGTGTTTTAGTATAGAAGAACAGAAAATATTGCAGTATGCAATGCAGAATGGTATTATTGATTTAGCAGATGTGTCAGCAGATGTAGAATCAATGAAAAGACAGGAAATATTAGAAAAATATCATTATTGGCAGGGAACTGATGGTAGATTTTATTTCAAGTATAAAGACAAAATATCTGGAAAAAAGAAAAAAATCAGTCGGGCATCTGAACAGGAGATACAAGAAGTAATCTTAAAATTCCATGCAGAAACCGCAGAAAAACATACGTTAGTGACAACCTTTGAAGAATGGATTACAGAAAAAATAGTTTGTGGTGAACTACAGGAATCCAGCGTAATCAAATATAAAAACAACGCAAAACGTTTTTGGGCGGCAGACAGAGAACTAGCCGTAAATACAGACATGAAACTGCTAAATGATGATATGATGGAAATTTATGTCAAAAAAACGATTCATGATTTGAAATTGACCTCTAAAGGATATAGTGATTTTCGTACAATCCTTATGGGAGTGCTAAAGTATGCCAAACGAAAAAAATATACTACATATAGTATAGCTGCTTTCTTTTTAGATTTTGTCCCGGGAAAAAATGCCCTTACACGTACAAAAATCAAATCAGGCACCAGTTGCTTTAAAAAAAGCGAACTAAAAAAACTGAAAAATAAACTATTGGAAAATGGAACTGTCCGAGATCTGGCTTTATTGTTGCAAATGTACACAGGCTTACGTGTAGGTGAGCTTACTACACTCAAAAGCTGCGATAACGTTGAGAAAGACAAATTGCTTATACGAAGAACAGAGTCCAGTGCAATAGATCCTGAAAAGAAGTGCAGAATCACCAAAATAAAGGAAACAGCAAAAACAGATGCCAGTGACAGAGAAATGATCTTAACAACTGAATGTCAGGAAATCATTGATTTGTTGAAAAAAATAAATTTCGGATGTGAATATCTGATTTCTGACAATGGAAAGCGTTTGACCTCAAAACAGATAAATTACCATTTGCAGAAAAGATGTAAAGAAATCGGAATTGAGCCACGATCCACACACAAGTTGAGAAGATCCTATGCATCTATGCTTCTGGGAGCAGGAGTTGATACAGCAGTTGTCACGAATCAATTGGGACATACGGAAATCGCTACTACAGAAAAATATTATCATTACGACATAGAAGATGATGCAGAAAAAATCCAACAGATAAATGACACAATAGCCATATAGGGTAAGGGGTCACATAAAGGGTCAGAAGATTATTTCTCACCAAATGAAAAAAGCTGGAAGCCCAGTAAAATCAAGGCTTCCAGCGATTATGAGAACAGGGGATGAGAGAATCGAACTCCCACCAAAGGTTTTGGAGACCCCTATCATACCATTTGACCAATCCCCTGTATTATTAAAATAATTGCAAATTTATCTGCAACAAATCAAATTATAGCAGATATGCTGAAATTTGTCAAGCGGAGATGGAGGGATTTGAACCCTCGCACCGGTTACCCGATCTACCGCATTTCGAGTGCGGACCCTTCAGCCACTTGGGTACATCTCCATGTCCTGAAAATTGTCTCAAACATGTTTATTATATAAGCAGTTTGTCGAAAGGTCAATTCTTTTTTTTATTGACGTGAAAAGAATCCTATAATATGATATAAGGAAAGATATCCGCAGAGTAATAATACATCTGGTATTAACATCTTTGCAGAAATTGCGGAAAGAGGTTTGGATTTTATGAACAGAAAAAAAGATGTGATTCTCAGGGCCACTGTGGCTTTGACTGAAAATTATAAAAAAGAAGAGTTATTTATGCCAAAAAATAACAGAGAACTTCCAAGCAGGGCAGCAGTGATCGATGTTGTCAAGGAACTTCGTTCCGTTATTTTTCCGGGTTACTTCTGGAATGATTCGGCAGCAAAGGTATTTCCGGAATATTTTGCGGGATACCGTCTGAATGATCTTTATGACAGACTCAAGGAACAGATTGAAATTGCTCTTTTATATGCACAGCCGGAATTAGAACAGGAGGGTGCAGCAGAAGAGGCAGATCGTATCTGTGCAGGCTTTTTTGAACAGCTTCCAGAGGTACAGCAGCGTCTTCTGAAGGATGTACAGGCGGGATTCGATGGTGATCCGGCTGCCAAGAGCAAAGAAGAAATCATATCATCGTATCCTGGATTGTTTGCCATTTATGTATATCGCCTGGCTCATCTTTTATATAAAGAAGAAGTTCCGTATATTCCGCGAATCATGACAGAATATGCACATGGTAAGACCGGAATCGATATTAATCCGGGAGCAACGATTGGAGATTACTTCTTTATTGATCATGGTACAGGTGTGGTAATTGGTGAAACAACTGAGATCGGTCGTAATGTAAAACTATATCAGGGAGTAACTCTTGGGGCGCTTTCTACGAGACAGGGCCAACAGTTGGCCAATGTGAAACGTCATCCAACGATCAGGGATAATGTGACAATCTATTCCAATGCGTCTGTACTTGGCGGAGAAACGGTTGTGGGAGAAAATACGATCATTGGAGGTAACACATTTATTACAGAATCTGTTCCGGCCAACACCAAGGTCAGTGCCAAGAGCCCGGAATTGGTGATCAAGAAATCTCGCAGTGCAGTATCCAAAACAGATGTCTGGGATTGGCAGGACTGATTTTCAAAACTGACAAAACAATACAAAATAACAGAAAAAAATATAAAATAAAAATAATTTAAAAAAATTAAAATTACCTGTTGACAAACTATGAGTTATAAGATATACTCAATATCGTTGAGGCGAGCGGATACAAGCGTGACGCGAGAACAGCGATATGCGGGTGTAGTTCAATGGTAGAACACCAGCCTTCCAAGCTGGATACGTGGGTTCGATTCCCATCACCCGCTTATGCGATAGTGGCGTAGTTGGTAACGCGCGACCTTGCCAAGGTCGAGACCGCGGGTTCGAGCCCCGTCTATCGCTCTTAAGGACTCTGAGTTTTCAGAGTCCTTTTTTTAATATAAAAAGTAAGGAGGAATGAAAGATGCCAGTACCAACCCCTCACATTGAAGCAAAGAAAGGCGAGATTGCCAGAAATGTTCTTATGCCAGGAGATCCTCTCCGTGCGAAATATGTAGCAGAACATTTTTTAGAGGATGCCAGACTGGTCAACCAGGTCAGGAATGTATATGCTTATACAGGAACATATAAAGGAAAAGAACTTACGGTTATGGCTAGTGGAATGGGAATGCCGTCTATCGGTATTTATTCTTATGAACTGTATAAGTTTTATGATGTGGACAATATCATCCGTATTGGTTCGGCAGGCGCTTATACGGACAGACTTGCTGTATACGATGTAGTTCTTGCAGACAGCGCGTGGAGTCAGTCCAGTTTTGCGAAAGTGCAGAATGGGTGTATGGATGATGTGTTGTACCCATCTGAGTCGCTGAATACCAGAATCCTTGATGTGGCGCATTGCTTGCAGATTCCGCTTAAGACTGCGCGTATTCATTCCTCTGATGTTTTTTATACAGAAGATAATGTGGATGGTTATAAAGAGATAATCAAGAAACACCAATGTGAATGTGTGGAAATGGAAAGCTTCGCACTGTTTCACAATGCGAAGCTTCTTGGCAAAAATGCGGCGTGTCTTCTGACTATTTCAGACTCTTTTGTGACACATGAGGAATTATCTTCATTGGCGAGACAGGAGTCTTTTGAAAATATGATGAAGATAGCCCTGGAAGCATGCTGATCAGGAAGAAGTTCTGTCCTGTTCAACCAGACCATAAAAAGAAAGCAGATAGAGCCCGCAAAGGCCGACCAGTCCATAGATGATTCTGGAAAGCAAACTCATACTTCCAAAAAGAAGAGCCACAAGATTCAGGTTGAAAAAACCAATCAGTCCCCAGTTGATGGCACCGATTACAGTGAGTGTCAGTGAAAAGTATTGTAAAAATTTATTTCCCATAAGTCACCATCCTTTCATAGTGCTAGTATGGCAGGATAATAAAAAAATATTCGCGACAGATCTGCTCTGCCGCGAATATTTTTTTACTGTAATTTAATTGTCTGTGAAGTGACATTGCCCCCACCGAAAGCAAATGCTTCAGATGCTTCCAGAGTAACATCAGATTTATCATTCAGAGAGAATGCGTAGCAGACGGTTACTGTACTTCCTGGTTCTACTTCGGCAATATAATTGTCAATCGCAGGTTCATCTTCTTTTGGAACAGCCGGTGAAAGCTTTTCTCCATTCTGCTTTGCAGAAAGCTGAACATCAACTAATGCACTGGATGAGGAACTGCTGTTGTTTGTATAGTCACAGTACAATAACAGACAGTCAGAATCATCAATTGCCTGTGTGACACGAAATTCTTTCAGGCGAAGTGTGAAATGATCATTGTACATATCAATGCTGGTAGTTTCAGCTGGTGTGACAGTTGCTTCGACACCTGCGTTTTCTGAATTGTTCATTTCAGCCAGGGATTGATTGATCTCATCCTGAACGTTTGTGAAGTTTGCAGACATAACTTTTACGGTGTCGGCATCCAGAGAAACAATTTTCCATTTTCTATCTGCTTCTATTAACGGATAAGTGATGTCGATGGATGTGAATTTATCTTCTACGCTACCTGACTTTTCCTCCAGAAGTGAAGCTAGTTTCTGCTGTGTTTCTTCTTCGGTTAAAGTCGTGCCGGAAAATGCTGTGGAAACAATCTGTTTCAGAAATTCTGAGATGGTTTCTTTGTAAATATCTGCACCATCAATGTAATTGATGTGAACAGTTACAGATGCAGTGCCGTTCTGAATATGAAAATTGGTTTTGCCGATTTTGTAGGTCATCTTCTCATTGATCTTCTTGAAAAATGAAGAGTAAGCATCACTGGTGATATCTGCATTGTCAAGAGCAGACATATCATTGCTCTGCAGAAGGTTTTTCATTCCGTCAAAGTTCATGGCGCGCATGTTTTCCAGAAAATCTTCTGTTGCGGAAATTGGTTTCTGGCGTTGCATAAAATAAAATCCAGTGCCGCCGGCGACAGCAAGAATGAGGATGATCAGAAAAATGATCCACCCTTTTTTCTTTTTTTTCTTACGTCTCGGAGCAGCGGATTGTTCTTCATATACTTCCTGATTATTAGTATCCATACTTCCTCCTTATGAAGTTGCCTGGTTACGTTTGAAATTGTAACCGTATTGTTGCGCAATAAACGCATGCTTATCATTAACTCTTTTATTATAGCAGAAGGCGACGTTACTTGACAAGGTCATTTACGGACTCTAAAATGAGATTATAATGAAATACAAAATAGAAGCAAAAACAAAAGAGAAGTGACTGTAGCTCAGGAGGGGAGAGCGAAGGTCGGATGGAGGGAAAATATGGCGATAAAATATGAAGGAAGTTTTCTTTCAGAGGCAGATACACTTGAGATTTCGGTACTTTGCCTGATGCCGGAACCAGGGATTAAACCACGGGCAATCGTTCAGTTGGTGCATGGAATGAGTGAGCATAAAGAACGGTATATCCCATTTATGGAATATCTGACAGATAAAGGTTATATAACAGTGATTCATGATCACAGAGGACATGGAAAAAGTGTTTTGGATAAAAAGGATCTGGGATATATGTATGGAGGCGGAGCAGATGCAATGCTGAAAGACGTCCTGACGGTGAATGAAGAAATCAGACGCCATTTTCCGGAATTGCCGCTGATTTTGTTCGGGCACAGCATGGGGTCACTTGCAGTAAGAGCATTTGCTGCAAAACATGACGACTGTATGAATATGCTGATCGTCTGTGGTTCACCAAGTGAAAATAAAGCAAGACCTCTTGGAAAAGCAATTGCGAAGGTACAGGGAAAACTACTGGGCTCACATCATAAGAGTAAAATTCTGGAAACCATGTCTTTTGGAACTTATGCATTGAAATTTAAGGATGAGAAAAACAAAAATGCATGGATATGTTCTGATCCGGCAGTTTATGAGGCTTATACAAAGTCTGATCTGTGTGGATTTACTTTTACAGATGATGCATACATAGCACTGTTTGATCTGATGAAAAAAGCATATGACGTACATAGATGGACCTGTACCAGACCAAAGATGCCTGTATTATTTATCAGTGGGGCGGAAGATCTGTGCCTTGGAAATGTACGGAAATTTGCAGGAGCGGTCCATGCCATGCGAAGAGCCGGCTATCTTGACGTGAAGGGGAAATTATATCCGGGAATGCGCCATGAAATTTTGAATGAAAAAGGAAAAGAAAAAGTCTGGCACGATGTATTTGTATATATGAAGAAAAAGGGATTTTAAAAATGTATCAAATCTGATATAATCTTTTTTGTGAAAAATTACCAGATTTGGAGGAGATAAAATGAGAGCAAGCGGCATTTTGATGGGGATATCCAGTATTCCGTCAAAGTATGGAATCGGATGTTTTTCAAAGGAAGCCTATGATTTTGTAGATCAGCTTGAAAAAGCAGGACAGCAGTACTGGCAGATACTTCCACTGGGACCGACTGGGTATGGAGATTCTCCGTATCAGTCTGTTTCTACATTTGCAGGGAATCCATATTTTATTGATTTGGAGGAACTGATCAAAAAAGAACTCCTGACCAAAGAAGAGTGTGAGGCCTGTGACTGGGGCGGCAGTGAATCTTATGTTGATTATGAAAAAATGTATCTTTCCAGATATAAACTGCTCCGCAAAGCATATGAAAAGGCAGATCTGAAGACTAACCCGGATTATGCGGAATTTTTGAAAGAAGAAAAAGACTGGCTGCAGGATTATTGTCTGTTTATGGCGATCAAGAATGAGCAGAAAGGAATCTGCTGGATTGACTGGCCGGAAGAATTAAAGGACCGTCATTCAAAGGCAGTAAAAGAGGCAGAAAAAGAGCTGGCAGAAGAAATAGAATTTTATCGTTTCCAGCAATACTGTTTTACCACACAGTGGAGAAAACTGAAAGCATATGCAAATAAGAAGGGTATCAGTATCATTGGTGATGTGCCAATCTATGTGGCACTGGACAGTTCTGATGCATGGGCAAATCCGGAAATGCTGCAGTTTGACGAAGATTATGATCCGAAGGCAGTTGCAGGATGTCCGCCAGATGCTTTTTCAGCAACTGGACAGCTGTGGGGAAATCCATTGTATGACTGGAAGGCACTTAAGAAAGACGGTTATGGCTGGTGGGTGCAGCGAATGACACACTGCATGGAACTTTATGATGTAGTCAGAATTGATCATTTCCGCGGATTTGACGAGTATTATGCTATTCCGTATGGGGACAAGACTGCTGAGAGGGGAAAATGGGAAAAGGGTCCGGGAATGGATCTGTTCCATACACTTGATAAAAAAATCAAAGACCTCCGAGTGATCGCAGAAGATCTTGGTTTCCTGACAGAAAGTGTTCTGGAAATGCTGAAAGAGAGCGGATATCCGGGAATGAAAGTGCTTCAGTTTGCATTTGATGGAAGTGAAGATAGCAGCTATCTTCCATACAAATATGATCACAACTGTGTAGTTTATACAGGTACACATGATAATGAGACCACAAAAGGCTGGTTGGAAAATCTGCAGGGACATGATCTTAAATTTGTCAGAGAATATATCAACTGTTATGAACAGCCGGTCAATGACTGTGTATGGGCACTGATACGTACAGCACTTTCAAGTGTAGCTGATCTTGCAGTCATTCCGATTCAGGATTATTTGTGTCTTGGAAATGAAGCCCGTATGAATGCTCCATCTACATTCGGGGATAACTGGAAATGGCGGCTTACTGCAAATCAGATTTCGGAAACAACGTTGTATCATATGAGAGAAGTGACCAGGATTTATGGACGTCTCGCAAAAGCATCTGAAGAAAAGGAAACTGATGAAATTGCGAACACAGAGGAAGAAGAACGGCAGGATAATGACCAAAATTCTAAAATAGTTGAATAAATGCGTGAGAGGAGAGGCAGGATGGAAGAACAGAATAAGAATACTGAAAAGAAGGAGAACGAAGTGCAGACTTCACAGGAAAATACCCCACAGAATGCGACACCTACCAGAAGCTATGTACTGATGATTCTGGCAGGATGTTATCTTTTGTATACAGGGTACAGATTGTGTAAAAATGTCATCGATGGAGTTGACGGTGGCAGTTGGGGCTTTTTTGCGGCAGGAATCGGTTTCCTGATCGTGGGAGCGGTAATGCTTTTTATTGGTGGTAAGAATTTTATCAAACGAGATAAAGAAAAACGTGCGATGGAAGAAGCTGCCAGGGCAGAAGAAAAAGCGGCAGAGCCGGAGAAAACGACAGAGAAAAAAACGATGAGTATTGCGGAACGTGCGAGACTGGCTTCAAGTCTTGAAGAGTCAGAGAGCGAAGACAAAACAGAGAAGCCGGACGAATCAGAAACGGCTGATATAGCTTCAGAAGAAAAAACAGATGAGTAAGTATTAAAAAAGCGTCGCAGAATGTTATCTGCGGCGCTTTTTGCGTGTTTTTTTCTTCTTTTTGTGTGAGCCGGAAGGGTTATGCAGGGTAGACCAGCAGAAAAACTGAACCAAAATGATTCCGATCAATGCTCCGGAACTGTCAATGCAGACATCTCTGACAGAAGGACTTCGTCCGGAAACAAAAGATTGATGGTATTCATCCAGCCCTGCGAAGCCTGCACAGAAAATACCGGCGAGGAGAAATAACCAGAACCCTCTCACTCGATATACATAAAGCGGGAAAGAAACAGCCACGGCAAGAAGAAAATATTCAGTCATATGAGCTGCTTTCCGAACATAAAACTGAATGGAATTGGCCTCATAATTCAGCTCATCATAACTTTTGCCTTCATGCAGAATCTCGCTTTTGATTTCTACGATATTATAACTGATCTTGTAACTTAATTCCCCGGACACCTCCCCGGTCTGGGCTGAAAATGAAAAGATCAGATACATCATAAGCAAAGCTGGTATAAAAGATAATGGTTTTAATAGTGTGATCAGTATTTTCATGGCTTTAAATATAGCAAAGGGGGAAAAGATTGTCAACTGAGAGGAAGGTATGTTATACTTATATCAATTATGAACCTGCATCAAAAGTGATTAAAGAACAGGTAGGAGACAGGAATTAATCTAAGGGATAAGAGAGGAACAAAAAAGATGAGTTTAGCAGATGTTACGTTTATTAATATGTGCAGAGATGTCATAGAAAATGGAACCAGTACAGAAGGAGAAAAGGTACGTCCAGTCTGGGAAGACGGTACATCGGCCTACACGATCAAGAGATTTGGAGTAGTGAATCGCTATGATCTGCGCAAAGAATTTCCGGCTCTGACACTTCGAAGAACTGCACTAAAAAGTGCTATGGATGAGATACTCTGGATCTGGCAGAAAAAATCAAATAACATCAAAGATCTTCACAGTCATATCTGGGACAGCTGGGCCGATGAGAATGGCTCCATTGGTAAGGCATATGGTTATCAGCTGGGGGTGAAACATCAGTACAAAGAAGGGATGATGGATCAGGTAGACCGTGTATTATATGATTTGAAAAATAATCCCTACAGCCGTCGCATCATGACGAATATTTACGTACACCAGGATCTGCATGAGATGAATCTGTATCCATGTGCATATTCCATGACGTTTAATGTGACGAAGGAACCAGGGAAAGACAAGCTTACTTTGAATGCAATCCTGAATCAGCGTTCACAGGATATTCTGGCTGCAAATAACTGGAACGTCTGCCAGTATTCAATCCTTCTGATGATGATCGCACAGGTATGTGACATGGAAGCAGGTGAACTTGTACATGTGATTGCAGACTGCCATATTTATGATCGTCACGTACCGGTTATCAAAGAACTGATCAGTCGTACTCCGTATCCGGCACCAACTGTGAAACTGAATCCGGAGATCAGGGATTTTTATGAGTTTACAACGGATGATCTGATAGTAGAAAATTATCAGACATGGCCACAGATCAAAAATATTCCGATCGCAATCTGATGTGTTTGAAAATAAGTATATTGCTGTAGAGAAGAGGGTAATGAAGTATGAATATTATAGTAGCAGTAGATAAGAACTGGGCAATCGGTAAAGATAACAAGCTTCTTGTAAGTATTCCGGCAGATATGAAGATGTTTCGCCAGGAAACAACTGGAAAAGTTGTTGTTATGGGACGTAAGACTCTGGAAAGTTTTCCAAATGGGCTGCCTCTTAAGAACAGAACAAATATTGTCCTGACAGGAAACAAAGATTACAATGTCAAAGACGCGATCATTGTCCACACTGTAGAAGAACTTCTGGAAGAAATAAAAAAATATCCGTCAGAGGAAGTATACTGTATTGGTGGAGACAGTGTATACAAACAGCTTTTGCCTTACTGTGATACAGCACATGTGACAAAAATTGATTTTGCATATGAGGCAGACAGCTATTTCCCAAACCTGGATGAAATGCCGGAGTGGAAAGTAACTGCGGAAAGCGATGAGCAGACATATTTTGATCTGGAGTATTCTTTTATGAAATATGAAAGGATAAAATAAATATTTTCTCTGCAAATTTTGCATTGAAGTCACCACGATAAAGTGCTAAAATGGATGAAAAGAGTTACTGAGAAGGGTAACTGGAAAAGAAATCCATATGACTGGAGGAAGATATATTATGGAAAAAAAGAACATTGACTGGGGCAGCATCGGATTCGGTTATATTCCGACAGATTATCGTTATGTTGCCAATTTCAAAGATGGTAAATGGGATGAAGGACAGCTGACTACAGACCCGAATGTTACACTGAATGAATGTGCCTGTGTATTCCAGTATGCACAGACTGTATTTGAAGGAATGAAAGCTTATACAACAGAAGACGGACATATTGTTACTTTCCGCCCGGATCTCAATGCTGAGCGTCTTGCAAATTCTGCAAGAAGACTGGAAATGCCGGTATTCCCGGAAGACCGTTTTGTAGAGGCTGTTGTACAGACGATCAAGGCAAATGAAGCATATGTACCACCATATGGCTCTGGTGCAACTCTGTATGTACGTCCGTATATGTTTGGAAGTAACCCTGTTATCGGTGTTAAACCGGCTGACGAGTACCAGTTCCGTATTCTGACTACACCGGTTGGACCGTACTTCAAAGGTGGCGCAAAACCGATTACGATCCGTGTCACAGACTTTGACCGTGCTGCACCGCATGGAACAGGTCATATCAAGGCTGGTCTGAACTATGCAATGAGTCTTCATGCTATCATGGATGCGCATCGTCAGGGATATGATGAAAACATGTATCTGGATTCTGCTACAAGAACAAAAGTAGAGGAGACAGGTGGAGCGAACTTTATCTTTGTCACAAAGGATAATACCGTTGTTACACCGAAGTCCAACAGTATTCTTCCATCTATCACACGTCGTTCTCTGATCTATGTTGCAGAGCATTATCTTGGACTGAAGGTAGAAGAACGAGAAGTATATCTGGACGAAGTAAAAGACTTTGCAGAATGTGGACTCTGCGGAACCGCAGCTGTTATCTCACCAGTTGGCAAGATCGTAGACCATGGCAAAGAAATCTGCTTCCCAAGCGGAATGGAAGAAATGGGACCGACAACAAAGAAACTTTACGAGACACTTACCGGCATCCAGATGGGACGCATCGAAGCTCCGGAAGGCTGGATCAAAGTTATCGAATAAGATTTATTGTATCAGATATAAGACAAGGTACAGGCAGATGTCCTGTGCCTTGTTTTTTTGTTTGTATTTCGTTATAATAAGAGAGAGTTTACAGGAGGACGGAATGGACAAAAAATCTTACGATAACGGAACGGATTTCAGCTTTGTGGAGCAAAAAGTCCGCGAAGTGCAGACAACAATAGAAAATGCTGTAAAAACAAGCAATTATCAGGAACTGAATCAGTCCATCACGAAGATGGTTAATAATACACTGAAACAATATCAGAAAGAGCATCCTGCGACGGTTCAGAAAAAAACTGAGCACAAAGTTATGAATCAGAAAATACAGGAAACTCATCCGGAACTGTACGGAAATACCGGAGGCGAAAAGGTAAAAGATATTCTGCTGATCGTATTCGGTGGGCTTCTTTCCGGAAGTATGGCAATAGGACTTCTGACAGTGCAGATTCTGCAGGCTGTAATAGGTCACGGCGGTATCACTTCGACAGCAGTGACGTTGATTGGTACACTGGCAGGCGTGGGGATGATCTATGGAGGCTGTACAGGACTTGGCAGATTGAAACGCTTCAAGAAATATGTACAGGCACTTGGAGACAGAACGTATTGTGATTTTGAACGTCTGGCAGGGGCTGTGGGCCGCAGTGTGAAATTTGTAAAAAAAGATATCAGATTTATGATTCAGAAAGGCTGGTTTCTGGAAGGACAGACGGATCAGAAGGAAACATGCCTGATCACGAGCACAGAAACATATCGACAGTATACAGAGACACAGAAGGCACTGGAGCAGCGAAACGAAGAAGAATGCAGAAAACGCCAGCAGGAAACAGAGCAGCAGAAACAGATCAGTCCGGAAGTACAGGAAGTTCTGGATAAAGGTGAAGCATATATTCAAAAAATCCATGCAAGTAATGATGCAATCCCGGGAGAAGAGATCTCGGCTAAAATTGCCCGCATGGAACAGATTGTAGAACAGATTTTTCAGAGGGCAGAGGAGCATCCGGAAATTATCCCGGACCTTAAAAAAATGATGGATTATTATCTACCTATGACAGTGAAACTTCTGGATGCTTATGAAGAAATGGACAGACAGCCAATTCAGGGAGAGACGATCCGCTCATCCAAAAAAGAAATTGAAGATACGCTGGATACTTTAAATGAAGCATTTGCAAAACTCCTGGATTCAGTTTTTCAGGATACCGCGTGGGATGTTTCCAGTGATATATCTGTGCTTCATACGATGCTTGCACAGGAAGGACTGACTGGAAATGATTTCAGTAAGAAGCAATTATAAAAAAACGAGTATAAAATACATTTGCCACAGAACACGATAAGGAGAACGATATGGGTGATGAAATGAAACAGGCAGAAACAGAGATGCCGTCACTTACACTGGAACCAGATTTTGCACCGGAAGTGAAGAAGGAGCCGGAAGTGCAGGTACAAGGACAACTGATGGAAGTTGCACCGGAAATGAATCCGGTCCAGCAGAAGATGGCACAGACAGTACTGACACCGGAAGAACAGAAGATGGTGGACGATTTTGCATCTAAGATTGATGTGGAGAATCTGACACAGGTCATGCAGTATGGCGCTGGGACACAGAAAAAGATGGCCGATTTTTCAGATGAGGCATTGAAAAACGTAAGAGCACAGGATCTTGGTGAAGTCGGAGAACTTCTTTCAGGAGTTGTTGGAGAACTGAAGGGATTTGATGCCGAAGAGGAAAAAGGTTTTCTGGGATTTTTCAAAAAACAGGCAAATAAAGTAGAAAATTTGAAAAACAGATATGACAAGGTTGAAGTAAATGTAGAAAAGATTGCAGATGCACTGGAAAAGCATCAGGTTCGTCTGCTCAAGGATTCTGCAATGATGGACAAAATGTATGAACAGAATCTCCTGTATTTTAAAGAGCTTTCCATGTATATTCAGGCTGGTAAACAGAGGCTTGCACAGACCAGGAACGGCAAACTGCATGATCTGGAAGAAAAGGCGAAAATGACCGGACTCCCGGAGGACGCGCAGGCGGCTAAGGATCTGGACAGTAAATGTGCCCGTTTTGAGAAAAAACTTCATGACCTGGAACTTACCAGAATGATCTCACTGCAGACAGCACCACAGATCCGCCTTGTCCAGAATAATGATACGATGATGGCAGAAAAGATTCAGACTACACTGGTCAATACGATTCCACTCTGGAAAAGCCAGATGGTACTGGCACTTGGCATTGCACATTCAACAGAGGCGGCGCAGGCACAGAGCCAGGTATCGGATCTTACAAATGAACTCCTTCGAAAAAATGCAGAGAAACTGCATATGGCATCGGTAGAGACAGCAAAAGAATCGGAACGTGGTATTGTGGATATGGAAACACTTCAGAAAACCAATGCAGATCTGATTCAGACGCTGGATGATGTAATGAAGATTCAGAAAGAGGGCAGAGAAAAACGCCAGGCAGCGGAAGCTGAAATGGTCAGAATGGAAAATGACCTGAAGGCTAAACTGTTGGAAATTCAGCACTGAAATACAAGAGGGGCTGTTTGAAAATAACAGCTCCGCTTTTTCGTCAAAAAGGAGAGAAGAGCATGTATCGTGATCATACAAAAGTTGTACAGATAGGAAATAAAAAGATTGGTGGAGGTAATCCAATTCTGATTCAGTCTATGACGAATACAAAGACAGAAGATGTGGAGGCAACTGTCCGCCAGATTCTGGAGCTGGAAGCAGCCGGATGTGATATTATCCGTTGTGCAGTGCCGACTATGGAAGCTGCGCAGGCACTGAAAGAAATCAAAAAGCAGATTCACATTCCATTGGTGGCAGATATTCACTTTGATTATCGACTGGCGATTGCCGCAATGGAAAACGGTGCAGATAAAATTCGTATCAATCCTGGAAATATCGGAAGTACTGACCGTATTCAGGCAGTTGTGGATGTTGCAAAAGAGCGAAATATACCAATCCGTGTAGGAGTCAACAGTGGTTCTCTGGAAAAAGAGCTGGTAGAAAAATACCATGGTGTAACAGCAGAAGGACTGGTGGAGAGTGCACTGGATAAAGTACGTATCATTGAAGAGATGGGGTATGACAATCTTGTGATCAGTATCAAATCTTCGGATGTTATGATGTGTGCCAAAGCACATGAGCTGATTGCAGAAAAAACAGATCATCCGCTTCATGTTGGTATTACAGAAGCGGGAACTCTGTATTCTGGAAATATCAAATCTGCCGTAGGACTTGGAATCATTCTTTCACAGGGAATCGGAGATACGATTCGTGTTTCTTTGACGGGCGCGCCATTGGAAGAAATAAAATCTGCCAAACGGATCCTTAAGACATTGGGATTACGTAAAGGTGGCGTAGAAGTTGTTTCTTGTCCGACATGTGGACGTACACGTATTGATTTGATTGGGCTTGCAAATAAAGTAGAAGCAATGGTACAGGATATCCCATTGGACATTAAAGTTGCTGTTATGGGGTGCGTGGTGAATGGACCTGGTGAAGCAAAGGAAGCAGATATTGGGATTGCCGGAGGTGTTGGTGTCGGTCTGCTGATCAAAAAAGGTGAGATTGTGAAGAAAGTACCGGAAGACCAGCTTCTGGATACTTTAAGAGAGGAACTGCTTCACTGGGAGGGATAAGAGAGGCATAGAGCGTGGAGAAAGAATTTTTCGATGTATTTCCCAATTTAAAAGTAAAAGACCAGCTGCATGAATGGCTGGAGATGGTAACTGTATCAAAAGTTTCCTGCAATCCAGCGAAGACGAGACTGTGGGTTTATATTCATAGTGAACGCTGGATCCACAAGAAATATATTATGGCACTGGAAGATCAGATTGAGCGACAGTGCTTTTCAGGTCTTGAAATACAGGTAACAGTGATTGAACGTTTTCATCTTTCCAGACAGTATTCCCCGGCCAATTTTCTGGAAGTTTATCGTTCCAGTATGGAAGTGGAACTGAAGAACTTCAATATGCTTGAATACAATCTTTTTAAGCGTGCGCAGATTGCTTTTCCATCGGATGAGCAGATGAATCTGACTTTACCTGATTCTGTGATATCCAGAGAAAAAAGCGGGATTCTGGTGGAATATCTGGAAAAAGTTTTTTGTGAACGATGTGGGATGAATCTCAAGATCAACCTGCAGTTCATAGAGACAGAAGAGAGCAAATATCGCAAAAATGCTGCGCTGCAGATCCGGCAGGAGGTGGCGAATGTGCTGAAACATGCCAAACTGACACCGGAGCCGCTGCAGGATGAGAAAGAGAAAGATACGGCTGCAACGGAAGTAAAGGATGGCAAAAAAGCAGAAGCGAAGACTAATAAAACAGAACAGAAACCAAAAACATTTGAGAAGAAAAGCCAGCGTGGAGAGTTTCATGGAGGATTCCGCAAAGACAGTAATCCGGATGTGATCTATGGAAGAGATTTTGAGGGAGATACCATTGATCTGGAATCTATTACCGGTGAGATGGGAGAAGTCATCATCCGTGGACAGGTTATGGATGTGGAAGCACGTGAGATCCGTAATGAAAAAACAATCCTGATATTTCCGGTAACAGATTTTACTGATTCTATTGTGATCAAAATGTTTCTGAGAAATGAACAGGTACCTGAGATTACGGAATCTGTCAAAAAAGGTGCCTTTTTGAAATTTAAAGGAGTAACGACGATTGACCGATTTGACAGTGAGCTGACGATCGGATCAATATCTGGAATTAAGAAAATTGCAGATTTCCGTAGTACCAGAATGGATACCAGCCCACAGAAGCGAGTGGAACTGCACTGCCATACCAAAATGAGTGATATGGATGGTGTTACGACTGCAAAGGATCTGGTAAAACGAGCTTACGAATGGGGGCACAAGGCAATCGCAATTACAGACCATGGTGTTGTACAGGCTTTCCCGGAGGCAAACCACTGTTTTGATGCATGGGGAGGATGTGTTCCGAAAGATTCAGATTTTAAAGTCCTGTATGGTATGGAAGCATATCTTGTTGATGATATGAAAGGCATTGTTACCAACAGTCAGGGACAGCCGATTGATGGTAAATTTGTTGTATTTGATATTGAGACAACAGGATTTTCACCGCTTACATGTCAGATTATAGAGATTGGTGCTGTGAGAGTCGAAAATGGTGTGATCACAGACCGTTTTTCGACGTTTGTGAATCCAAAGGTACCAATTCCGTACAGAATTGAACAGTTGACAAGTATTAATGATTCTATGGTTATGGATGCACCGGATATTCAGACAATACTTCCGCAGTTCCTTGAATTTTGCGCGGGAGCTGTCATGGTGGCCCATAATGCGGACTTTGATATGAGTTTTATTATAGAAAACTGCAAACGACAGGGGCTGCCGCAGGAGTATACATATGTGGATACGGTTGGTATGGCACGTTTCCTTCTGCCGGCACTGAACCGATTCAAACTGGATACGGTTGCCAAGGCTGTCGGAGTGTCTCTGGACCATCATCACAGAGCAGTGGACGATGCAGCATGTACGGCTGAGATTTTTGTACGGTTTGTGGAAATGTTAAAAGAACGAGACATTTTTGATATGGATACGCTGAACCAGCAGGGAAATGTATCTGTGAATACAATTAAGAAGCTGCCGACATATCATGCGATCATTTTGGCGAGAAATGAGACCGGACGTGTGAATCTCTATAAACTGGTTAGCCAGTCACATCTGAAATATTACAGACGTCGTCCACGTGTACCGAAGAGCCTTTTTCTGGAACACAGAGAGGGACTTCTGATCGGAAGTGCCTGTGAAGCTGGCGAATTGTATCAGGCACTTCTTCGAAATGCACCGGAACCGGAAATTGCCAGACTGGTCAATTTTTATGATTATCTGGAAATTCAGCCACTTGGAAATAATGCATTTATGATCGCAGATGAAAAAAATGATCGTGTGAAATCCAATGAGGATCTGATTGAACTTAATAAGAAAATCGTAAAACTTGGAGATCAGTTTAAGAAACCGGTTGTTGCCACCTGTGACGTACATTTTATGGATCCACAGGATGAAATCTATCGCCGGATCATTATGGCCGGAAACGGATTCTCAGATGCGGATAATCAGGCACCTCTATATCTGCGCACTACAGAAGAGATGTTGGAAGAATTTTCTTATCTGGGAAGTGAAAAAGCAGAAGAAGTGGTTATTACCAATACCAACAAGATTGCAGATATGATCGAGAAGATCTCTCCGATTCATCCGGATAAATTTCCACCGGTTATTGAAAATTCGGATCAGGATCTGAAAGATATCTGTTTTAACCGTGCACATGAGATGTATGGTAAAAATCTTCCAAAGATTGTAGAAGACCGTTTGAACAAGGAGTTGCATTCTATTATTTCCAATGGATATGCTGTTATGTATATCATCGCGCAGAAACTGGTATGGAAATCTAATGAAGATGGTTATCTGGTTGGCTCGCGAGGATCAGTAGGCTCTTCACTGGCGGCAACTATGTCTGGTATCACAGAAGTAAATCCTCTGCCACCGCATTATTTGTGTCCGGAATGTAAATACAGTGACTTTGATTCGCCGGAAGTCAGGAAATTCGGAGGTATGGCCGGATGCGATATGCCGGATAAAGTATGCCCGAAGTGTGGCGCTAAGATGAGTAAGGAAGGCTTTGATATTCCTTTTGAAACATTCCTTGGATTCAAGGGAGATAAGGAACCGGATATTGACCTTAACTTTTCAGGAGAGTATCAGGCTAATGCACACAGATATACAGAGGTTATTTTTGGTAAGGGGCAGACATTCAAGGCAGGGACTATCGGTACGCTTGCGGAGAAAACTGCATTTGGTTATGTGAAGAATTATTTTGAAGAGCGTGGTGTGCATAAACGTTACTGTGAGATCAACCGCATCGTACAGGGATGTACAGGCGTGCGGCGTACAACAGGACAGCATCCGGGAGGCATTATCGTACTTCCTGTAGGTGAGGAGATTGAGAAATTTACTCCTGTCCAGCACCCTGCGAATGATGTGAACAGTGACATTATCACCACACATTTTGATTACCATTCTATTGACGGAAACCTGCTGAAGCTTGATATACTTGGACACGATGATCCCACTATGATCCGAATGCTGGAGGATTTAACGGGAATCAGTGCCAGGGATGTCCCCCTGGATCAGAGGGATGTCATGTCATTGTTTGCAAGTACAAAGGCTTTGAAAATTGAACCGGAAGATATTGGCGGATGTAAGCTCGGATGTCTGGGAATCCCGGAATTTGGTACAGATTTCGCCATGCAGATGCTTATTGACACCAAGCCGAAATACTTCTCTGACCTGATCCGTATTGCAGGGCTTTCTCATGGTACGGATGTATGGCTGGGTAATGCCCAGGTGTTGATCCAGGAGGGTAAGGCAACCATTTCCACAGCTATCTGTACCCGAGACGATATTATGATCTACCTTATCGGAAAAGGAGTGGAAAGTGGCCTTGCGTTTACGATCATGGAGAGTGTCCGTAAGGGAAAGGGTCTTCGTGATGAGTGGATCGAGACCATGAAAGAGCATGGAGTTCCGGACTGGTATATCTGGTCCTGTAAGCTGATCAAGTACATGTTCCCGAAGGCCCACGCAGCAGCATACGTTATGATGGCATACAGAATTGCGTGGTATAAGGTGTTTCAGCCACTGGCATACTATGCGGCATATTTCAGTATCCGCGCCACAGCGTTCTCCTATGAGCTGATGTGTATGGGAAAGGAACGCCTGGAGTATTATATGGCAGAAATTCGCAAAAAAGGTGATTCAGCATCTAAAAAAGAACTGGATACCCTGAAGGATATGCGTATTGTACAGGAAATGTACGCACGTGGATTTGAATTTGTACCGATTGATCTTTATACTGCCAAGGCACAGAGATTTCAGATCGTGGATGGGAAACTGATGCCGTCACTTGCAACTATTGACGGACTGGGAGATAAGGCGGCAGATGCAGTGGTTGATGCTGCAAAACAGGGAAAATTCTTGTCAAAAGACGACTTCCGCGACAGAACAAAGGTCAGCAAAACGGTTATTGATCTGATGGATGATCTGAAATTATTCGGAGATATCCCGCAGTCGAACCAGATGTCATTATTTGACTTTACAGGATGAGCATAAATTCTGTGACCGCAAAGTGTGTTGCAGGGCATGGTGCAGACAGCAACATAAAATGCCCTGACATCATAATATATGATAACAGGAGATGGATATGAAGAAAGACGAACTTAGATATTTACAGAGACTTGCAGAAATTTATCCTACAATCGGAAAGGCATCTACGGAGATTATCAATCTTCAGTCAATCCTGAATCTGCCGAAGGGAACGGAACACTTTATGTCAGACCTTCATGGGGAGTATCAGGCGTTTTCACATGTGCTCAGAAATGGTTCCGGTGCAGTGAGGAAGAAGATTGATGATGTGTTTGGACATACATTAAGCAACAATGATAAGCGTTCTCTGGCAACTCTGATCTATTATCCGAAAGAGAAGATGGATCTTGTCAAAGATACGGAAGAAGATATGGAAAACTGGTATAAGATCACGCTCTACCGTCTTATTGAAATCTGTAAGACAACAGCCTCCAAATATACCAGGTCCAAAGTACGAAAAGCTCTTCCTGCAGATTATGCCTATGTGATCGAAGAACTGATCACAGAGAAAGCGGAAGTTCTCGATAAAGAGGCATATTATGATTCTATTGTAAATACGATCATTGAGATTGGCAGTGCGGAGAATTTTATCATTGCACTTGCAGAACTGATCCAGCGTCTGGTCGTGGATCATTTACATATCCTAGGTGATATTTATGACAGAGGTCCTGCTCCACATTTCATTATGGATCGTCTGATGCAGTATCACTCCCTGGATATTCAGTGGGGAAACCACGATGTTGTCTGGATGGGTGCGGCAGCAGGACAGAAAGCCTGTATTGCAACAGTGGTAAGAAACAGTATCCGTTACGGAAATCTGGATATTCTTGAGGATGGATACGGAATCAATATGCTTCCTCTGGCGACCTTTGTGATGGAGGCGTATAAGGATGATCCCTGCGAGATTTTTGCTATGAAAGGTGCTTCCAATTATAATGTTCTTGAGGAAGAACTGGGAAAAAAAATGCACAAGGCTATTGCTGTGATCCAGTTTAAATTAGAAGGTAAACTGGTGCGCAGACATAAAGAATTCCAGATGGAAGACAGAGCACTTCTTCATCGGATCAATCCGGAAAAAGGGACGATCACACTGCCTGACGGAAAAGAATATCCGCTTCGCGACAATAATTTTCCGACTATTGACTGGAAACATCCATACGAACTTACAGCCGGAGAAAAAGAAGTTATGGACAAACTGTCCTCTGCATTCAGAAACTGTGAAAAACTGCAAAACCACATCCGTCTCCTACTTGACAAAGGCGGGCTTTATACAGTATATAACGGAAATCTTCTGTTTCATGGAAGCATTCCTCTGAATGAAGACGGAACATTCCGGGAAGTACAGATTTATGGAAAAAGCTACAAGGGAAAAGAACTGTACGATGTACTGGAAACCTATGTGCGCAGAGCATTCTATTCTGTAGGAAAAGAAGAACAGAAGAAGGGCAGAGATATTATGTGGTATATCTGGGCAGCTCCGAATTCACCATTGTTTGGCAAGAGCAAGATGAGTACTTTTGAAAGATATTTCATAGAGGATCCTTCTACACATGAAGAGAAGAAGAATGCTTATTACCGCCTCTGGGAGAATGAAGAAGTGGTAGATAATATGCTTCGTGAATTTGGTCTGGATCCGGAAAAAGGGCATATCATCAATGGTCATGTTCCGGTACATCAGAGCGAAGGAGAGAGCCCTGTAAAATGTGATGGAAAGGTTATCGTGATTGACGGTGGTTTTTCCAAGCCATATCAGAAAGTAACGGGAATTGCCGGATATACGCTGATCTATAATTCCTATGGACTGAATCTTACTGCTCATGAACCGTTTACGTCCAAAGCAGATGCTGTGGCAAGAGAGACTGATATTGTATCGAACCGCGTGGCAGTCAGCTACATGTCCAGACGCCAGCTTGTGGGTGATACAGATACAGGTCATGCGCTGAAAGAGAGAATACAGGAATTGATCCAGCTGCTGGATGCATACAGAACAGGTATCATCAAGGAAAAGAAATAAGATTAAAACTCTTTACTTCTAAATTTTCATTCTATATAATGGGAGTGTTGTGTGATATAACTGTTTTTACAGCAATTTGGCAGGATAAGAACTGTTATAGTGAAGGAAAACGTTATGAAACGGGCTATAGTAATCTTTTTAAATGGATTATCGAAGAGGATTATGATAAAAGTTGCCTGAAGATGATGAACAAAAGGAGAATACGATAATGGGTGGAATTTTTGGAGTAGCATCAAAGTCCAGTTGCATTCTGGACCTTTTCTTCGGAATTGATTATCATTCCCATCTGGGAACACGCAGAGGCGGAATGGCAGTGTATGATAAGAAACGTGGTTTTGACCGCGTGATTCATAATATTGAAAATGCGCCGTTCAGGACCAAATTTGATGGTGACATTGGTGAGATGGAGGGAAATCTGGGAATCGGATGTATTTCAGATAATGAACCTCAGCCTCTTCTGGTGCGCTCTCATCTTGGCAACTTTGCAATTACCACAGTTGGAAAGATCAATAACATGGATGAACTGATTGCCAACTGTTTTAAAAACGGATGCACTCATTTTCTGGAAATGAGTGGAGGAAGCGTAAATCCCACAGAAATGGTAGCTGCACTGATCAATCAGAAAGACAACATGATTGAGGGAATCCGTTATGCGCAGGAAGTGATAGAAGGTTCCATGACCATGCTGATCCTGACACCAAAGGGGATTCTGGCAGCACGTGACCGTCTGGGAAGGACTCCACTGATCGTGGGAAAGAAAGAAGATGCCTGTTGTGTGTCTTTTGAAAGCTTTGCATACCTGAATCTTGGATATGAAGACCTGAAAGAACTGGGCCCCGGAGAAATTGTTGCAGTGACTCCGGACGGTGTGGAAACCCTGCAGAAACCAGGGGAAGAGATGCGAATCTGTTCTTTCCTCTGGGTATATTACGGATATCCTACTTCGGCATACGAGGGTGTGAATGTAGAAGAAATGCGTTATCATTGCGGTGATATGCTGGCCAGGAGAGACAGGGGAGAAGTAAATCCCGATATTGTAGCCGGTGTTCCGGATTCCGGTATTGCCCATGCGATTGGATATGCGAACCAGTCCGGTGTGCCTTTTGCCCGTCCGTTTATCAAATATACACCAACCTGGCCAAGATCATTTATGCCTACACAGCAGAGCCAGAGAAATCTTATCGCAAGAATGAAGCTGATTCCTGTACATCGTCTGATCAAGGATAAGAGTCTTCTGATGATTGATGATTCTATTGTACGTGGAACACAGTTAAGAGAAACGACGGAATTTCTTTACAGAAATGGTGCGAAAGAAGTACATATCCGTCCTGCGTGTCCGCCTTTACTTTATGGATGCAAATATCTGAATTTCTCACGTTCAAAATCAGAGATGGATCTGATCACAAGACGTGTGATCGCCAAACGCGAGGGAGAGAATGTCAGTGATAAAGTCCTGGCAGACTATGCAGATCCAAATTCAACAAATTATAAAGAAATGCTGGAAGAAATCCGTAAGGAGCTGAATTTCACATCACTGAAATTCCACAGACTTGATGATCTGAAAGCTTCCATTGGAATTTCACCATGTAAACTCTGTACCTATTGCTGGGATGGAAAAGAATAAGGAGTCTGACTGTCGGATAGTAACGAACAAGAAACAGAAGAGGAGATGCAGATTTGTCGATAACAAACAATGGGAAACAGAAACGGAATAAAAAGAAAAAAAGACTTATAAAACTTCTGATAATTGTAATTATCCTGTTTATCCTGCTTATGCTGGCAGATACTCTGCTGCTCCAACACAGAAAGAACGTGGACAGAGAACAGAGAAAAGCAGAAGCAATCGCGGCACTGGAAAGAGTTCCCACTGTAACACCGACACCTGCAGCTACACCCACACCTACCCCAACGCCGATTCCTACGGTAACACCAACACCTGTACTGGAAAGGGCATATGTTTTTAACCCGGAGGACTATCTGGGAACCTGGCGCAGTGAGAATGGCAGGGTTAAGATCAAAATTAAGAAACTCAGTCAGAAGTCGGTTACATTCACTTATTGGCAGACAAATAAGAAAAAGACAGCTTCCTGTAAGGCAAAAGTAAAGAAATCCGTAGCAGGAAACGCAACCAGATTCTCGTTTACAGACTCGCTGGGAAATGTAGCAAAGGGTTATCTTACCTTTGATAATGGTCGTCTTTATGTGAATATTAAGACAAAAACAAAAGCGGAGGGTGCAAAAGTCCATCCTTCTGTGGATACTGTTATGATAAAAGAATAAAAGATACAAAAAATATAAAAGGATTCAGTAACATAAACAGTTACAGGAATCCTTTTATATTAAAAAAAGTGATTTTACTTATTTATTCATCTCTTTTTTATCAGTGCGTCCTACCAGATAATCAACACTTATATCGTAATAATTTGCCAGTCTGATAAGCATTTCAACCGGGATATTGCGTGAACCTGTCTCATAGTGAGAGTAGGAACGCTGGCTGATGTGAAGAATTTCGCTGAGCTGTTTCTGTGACATGTCAGCATCTGTACGTAAATCCTGAATACGCTGAAATTTCATATAGTTCACCTCTCTGTTTTGTAGTGTACTCCCAAACATGATCTGTGAAAAGCCTTCGCAGATTATGTACTGAAAAAAGTATAAAACAGAACAAAATGAACGGTTGCAAAACAGAGCAAAATGGTCTATTATAAAAATAATCTTTTTTCTAATCTGATTTCTGAAATAATTTCCAATACAAGTTAAGTGATGTAACTATTCAGTCGTCCGCTGTTTGGCGAGACATACAAGCCAAAATTCCATTGCCACAGGCAATCTGGAATGAATTTTGGCTAAGTTACTGTGAGCGGAGTGAACAGTAACTAAAGGATAACGTGACAAGACCTCATTACCGTTCGTTCTGCATCCGGTAATGAGGTCTGAATATTCTGTGTTCACTGTTTGTCTATTCTCATCAGCACCTTACATTTCTTTCTGTAACAGGCGATTCCATATTTTATGATTGTATGAATCCCTTCCTGCTCTAACGCCTCAGTATATCTGATATCTATAATCTGCTGAAGTGCTTTTTCGCACTCTCCCTGAAGATTTCCGTCATCTGCATATTTTACTTCGATCACAATTCCCACATCTTCATCTTCTATACGGATCAGAATATCCCCGAATCCGTCTCCTGATTCCCGATTTGACATTACTGACCAGTTCTCTTTGAATCCCAGAATACCAAGCAGCAATCCATGATAGAAATTTTCTTTCGTTGGTTTCCGGGCAAAGGTATCTCTTATGCTGATCGTTTTTTTCATATATTCTGTAAAAATCAACTCTACTTTTTCCGGATTTTGGTTCAGCAGTGCATCACACAAATCGCTGACTGTTTTTCCATCGTCCTTTACATTTTCTTTGAACATTTTCAAAATATGGTTGGTGATAATATTTCGGATCTCTCTGTTGGGAATGACCAGATTATATCTGTTACCACTGGGTTCCCCTCTCTGTGTCAGATATCCGGTCATAAAAAGTGTGCTCCACAGATTGTCTATGGAAGAATATAATTCCTTATAGGTAAGCTCAAAATTAATTTCTTTCTGGACAATCCCTCCATTTACCAGCTGTTCCAGCTCCATTCTGGTCAGCTTCTGTGGTTTTCCCACACTGTCAATGAAATGACTGATCACACTGTTTCCACTTGTATTCGCCCAGTAATTCTTCGGTTCCAGCCCGGGATCTGCCAGATGATCGCTGCAGAAATTGATCACATCCCATGGACAATAAACATCCACATTTCCAAACCTGTAGCCGTCATACCACTCTTTCACTGTCTCATAATATTTTTCCTGTCCATAATACCGGAGGAGTTCCCTTACTTCCGCATCTGTAAATCCAAATGTTTCATCAAAGCTCTTATCTGTAATGGAATAAACCTTAAAGTTGTTAAGACCTGTAAAAATGCTTTCTTTTGCAATCCGCAGGCATCCTGTCAGCACTGCGAATTTCAGACTGTTGTTGGTTTTTAATGCATTCTCAAATAAATTACGGATCAGCAATACCATTTCATCATAATAGCCATTTTCATTTGCCTTTGCCAGAGGTACGTCATACTCATCGATCAGAACAATTACTTTGCTGCCATAGTGCTTTTCCAGCAATTCTGTCAGTTCACGGATACTGTACACCAGAGAATCGTTTGTCATTTCTTTTTTCTTTAACTGTGTCAGTAATTCGTGATCTGTTTCATCAAGCTCTGTGCTGTCTGAAAGTACGGATAGCCTGCGGGCTTCTTCATTGATTGTTTTTATAAGAAATCTGCGGGCTTCCTCATATGTGGCACCATTGATTCCCTTCAGACTGACAGAAACCACCGGAAATTTCCCCTGATATTCCTCACATAATTCCTGATTATCTGAAATCCTCAGCCCATCAAACAAAGTCTTATCTTTTCCAATCTCAAAAAAACTCTGGAGCATACTCATATTCAGGGATTTTCCGAAACGTCTCGGACGGGTAAACAGGTTTACTTCACCCCATCTTGTAAGCAACTGTTCAATCAGTCGTGTCTTATCTATATAATAGAAATCTTCCTGCCGCAATTTTTCAAAATTCTCAATTCCAATTGGAAGTTTTTTTAATCCTGCCATCTTATATCCCCTTCCATTTATAAAGCATACCTTATTATTGTTATCCGTCTTATTACTTTTCATAATAGCATGAATCCTACTGTAATTCCAGAAAATAATGCAACCTGTTACTATCGCAAGTGACAGTGGCAAGCGAAGTAAAATATGTAATAATATGATTGAGATACTTGCAGAAAATATTAACAGAAATGGAGGGTGATGAAAATTATGAAGATATTGAAGAAAGCAGGAGGGATTCTCCTTGTAATAATCGGAATATTCTTTTTTGTATCTGCTTTAAAGATGATCTTTGTGGATAACCCCAAAACAAAAGCAGCTCTGAAAGACGCAGTTTACGTTGATGCAGCAGATACGATCGACCCGGAAAACGATGGAAAGACAGTCATTGTATGCGGCACATTTGAGCTGACTGAACCGGCACATGATGATGAGCTTGGACTGGACTTTGACAGCATCCGCATTTCAAGTTCAAAACAGACAATGAAATTAACAAAATCTTCTTCCAAAAAGAAGGAGGCAATGACTGACGACGAAAAGAAATATGGCGTTCTGGAATGGAATTCATCTTTCAGCAGCATGCCGGTATCAGGCCAGGGGAAAATTGGAAATTATGCACTTTCGCAGGATTTTATTGATGATATTATGCTGACCAAAACCTGGGAAGATTACGACAAGGCAGCATTATCATCTGCCGGTTATACATATGTACCGGATAACACCTATACACAGAAGCATTTTATAGAACCATCGAACCAGACTACACGTTCACATAAAGAATATGATGTTCGTTATTATTATTCTGCTGCTGATTTCGAAACAGGGCAAACCGTAACTGCTATCGGCATACAGGACGGACAGACTCTCAAATCCGCACCCGGAATCACAGAGAATCTGATGAAAAATAAACTTGACCGCGATGAAGTGATCAAACAGGGCGGCACCCCAGGTGTAGGAGCCCAGATCTTTTCAGTTGTTTCCTCATTGCTGTTAATATTGGGAGGGTTCCTTCTTATTATATTATGAGAAATAAATCTATAGCAATCCTCTTAAATGCATTATTTACGAGGATTGCTATAAAAAGAGGATATTACTTTTCAATTCTAAGCATGCGATATCCAATGCCAATATGTGTCTGGATGTATTGCACTCCATTTTTCTCAGGCTCCAGTTTTTTTCGCAATGTTGCCATAAAAACTCTAA
>OGYG01000371.1_pt1 | contig 48503 bp, 48 predicted proteins | sample 1576481 | NCBI WGS metagenome assembly OGYG01 (sample SAMEA3541497, study PRJEB24748) | human gut metagenome | biome: human gut; feature: human-associated habitat; material: faeces | place: China | collected 2012 | reverse complement strand
CACCATTCCGTGTACCGATCGCTCGTCTTGCAGCAGCACAGGCAGCAATCGCTGATGAGAAATAAAATTTCTAGTTGATTCATATGACTAAATAATTTATAATAGGCATATCGCATGGCGCGGTATGCCTATTATTTTGAAAGGAACAAAGGAACAGTGGCAAAGAGTCAGAAAACCTATGGGATAGTCGTGGACTATTTTAAGAAAAAAATTATAGCGGGAGATTTAAAACCTGGAGAGAAACTTCCGCCGGAGCGGGAGATTGCGGAGGAACTGGGTGTCAGCCGTAATTCTGTTCGGGAAGCCATTCGTTTTATGGATATGACAGGTGTTATATCTTCCCAGCAGGGATCCGGTAATTATATTACCTGTGATTTCCAGAGCAGTCTGGAGGAAACCATGGGCATGATGTTTGCCATGGATCAGATTGATTATATACAGATCAGCCAGATTCGTTATTCTCTGGAGCGTCTGGCGTTTACACTGGCGTTGGATCATGCTTCTGAGGAAGAAATCCGACTGATGGAGGAGTACGTCAATAAGCTGGATAAGAGTACGGATGCCAGCGTGAACAATGAACTAGATAAGAAAATTCACTATACATTGGCAAGAGCTTCGGGAAATATTTTGATTCTGGATATTCTGGAAGCGTGTTCCAGTGTCATTGACGAATTTGTCAAAGATCTGCGTCGGGAGATCATTCGAAAAGAATCTGGAAAAGAAGCATTAAATGCCTGTCATCATCGGATTGTCAAAGCACTGCGGGAGCATAATCGTGAAGATGGCATTCTGGCACTGAAGGAGCATTTTGCCATTATTGATGAGATTCTGTTGGAATGGAAGAATCAATAAGCAGACAGAGAAGAAAATGAGTACAAAGAGAAAACCACAGCTTGGAGGAGAACAAGCTGTGGTTTTCTTTTTGTTTTGAGGAAAAATATTGAATATAAAAGTAATATCTCAATGTTGTTGAATAAACGGAGTGACATCTGTAGTGCGCAGTGCAGTCTCCGCAACTTCCCATATCTTTGAATCTACACCGTGAGAGGCATAGGAAGGGCGCAGATGATCCTGCATGGCTTTGATACAGGCGTTCGTATTGCGATCATTTAATGCCTGAAGGATATCCAGGTGACCAGCAAGATTACAGAACGTAGCTCCGTTTTCGGAATAATGCTGAATCTGGATCAGACGACCTTTTTTGGTAAGCTGTTCCTGAATGTCAGTAAATACCTGATTGCCGGAAAGCTCCACTAAAACCTGATGAAATTTGAAATCCAGCCGGATTCGTTCCATAATATCATTTCGATCAGAGGCACGCTGGCAGTCTGCAGCAATGCTCATCAGATCCTGTAAGTCTTTGTTACTTGCGTTTAATACGATCAGCGGTGCGACAGTAGTGTCGATCGCAAGGCGAACCAAACCGATATCCTCTTTCTCCTTTGCGGTAAATGTATGGATCCGGGCAAATGTGCCGGTAGAGAGATCTACCAGACCATCGCCGGCAAGGCGTCGGATTGCTTCGCGCACCGGTGTGCGGCTGATTTCCAGTTCGTTAATAAGCTGCTGTTCCACCAGTCGGTCGCCAGACTGGTACTTCAATGAATATATCATATCAAGCAGTTTTTCATAAGCTGTGTCTGCTAATGTCTGTTTCATATGGTTATACCTATCCCTTATCTTCAACCCTAAAGTTGATACTACGAAGAACAAATACTATATAGAAGAAACAGAACTGTTTTTTCTATAGTAGGATAAGTTCTATGTTGGTAGTTACATTTTTGATACCACTAGTATATAATTTTTGAAACTGTTTGTCAATCTGTAAAACTGTATACCAAAATAAAGAGAAAATGGAGATGTGTTAATGGTTGAAAAATCTGATAAATTTGCTTTGGATGTCAAAAAAAGAGAAAAATAAAGCTAATAATGCAAAGTGCAAAAAAGTAACTGTAGGAAATTGTGCATATTTTATAAAGTAAATAAATTTAAATAAAAATAATTGGCACAAATGCCCCATAGATGTATATTGCAAGCAGGAAGTATATTATTTCCGAAATAGTATACAATTCAAGAAAAGAAATACCAGTAAAAACATAATGGTATACAATTTATGAAAAGAAATACCGCGGAAGATAGTAATGGATACGATTTATGAAAGGAGATGATTGTTTGTCAGAGTATATCCTTGAAATGAAAGATATCAGCAAGGGCTTTGCAGGGGTTAAGGCTCTGGATCATGTACAGTTGCAGGTGAAACCCGGTGAGGTACATGCCAGTTTACGAAAATATCAGATGGGAGATGACTCCCACCTCTATAGGTGGTGAGAAACAAGCTAGTATCAGTGGTGGGAGCCAATCCCCCATCTGATATAGCCTCCGGCAGGATTACAGAGGTGCGCAGTTGAAGTATGTCATGCAATTGCATGACGCGCACCTCGCAACAAGAATGCCGGAGCATTCTTGAATTTTGTAGGACGTGAGATCACCAAGAACGGTCTGGTAGACAAGAAAGCAGAGATTGAGGCATTCCAGAAACTGATTGAAGATTGTGGACTTCACGTATCACCGAAGGCACTGCTCAGAAATCTGACCGTAGCACAGTGTCAGCTGATAGAGATCATCAAAGCGATTTCCGTAAATGCGAAAGTAATCGTTATGGATGAGCCGACAACTTCTATTATAGATAAGGGAGTACATATTTTATTTGACCATATCAATCGATTAAAAGCGAAGGGAGTAGCGATCATTTATATCTCCCACCGAATGGATGAGATTTTTACCATCTGTGACAGAATCAGCGTTTTCCGAGATGGGCAGTATATCGGATGCGGCGAAGTAAAAGATCTGGACGAGCCACAGCTGATCAAAATGATGGTTGGACGAGAGACCACAGATGTGTTCCTGAAACTGGAAGCCAAGATCGGTGATGTAATGTTCGAAGCAAAACACATCGTGCGCGACAAGAAAGTAAAAGATATCAGCATTTCCGTAAGATCCGGTGAGATTCTTGGAATCGCAGGTCTGGTAGGAGCCGGACGAAGCGAACTGATGGAAGGCGGAACAATGAAGCAGAAATCAATAGCAAAACAGCACAATATAAGTGAATATTTTATCGTTATCATTTTTCATTGCACTGGTTGTAGTACTTGGATTATTAAATCACAATTTCTTATCCGGTGGCAATATCGTAAACATTTTGAAACAGACATCCATTGTCGGAATCCTTTCATTTGGTATGATGTTCGTTATCATCTGCGGCGGATTTGATATGTCAGTCGGATCAATCATCGCATTTACCGGTATTCTGGCAGCGATGTTAGGACAGGGAAATCTTCCACTGATCGTTCCATTCATCGTAGCCTGCCGGGCAGGACTTGGTGTAGGAATTGTAAATGGTGTCGGTGTAGCAGTCGGAAACTTACCACCATTCATCATGACACTTGGTACGATGACAGCGGTTCGAGGACTTGCACTGTTAACCTCAAACGGAAAACCGATCACTGGTATTTCAGAAGGATACAAAAAAGTTACATCTTTAATGTTATTCGGAAAAATTCCGATGCTGGCAGTATTCTTTATCATTGTAATTGCAGTATGTTCTTTCGTACTTGCAAAAACAGTATTTGGTCGTCGGGTATTCTCCTGTGGTGGTAACTTACAGGCAGCAAGAGTAGCTGGTATCAATACAACATTTATCCGCATTGCAGTATTTGCAGCAAGCGAAGAGCCAGACGTTCATGAGATGGTTCAGGCTGCATTTGCAGGAAAGAGACTGGAGCTGTTCAAAGAGAACTGCCAGTGTGATGAGATTCTGAAAGCAGTAGAGGATGCATTGAAATATTCAAGTCGAACGCACGTGAGACTTGGTGCGTGATTCTGGTCAGCGAAAGCTGACATATTCTTCTCAGAATCACTGCACATCCCCGCGGAGCGTTTATCTCAGTCGGAGATTGTACTCCCACTGAGAAAGACTTGTTATTACTCACCACTTGCAGAAGTGGGAGTCTTCTCGACTGAGATAAACAAAAACCTGCCGGCAGTTGTCAGTATAGAATGAAAAAGTTTGTTAATGAGCAAGATAGTATACCAAAATAGTATACCAAAATAATGCAAAATTGCAAAAAACAATGGAAAAAATGCAAAAAAATCGATGTTAAAATGCGTGAAAATGATTGCAATATTAAAAAATGCAAAAAAAGTAACCACTAAAAATTGTGTATATTATACAAAGAAATGGTGGATAGTATAAATATAATTGACATATATGATATACAGAAGTATATTACAAACAGAAAGTATATTATTTCAAAAATGGTATACAATTTAGCGAACGAACGAAAGGAGCGCATTATGTTGGCAGAAAAAAGAGTACATGAATTAAAAGTATTTGCGGAAGAAATTCGCGTCGAGACATTAAAAATCATTCACTCAAGAGGTTTCGGACACGTAGGTGGTTCCATGTCACTGGCAGATGCCATGGCAGTTCTGTACGGAGAAGTAATGAATGTCCGTCCGGAAGAACCGCGTTGGGAAGACAGAGATTGGTTTGTATTATCAAAGGGACATGGCGGACCGGTTATGTATGCAACTTTAGGACTGAAAGGTTTTTATCCGGTAGAGGATGCATACACACTGAACCAGCCGCATACAAGATTCCCATCCCACACAGACCGTCGTATGACACTGGGTGTTGATCTGACCACCGGTTCTCTTGGACAGGGAATGAGCGAGGCAGTAGGTGCAGCGCTTGCAAATAAAATGAAAGGCAAAACAAGCCACGTATTCGTCACAGTAGGTGATGGAGAGGCAGACGAAGGACAGATCTGGGAAGGTGCACAGTTTGCAGCACATTATAAATTGGATCATCTGATCTGTCTGATCGATGATAACAAACGACAGCTTGACGGTACCTGTGAGCAGGTTATGGGTCATGCAAAATGAATTGGCGCAAAATTCGATGCTTTTGGATGGAATGTGATCAATGTAGCAGACGGAAATGATGTTTCACAGATTTACGATGCAGTAATGGCAGCATACGAGACAGAAGGAAAACCAACCTGTATCGTATTAAATACGATCAAAGGAAAAGGTGCAACTTTTGCAGAACCGATCGGAGCACATTCATCTCAGCCGTCGGAAGAGGAATGGGAAGAAGCAATCAAGGCAGCAGAAGAAAGACTTGCTGCAGTACGTGCTCAGTAAAGGAGGAAGCGATTATGAGTTATACATTGATAGGTGAACATAAAAAAGATGCAAGAGCAAATCGTGATGGTTATATCGCTGCAATGACAGAGTTGATGGAAAATGATCCGACAATCGTACATGTAGACTGTGATCTGGGCGGGTGTATCAACGTAGGAAAACTTCAGACGAAATTCCCCGACAGAGTATTCAATGCCGGAATCGCAGAGCAGAATGCTGTTGGTGTTGCTTCCGGTATGGCAGCAGCAGGCATGAAAGCATTCGTACATTCCTTTGGATGTTTCGCAGCACGCCGTTGCTTTGACCAGGCGTTTCTGGCAGCCGGTTATTCTCAGGTTCCGGTACATATCATCGGCTCCGATCCGGGTGTAACCGCAGCGTTCAACGGTGCAACACATATGCCGTTCGAGGATGGCGCTTTATATATGACTGTTCCAGGCGCGGTTGTCATTGATTCCTGTGATTATGTACAGACAAAATCTTTGACAAAGAAACTGGCAGAGTATCCGAAGTTAAGCTATATGCGTCTGATCCGTAAAAATTTCAAAACCATTTATGCAGATGGTTCAGAGTTTGAAATCGGAAAAGGCGTTACCTTAAAAGATGGAAAAGATGTAACAATCATTGCTTCCGGAATTATGCTGGATGAAGCATTACGTGCAGAAGAAATTTTAAGCGCAGAAGGTATTTCTGCCCGCGTGATCGATATGCATACATGGAAACCAATCGATGAGGAACTGATCTGCAAGGCAGCAGAAGAGACAGGATGCATCGTTACCGCAGAGAATCATCAGGTTGGATGCGGACTTGGTTCCGCAGTTGCAAACGTTCTGGTTGCAAACAAACCGGTTCCGATGGAGCGTGTTGGTATTCAGGACCGTTTCGGTCAGGTTGGTCCACAGGATTTCCTGATGAAAGAGTACAATCTGATGGCAGAAGATATCGTAGAGGCAGTAAAGAAAGTTATTTCCAGAAAGTAAAGGGAAGCCAGACCGGAGGTATAGGTATAATGAAAACTTTAATGTTGAAACCGGACATTTATAATTATGATACTGCAAAAGAGTTTGCAGAGGATTTTATGTTGGGTGAGGGAGATTTAGTTGTTACAAACGAATATATTTACAATCCGTATTTCGGAGGTCTGAATCTGAAATGTGATGTAATTTTCCAGGAAAAATACGGCATGGGAGAGCCATCCGATGATATGGTAGAGGCAATGTGCCGCGATATCAAAGGTGAGCACAAACGTGTCATCGCCATTGGTGGTGGAACAGTTCTGGACATTTCCAAACTGTTTGCACTCCGTCAGGTATCACCGGTTCTGGATCTGTATGACGGAGAAATCCCGGCAGTGAAAAATAAAGAGCTGGTTCTGGTACCGACTACCTGTGGTACTGGAAGTGAGGTAACAAACATTGCCATTCTGGCATTGAACAGCCGTGGAACCAAAAAAGGTTTGGCAGTGGATGACATGTATGCAGATGAGGCAGTTCTGATTCCGGAACTGTTAAAAGGACTTCCGTTTGGCGTATTCGCAACAAGTTCTATTGATGCCCTGATCCATGCTATCGAGTCCAGTCTTTCCCCGAAGGGAAATGAGACAACCAGAATGTTTGGTTACCGTGCCATCGAAATGATCCTGACCGGATACATGAAGATCGCAAAAGAAGGCAAAGAGGCAAGAATCCCGTTATTAAATGATTTCCTTATGGCAAGTAACTATGCTGGTATCGCATTCGGAAATGCAGGTTGTGCAGCAGTTCACGCATTAAGTTATCCGCTTGGCGCTACCTTCCATGTACCGCACGGAGAAGCAAATTATGCAATGTTTACCGGTGTTATGAACAACTACATGGAGATCAAGACAGACGGTGAGATTGAAAAACTGAATAATTACATTGCCGGAATCCTTGGATGTGATGCAGCAAATGTATATGAGGAACTGGAAAAATTACTGAATACGATCATTCAGAAGAAATCGTTGCATGAGTATGGTATGACAGAGGCTCAGATTGATGAGTTTACGGATTCCGTTATCGAAAACCAGCAGCGTCTGTTAGTAAATAACTTTGTATACTTAGACAGAGACCGTATTCGCAAGATTTATACAGAACTGTTCTAAAGCCGGATTGTGTATAGATAAAAACAGGGGTAAAAAAGATGGATTGGAAGATTACATATAAAGATCGCATCTGTACTGCAAAAGAAGCAGTATCCCATATCAAATCAGGTGACAGAGTCGCTGTAGCACATGCCTGCAGCGAGCCTGTCATTCTGACAGATGCTATGGTAGAAATCGCAGATGAGATGAACTGGAAAGATATCGAAGTGGTACATATGGTTGCCATGGGAAAAGCAGGTTACTGCGCACCGGAGATGGCAAAGCATTTTCGGCATAACGCATTGTTTGCCGGTGGTTCCACAAGAAAAGCGATTGAAGAAGGCAGAGCGGATTTTACACCGATCTTCTTCTCAGAAGCACCGGAATATTTCCGGACACAGGCACCGCCAGATGTAGCGTTGATTCAGGTAAGTGAGCCGGATGCACAGGGTTACTGTTCCTTTGGCGTATCCTGTGATTATACAAAGACATGTGCAGAGACAGCAAAATTAAGAATCGCACAGGTAAATCCGAAAATGCCGCGTGTGCACGGAGATAATTTTATCCATGTCAGCAAACTGGATTACATTGTGGCAGAGAGCAGTGATCTGATTCAGCTTCCACCGCCAAAGATCGGGGAAGTTCAGAAAAAGATTGGTGAACACGTTGCTTCACTGGTAAAAGACGGTGACTGCCTGCAACTTGGAATCGGTGCGATCCCGGATGCAGTATTACTGTTTTTGAAAGATAAAAAAGATCTTGGTATCCACAGTGAAATGTTTTCCGATGGTGTGGTAGAGCTGATCGAAGCAGGTGTGATCACAAATGCACGCAAACAGATCCAGAAAGGACAGTGCGTGGCAACTTTCCTGATGGGAACAGATCGTTTATATAATTATGTAAATGATAATCCGAGTGTCAATCTGATACCGGTAGATGTGGTCAATGATCCGAAAGTCATCTGCCAGAACGATAATGTAGTTTCCATAAACTCTTGTGTAGAAGTAGATCTGATGGGGCAGGTGGCAAGTGAATCCGTAGGAATGAAGCAGATTTCCGGTGTCGGTGGTCAGGTAGACTTTGTCCGGGGCGCAAATATGTCAAAGGGCGGTCGTACGATCATGGCAATGCCGGCAACCGCAGCAAAAGGAACGATTTCCAAGATTGTTCCGCTGTTGGCAGAAGGCGCAGCTGTTACTACAAGCCGGTGTGATGTGGATTATGTTGTGACCGAATACGGCGTTGCACAGTTACACGGAAAATCATTGCGGGAGAGAGCGAAAGCGCTGATCAATATTGCGGCACCGGAGTTTCGGGAAGCATTGGGTGCGGAATACGAAAAGAGATTCCATGAAAAATTAGAGATCGCTTAAAAACAGAGATTGATATTTGTATTATTATAGGAAGATTCTGAGAATAGGATAATTGTTTCGTTTAGTTAGATATGGAACTCATATTGAGATGAAGTATGACGGAAAATAGCAGGAAGAGCAGGGAACTGATATGAAAAAAATTGCAGTTTTGACAAGTGGCGGAGATGCACAGGGCATGAACGCGGCAATCTATGGCATATTTGGAAGAGCACAGGAATTGGGATATGAACTGTATGGCATCCGCAATGGATATGCGGGATTGTTACGGGAAGATATCGTAAAACTTCACAGAGAAGATGTGCGGCATATTGTTGCAAAAGGCGGAACGATTCTGGGAACTGCCCGTTGTGATGAGTTCAAAGAACTTTCCGTGCAGAAGAAAGCTGCAGACATCTGCCGAAAATATGGGATCAGTGATCTCATTGTAATCGGTGGAGATGGTTCTTATCAGGGAGCTTACTGTCTTTCCAAGCAGGGAATCGGCGTGGTCGGTGTTCCGGGAACCATCGATCTGGATATCGGTTGTACGGAATACACGATTGGTTTTGATACGGCGGTCAATATTGCAGTGGAAGCCATTGACCGTATCGCAGATACCTCAGAAGCACATTCCTGTTTCAGCGTGGTAGAAGTAATGGGACGGCGTGCCGGATTTATCGCTCTGTGGAGCGGCATTGCAGGATCAGCAAGAGCTATTTTTGCAGACAGCAATACAACGGCAGAACAGATTGTAGACCATTTACGAAAATATCATTTTACTTCCGGAACAATCGTGCTGGCAGAGGGCGCAGGAAAAGCAGAGCCGATGGCAGAGATCATCGAGCGGGAATTACATGTACATACCCGTGCAAATGTGCTTGCTTTTATCCAGCGCGGAGGCAATCCAACAGCAAAAGACCGTGTCTATGGAAGTATGATGGGAGCTTATGCGGTAGACTTGATCAAAGAAGGCAAAAACCATCATCTGGTCTGTGTGAAACACGATGAACTGTGTGGTGTAGAAATCAGTGAAGGTATGAAACAGACCAAAGAATGTTCCGCATATCTGGCACATTTAGGTCGGACATTAAGTTGTATCTGATCGAATCGTGCATAACAGCAGATTTTTAAATAGCAATTCAGATAACTCATGGATATAATATAACCCTTTCGTAAAAAAAGTATCGCACGACAATACGATACTTCTTTTTACATTATAAATGTTTATATTTTTTATTAGGAACAAAAGCAGTTCATACTTAACATTTGCTGCGCATCAATCTTACCAGCATATTGATCCTTTTACACTTGTTATTTCACTATGTAGATTAGAAAGTGATTCTATTTTTTCTTCGCAGGCGATTGTTAGCCGCGGAGACAAAATGGAATCATTTTCTTTCACAAAAGTACATGAAAAACACATAAGAAATCCATTGTATACAGTTCTCTTTTGTATTAAAATCTGTACATTGTAAAAAAAGTGTGCTATACTTTTTAAATCTTTCTGGACACAGACAGAATACAAATGAGTTGAGAGGTTAAAAAATGTTAGAAATTATCAAATCGGTGAACTCCGTGGTGAACAATTTCATCTGGGGTGTGCCTGCCATGATCTGCATTATCGGAGTGGGTCTTCTGCTCAGTGTGCGGACAAAATTCTTACAGATTCGTAAATTTCCATATGCAATGAAACAGACCATTGGAAAAATTTTTGATAAAAAGGATGCTTCCGATGGAGCCATGACTCCGTTCCAGGCAGTCTGTACGGCGCTGGCGGGAACCGTCGGAACCGGAAATATCGCCGGTGTTGCCGGAGCAATCGCTATCGGTGGTCCGGGTGCGGTATTCTGGATGTGGATTTCCGCGTTGCTTGGTATGTGTACCAAGTTTTCCGAGGTAACCCTTGCGGTACATTTTCGTGAGAAAAACGCAGTGGGAGACTGGGTTGGCGGTCCGATGTATTATATTAAGAACGGACTGAAAAAACACTGGCACTGGCTTGCGTTTTTGTTTGCCCTGTTTGGTGTATTAACCGTATTTGGAACCGGTAATGCCACACAGGTAAATACAATCACAACAGCGATTGATTCCGCGTTACTGAGTTTCAATATTATTCCGGAAAGTTCTACAAAAGTTGTCAATCTGGTGATGGGTATTATTGTTGCCATTTTAGTAGCCATGATCCTGCTTGGCGGTGTAAAACGTATCGGTCGTGTTACTGAACGTCTGATTCCGTTCATGGCATTATTATATATCGTACTTGCGTTTGGCGTTATTATTTTAAATATCGACCGTGTGCCTGGAGTATTTCATTCTATTATTGACGGTGCATTCCATCCGGCTTCTGTGACCGGTGGTATCGTAGGAAGCTTTTTCCTGAGTATGAAAAAAGGTGTAGCCCGCGGTATTTTCTCCAACGAGGCAGGTCTTGGTACTGGTTCCATTGCCCATGCATGTGCAGACACTGGAGAACCGGTAAAACAGGGTATGTTCGGTATTTTTGAAGTATTTACTGATACGATTCTGATCTGTACACTGACTGCTATGGTTATTCTGTGCAGTGGTATCCCGGTTGGATATGGCGCAGATGCAGGTGCAGAGCTGACTATTTCCGGATTTACCGCTACATATGGTAACTGGGTATCTATTTTTACCGCCATCGCGCTTTGCTGTTTTGCATTTTCCACTATTATCGGATGGGGACTGTACGGTTCACGTTGTATGGAGTACCTGTCTTCTGAAAAATGGGTAAAACCGTTTATGGTCGTTTATGCACTGGTGGCAATCGTTGGTGCAACCATGGACCTTGGTATGCTCTGGAGCATTGCAGAGACATTCAACGGTCTGATGGCGATCCCGAACCTGATCGCGTTGTTCCTGTTGTCGGGTACGGTTGTGAAGCTGGTAAAGGACTATTTTGCAAGACAACATAAGTAGTCATTTTCATTATATATGTCCTTATATATTAGAAAAAAGAATAACATCAGGGATTGATATTTTTTTGACATAGTATAACCACCATGCTATATTTTAGAGCGGCAAAGGTGCCAGAGTATTTGGGTTGAGGTACTCCTGGCACCTTTTTTGCGAGAAAAAAGAGCAGGAGGATGTTATGGAAAACAACCAGACAAATGAGAAACAGCAGGATTACGAGCTTCAGGCGGTACCTGACAGCGCAAGAAAAGGTTTTCTGCCAATGTTTATGATCATGATGGGCTTTACCTTTTTCTCCGCCAGCATGAGTGTCGGCGGTCAGCTTGGTATTGGTCTGAACATGACAAAATTTATATGGGCTTTGCTCATCGGTAATGCGATTCTTGGCGTATATACCGGTATTCTTGGTTACATGGGATGCAAGACAGGACTTACCCTGGATCTGATGGCGAGACATGCTTTCGGAAAGAAAGGTTCCTGGCTTTGTTCCGCAATTATTACATTTACACAGATGGGATGGTTTGGCGTAGGTATCGCAATGTTTTCCATTCCGGTTGCAGAGCTGACTGGTATTCCGGTAGTAGTTCTTGTTATTCTGTCTGGTGGTCTTATGACAGCTTCTGCTTATTTTGGTATTAAATCTCTGGAGATCGTAAGCTGGATCGCAGTTCCGGCAGTCGGAATCCTGGGATGCATTTCTGTAGGGCTTGGTGTCTCTTCTATGGGCGGACTTGGTGGTCTGTTTGCAGCAGAACCGCAGAATCCGATCACACTGGCAACAGCCATTACACTGGTTGTAGGTTCTTTCGTCAGTGGTGGTACAACAACCCCGAACTATACACGTTTTGCAAAAACAAGAAAAATCGCAGTTATCGCAACAGTTATCGCGTTCTTTATAGGAAACTCCCTGATGTTCGTATTCGGTGCAGTAGGTGGTTCCGTAACAGGACAGGCAGATATTTTCTATATTATGATTGCACAGGGATTAGCACTTCCGGCTATCATTGTACTTGGATTAAATATCTGGACCACAGCCGATAACGGATTATATTCCTGTGGACTTGGACTTTCCAATATTACAGGATGCTCCAAAAAGAAAATGGTATTAGTCAGCGGTATCATTGGAATCGTAGCTTCTGTATGGTTATACTATAACTTTACTTCCTGGCTTACTTTCATGGGATATGCGATCCCTCCGGTTGGTGGTGTGGTAATCACTGATTACTTCATGCATCAGAGACGTTATCAGGAAAATGACACAACAAATATGAAAACCGTAAAATGGTATGCAATCATTGCCGTTGTTGCAGGTGCTATCGTTGGACTGAAAGTACCGGTTGGTATCGGTTCTATCAATTCCATCGTTGCAGCATGCGTTATTTACTTTATTGGAAGCAAAATCTGTGATAAAGAAAAATAAAGAATGATTTGTCAGATAAACCTTCCTATATCAAAGTATTACTGCTAATTGTATGAATACGAGTATAAAGCTGAACACAGGAAGGGTGACAGGGGGGTACAAAATATGAACAGAGGAAATGTATTTGGAATCAATGGAAAAATTGAGACAGAATGCCTGACCGTTGTTGGTGCGCAGTATGCGCCCATCGGTGCCATGAATATGGAAGACGTAGACCGCAATACAGAAACGCTGCTTTCTTTTATGGATCGGGCTTCCGGTGGCTTTCCGGGCTTTGATCTGTTTGTAGCACCGGAAGCGTGCATTCAGGGTTTCCCGCAGTTTGGATGGGAAAATGCGTTGCTTACCATGGACAGTCCGCAGATTAAGAAGTTTCAGGAAAAATGTGCGGAACTGGAAGTGTACGGAGTGCTTGATTTCCTGCTTCGGGTGGATGAACAGAACAATTACACCAATACCGCCATTGTGATCAATGACAAAGGTGAGATCATTCACCGCTATGATAAAATGAATCCGTGGATTCCTTTTGAGGGTTCCATTCCGGGACGCAGCTGTACCGTATGTGACGGACCGAAAGGTGCAAAATTTGGCATTATCATCTGTGCGGATGGCGATTATCCGGAAATGTGGCGGGAAGCAGCCGTGCAGGGCGCAAATGTGATCATCCGTCCGACCCATTACATGGATCCGTGGCAGAACGCATGGGAGATCACCAATAAATCCGGTGCTTATTTTAATCAGGTGTACGTAGTGGCAGTCAACTGTTCTGGAACAGCGGAAAATGAGAATTTTTCCTGCTTTGGACGAAGCATGATCTTGGGACCGGACGGAAACGTGATCTGTGAGGGCGCAAACGGAGCACCATCTATGATCAAGGCGGATCTGTATCCGGGCATTATCGATGCAATGCGCAGTCAGGCGGTTCATTCCGCACCGATGTATTCTTATGCGCACCGGGGCGCATCCAGTCATCCGTATGCAGGAAAGGGGCTGGATACTTCGGATTACACAGCTTATAAGCGAGGTGACAACGATGGCACAGTTTAAAGGAATGTTACATTTACTGCACAAGCGGATGGCAGATATTTCCTATCCCATCAGCAAACAGGAGATTCTGGAACAGATCGGGGATGAAATCGTGAAAGCAGGTGCAGATCAGTACCTGAGTGTACGGGAGATCCTAGCACCGATCCGTCAGGAGACATTTTCCTGTGCGGCAGAGTTTTACTGTGCATTGCTTGGGGCATAGAAGGCATAAATAACAGAAGGATAAGAACAGATATGATTCTGTCTTTTCGCAAATAGAGAAATTGAGAAACTCCTCAAAACGGGTATCAAAAACGGTATCGGTTTTGGGGAGTTTTTTGCACGTGAGTCATAGTTACCCTGAATAAGCAAAAAATAAAAAACATTATTGACACCTAACACACGTTGCTTTATACTAAAAAAAGATAGAGAAAGGAAATCTAGTATGCAGGCAACAGAATTAGAAAAGACGGAAAACTATTACAGAACGCAGATGCAGAAAGATCGGATCGTTGACAGATTAAAAGAGAACGGATGCCGTATCACAAAACAGCGCATGATTTTACTGGATGTGATTCTGAGTGGAAACTGCACCAGCTGCAAAGAGATTTATTATAAAGCATCCAAATTAGATCCGAAGATCGGAACAGCGACCGTATATCGTATGGTGAACCTGTTAGAACAGATCGGTGCCATCAGCCGGGTGAATCTGTATGAGGTGACCTGTGAGACCGGAGCAAAACGGGAAGAGCATGTGATCGAACTGGATGACAGTTCTGTGCGTGTGCTGACAGAACCGGAGTGGATGCGCGTGATCGAACGGGGATTGCGGGCGTGCGGATACATTGACCGACAGAATGTGCGGACAGTAAAAGCAGGCATGGTATAAAAAAAACTTGCATCTTTGTAAATAGTGTGATAAATTATTAATTAAGAATATGTAGTATGTTGTAAGAGTGGGCGCGAGTCCACTCTTAGTTGTTGTATAGTGAAATCTGAGAAAGAAGGTGACAAAGATGTCAAAACGCGAAGATTATGAAGCACGTACAGAAGCCTTATTACTTCCGATCATGGAAGAAATGAATTTTGAACTGGTAGATGTGGAATATGTAAAAGAGGGAAGCACCTGGTATTTACGCGCCTACATCGATAAAGAGGGCGGCATTACCGTCAATGATTGTGAGGCAGTTGCCCGCAGAATGAACGATCTGCTGGATGAGAAGGATTTTATTGCCGATTCTTATGTATTCGAGGTAAGTTCCCCGGGACTTGGCAGACCGCTGAAAAAAGAAAAAGATTATGTGAGAAGTATGGGAAAAGAATTAGAGATCCGTACTTATCGTGCAATCAACCGTCAGAAAGAATTTTATGGAATTCTGACCGGATATACAGAAGATACCGTAACGATTCAGCCGGAGGAAGGTGAAGCACTTACTTTCCAGAAAAACGAGATCGCACTGATCAGACTGGCATTTGATTTTTAGAACAGGAGGAAAAAGGAAAAAATGGCAAAAAGCAGCAAGAGCAAAAAAAATGCTGAGAGCAGAGAGTTACTGGAAGCATTGACAATTTTAGAAAAAGAAAAAAATATCAGCAAGGATACATTACTGGAAGCAATTGAGAACTCACTGCTGACAGCATGTAAAAACCATTTTGGAAAAGCTGACAATATCAAAGTTACCATCGATCCGGAGACTTGTGAGTTTCATGTTTACGCTGAGAAAACCGTTGTACAGGAAGTGACAGATCCGCTGACAGAGATCAGCTTTGCAGAGGCAATGATGATCGGCGGTGGTCATGGACTTGGCGATGTGATCCATGAGGAGATCCAGTCCAAAGATTTCGGACGTATCGCAACACAGAATGCAAAGAATGTTATTTTACAGAAAATCCGTGAGGAAGAGCGCAAAGTGATCTTTGATCAGTATTATGGAATGTCCAAAGATATTGTAACCGGTATCGTTCAGCGTTATATTGGAAACAATGTAAGTATTGACCTTGGTAAAGTGGACGCTGTCCTCAGTGAAAACGAGATGATCCCGGGCGAGACATTTGAGCCGACCGAGCGTATCAAAGTATATGTGATCGATGTAAAATCTACTTCCAAAGGACCGAAAGTACTTGTATCCAGAACACATCCGGAACTGGTAAAACGTCTGTTTGAGGCAGAGGTTGCAGAGGTTCGTGACGGTATCGTTGAGATCAAGAGCATTGCCCGTGAGGCAGGAAGCCGTACAAAGATGGCAGTATGGTCCAATGATCCGGACGTTGATCCGGTAGGCGCATGCGTTGGTATGAACGGTGCCCGTGTCAATGCCATTGTAGAAGAGTTAAACGGTGAGAAGATCGATATCATCAACTGGAATGAGAACCCGGCTATGCTCATTGAGAATGCATTAAGCCCGGCAAAAGTTATCTCCGTTATTGCAGATGCAGAGGAGAACAAGGCAAAAGTTGTTGTTCCGGATTATCAGCTTTCCCTGGCAATCGGTAAAGAAGGTCAGAATGCACGTCTGGCAGCCCGCCTGACCGGATTCAAGATCGACATCAAGAGTGAGACACAGGCAAGAGAAGCCGGTGACTTCATGGATTATGAAGAAGATTACGAGGATGAAGAATTAAACGACATCGATCTGGAAGATATGAATGAGGAGTATCATCCGACAGATGCTTCCGATGACGATGGATTCATTAATATTCCGGAAATCGAAGATGAGGATGGAGAGAATGAATAAGAAAAGTCCGATGCGCATGTGTGTGGGATGTCACGAAATGCGGGAAAAAAGAGAAATGATCCGTGTTTTGAAAATGCAGGACAATACCTTTTGTATTGACGCGGCAGGTCGCAAAAACGGCCGCGGAGCATATTTGTGCAAAAAGATGGAGTGTCTGGATCAGGCAGTCCAGAATCACGGATTGGAACGTTCGTTCAAAATGAGTATACCAAAAGAAATTATTGCGGAATTGACAGAGGAGATGAAAACGATTGCAGAATAACAGGATTTTATCAGGTCTGGGGCTTGCACAGAAAGCCGGATGCATTGCCAGTGGAGAATTTGCGGTGGAGAAAGCCGTCAAAGGCGGTCTGGCGTGTGTTGTGATCGTGGCAGAAGATGCTTCCGATAATACAAAGAAGAAAATGAGAAATATGACAGATTTTTATGAAACCCCTCTGTATATCTATGGAAGTAAAGATGATCTTGGTCATTGCATCGGCAAGGAGTACCGCTCTATGGTAGCGATCCTGCAGCCGGGCTTTGCCAAATCTGTCATGAAGCAGTTAGATAACAGACCAACAACTGAATAGGGAGGAACTAGAATGGCAAAAATCAGAGTTCATGAAATAGCAAAAGAATATAATGTACCGGCAAAGGATGTAATGACTTTCCTGGAAGGACATAATATAGAAGTAAGCAGCCATATGAGTACACTGGAAGACAATGCGGTTGCATTAGTCAGAGGAAAATATGGAAAGAGTGGCGAGGCAGACGCAGATAAAAAAGAGCGTCCGAAGAAAAAATCAAGCATTTCTGCTGTATACAATCCGCAGAACAGCAAGATGAGCAATCGTCGTTCCAATAACGGAAACAGAAACGGGGATCGTCCGCAGCGCCAGAATGGAGATCGTCCACAGCGTGCAAACGGAGAGAACCGTCAGCGCCAGGATGGTGACCGTCCACGTTACGACAATCGTCAGCGTCAGAACGGTGACAGACCACAGCGTCAGAATGGAGATCGTCCACGTTACGACGGCGACCGTTCCCAGCGCCCAAATGGTGACCGTCCGGCAAGAAACGGTGATCGTCCACAGAGAAGATATGGTGACAGACCGGCAAGACAGGAAAATGGTGATAGAAATGGCCGTTATGAAAGAAAAGACAACAATAATCAAAAAGGCTTCCAGGGTAATCGCGGCGGTGGTAATAATTTTGGAGGTAATCGAAACAATCGACAGGACAATTCAGGCCGTTCGAGAGAATCGAGAGGACGCTTAGATCACGATATTTCACGTATGAACCGTGACAACAAGGCGTCCATCGAGGAATTGCGCGGAAAAGAGAATACACACGTAAATAAAAAGAAAAACAAACAGGATTACGAAAGAAAGAACCGTAAACAGGAGCAGTATGTAAACCTGGAGAAGAAGACGGGACACAAAAAACGGAATGCACAGCCACAGCCGCAGGCAGAAAAGAAGACAGATGAAGTTCGCAGCATTTCCCTGCCGGAAGTTATGACCGTTCGTGAGCTGGCAGAGCGTATCGATGTACCGGCTTCCAAAGTCGTAGAAAAATTATTCATGCAGGGTATTCTTGCAACTGTAAACCAGGAAGTTGATTACGAGAAAGCAGAAGAAATCGCACTGGAGTTCAACTGCATCGCTGAGCCGGAAGAGAAAGTAGATGTTATCGCTGAACTTCTGAAAGAGGAAGAAGAGGATGAAAACACACTGGTTTCCAGACCGCCGGTTGTATGTGTTATGGGACACGTTGACCATGGTAAAACTTCTCTGCTGGATGCCATTCGTGAGACTCATGTAACTGATCGCGAGGCAGGTGGTATCACACAGCATATCGGTGCATCTGTCGTACAGATCAACGGACAGAAGATCACATTCCTTGATACACCGGGTCATGAGGCATTTACAGCTATGCGTATGCGTGGAGCAAATTCTACGGATATCGCAATCCTGGTAGTTGCTGCTGATGACGGAATCATGCCGCAGACTATTGAGGCGATCAGCCATGCAAAAGCAGCAGGCATTGAGATCATTGTAGCCATCAACAAGATTGATAAAGAGAGCGCAAATATCGATTATGTAAAACAGGGTCTTGCAGAGCAGGGACTGATCCCGGAAGACTGGGGCGGAAGCACCATCTGTGTACCGGTATCTGCACGTACCGGAGAAGGCATCACAGAACTTCTTGAGATGGTACTGCTGACAGCAGATATTCTTGAGCTGAAAGCAAATCCGAAGAGAAAAGCCCGTGGTCTTGTTATCGAAGCACAGCTGGATAAAGGACGTGGTGCAGTTGCAACCGTTCTGGTTCAGAAAGGTACCTTAAAAGTCGGAGAGCCGATCGCAGCAGGAAGCAGCTATGGTAAAGTACGTGCCATGATCGATGATAAGGGAAGACGTGTCAAAGAGGCAGGTCCTTCTACACCGGTTGAGATCCTTGGTCTGAACAGTGTTCCGAATGCAGGTGAAGTATTCGTTGCATGTGATTCTGATAAGGACGCAAGAAGCTTTGCAGATACTTTTGTATCCCAGAACAGAGAGAAAATGCTTGAGGAGACCAGATCCAGAATGTCTCTGGATGATCTGTTCTCACAGATTCAGACTGGCAACTTAAAAGAGCTGGAACTGATCGTAAAAGCAGACGTTCAGGGTTCTGTAGAGGCAGTAAAACAGAGTTTGACCAAACTTTCCAACGAGGAAGTAGTTGTAAAAGTAATCCATGGCGGTGTTGGTGCCATCAACGAGTCCGATGTTTCTCTGGCTTCCGCATCCAATGCGATCATCATTGGATTTAACGTAAAACCGGATGCAACTGCAAAAGCAACTGCAGAGCAGGAGCATGTAGACATTCGTCTGTACTCCGTTATTTACAAAGCAATTGAGGATATCGAGGCAGCAATGAAAGGTATGCTGGATCCGATCTTTGAGGAGAAAGTCATCGGTCATGCAGAAGTTCGCCAGATCTTCAAAGCTTCCGGTGTCGGCAACATTGCCGGTTCTTACATTCTGGATGGTGTATTTGAGCGTAACTGCAAAGTTCGTATCACAAGAGAAGGAAAACAGATCTTCGAGGGTGATTTAGCTTCCCTGAAACGTTTCAAAGACGATGTCAAAGAAGTAAAAGCCGGATATGAATGTGGTCTTGTATTTGAAGGATTTAACGACATTGCAGAGTTTGATGTCGTAGAAGCATATAAGATGGTAGAAGTACCAAGATAGTCTGGAGATGACAGAATATGAGAAAAAACAGTATTAAAAATACCCGTTTAAATGAAGAAGTAATGCGTGAGTTATCTACGATCATCCGCAATGAGATCAAGGACCCGCGTATTCATCCGCTGACCACCGTGTCAGCGGTACAGGTTGCTCCGGATCTGAAAACCTGCAAGGTTTATATCAGTGTACTGGGTGACAAAAAAGAAAAAGAGGATACCATTCAGGGATTGAAAAATGCAGCAGGCTATGCGAGACGTTGTCTTGCACAGTCCCTGAATCTCAGAAATACACCGGAACTTCGGTTTATTCTGGATGAGTCCATTGAATATGGCATTGAGATGTCAAAGAAGATTGATGCATTAACAGGTGGCAGCAAAGAGGAAGAGTAAGAGGATGGACATGATTTCATTAGATTCATATTTGGAAGGAATCCATACAGTAGCTATTTCCGGTCATATCCGGCCGGATGGCGACTGTGTGGGCTCCTGCCTGGCAGTATATAATTATATTTGTGACAATTATCCGGACATTATGGCGGATGTGTATCTGGAGACAATACCGGACAAATTTCTGTTTTTGAAAAATGCGAACAAGATTCGCCATATTCGTGAGACAGACGGTAAAAAAGAATACGATCTGTTTATTGCCCTGGATTGCGGGGATGCAGGTCGTCTGGGATTGGCAGGACAGTATTTTGAGGTGGCAAAAAGCACATTTTGTGTAGATCATCATATCAGTAACCAGTCTTTTGCTGATTTTAACTATATTTTCCCAAATGCAAGCTCTACCTGTGAACTGGTTTATCAGCTTTTAGATAGCAGCAAGATCACAAAAGAGATTGCCGAGTGTATTTATCTTGGAATCGTGCATGATACAGGTGTGTTTCAATATTCCTGCACCTCATCGAAGACGATGGAGATTGCGGGAAAACTGATGGATAAGGGCATTGATTATTCCCGGATCGTAGACGAGACATTCTATATCCGTACTTTTGCGCAGCAGCAGATTCTTGGAAAGGCACTGATGGATGCGGAGCTGCATTTTGACGGAATGTGTATTTCCAGTGTGATCAAGCGCAAACAGCTGGAAAAATTTCATGTGGAACCAAAAGATCTGGATGGAATTGTAAGTACCCTGCGTTCTACCACGGGCGTAGAGGCTGCTGTGTTTGTATATCCGAATGAAAATGATACTTATAAAGTCAGTCTTCGTTCCGCTTCTTATGTGGATGTGGCAGCGATCGCCGTAGAATTTGGCGGCGGCGGACATTGCCGGGCAGCCGGTGCGTCCATCGAGGGAAAACCGGATGACATCCTCAAAAAAGTACTTGCAAAAGTCAGAAAGCAGTTAAAGACAAAAGAGGAAGATGGATGTACAACGGAATCATAAATGTATACAAGGAAAAAGGATATACTTCTTTTGATGTAGTGGCGCGGATGCGCGGGATCTGTGGACAGAAGAAAATCGGTCATACCGGGACGTTAGATCCGGATGCGGAAGGCGTGCTGCCAGTCTGCCTTGGAAAAGCAACGAAAGTCTGTGATATGCTGACCGATTCGGATAAGGTATATCGTGCAGTCATGCAGCTTGGCGTGGAAACGGATACACAGGATCTGACGGGAACCATTTTAAAAAAAGTGGATACTTCCGGTCTTATGGAACAGAAGGTTATGGATGCGGTGATGCAGTTTGAAGGCGAGATCCATCAGGTTCCGCCAATGTATTCCGCATTGAAAGTAAATGGAAAGAAACTGTGTGATCTGGCCAGAGCCGGTGTCACTGTGGAGCGGAAAGCCCGTCCGGTGACGATTTATAAGATTCAGGTGGAAAACATAGCACTTCCGTACGTAACAATGACGGTTTCCTGTTCCAAGGGTACTTACATTCGTACGTTGTGTCATGACATTGGACAGAAACTTGGCTGCGGTGCGGCTATGAAAAGCCTTGTCCGTCTTCAGGCAGCAGGATATCGCATGGAAGATGCATATAAGTTGGACACCTTACAGGAATATAAAGAAGCTGGCACATTAAAAGATGTGGTGACCCCGATCGAACATGTATTTGAAGTGTATCCGGTGCTGACAGCAAAGCCGGAATTTGACATTATGTTAAAAAATGGCAATAAGATGGCGCTGCAGCAGTTTCAGGAAACGATAAAACCGGAACCGGAAATGAAAGTGCGTGTCCGGATGTCGGATGGACGTTTTGCAGCCGTTTATGAATATCGGGAAGATCTTGGACTGTTCCGTCCGTCAAAAATGTTTTTGGAGGATTAACGAGTAAGGATGAAATATATAAAAGATACATTGGATTTTAAAATTGAAGAACCTTCGGTTATCACTCTGGGCAAGTTTGACGGTCTGCACAGCGGACACCGTTATCTGATGGAGGCTATGCAGAAAGGCAAGGAGCAGGGGCTCAAATGTGTGATCTTTACCTTTGATATTCCACCGAAAGCGATTCACAAAGATACGTACAATGTGTTATCTACGAATGAAGAAAAAGCACATATTTTCGCAGAAGCGGGAGTGGATTATCTGATCGAATGCCCGTTTACCGATGACTTCCGTCAGCTTTCTCCCTATGCATTTTTGCAGATGCTGAAAGAGAAGATCAATGTAAAAATGATTGTGGCAGGCACGGATTTTCATTTTGGATATCAGCGTGCCGGTTCCTTTCGGGAATTACAGCAGTATGCGGATGATCTGGGCTATGAGGCAGTGATCGTTAAGAAAAAACAGTACAAAGGCGAGGATATCAGCAGTACGAGAATCCGTAAGGAGATCGCAGAAGGAAATATGGAAGAAGCCAATTATCTGCTGGGCTATTCTTATTTTCTCACCGGCCCGGTGCTTCACGGCAACGAGATCGGACGGACCATCGGAATCCCGACAGCAAATCAGCGCCCGGAAGAATTTAAACTGCTTCCACCAAAGGGTGTGTATGCAGTGGAGATTCTGGCAGAAGGAAAACAGTATGACGGTATCAGCAACGTGGGATGCAAGCCGACCATTGAAGGGGTCAATCCTATGGGCGTAGAGACATTTTTGTTTGACTACTCAGGCAATCTGTACGGAAAGGACATCAAAGTGTCTTTCCTGAAGTTTATCCGCCCGGAGCGGAAATTTGGTTCTCTGGCAGAATTAAAGGCACAGATGGACCGGGATATTTTGGTTTGTAAGGAATATCTGAAAAATGTGCATGAAGCATAAAAAGAGATAGCAGATGATTTTTGGTAAGTCTGACGGTGGATGATTTTGCAGAAAGTGGTTTACAAGTCAGATTGAATATGATATATTGATTAGGCGTGAGTAAAAAGCCCATACTCAGTACCCGGACACTCCGACCGGTACTTAGTAAACACGCGTGATTGGGCGATTATAAAAAATAAAGGAGGAAATCAAGATGATTTCAAAAGAAAAAAAAGCAGCGATTATGGCAGAGTATGGTAGAACACCAAACGATACAGGATCACCGGAAGTACAGATCGCAATCTTAACAGCAAGAATCCAGGAGCTCACAGAGCATCTGAAAGAGAACCCGAAGGATCATCATTCCAGAAGAGGTCTTCTGAAAATGGTTGGTCAGAGACGTGGTATGCTTGCTTACCTTCAGAAAAAAGATCTGGAAGGTTATCGTGCACTGATCGCAAAATTAGGCATCAGAAAATAATAACAGGATAGCTGTCAGAATAGAGCGGAATTTCCGCTCTATTTTGGATTGGCGGGAGGGTTTATCCGAGACCGCTGATGTGTGCAAAACCATGGATCACTTGTACAAAGGATAGATGCAAGTGTGATGTGGGAAAGTTTTGTACAGATCAGTAGTTTCGGGTCTCCTGCCACAGTAAAGAAGGAGAGAAAATAATGAAGAAAACCTATTCAATGGAACTGGCCGGAAGAACATTAAGCGTTGATATCGGTCGTGTAGCCGCACAGGCAAATGGCGCAGCTCTTATGCATTATGGAGATACAGTTGTATTATCTACAGCAACTGCATCCGAAAAACCGCGTGAGGGAATCGATTTCTTCCCGTTAAGCGTAGAGTTCGAAGAGAAAATGTATTCTGTAGGAAAAATCCCGGGTGGATTTAACAAACGTGAGGGAAAAGCATCTGAGAACGCTGTTTTAACAGCACGTGTTATCGACCGTCCGATGCGTCCGTTATTCCCGAAGGATTACAGAAATGACGTTACTTTAAATAACATGGTAATGAGCGTTGATCCGGAGTGCCGTCCGGAGCTTCTTGCAATGCTTGGTTCTGCTATCGCAACAAGTATTTCCGATATTCCGTTCTGCGGACCGTGTGCAACTACACAGATCGGTATGGTAAACGGCGAATTCGTTGTAAACCCGTCTCAGGCTGACTGGGATAACGGAGATCTTCAGTTGACTGTTGCATCTACTTCCGAGAAAGTTATCATGATCGAGGCAGGCGCAAACGAGATCAAAGAAGAGAAAATGATCGAAGCTATCTATATGGCTCATGAGATCAACCAGACAATTATCGAATTTATCAACAAAATGGTTGCTGAGATCGGCAAACCAAAACATGAGTATACAAGCTGTGCAGTTCCGGAAGAAATGTTCGCAGCAATGCGCGAGATCGTAACACCGGAAGAGATGGAAGAAGCTGTATTTACGGATGTAAAACAGGTTCGTGAGGAGAATATCCGTGTCATCACAGAGAAACTGGAAGAGGCATTTGCAGAGAACGAAGAGTGGCTTGCAGTTCTTGGCGAGGCAGTATATCAGTATCAGAAAAAGACTGTTCGTAAGATGATCTTAAAAGATCACAAACGTCCGGATGGTCGTGCCATCACACAGATCCGTCCGCTGGCAGCAGAAGTTGACCTGATTCCGCGAGTTCATGGTTCTGCAATGTTTACCCGTGGACAGACACAGATCTGTACGATCACAACTCTGGCTCCGTTATCTGAAGTTCAGAAAGTAGACGGATTGGATGAGAATATTACAAGCAAACGTTACATGCATCACTACAACTTCCCGTCCTACTCTGTAGGTGAGACAAAACCGTCCAGAGGACCGGGACGTCGTGAGATCGGACATGGAGCATTAGCTGAGAAAGCATTAGTACCGGTACTTCCGAGCGAGGAAGAATTCCCGTATGCAATCCGTACTGTATCTGAGACATTTGAGTCCAATGGATCTACTTCTCAGGCAAGTATCTGTGCATCTACCATGTCTCTGATGGCAGCAGGTGTACCGATCAAGAAACCGGTTGCAGGTATTTCCTGTGGTCTGGTAACAGGCGAGACAGATGATGATTACATCGTTCTGACAGATATCCAGGGTCTGGAAGATTTCTTTGGCGATATGGACTTTAAAGTAGCCGGAACACATGACGGTATCACAGCAATCCAGATGGATATCAAGATCCACGGACTGACAAGACCGATCGTAGAGGAAGCTATTGCAAGAACACGTGAAGCAAGACTTTACATTCTGGATGAAGTTATGAAACCGGCGATCGCTGAGCCGAGAGCACAGGTTGGAAAATATGCACCGAAGATCATCTCCATGCAGATCGATCCGCAGAAGATCGGTGATGTTGTTGGTCAGAGAGGAAAGACCATCAATGCCATCATCGAGCAGACTGGTGTTAAGATCGACATTACAGATGACGGTTCCGTATCTATCTGTGGTACAGACACAGACATGATGAACCGTGCAGCAGAGCTGATCCGCATCATCGTAACAGATTTCGAGGCAGGTCAGGTTCTTACAGGTAAAGTCGTAAGCATTAAAGAGTTTGGTGCATTCATCGAGTTCGCTCCGGGCAAAGAGGGAATGGTTCATATTTCCAAGATTTCCAAAGAGCGTATCAACCGTGTAGAAGACGTTCTGACACTTGGCGACAAGGTTACCGTTGTTTGCCTTGGAAAAGACAAGATGGGAAGAATCAGCTTCAGCATGAAAGATGTAAAATAATAAATGATGAAATAAAAACCGGTGGGCAGATGCCTGCCGGTTTTGTTTTGGCTAAAATTGGAAATTTCGTTAAAATTTTCCCGGACAAAAGCACTTTCTGCCAGGCAGAATATATTACTATATGGAAAGAATCTTAAAATATATTCATGCGTCTGCTGCATACAGACAGGGGATTTTCGGACAGGGTATTCTTGTAGCGGTGCTGGATACGGGAATTTCTCCCCATACCGATCTGCAGGGGAGAATTGCCGGATTTCGGGATTATATCAGACAGCGTCCGCAGCCTTATGATGATAACGGACATGGAACGCATATCAGCGGAATCATAGGAGCCGGTGGGAAAGGAGCCATTCATGGAGTTGCACCGGGGTGCTATTTGTGGAGCTGTAAGGTTTTGGATAAAAACGGAAACGGAAAAATTCAGGATACCTGTCAGGCAGTAGAGGATATTGTTGCATACAATCAGAGACATACGCAGAAAATACGAATTATGAATATCTCTGTTGGTATGTTGGAACGGGTACAGCCGGAATTGCAGAAGCGTCTGTTGCAATGTGTAGAACGTGCCTGGGATCAGGGGATTGTGGTACTGGCAGCCGCAGGCAACAATGGGCCGGGAGAACATACGGTGACCAGTCCCGGGATCTCAAAGAAAATTATTACGGTGGGAAGCTTGGATAGCTGCAGTGAAACCAGGCGGGAACTGAGCCTGTATTCCGGGCGGGGGCCGACAGCGTCCTGTGTGGTAAAACCGGAGATCGTGATGCCGGGAACGGATATTATCAGTTGTGGCACGCGTCAGGGAAGTTATGTGAAAAAGAGTGGAACTTCCATGGCGGTGCCAATTGTATCTGGTATCATTGCGTTACTTTTGAGCAAAGATCCTTCTCTGACACCAAATGAGGTAAAATTACAGTTGTATCGCAGCGCGGACCGTACCGGGATGGATCGCCGGATAAAATGCTGGGGAACCATTGATCTTCGAAAATTACTATCTGTATATTAAATATAGATCGCAAAGGAACTGGGGGAATGAGTAAGTGGTAAAGGCGGATGGTGAATGTTCGTTTTGTGCGCTAGAAATATTGATGAGAGCAGTAATTCTTAGCAACGGAAGGTTCTCCATTTGAGCTGTGGTTACTATTGTTCAGGAAGAACCGGGATACAATCTGTACCCATGCATCTTTCAAAGTAAGTAACGGAATACTATTGGCAGCAAGAATGTTAACAGATCCCACATTTTCGCTGTTTAGTGTATACACAGCTTTGCCGATCACGTCACCCTTTTGAATTGGAGCTTCCACACGATCCGGGAGCTCTAATTTTTTCTCCAATTCTCCACTGGTATTTTGGGTGTCAAGATAATGGAAAGCGGATTCATATTGCAGTGAAAGCTGTGACTGACTGCCTCTGGAAACCAAAATGTCCGGTAAGACATCCTGATTTTCATCTGTATACACGCGGCAGTTGGCAAATCCCCAGTCGAACATGGATTTCACATCTGCAATGCGTTCTTTGCTGCTTGCGGCGCCCATAACGACTGCAATCAGACTGAGCGAATCTTTCGTTGCGGTTGCGGAGAGACAGAAACCGGCTTTGGAGGTAAAACCGGTTTTCAGTCCGGTGGCATAAGGATACTGCTTGATCAGATGGTTCGTATTGCTGAGGGTAAAGGCAGAATCGCCCCGGGCAGTATGGTGAATGATATCTTCCTGCCAGATTTTGGTATAATCAAAAATTGTCGGATGATTAACCGTAAGTTCCCGTGACATCAGGGCGATGTCATTGGCGCAGGAATAATGATTGTCTGCATCGAGTCCGCAGCAGTTTACAAAATTTGTATGTGTCATGCCAAGGGAGGCAGCAGTTTCATTCATTTTCTGAACAAAGGCATCTTCACTTCCGCTGATCAGTTCTGCCATGGCAACACAGGCATCATTGGCACTGGCAACGGTGATACATTTGATTAGAGTTTCCACCGTCTGGGTTTCGTTTGGCTCTAAGTACACCTGAGAACCGCCCATGCCGGCAGCATGTTCTGAAATCGTTACCGTGTCTTCCAGATGAATCTGTCCGGCTTCCAGTGCCTGAAAAATCAAAAGCAGTGTCATGATTTTGGTGACGCTTGCCAGCGGGCGTTCTTCGGTGGAATTTTTTTCATACAGGATCGTACCGGTGGCAGCATCCATTAAGAGGGCGCATGGCGCGGTAACGGAAGGGGCAGAGCCAGCAGTTTCTGTATCAGATGCAGAGATTTCTGTGGCATAAGTGGTGACAGGAAGGGTGCACAACAGCAGCAGGAGCGCGAGAAAAACAGAAAAGTGGCGTTTCAATCTTATTTTCATATAGAATCCCGGAATGTTTTTCTATATTTTTATGTGCCGGTGGGAAAAACTATGCGTTTGACAGGGAGAAAGTGGGAGAAGAAAGGGAAAAACCAGAGAAAGACCTTGAATTTTTGCGGGGATTCAGTACAATAGTGTAAGATTGGAGAAAATGTGTCTTATGGAATTAAAGGTAAAACTGGAAGTATTTGAGGGACCGTTGGATCTGCTGCTTCATTTACTGGATAAAAACAAGGTGAGTATTTATGATATTCCGATCGTGGAGATTACGAACCAATATCTGGATTATATCCGGGAGATGCAGCGTCAGGATCTGAACATTATGAGTGAATTTCTGGTTATGGCGGCAACGCTTCTGGAGATCAAGTCCAAATGGCTTCTGCCCAAGGAAGAGTCTGAGGAGGAAGAAGAAATCGATCCCCGTGCGGAACTGATGGAGCAGCTGCTGCAGTACAAGCTGTTTAAATATATGTCACAGGAATTAAAAGACCGGCAGATTGATGCGGGACGCCGTCTGTTCAAAAATCCATCAATTCCGGAGGAAGTGCGCTCTTATGAAGAACCGCTGGATCTGGATGAATTGACGAAAGGGTACGATCTGAAGAAGCTGCATGCGATTTTTGAATCAGTCATGAAAAAACAGACTGATAAAATGGATCCGATCCGTTCCAGATTTGGAAAAATCGAACGGGAGGAAGTGTCACTGGATGAAAAAATGATCTATCTGGAAACTTACTGCATGGAACATGAACGTTTTTCTTTCCGGGATCTGCTGGAGCGGCAGGGAAGTAAGGTGGAGATCATTGTAACCTTCCTTGGTATTCTGGAACTGATGAAAACCGGGCGGATACAGATCGAACAGGAACATTTATTTGACGAAATCTATATTACCGTATGCCCGAAAACGGAATTGGAGATACAGGAGTAAAGAAACATGAAAATTGAAGAATACGAAGCAGCGGCAGAAGCGATTCTGTTTGCAATGGGAGATTCGGTAGAACTGAAAAAACTGGCGTTTGCGCTGCAGGTCGGAGAGCGGGAGGCAGAACTGATCGTGCGGAATCTGGCAGACCGCTATCAGGCATCCAACTGTGGACTGCAGATCCTGGAACTGGATGGCGCGTATCAGATCTGTACAAAACCGTCCCAGTATGAATATCTGATCCGGATCGCAAAGCAGCCACGCAAACAGGTGCTGACGGATGTATTATTGGAAACGTTATCGATTGTTGCGTATAAGCAGCCGGTAACAAAAGTAGAGATTGAAAAAATCCGCGGGGTATCCTGTGAACATGCCATTAATAAACTTCTGGATTATGGACTCATTCAGGAGGCAGGACGTCTGGATGCACCGGGACGACCGATCTTGTTTGGAACCACGGAAGAGTTTTTACGCTGTTTTGATGTGCAGTCTGTGGAAGAATTACCGGACATGAATCCGGATAAGATCGAGGAATTGAAGCAGGAAGCTGAGGAAGAAGTGCAGCTTCAGTTGAAAGTGTAATTAACAGAACGAAACAAAATAAAACAGAATAAAAAAGTTCACAAAATTAAGTGGCAAAATTATACGAATTCGATTAAAAACATTGTTAATTAATTGACTATTATAAACAAGTGCTAATATCCTTTGTGATGATTTGTACAAAATACACAAAAATAGGTTGTAAAAATAGGTTAAAGTGACTAACCGGAAACCTGATAACCCATTTATCAGTATTGAAATAAATACAATCCTATATTAATATACGACACATGGGCGTTGCGAAACGGATGAAAATATGTAAAAAATATACAAAAAGCAGTTCTGGAATTTACATAAAATCATCGTGATGCAACCGACTTTACAGTGGTAAAGGTTTAGGAGGATAGGATATGAGCAGATTATCAGTAGTATCAGCTGACAAAGTAAATTCTACGACGGAACAGCTTATGAAAGAATTTACACAGCGAATTGTGGCAAATCCACCGGGAGTCTGTCCGGTAGATATGCAGCTGGCATTCTTAAAAGTATGTCATGCACAGACATGTGGAAAATGTGTTCCATGTCGCATCGGTCTGGGACAGTTAGAAGATCTTCTGGAGAAGGTTCTGGATAATGAAGCGACCATGGACACCTTGAAATTGATTGAGCAGACAGCAGAAAATATTAAAAACTCTGCTGATTGTGCCATTGGTTTTGAATCCGCGCGTATGGTGCTGGCAGGTCTGGAAGGTTTCAAAGAAGATTATATTTCCCATATTACAGAACACAGATGTCTGGGATCATTCGAGCAACCGATTCCTTGCGTAACACTCTGTCCGGCACATGTAGACATCCCGGGATATATCGCACTGGCAGGAGAGGGACGTTGTGAGGATGCGGTTCGTCTGATCCGTAAGGACAACCCGTTCCCGACTGCATGTGCCCTGATCTGTGAGCATCCGTGTGAGGCAAGATGCCGCAGAAATATCATTGATGATTCCATCAATATCCGTGGTATCAAACGATATATCGTGGACAATGCACCGTCCAATCAGGTACCGGTTCCGGAATGTGCACCGTCAACAGGCAAAAATATTGCCATTATCGGCGGTGGTCCGAGTGGTCTGACAGCTGCTTATTTCTTGCAGTTAATGGGACATCATTGTACTGTATTTGAGGAGAAGCAGCACCTTGGCGGTATGCTTCGTTACGGTATTCCAAACTACCGTTTCCCACGTGAACGTCTGCAGGAGGATATTGATGCAATTCTTGCTACCGGTGTAGAAGTAAAAATGAATCAAAATATCGGTACAGAAGAAATGAAGGAGATTCATAAATTTTACGATGCAACTTATGTGGCAATTGGTGCACATACCGATAAAAAACTTGGTCTGGAAGGCGAGGACAGCAAAAATGTAATCTCTGCGGTTGATATGCTGCGTGAGATCGGCGATGGAAAATATCCGGATTACACCGGCAAACGTGTCGTTGTTGTCGGTGGCGGAAACGTGGCAATGGACTGTGCGAGAACTGCAATTCGTGCCAATGCAGAGACTGTAAGTATCGTATACCGCAGACGCCAGGAAGATATGACTGCACTTCCGGCAGAGGTAGAAGGTGCTGTGGCAGAGGGAATCGAGCTTGTTACCTTAAAAGCACCGCTTCGTGTAGAAGCCGATGCAGAAGGAAACGCATGTGCACTCTGGGTACAGCCGCAGATCATCGGACCGGTAAGAGGAGGCAGACCTTCCCCGCGTAAGGCAAACAAACCGGAAGAACGTATGGAATGTGATATCGTTCTGGTTGCCATCGGACAGGATATCGTATCTCAGCCGTTTGCTGATTTCGGTCTTGCTACCAACTGGGGACGCATCGTTGCCAATGAAGGTGGTGCTGCCAACATGGTTGGCGTATATGCAGGCGGTGACTGTGTATCCGGTCCATCCACAGTAATCAAAGCAATCGCAGCAGGTAAAGCCGCTGCAGCAAATATTGACGAATATCTTGGCTGTCATCATCCGATCAGTTGTGATGTTGCAATTCCTGAGCCGATGCTGAATGACAAAGTTCCTTGTGGACGTGTCAACCTTCAGGAAGTAGAGGCATGGGCAAGAAGAACAAACTTTGAAGCAATTGAACTTCCAATGAGCTGCGAAGAAGCAGAGCAGGAAGCAAGCCGTTGCTTACGATGCGATCATTATGGTTGCGCCACACTGAGAGGAGGCAGAGAGTTCGAATGGTAAATTTAACAATTAACAATAAAAAAGTTCAGGTGCCGGAGGGTACGACAATTCTGGCAGCTGCTGCTCAGGTGGGCATCAAGATTCCGACATTGTGTTACTTAAAAGAGATAAATGAGATCGCATCCTGCCGTATCTGTGTGGTAGAAATAGAGGGCAAAGAGACATTGGTAGCTTCCTGTAATACCGTAGTAGAAGAAGGAATGGTTGTCTATACAAACAGTTATAAAGCGCAGCATGCCCGCCGTATGAACGTTCAGTTTATTCTGTCTGAGCATGATGCACATTGTACTTCCTGTGTGAAAAGTGGAAATTGCAGTCTGCAGACGGTGGCAAATGAACTGAATATCGGGGAAGTTCCGTTTGAAGAACATTATGAAGTAAATGAATGGCCGCAGGATTTCCCACTGATCCGTAATGCAAGCAAGTGTATCAAATGTATGCGTTGTGTTCAGATCTGTGAGAAAGTACAGGGACTTGGAATCTGGGATATGATCAATACTGGAAAACGTACCAGCGTTGGCGTATCTGGCAGAAAGAAGATTACAGAATCCGACTGTGCAGTCTGTGGACAGTGTATCACCCACTGTCCGGTTGGTGCGCTGTATGAGCGTGATGATATTGATCCGTTCATGAATGCAGTTCATGATCCGGAGAAAATCGTGGTTGTTCAGATCGCACCTGCTGTCCGTGCAGCATGGGGTGAGGGCTTAGATCTTCCACGGGAGATGGCAACAGAGAAGAGACTGGCAGCAGCGGTGCGAGCCCTTGGTGTTGACTATGTATTTGATACCAACTTTTCTGCCGATCTGACCATTATGGAAGAAGGAAATGAGTTTTTGGAGCGTATGACACATGCAGATCAGTATTCATGGCCAATGTTTACGTCCTGCTGTCCGGGTTGGGTCCGCTTTGTAAAATCTCAGTATCCTGACATGACAAAAAATCTGTCTACCGCAAAATCTCCGCAGCAGATGTTTGGCGCTGTAGCAAAATCTTATTATGCACAGATCCTGGATGTAGATCCGTCCAGAATTTTCAGTGTTTCCATTATGCCTTGTGTGGCAAAAAAACATGAGTGTGAAATTCCGGGAATGGATGATGCGGGAGCAGGTCCGGATGTAGATCTGTCTCTGACAACCAGAGAGTTAGACCGTGTATTGAAGGCAGAACTTGTTTCTCCGGCATTCTTAGAGGAGGAAGAGTTTGACCAGCCGTTAGGCATTGGCTCCGGTGCAGGTGTCATCTTTGGCGCAACCGGCGGTGTTATGGAGGCAGCTTTAAGAACCGCATACTATGTATTAAATGGCAAAAATCCAGATCCTGAGATGTTCAAAATGGTACGTGGTATGGACGGTATCCGTGAAGCAGAGCTTGAGATCGCAGGCATCAAGATCAAAGCAGCTATTGTCAACGGACTTGGCAATACCAGAAAACTGATGGAGAAAATCCGTTCCGGTGAAGCGGAATACCATTTCGTGGAAGTGATGGCTTGTCCGGGCGGTTGCGTTGGCGGCGGTGGTCAGCCAATCACCGATGGCGTGGAGCTTGCAGATGTACGTAGAAGAAATCTGTATCATCTGGATAAGAAGAATCCGCTTCGTTTCTCTCATGAGAATCCGTCTGTGATCAAAGCGTATGAAGATTTCTTTGAGAAACCGTTATCTCATAAATCTCATGAACTGTTACATACGGATCATGAAGCATGGAAAATGCCGAATCAGAGATAATCAATAGGTTGTGGAATCACTGATAGCAGGAGTTAGCTTTTTAGCTGGCTCCTGTTTTGTTGTACAGGGAAAACACAATGTTATGGGAAAGAAAAGTCAGGTTATGCAGGCAGGGAGTACTTTTGTGTTTTATGTTCTGAATTAATGCAGAAATATGTAAACTTGTTTTACGTTCTGAATCAATGTGGAAATACGTAAAATAGTGAAAAACAGGAAAAGCAAAAGTATATGTATCAGAACTTTGAATGTAAATTTCATGGACGAATATTTTTGCGTATATTTTTGACCGCAATTTTTATATGTGCTATTTTCACAGAAAACGGCTATGCAGCGACCAGATTTCCAACAGAGGAGATCAGTCAGAATTTTGCAGATTTTCACAGGGAGGATCTGAATCTGTATGCCAAAAGTGCAGTATTGACCGATGCGGATACCGGGCGGATCTTGTACGGAAAAGATGCCGGCACGCCGATGGCAAATGCCAGTACAACGAAGATCATGACCTGTCTGCTGGCGATCGAGAGTGGGAAAATACAGGATACGGTGACATTTTCGGAACACGCCTGCAGCATGCCAAAAGTGCGGCTTGGTTGTCCAACGGGGACACAGTTTGTACTGGAAGATTTATTGTATTCCCTGATGCTGGAATCCCACAATGACACGGCAGCTGCCATTGCAGAACATGTGGCAGGAAGTGTGGAAGCTTTTGCAGATTTGATGAACGAACGGGCAGCAGAATTTGGATGCCAGAACACGCATTTTGTAACCCCGAACGGACTGGACCGTTCCGATAAAAAAGGTGAACATCAGACGACGGCATATGATCTCAGTCTGATCATGGCAGCCTGTATCCAAAATGATAAATTTCTGGAAATTACGGAAACTGCTTCAAAAACAATCAGCAGTATCGATGGAACATTTCAGGCAGCATTAAACAATCATAATGCGTTACTTTCTATGCTGGATGGAGTGATCTCTGGCAAAACCGGTTTTACGGCAAAAGCCGGTTATTGTTATGTGGGAGCATATCGTCAAAATGACCGTACTTACACCTTTGCTCTGTTGGCATGTGGGTGGCCAAATCACAAGAATTACAAATGGGAAGATTCGAAAGCACTGATTTCATACGGAAATGACCATTATGAAAACCGGACGATTTTAAAAGAGGAAGAACATCAGACCATAGACCTGAACCGGACTATGGTAAAGACATTCGGAAAAAACCATTATTATTTTACAAATACGCTGTCTGTGACAAAAGAAGCCTGTGCGTTTCAAATACTTGTCTCAGAAAATGATGAAATTACGATGAATCCCCAGGGACAAAAGGAACTTTCATTTCCGGTCACAGAAGGGGATGTGGTCGCAACAGAAGAAATTTTGTGGAATGGATTGCCGGTGCAGACCCGCAGGATTCTTGCGGATGAAACGCTTTTTGCATCAGATTATCCCTGGTGCCTGTGGGAGATTTTGCTAAAGTGGAAGTTCTAATTGTTTCCGGCGAAGAATTGAGGTATACTAGTAACTAAGCGTGATGCGGCAGAACGTTTGACACGCATTATAAAGAATACATGTTGTATTCTTGAAAAATGGAGAAGAGAAATGAATAATTCAAATGAATTGATTAACAGGATCAATGAAAAGTACAGCAGTATGAGTAAGGGACAGAAGTTACTGTCCACATACATTACCGATAACTATGACAAAGCTGTATTTCTGACAGCGGAAAAACTGGGGAAAGTTGTCGGTGTCAGTGAGTCTACCGTGGTGCGGTTTGCAACACATCTGGGATATCGCGGGTATCCGGAATTTCAGAAAGCACTGGAGGAACTGGTGCGGAACAAATTAAATTCCATTCAGCGTATGGAAGTCACATACGGAAGAATCAGCCAGTCAAAAATTCTTGAGACTGTATTACAATCAGATGCAGAGAAAATTAAAAGTACGTTAGATCAGATCGATCAGAATGCTTTTGAAGCGGCTCTGGATATCATTTTGAATGCAAAACATATTTATATTGTCGGAATCCGAAGCTGTGCATCTCTGGCAAGTTTTATGGCATTTTATTTCAATCTGATGTTTGACAATGTGCATCTGCTTCATACCAGCAGCTCCAGTGAGCTTTTTGAGCAGATGGTGCGCATCAGTGAGGAGGATGTGATCATCGGTATCAGTTTCCCGCGGTATTCCATGCGTACGTTAAAGGCTATGGAATTTGCCAACAACCGGAATGCAAAAGTGATCACCCTGACAGACAGCGTACATTCCCCGATGAATCTGTATTCCTCCTGCAATCTGATCGCAAAGAGTGATATGGCATCCATCGTGGATTCCCTGGTGGCTCCGTTGAGTGTGATCAATGCACTGGTCGTGGCTCTGTGCATGAGAAAGCAGAATGAAGTGGCAGAGACATTGGAAACACTGGAAGACATCTGGGACGAATATCAGGTCTATGAAAGTGATGAGATCAATTATATTGATGACCATATGAAGATGCGATACGGCAAAGTGGATCACGTAGACCGGGAGGATCCCGACAAAAAAGAATAACTGCTTTGCAGGATTTCAGATTCAGAAATTCAGACATTCTGCAAAATAAGAAAAATGAGTGAAAATCGGAGAAATTGAATGAGTAATGTGGCAGTAATCGGCGGCGGTGCAGCCGGAATGATGGCAGCGTGTACCGCAGCCGGAAACGGGCATCAGGTAACGCTGTATGAACAGAATGAAAAACTTGGCAAAAAGATTTATATTACAGGAAAGGGACGGTGTAATCTGACCAATGCCTGTGATACGGAAGATCTGTTTGCAGCGATCAGGAAAAATGAAAAATTTTTATACAGTGCAATCTATACCTTTGATAATCATGCAACAATGGATTATTTTGAACGTCTGGGACTGAAAATGAAGACTGAGCGCGGAAACCGTGTATTTCCGCAGTCGGATCATGCGTCTGATGTGATCCGTGTGCTGACAGAGGAATTGCGCAGAAAAAAAGTGCGCGTCTGCCTGAATACAAAGGTGCAGGAGATTTTAAGTGATGGCACAAAGGTGACGGGACTTCGATGGGATTGTCATGATACCCATCAGAAAAATCAGGTATCAGAGTACGATGCTGTGGTGGTTGCCTGTGGCGGCATGTCTTATCCGACGACAGGTTCGGATGGAAGTGGTTTTACCCTGTGTCAAAAACTGGGACATACTGTTACGGAATTACGTCCTTCCCTGATCGGAATGACAACTGCAGAAGAGTATATCCCGCAGTTGCAGGGATTGTCCTTGAAAAATGTGACACTCACGGTAAAATCCGGGAAAAAGACGTTATATTCTGAATTCGGAGAAATGCTTTTTACCCATCAGGGCATCAGCGGACCGTTAGTCCTGACAGCAAGCAGCTGCATCCCTGACAAATATATGAAGCAGGAGCTGGCATTTGAGATTGATCTGAAACCGGCGCTGGAGGAAGAACCGTTAGACAAACGCTTACAGCGTGATTTTGCAGAAAATGTGAATCGGCAGTTTAAGAATGCCCTGCATGGACTGGTTCCTGCAAAACTGATGCCGGTGTTGATCGGACTGTCCGGCATTGATCCGGAGAAAAAAGTGCATTCTGTCACCAGAGAAGAACGGCATCACCTCCTGACGCTGCTGAAGCATTTTCCGGGCACTATCACAGGTCTTGGAAAAATGGAAGAGGCGATTGTTACAAGAGGCGGCATTAAAGTCAAGGAAGTAAATCCGTCCACGATGGAGTCAAAGCTGGTACAGGGATTGTACCTGTGCGGCGAGATGCTGGATGTGGATGCGGTGACCGGCGGGTTTAATCTGCAGATCGCGTGGTCTACAGGCTATCTGGCAGGTATCAGCATTGAGTAGCATTTTGAAAGAATACGCTTGATCATGATATTTCTAAAATGAGTTAAGGGATAAGGAAAAGTAGTTTAAAGAATCCTATACAATTTACAAAGATTTGTGAATAAAAGAAAGATAAATAGAAACAAGAGAGGTTTGGAACATATGAGTTTTAACATTGCGATCGATGGACCGGCAGGCGCCGGCAAAAGTACCATTGCGAAAAAACTGGCAAAAAAAATATCCTTTATTTATGTAGATACCGGTGCCATGTACCGTGCCATGGGATATTATTTTTTACAGCATGGCATCAAGGCAGAGGAAGAAGAAAAAATAAAGGAAGTCTGTGACGATATTTCTGTTGCACTTGCCTATGAAAATGGTGTGCAGAAAGTGTTGTTAAACGGCGAAGATATTTCCGATAAAATCCGTCAGGAGGAAGTCGGCAATATGGCATCCGCTACCAGCGGTTACGGTTTTGTCCGTGCAAAACTGCTGAGTCTGCAGCAGGATATGGCAGCACAGCACAATGTCATTATGGATGGTAGAGATATCGGAACCTGTGTCCTTCCGAATGCTCAGTTAAAAATTTTCCTGACAGCAAGCGTAGAGGTACGTGCAAAACGCCGGTATGATGAGCTGGTGGCAAAAGGAGAACAGTGTGATCTGGCAGAGATTGAAAAAGATATCAGTGAGCGTGATTACCGTGACATGCACCGTGAGATCGCACCATTAAAAGCAGCAGAAGATGCGGTAATGCTGGATTCTTCTGATCTCAATATTGATGAAGTTGTGGAAGCGATTTATGAACAGGCAAAAAAGGCAGGACTGGACGCATGAAAGTAGAACTTGCAAAGATGGCAGGATTTTGTTTTGGCGTAAACCGGGCAGTGGATACCGTGTATGAGGAAGCCAAACAGTTTTCGCCGGTTTATACGTATGGACCAATCATTCACAATGAGACGGTGATCGATGATCTGGAGAAAAAAGGTGTGCAGGTCATTCATTCCCTGGAGGAAGCCAAAGAACTTACCGAGGGTACGATCGTGATCCGTTCCCATGGTGTCACCCGCCGGGAACAGGAAGAACTGACCGCGGATGGACTGCGCGTGGTGGATGCCACCTGTCCGTTTGTAAAAAAGATTCATAAGCTGGTACAGGAGTATTCGGAAAAAGGATATTATGTGGTGATCATCGGAAGCGGGGATCATCCGGAGGTGCAGGGAATCGTCGGATGGTCGGATGAAACACGTACTTCGGTGATCTCTACGGTCGATGAAGCACAGAATCTGGATCTGAAACCGTGGAAAAAGGTCTGTATTGTCGCACAAACAACATTTAATTACAATAAATTTCAAGAACTTATTGAAATTATTCAAAAAAAAGGGTATGATAGTGAGAGTACGGTGGACAAGGATAAAAAATTTGTTGTTCACAATACGATATGCAATGCCACCAAGGAACGTCAGGAAGCGGCAAGAGAACTTTCTGGCAGAGTGGATGCAATGTTAGTAATCGGAGGGACAAGCAGCTCCAATACAAGAAAGTTGTATGAAATCTGCTCTGAAAAATGTAGAAATACTTACTTTATACAAACGAAAGAAGATCTAGAGAATTCTGACTTTTCGCGTTTCGACTACGTAGGTATTACAGCAGGGGCTTCAACCCCAAATAATATTATTGAGGAGGTTCAAAAATATGTCAGAAATGAGTTTTGAACAAATGTTGGAAGAATCTTTAAAAACAATCAGAAATGGAGAGGTAGTCGAAGGCACTGTTATAGATGTGAAACCGGATGAAATTATCCTGAATATTGGCTATAAATCAGACGGAATTATTACCAGAAACGAATACACAAACGACAATAATGTAGACCTTACTACTGTTGTTTCCGTTGGCGATACCATGGAAGCAAAAGTTCTGAAAGTAAACGACGGTGAGGGACAGGTTCTCCTTACATACAAACGTCTTGCAGCTGAGAAAGGCAGCGAGCGTCTGAAAGAGGCTTTCGAGAACGGCGAAGTATTAACAGGTACAGTAAGCCAGGTATTAGACGGTGGTTTAAGTGTTGTTCTGGATGAGACAAGAATCTTCATTCCGGCAAGCCTTGTATCTGATACTTATGAGAGAGATCTTGGCAAATACAAAGATCAGGAGATTCAGTTCGTATTAACTGAGTTCAACCCGAGAAGAAGACGTATCATCGGTGACAGAAAACAGCTTCTGGTTGCTGAGAAAGAGCGTAAACAGAAAGAGTTATTAGAGAAGATCAACATTGGCGATGTTATCGAAGGAACTGTTAAAAACATCACAGACTTCGGTGCATTCATCGACCTTGGCGGAGCAGACGGACTTCTTCATATCTCTGAGATGTCCTGGGGCCGTGTAGACAACCCGAAAAAAATCTACAAAGTTGGCGATACTGTAAAAGTATTTATCAAAGATATCAAAGATACAAAGATCGCACTCAGCGTAAAATTCCCGGAGGAGAATCCTTGGAACAATGCTGCTGAAAAATATGCAGTTGGAAACGTTGTAACAGGTAAAGTTGCACGTATGACAGACTTCGGCGCATTCGTAGAGCTTGCACCGGGTGTTGACGCTTTACTTCATGTTTCCCAGATCTCCAGAGATCACGTTGAGAAACCAGCTGATGTATTAAGCATCGGACAGGAAATCGAAGCTAAGATCGTTGATTTCGACGAGGCAGACAGAAAGATCAGCCTGAGCATGAAAGCACTCGCTCAGAACACAGAGGCTGAGGCAGCTGAAGAAGAGTAAGAACTTCTTATTGAACATTAAATAACAGATTGAACAAACAGAAAGGGACCGTTGCGCTAAGTGATTAGTGCGCGGTTCCTTTTTTGTAAACTTTTAATAGAAAGAAAATCCCCGGTCCATGCACTGACATCCAACTGTTAGATTTTTTTGAACTAATTTTTGGAGACAATACAAATATCGGACAGGGGATTTTTTGACTTAAGCATTATTTACTTTTTGAAATACTATCTTTACCGGAAAGTATAGTTTGACAATAAAGATGTACGAAATCTTCTAAAGTTGAAAATTGTTCTGGCGGAAGTCGGTACCCTTTAGGAAAGGCATCATCTGTGCCCGGCAGTTCCAGATAGGTCGATTTGTCTGCCAGATCCTGCTTCAAGTAATGATCAGAAGATGCATATGGCAAAGTTAGATAATAACAGCTCTTTTCCAGATAACAGTTTTCCTTCGTGGCTTTTTGGCGATGATCCGGATCGATATAGGTGCCAAGACTTTTATGGATGATCGTATGTTCCTCTGGCAGATAATAATAGTTTTTATAATCCGGAAAATAATGCCGGAGTGCGCCGTGAAAGACCGGAAAGGACAGCAGTACTTTGTTCGGATGCATGACAAGGGTGGCATGTTCCTGTATACAATGAACTGTCTGCGGCAATAAAATATCTGGTATCAATGTGATATTGAAAAACAGATCGCCGGAAACAGATTGGATTTCCATATCAGAAAGTTGAAAATGCCCCTGTAAAAAATATGTATAGGATAATATTTCCAGAAGGTCATACATGCCAAAGACATCTTCTTTATTATGTAATAGCAGAAGTTGTAATGCTTCATCCTCAGGATCTTTGGCGTAAGATTTGTACAGTTTAATTAATTCTTTTCCGGTATACTGGTCTTCCCGGTTGATGCCAAGAAACAGTTCGATGGATTTTTGCTTATAACTGGTCAGTGGCAGTAGCTTCTTTAAATGCCGAATCTCCTGATAGAGATCTGTGTGGGAAAGTGCCTCCAACGGACTTGGAATCTGGAAGTGTTCGAACCGATGCCGGAGAAATGGAACATCAAAGGTGGTGCCGTTAAAAGTAATCAATTTGTCAAAGCCGCTGCATAAATCTGCAAATGTCTGAAGGATCAGAATTTCTTCCTCTTTATTTTCAGCGAAAAGGAGCCTTACCGCGATCTGATCGCCGGTTAGATAGGAACAACCGATGCAATAAATGTGATTTTTTTCGGCGGAGAGACCAGTGGTTTCGATGTCGACGAAAAGTGTATCTTCGGTCAGAGAAGAAACAGCGTAACAGTTTTTCTGAGTTAGTGCTTTGAAATGTAAAGTATCTTTCATAAATAATCCTTTGTTGACTGACGATTCTTGTATTTATTATAATTCACGTGGTATTTTTTTCAATACAAAACTTTTTTTTTGGTGAAATTAATACATTTTTAATCTTCTGTGCTATAATATTTAAGATATTTTGCAGGATATATTATATGATTTCCTGTAAGAAACTATATAGAGAAAGTGGGGCACAGGTTATGGGCTTATGTACTTTTAAGGGCGGTGTCCATCCATACGATGGAAAGGACTTGTCGAAAGATAAACCGATTCAGGAATATTTACCCAAGGGTGATCTGGTTTATCCGTTATCACAGCACATTGGTGCACCGGCAAAGCCAGTGGTTGCAGTAGGTGATGCTGTATTGAAGGGACAGATGATCGCTGAGGCAGGCGGTTTCGTATCTGCACCGATTTATGCAACAGTTTCCGGCACGGTTAAGGCAATTGAGCCACGTCGTGTTGCAGTAGGAGACATGGTGAACTCTATCGTGGTCGAGAATGACGGGGAGTTTAAATCTCTGGAGTTTACACCGGTAGACGATGTAGCGTCTCTGAGCAAAGAAGAGATCATCAAAAAGATCCAGAATGCCGGTATCGTAGGTATGGGTGGTGCGGGATTCCCGACACATGTAAAACTCTCACCGAAGGAGCCGGAAAAAATCGACTACATTATTGCAAACTGTGCAGAGTGTGAGCCGTATCTGACTTCCGATTACAGAAGAATGATCGAGGAGCCGGAGAAATTAATTGAGGGAATGAGAATCATTCTTTCTCTGTTTGATAATGCAAAAGGTATCTTCGGTATCGAGGATAACAAACCGGATTGTATTGCAAAACTGACAGAGCTGACAAAAAATGAGCCGAGAATGGAAGTCAAAGCATTAAAGACAAAATATCCGCAGGGTTCTGAGCGTCAGTTGATTTTCGCAACAACAGGCAGAGCTATCAACTCTACCATGCTTCCTGCAGATGCAGGCTGTATCGTAGATAACGTTGATACAATCGTTGCAATTTATCATGCAGTAAAACTTGGCAGACCGCTGATGCATCGTATCGTTACGATTACAGGTGATGCAATCGCTGATCCGAGAAACTTCTATGTCTGTATCGGAACAAACTATGCAGAGTTAGTAGAAGCAGCAGGCGGATTCAAGACTCAGCCGAAGAAGATCATCTCCGGTGGTCCTATGATGGGATTTGCAATGTTCGGACTTGACGTTCCGACAACCAAGACAACATCTGCTCTGTTATGTCTGACAGAGGATGCCGTTGAGGATGCAAGCCAGAATGCAACAGCATGTATTAACTGTGGTCGTTGTGTAGAAGCATGTCCATCCAGAATTGTTCCTTCCAGACTTGCTGATTTTGCAGAAAATCATCTGGAAGAGCCATTTGAACAGTGGCACGGCATGGAGTGTGTAGAATGTGGAAGCTGTAGCTTCACATGTCCTGCAAAGAGAAATCTTGCACAGTCGATTAAATCCATGAGAAAAACAATTCTTGCAAACAGACGGAAAAAATAAAAAACGTTAGAAAGAGGTGGATTATTGTGAGTGAGTTATACAATGTTACATCATCACCACATATAAGAGCCAAAGACAGTACACAGAGAATCATGCTGTATGTAATCATTGCATTACTTCCGGCTACTGTATTTGGTATTATCAATTTCGGACCGCGTGCACTGGCAGTTGTTGTTGTATCTATCGCAAGCTGTCTGGTATCCGAATACTTATATAACAAAATTGCACACAAGAAACAGACCGTAGGTGATTTAAGCTGTGTTGTTACCGGTTTACTTCTCGGTCTGAACCTGTCACATACTGTTCCGTTCTTCATTCCGATCATCGGTGGCGCATTCGCGATCGTTGTTGTAAAAATGGTTTTCGGCGGACTTGGACAGAACTTCATGAACCCGGCACTTGGTGCTAGATGCTTCCTGCTTCTTGCATTCACAGGTCCGATGACAAGCTTCACATTTGATGGTGTATCAAGCGCTACTCCACTGGCAGTTATCAAAGGTGGCGAGCTTTACAGTGATACAATGGCAATGTTTACCGGACGTATCGCAGGTACGATCGGTGAGACTTCCGTAATCGCTCTTCTGATCGGTGCAATCTTCCTGATCCTGATGGGCGTTATCGATCTGAGAATCCCGGGTACATATATTTTAACATTTGTAGTATTTATCGTACTGTTCGGCGGACACCTTACAAGTGGTGATCTTGGACAGTTCGTTGTTCAGGAAGTATGCGGTGGTGGTCTGATCCTCGGTGCATTCTTTATGGCAACAGATTATGTTACTTCTCCGATCACTCCGAAGGGAAAAATTATTTACGGTATCATCTGCGGATGTCTCCTTGGTATCTTCCGTATGTTTGGTGCATCAGCTGAGGGATGTTCTTACTCCATCATCTTTGCAAACATGCTGGTACCGCTGATCGAGAGATTTACAATCCCGAAACCATTTGGTAAAGGAGGGGAAAAATAATGAACGGAAAAATCATTAAAGACGCCCTGATCCTTTTCCTGATCACAGTTATCGCAGGTCTTGGTCTGGGTGCTGTATATGGCATTACAAAGGTCCCGATTGAAAAAGCAAATTATAACATTCAGCAGAATGCTTATCGTACTGTATTCCCGGATGCAGCTTCTTTCGAGGATATGGACGGATTTGATTCCGCAAAAGCAACAGAAGCAGCTGCCGCAGCAGGATACGCAGATGACACGATTGAAAACTGTGTTGTTGCTGTAGACGCAAGCGGTGCTGAACTTGGTTATGTTATTTCTGTAACAGATCCGAACAGTTATGGTGGAGACGTTACCTTATCTATCGGTGTTACCGATGATGGTACATTAAACGGATATTCCATCACAACCATCAATGATACTGCCGGACTTGGTATGAAAGCAAAAGAAGATTCTTTCTCTTCTCAGTTTGCAGGAAAACAGGTAGAATCATTTGAAGTTACAAAGACAGGTGCAACATCTGATAACCAGATCGATGCAATCAGTGGTGCTACAATCACATCAAGCGCTGTTACAAGTGCTGTAAATGCTGGACTGGCTTATTACAGAACACTTGCACAATAACAGGAGGGGAACTTTTAAATGAATAAGTGTATAGAACGTATTGTAAACGGTATCGTGAAAGAGAACCCTACCTTCGTTATGTTGATCGGTATGTGCCCGACCCTGGCTGTTACAACATCAGCTATTAACGGTATAGGTATGGGACTTTCCACGACACTCGTACTTGTATTTTCAAACCTTTTAATTTCACTGCTTCGTAAGATTATTCCGGACAGTGCACGTGTACCGGCATTCATCGTTGTCGTTGCATCTCTGGTAACTATTGTTCAGTTCTTACTGCAGGGTTATGTACCATCTCTGTATGCATCACTGGGTATCTATATCCCTCTGATCGTAGTAAACTGTATCATCCTTGGCCGTGCCGAGAGCTATGCTTCAAAGAATCCGGTTCTTCCGTCTATCTTTGATGGTATCGGTATGGGACTTGGATTTACTGTTGGTCTGACATGTATCGGTGCAGTTCGTGAGATTCTGGGATCCGGACAGATTTTTGGTTTCCAGCTTCTTCCGTTAGCTGATGCAGCTGCAGGAAAAGCAGGTTATACACCACTTACAATTTTCGTGCTTGCTCCTGGTGCATTCTTCGTATTAGCTATGCTGATCGCAATCCAGAATGCATTCCGTGAAGCAAAACGTAAAAAGGGTATTGCAGTGAAAGAGAGAAGCGGATGCTTCGACGGAGACTGCGCAGCTTGTACAAGCGGAAGCTGTGAAGGCAAAGTGTTCACTGCAGGAACAGATGAGAAAGAATAAGGAGGAAAGGTTCAGATGAAAGAAGTATTACTTATCGCAATCGGCTCTGCCATTGTAAATAACGTTGTCCTGAGCCAGTTCCTTGGCTTATGTCCGTTTTTCGGTGTATCCAAAAAGGTAAATACTGCAGCCGGAATGGGTGCCGCAGTTATCTTCGTTATTACAATTGCATCCTTTATCACAAGCGTGCTGGATAAAATTATCCTGCAGCAGTTTGATATCACATATTTAAGAACAATTGTATTTATTTTAGTTATCGCTGCATTGGTTCAGTTCGTAGAGATGTTTATGAAAAAATCAATGCCGCCACTGTACAACGCACTTGGTATTTTCTTACCACTGATCACAACAAACTGTGCCGTTCTCGGTGTTGCCCTGAACAACGTACAGTATGGTTATGGTATTGGTGTAAGTACAATCAACGGTTTCGCAACAGCAGTTGGATTTACCATTTCAATTGTCATCATGGCAGGTATTCGTGAGAAAATCGAGTACAATGATATCCCGACACCTTTCAAAGGTTCCGCAATCGTGCTGGTAACAGCAGGTCTGATGTCAATTGCATTTATGGGATTTTCCGGTGTCATTTAGGAGGGTATACAGATGAGTGTTTCAGCAATTATTCTTGCCGCTGTTGTAGTCGGCGGAACAGGTATTGTCATTGGTATTATCCTTGGGATTGCCGGTGAGAAATTCAAAGTAGAAGTAGACCCGAAAGAGGAAGAAGTATTAGCAGCTCTTCCGGGAAATAACTGTGGTGGCTGTGGTTTTGCCGGATGTTCCGGTCTGGCTGCAGCAATTGCAAAAGGTGAAGCAGAGGTTGGTTCCTGTCCGGTTGGCGGTGCTCCGGTAGCAGCTAAGATCGGTGCGATCATGGGTCAGGAAGTTGGCGAATCTGTTCGTGAAGTTGCATTTGTAAAATGTGCAGGAACATGTGAAAATGCAAATACAGATTATGAATACTATGGAGTAGAGGATTGCTCCATGATGGCTTTCGTACCAAACGGTGGTCCGAAAAAATGTAATTTTGGATGTCTTGGATTTGGTGAGTGTGTGAAAGCTTGTCCGTTTGATGCAATCCACATCAAAAACGGCGTTGCTGTAGTTGACAAAGAGCAGTGTAAAGCCTGTGGAAAATGTATCAAAGCTTGTCCGAAGAACTTAATCGAGCTTGTACCGTATGATGCAAAACATGCCGTACAGTGTAGTTCTCAGGATAAAGGTAAACAGGTTATGACTGCTTGTAAAGTTGGTTGTATCGGATGTAAAATGTGTGAGAGAGTCTGCGAGTCAGGCGCTGTTACTGTTGAGAACAATATCGCACATATTGATCAGACAAAATGTACCGGATGCGGCGCATGTGCTGAGAAGTGTCCGAAGAAGATCATCACAGGCAGAAAAGTTACTGCTTAATTGGATCAAACTTCATAATAGTAAAAATGCAAATGCTGCCCTGAGTTTTCAGGGCAGTATTTTTGTACGTTGATGATCTGATACAGATATTCTAAGGGATTTGTTAAATAGCAGATAAGCAACACATAAGGACTGGAAGATATGAGTATTGACAGAAAGAACTTTACCGATGTATCATAGAACACAAGAGTGTCAAAGCTGAAAAAGCACCTGAAAGTGGAACAACAATTGTTTTGCGAGGATATGACAAAAGGAGTGTACAAATGAACGTAAACGATTATTTCAAATATAAAAAGAGAGTAGTTGTCAAAATTGGATCGTCTTCTCTGCAGCATCCACAGACTGGAAGTATGAATCTGATGAAGATAGAAAAACTGGTGCGGGAACTCTGTGATCTGAGAAATCAGGGCATGGATGTCTGCCTGGTAAGTTCCGGAGCAATCGCGGTAGGACGTCAGGCAATCGGTTTGCAGAGCCGCCCGCAGGATATTTCTACCAAACAGGCATGTGCGGCAGTTGGACAGGCACGACTGATGATGACATATCAGAGAATGTTTGCAGAATATAATCAGACCGCAGGACAGATCCTGATGACAAAGGATACCATTCTGGAGGATGAGTCCCGTCAGAATGCGCACAATACCTTTGAGGAAATGTTCCGTTTAGGCATTATTCCGGTTGTCAATGAAAACGATACCGTATCTACTTACGAGATGCATTTTGGTGATAATGATACACTTTCTGCCATTGTATCATCTCTGGTTGGCGCAGATCTGCTGATCCTGTTGTCCGATATCGATGGATTGTATACCGATGATCCACGAAAAAATCCGGAAGCAACTTTAGTTGAATGCGTAGAAAAGATGAATGAGCATTATGATTCTATGGCAAAACAGTCTACCGGAAGCGATGTGGGAACCGGTGGAATGGCAACAAAGCTGACAGCAGCACGAATTGCGACGGCATCCGGCACTGATATGATTATTGCCAACGGTAAAGATGTGGGAATTATTCATCAGATTATCAGCGGAGATTTCAGAGGTACTTTATTCAGAGCGCAGAATGACGAAACCTTTGATATTCATACCTATTTATAGGAAAATTAGGAGATAAGGTGCTGTGTGAAGTCAGATTTCATGGAGCTGGAATAGTTGTTGCGAATTGGCATCTTATCAGTTTATTAACCAGAAAACTTATATTTATTACGATAGAAAAGGAGGAACATAACTATGTCTATGACAGATGAAAAAGTAAAAAGAATTAATGAATTATATCATAAAGCAAAAGCAGAAGGTTTGACAGAAGCTGAGAAAAAGGAGCAGGCCGTATTACGCGAGGAATATGTAGCTTCTTTCCGTAGAAATCTGCGCAGTCAGTTAGATCAGATCAATATCCAGAATGAAGATGGTTCAATTGAAAATCTGGGTGAGAAATACGGTAAGAAAGTCATTAAATAAGGATTTGGATGCGATAGTACAAATTAAGAAGAATATTTAGAGTTTTATCTCAGTCTGAGTTGAGACTCCCACTTCTGCAAGTGGTGAGTAGTAACA